>OKSD01003397.1_pt1 | contig 12167 bp, 8 predicted proteins | sample 1601221 | NCBI WGS metagenome assembly OKSD01 (sample SAMEA3541550, study PRJEB24748) | human gut metagenome | biome: human gut; feature: human-associated habitat; material: faeces | place: China | collected 2012
GGGACATCATCATCTTCACGCTGCTCATCAACATCGTCAAGATCCCTCTGCAGCTCAGCCAGCAGAAGAGCATGGCCAAAATGTCGGCCTTCCAGCCCATGCTGCAGGAGATCCAGACCAAGTACAAGGATAAGCCCGAAAAGCAGCAGGAAGAAATGCTCAAGCTGCAGCAGGACTATGGCTATAAGCCCACCGCTGGCTGCGTGCCCATGCTGCTCAACTTCCTGGTCATCTTCGGCGTTATCGGCGTGGTGTACAACCCCCTGGAGCGGATCTTCCACATCAGTGCCGCTGCCCTGGCCAGCGCAGGTGAGGCCCTGACCGCCGCCGGGGTTTCCTTTACCGCCATCACCCGCGACACCAACATCATTGCACAGGTCGTGGCCGGCAATTCCGGCGTGATCGGCTGCTTCAGCGCAGACCAGATCGCCACCATCACCGAGTTCAGCCAGCACATGAACTTCCTGGGCATCGACCTGACCCGCATCCCGCAGATCGGCCTGTCGCTGGACCTGGTGCTGCCGCTGCTGTCGGTGGTGACCATGTTCCTGTCCACCCACATCAGCATGAAGGCCTCCGGCCAGCAGATGCAGGGCAGCATGAAGCTGACCATGTACCTGATGCCGCTGATGTATCTGTTCTTCTGCTTTACCTACCCGCTGGCATTCTCGCTGTACTACGTCATTTCCAACATCGTGATGACCGTGCAGACCCAGGTCATGCGCAAGATCTACGACCCCGAGAAGATGCGCAAGGAAGTGGAAGCTCAGATCGAAGAAAAGAAAAAGCAGCAGAAACGCGGCGTGAAGAGCACCACCGTGAAGGTCACCGACCCCAAGACCGGCAAGGTCACCGAGAAGAACCTCTCGGCCAGCGAGATGAACAAGCGCCGTCTGGAGTATGCCCGCCAGCTGGATGCCGAGCGCTACAAGGACGAGCGCACCGTGCCGCTGAGTGAGCTGAACAAGCAGGACAAAGAATAAAAGAATAAAGGAGGACGAACGGTTATGATCCGTAAGCAGGAAGCGACCGGCAAGACGGTCGATGAAGCCCGCGCAAAAGCCTGCGCTCTGCTGGGCGTACAGGCCGATGATCTGAATGTCAGCTATGAAGTGCTGGAGATGCCCCAGAAAACCGGTTTCCTGGGCCTGAAAACCACCCCTGCCAAGGTGTGCGTGAGCGTGGAAGAACCCGATGCTCCGGCAGCGCCCGCCGCAGCCCCGGCTCCGGTGCAGGAGACTGCCCCGGAAGTTCCCGCTGCCCCCGTGGAAGAGCCTGCCGCACCGGTGGAAGCACCGGCTGCCGAGGTTGAGCAGCCTGCCGCAGAGCAGGCCGCCCCGGCTGCTGCCGCAGCCGCAGACGAGGAGACCGAGGTCCCCATCGTGATCGAAGAGAACGCCAAGGTCAAGGCTGCTGTGGAGTACCTGCAGGAAGTCATTGCCAAGATGGGCGTGGAGAACGTGACCTTCAGCGCCGTGCAGAAGGGCGAAGCCACCATCATCCGTCTGGACGGTGAGCACCTGGGTGCCCTGATCGGCCGCCGCGGCGAGACCATGGAGAGCCTGTCCTATCTGGCAAGCCTGGTGGCCAACCGTCTGGAAGGCGATTACATCAAGCTGGGTCTGGACGTGGCCGGCTACCGCGACAAGCGCGAGAGCGACCTGACCGCCCTGGCACAGCGCATTGGTGCCAAGGTACGCAAGACTGGCCGCAGCTTTGCCATGGAGCCCATGAACCCCTACGAACGCCGCATCATCCACTCTGCCATCAGCAAGATGGAGGGGGTCCGCAGCGAGAGCAAGGGCGAGGGCCGTGACCGCCGCGTGGTCATCTATTCCACCGCACCGGATGCCCAGACCGAGAACACCTACGGCGAGCGCCGTCCCCGCGGCGGCCGCCCCGGCAACGGACGCCGCCCCGGCGGCAACCGCAATGGCGGCTATCGCGGCGGCAGCCGTTCGGAGCACGGCGACCGCAACGGCAGCCGCGGCGGTTACCGCGGCAGCCGCAACGGCGGCAACCGTGGGCCCCGTCCTTCCGGTGTGCCGGAGCGCACCTATGCGCCCCGCGACGCCGAGACTGCCGCACCGGTGGCACCCAAGCGCACCGAGCGCGTGGATGATTTTGCTGATTTCAGCTTTGGCAAGATCGAGCTGTAACCCCTGAACCATGCAATGCCTCCTGCAATTGATGCAGGGGGCATTTTTGCGCTCCGGTCTGTGCAAAAACGGCACGGCTTTTTCCACGGACTTTCCGGAGCCGGTGGAAAACCGACACGGGGTGTATCTTTTTGAACGGAAACGTGGTAGAATAAAAAATAAAATGAGGGATGCCGTCCGCTGGAAAGGCGGCCGAAGGAAAGGAATGAACACAGGCGTGGGCAAACTGCATCAGATGCTTTTCTATGCCGGGTTGGAACCGGAAGAGTACCAGGCCTGTCTGCCGGAGATCCGCAGGGACAACCGGAAGAAGCTGCGTGCCTATCTGATCATAGCCGGTATCTTTCTGCTGGTCATCATCTGCCTGCTCGGCGGGCTCGGGGCGCTGCGCGCCAATCGGGGATATTATCTCCTCTCGTTTGTCGGCTGTCTGGTGCTGCTGGCGATCGAAATGATGCTTCCGGAGGATAACGGTCTGCTGCTGGACTGGCTGATGTATGCTTTCGAGGCGCAGCTGTATCTGCTGGGCATGCTGATCATGAAGGACTCGCCGGAGGAGCTTTCGGTCAGTTTCATCGCATTTCTGCTGGCCGTGCCGCTTCTGTTCGTGATGCCGCCGGTGCAGCATATCAGCAACATCCTGTTCTTTGCGGTGATCTTCATCGGGCTGGCGCTGCACGTTAAGACCGGGCGGATTGCGGTCATTGACATCATCGACTGTGTGGTGTTCGGGATGATGTCCAGCATCATTTCCAGCTTTATGATGGTCTCCATGCACCAGAATTTCCTGTCCGAGCTCCGGCTGCGCCGGTTTGCCAACTTTGATATCCTGACCAATATGCAGAATCGCAATGCCTACGAGAGCAGCCGGGACAACTGGGCGAAAAAATGCACGGTGTCCCTCAGCTGTGTGTATGTGGACGTAAACGGCCTGCATGAGCTGAACAACACCAGCGGCCACGAAAAAGGGGACCAGATGCTGCAGACTGTGGCGCTGGAACTGCAGGGTCGTTTCGGCCGGGACAACTGTTACCGCACCGGCGGGGACGAATTTGTGGCCTTTGTGCAGGACGAGCCGGAAACAGCGGTGCGCGCAGCGACTGACGAGCTGATCCGGGCACTGGAACGGAAAGGCTGTTCGGCAGCCATCGGGGTGGTCACCCAGAACGCAGGCAGCATGGATCTGGACACGCTGATCCGACAGGCCGAACAGCAGATGTATCAGGCCAAGGAAGAACATTACCGCATCCAGCGGCAGCTGGAACACTGAAAGGAACCGACTATGCAGGAAACGACCATTGCAGCCATTGCCACAGCCCCCGGTGCGGGCGGCATCGCGGTGGTGCGCCTATCCGGTGCGCAGAGCTATGCCGTGGCAGAGCGGGTGTTCCGCCCGGCAAACCCGGGCAAAAAGGTGGCGCAGGCAAAAGGCTACACGGCATTGTTCGGCCATTTTGTGGACGGCGGCGAGAAATTTGACGAGGGCGTGGCTCTGTTTTTCCGTGCGCCCCACAGCTATACCGGCGAGGATGTGGTGGAGCTTTCCTGCCACGGCGGCAGTGCGGTGGCACGCCGTCTGGTGGAGGCCTGTCTGGCAGCCGGTGCGCAGCCGGCGGCCCCCGGCGAGTACACCCGCCGTGCGTTCCTGAACGGCAAACTGGGCCTGACGCAGGCCGAAGCGGTCATGGACCTGATCTCGGCCGACGGGCGGCAGGGGGCAGCGCTGGCCAATGCGGCCCTGTCCGGTGCGCTGGCCCGCAAGATCGGGGAACAGAAGGATGCCCTCACCGCCCTGCAGGCCCATCTGGCAGCCTGGGTGGATTTCCCGGAGGAAGATGTGCCGGAGCTGGACGAAGCCCATCTGCGCAGCGTTCTGGGCAGCGTGCAGGAGACACTGGACGGGCTGATCCGCAACTATCAGGCGGACACCGTCCTGCGCGAGGGCGTGGACTGTGCCATCGTGGGCCGCCCCAATGCGGGCAAGTCCACCTTGCTGAATCTGCTGGCCGGGTTCGACCGTGCCATCGTCACCCCAGTGGCAGGCACCACCCGCGACGTGGTAGAGCAGGCGGTGCAGCTGGGGGATATCCGGCTGAACCTCTTTGACACCGCCGGTCTGCGCGAGACCGAGGACGCCATTGAAGCGGAGGGCATCCGCCGCAGCTGGAAGAAACTGGAAGAGGCTGGCCTGATCCTGGCGGTGTTCGATGGCTCGGAGCCGCCTACCCGGGAGGATCTGGAGCTGGCCCGGCGCTGTGCGGGCCGCCCGGCCATTGCCCTGGTGAACAAGGAAGATAAACCCACGCAATTTGATGCGGAGCTCATCGCCCCGTACTTTGCCATGGTGCTGCCGGTGTGCTGTCAGGAGGAGGGCAGCCGCAAGGTCATTGCGGCTGCCGTGGCGCGCCTGCTGGGCACCAGCCAGATCGACCCCCACGCGGCCAGCCTGTCCGGCCAGCGGCAGCTGTCGGCGGCCCTGCGGGCGCGGGATGCCGTAACGGGTGCACGAGAGGCCGTGGAGGCCGGGTTCGGGCTGGATGCCGTGTCGGTGTGCGTGGATGACGCGCTGGACGCACTGTGTGAACTCACCGGCGAAAACGCTTCGGAAGCCGTCATCGAACAGGTGTTCGAGCGGTTCTGCGTGGGGAAATAAGGGCGGGAATGTTCTCTTTTGACACCAAAAGAGAAGAAAAGTGCGGCGGTGCCTGCAAGGCATGAAAGCCCCAGTGGGGCTTTCAAGTCGCAGACCGGTTTGTGCAGCAAATGCTGTGCGTTCAGCACAGCAAGGTTACAGCGATTTCGATGCGCTGGAGCCACGAAAAAGGGGCTGCACGCCCCTTTTAACCCCAAAGCAGTGGGCTACACCGGAAAAAACTGAAGATTCACGCCTGTTCGGCGTGAAGATCTTTTAACCGTTTTTTCCGGCTCCGCCGATTGATAGCCCTTCAGTCGCTGCGCGACAGCTCCCCCCGGGGGAGCGAGCGCTGCTGCTGCCGTTTCCCGTTATGACCCCACCCGTGAAAATGGGTTACAGGAAAGTCCGCAGACTTTCCTGTAACCCGAAATTTAAAATAATTCTTCCGCTGAAAATGCCCAGAGTAAAGCGGAGGGCATTTCAAATCAATTATTAGAGGAAACCCGAAAGTATATGAACCATTTAGGAGAGTATGATGTCATTGTGATCGGTGCCGGGCATGCCGGCATCGAGGCGGCCCACGCCGCTGCCACACTGGGTGCCAGGACCGCCGTGTTCACCATGAGTCTGGACGCCATCGGCAATATGCCCTGCAATCCCAGCATCGGCGGCACTGCAAAAGGAACGTTGGTGCGTGAATTGGATGCCCTTGGCGGCGTGATGGGTCTGGCGGCGGATGCCACCTACCTGCAGAGCCGGATGCTGAACAAGGGCAAGGGCCCTGCGGTGCACGCACTGCGGGTGCAGACCGACCGCAAACGCTACCACGAATACATGAAGCACGCACTGGAGCTTACTCCCGGCCTTGCCATCCATCAGGCCGAGGTGGTGGGCCTTGAGGTGGAAAACGGCCGGGTGAAGGGCATCGTTACCCAGCTCAACGGCGAGTACACCGCAAAGTGCGTGGTGCTGGCCACCGGCACCAATCTGGGCGGCAAGATCTTTGTGGGCGATGCCTGGTATGCCTCCGGCCCGGACGGCATGCACGCGGCCAATGCCCTGACCGAGAGCCTGAAGGCTGCCGGTCTGCCCCTGCGGCGGTTCAAGACCGGCACCCCCGCCCGTGTGCACCGGCGCAGCATCGACTTCAGCCGGCTGGAGTGTCAGCCTGGCGACCCGGACAACGAGCTGCAGCCCTTCAGCTTCATGACCGACGCCCCCATGCACAACAAGGTGGAATGCTGGATCGCCTACACGAACCCGGAGACCCACAAGATCATTCTGGACAACATCCAGCGCAGCCCGCTGTACGGCGGCATGATCGAGGGTGTCGGCCCGCGTTACTGTCCCTCCATCGAGGACAAGGTGGTGCGCTTTGCGGGCAAGGACCGCCACCCCATCTTTGTGGAGCCCTGCGGTGAGAACACCGAGGAAATGTACCTGCAGGGTGCTTCCAGCAGTCTGCCGGAGGACGTGCAGAATGCCTTCTACCGCAGCATCAAGGGCTTTGAGCACATCGAGATCCTGCGCCCGGCCTATGCCATCGAATACGACTGTGTGGACCCCACCAGCCTGGAAGCCACGCTGGAAAGCAAGGTGGTGCGGGGCCTGTATGGGGCAGGGCAGTTCAACGGCACTTCCGGCTACGAGGAAGCTGCCGCACAGGGCCTGCTGGCCGGTCTGAACGCCGCCCGCAATGCGCTGGGCAAAGAACAGCTGATCCTGCCGCGTCACACCAGCTACCTTGGCACCCTGGTGGATGATCTGGTGACCAAGGGCGTCATGGACCCCTACCGCATGATGACCAGCCGCAGCGAATACCGGCTGACCCTGCGGCAGGACAATGCCGACACCCGCCTGACCCCCATCGGCCGGGAATACGGTCTGGTGCAGGACGACCGCTGGGCAAAGTACCAGCACACCCAGAACATTCTGGAAGCGGAGCGCCGCCGCCTGCACGACGCCCATCTGCGCACTGCCGACCTGCAGGCCGCCATGACGGCGGTCGGGCTGGCCCCGGCAGCCGAGGGCGGCATTGCCGAAGAATTGCTGCGCCGCCCGGAGATCCACTACGACCTTGTGGCCGGGGTCATCGGCTGGGGGAAGGAAATCACGCCCATGCTGGCGGAACGGCTGGAGACCGAGATCAAATACGCAGGCTACATTGCCCGGCAGGATCGCATGATCCGGGAGGTGGCCCGCCACGAAAAGACCCTGATCCCGGAGGATTTTGAATACGCGGACCTTACCGGCCTGACGCTGGAAGCCCGCGAGAAGCTGGCCCGCATCCGGCCCAAGAATCTGGGCCAGGCCAGCCGCATCCCCGGGGTGTCCCCCTCGGACGTGGCCCAGCTGAGCATCGCCCTGGCGGCCCACACCTGATCCAGAACAACAGAAAGGAATCAAAACCTATGATCGACAAACAGCGGCTGGAGGCCAAGTGTTCCACATGGAACATTGCCCTCACCGGCACCCAGCTGGACCAGCTGGACGCCTTTGCACAGATCCTTGTGGACTACAACCAGAAGGTCAACCTGACCGCCATCACCGACCCCGAGGGCATCGAGGACAAGCATTTCCTCGACAGCCTGCTCTTTGCCAGCCAGCCGGAAGTAGCCGGCCGCATGGTGGATGTGGGCGCTGGTGCCGGGTTTCCGGGCATCGTCACCAAGATCTACAAGCCGGAACTGGAACTCACCCTCATGGAACCCACCGGCAAGCGGGTGGAGTTCTTGAAGTACGCCTGTGCCCAGCTTGGCCTGACCGGCGTAGAGTTTGCCAAGGAGCGCGCAGAGGAAGCCGCCCGCAAGGTGTGGCGGGAGCAGTTTGACCTGGCTTCAGCCCGCGCGGTGGCGGCCCTGCCTGTGCTGGCGGAATACTGCCTGCCGCTGGTCAAGGTGGGCGGAAACTTTCTGGCCATGAAGGGCGCCTCCGGAGAAGAGGAGCTGGCCGCTGCCCGCGGGGCCATCAAAAAACTGGGCGGTGCCTACAAGGAGACCCGCACCCTGCACCTGCCCGGCGGCGACACCCGCACCCTGATTTTGTGCCAAAAGATTTCGCAAACTCCGACAGCCTACCCCAGAAACGGCGGAAAAATCGCCAAAAGCCCGCTGAAATAACGGAATAGCGAACAAAATATGCAAAACCCTGCCGAACGAAATTTCTGGCAGGGTTTTTGTTTGTGTGGTACACTGGCTCTGAACCAACTTTTCCACATTTTCCCGGGAAAGCGTGGAAAACAAACCCGGATATGCCGCAAAAAAGGAGGAGCCGTGTTATGTTTGAACGGAAGAAATCCGCCGGAAAAATTTATTTCCTGCCCATCGACCAGATCCATCCGTCGCCGTTCCAGGCGCGCCGGACCTTTGAGGAACAGGAGCTGGCAGGCCTTGCCCAGAGCATCCGTGAAAACGGTCTGCTGCAGCCCATCTCGGTGCGTAAAGCAGCCGAAGGTTACGAGCTGGTGGCAGGGGAGCGGCGGCTGCGCGCCTGCAAGCTGGCCCAGATGACCACCATTCCGGCCATCCTGTGCAGCTATGCCGATGAGCAGACGGCGGCCCTCGGCCTGCTGGAAAATATTCAGCGCACCGACCTGAACCCCTTTGAGCAGGCGCAGGGCCTGCGGGACATTCTGGTGCTGTGGGACTGCACCCAGGCCGAGGCCGCCAAGCGGCTGGGCATGGCGCAGCCCACACTGGCCAACAAGCTGCGCCTGCTGCAGCTCACGGGGGACCAGCGCCAGTTCGTGCTGGACAACAACCTCACCGAGCGTCACGCGCGGGCCGTGCTGCGCCTGCCGGAGAACCGCCGCAGCGAGGCGCTCATCAACATTGCCAAGCGGCGGCTCAACGCCCGTCAGACCGATCGGTACATCGAACAGCTGCTCAACAGCACCGCAAAAGGGCGGCACCGCATCTCCATGGTCCGGGATGTGCGCATCTTTGTGAACACCATCGACCATGCCATCCGGCTGATGACCGACAATGGGGTACCGGCCACGGCCCACCGGGAAGAGAAGGATGGCTACATCGAATACACGGTGCGCATCCCCACGGCGGCAGCGGAGAAGTGAACGGTTCCATGTGGAACAGAAAAAACGTGTAAAAAATCTGCAAAATACGCCTTGAAAGAGAACTTTTTGCCTTGTAAAAACGGAAAACAGAAGAAAAATACGCACAAAAACGCCTGAAAGCGGTTCAAAAAGCCAAGGGAGTGTGCTATACTACTAGTTGAGATGTCCGCGCGACGGGAAACGAGCGGGCACAACTGCGAATGTTCCATGTGGAACAACCAAAATTTCCCGGAAGGAAGAAATGCGCGTGGCAAAAATTGTAGCAATCGCAAACCAGAAAGGCGGCGTCGGCAAGACCACGACCGCCGTCAACCTGTCCTCCTGCGTGTCGGCTTTGGGCAAAAAGGTGCTCATCGTGGACCTGGACCCCCAGGGCAACACCACCACCGGCTACGGCATCCCCAAGCGGAGCGTGGAGTGCGGCACCTACGAGGTGCTCATTGGCCGGGCCACCGCCGCCCAGGCCATCCGCAAAACCGAGTTCCGCACCGATGTGATCGGTTCCAACACCCGTCTGGCCGGTGCCAGCCTGGAAATGATCGACCTGCCGGGCCGCGAGAGCCGCCTGCGCAAGGCGCTGGCCGGGGTGCAGAAGGACTATGACTTCATCTTCATCGACTGCCCGCCCAGCCTGGACCTGCTCACCCTGAACGGTCTGAGCGCCTGCGACAGTGTGCTGATCCCGGTGCAGTGCGAGTATTATGCGCTGGAAGGTCTGTCGGAGCTCATCAGCACCCTCAAGACCATCCGCAAAAAGTACAACCCCTATCTGGACATCGAGGGCGTGGTGTTCACGATGTTCTCCCTGCGCTACAACCTCACGGTGCAGGTAGTGGAGCAGGTGCAGAAATACTTTGGCTCCAAGGTGTACAAAACCACGATCCCGCGTTCGATCCGCATCTCCGAGGCCCCCAGTTACGGGCAGCCCATCAATTTCTACGAGCCCAAGGGCAAGGGCAGCGAAGCGTACATGGATCTGGCCATTGAGTTCGTCAAGAACAACCGGCCGCACGAGCCCAAAAAGACCCGTGCGCGGAGCAAGAGCGCTCCGGAACCGGCACCGGTCAAAAACGCTCTGGAAGACTAAAACACAGGGGGAACAACAAGAACAATGGCAAAAGGAAAAGGAGGACTTGGCCGCGGGCTGGAAAGTCTGTTTGAGGACGCCGCCCCGAGCCTTGAGTCCGACGCAAAGATCGAGACCCTGCCCCTGCGTGAGATCGAGCCGGACCCCGACCAGCCCCGCAAGACCTTTGACGAAGAGGCCTTAGGGGAGCTGGCCGCCAGCATTGCGGAGCACGGTCTGCTGCAGCCCATTGCGGTGCGGCCCCAGGGACTGGGCGGCTACAGCATCGTGGCCGGCGAGCGCCGGTGGCGTGCCTGCCGCATGGCCGGCCTGACCGAAGTGCCGGTGGTGGTCAAGGATGTGTCCGACGAGCAGGCCATGGAGCTGGCGTTGGTGGAAAACCTCCAGCGTGAGGATCTGGACCCGGTGGAAGAAGCCGCCGGCATCCGGGAGCTGATGCTGCGCTGTGACCTGACCCAGGAGCAGGCAGCCCGCAAGCTGGGCAAGAGCCGCAGCGCGCTGGCCAACAGCCTGCGTCTGCTGAACCTGCCGGAAAACGTACTGGAGCTGCTCAAGAGCGGGTTCCTGAACATGGGCCACGCCAAGGTGATTTTGGGCCTGCCCACGCCGGAGCTGCAGGAGCAGGCGGCGCAGATCGTGGCGGACAATCAGCTGAACGTGCGCCAGACCGAGGCGCTGTGCAAGAAGCTGGCAAAGCCCCCGAAGGAAGCAAAAGAACCCGAACCCCGCGGCACCCTGCCGATGGAAGTGGAAGAGAGCCTCAAGCAGGTGCTGGGCAGCGAGGTGAACGTGGCCTACCACGGCGGCAAGGGCAAGCTGACGGTGCATTTTTACTCCGATGAGCAGCTGCGCGCCTTTGCAAACCTGCTGGGCCAGTACCAGACCGAAGAATAAAACAACCGCGATCCAAGGCGGACACCCGCCTTTGAACGGCGCCGGGAGAGGTCCCATTTCCCGGTGCGAACGAAATAGAGCAAGGAGAGTCAATCATGCTTGATATCAAATTTGTCCGCGAGAATCCGGACGCCGTCAAGGAAAACATCAAGAAGAAGTTCCAGGACGCAAAGCTGCCGCTGGTGGATGAGGTCATCGAAAAGGATGCCCAGTACCGCGCAGCGCTGAAGGAAGTGGAAGCCCTCAAGGCTGCCCGCAACAAGCTGAGCAAGGCCAACGGCCCGCTGTTCGGCCAGCTGAAGAAGTGCGACGATGAGGCCAAGAAGGCAGAGCTGCAGGCTCAGATCGACGCCAACAACGCCGCCGTCAAGGCCGACGCCGACAAGATGGCAGAGCTGGAGAAGGAAGAGGAAGCTCTGTCTGCCCGCATCCAGGAGATCATGTACACCATCCCCCAGATGATCGACCCCAGCGTGCCCATCGGCCCGGACGACACCTACAACGTGGAAGCACAGCGCTTCGGTGAGCCGGTCGTGCCCGATTTCCCCATCCCGTACCACACCGAGATCATGGAGAGCTTTGACGGCATCGACATGGACGCTGCAGGCCGCGTGGCCGGCAACGGCTTCTACTACCTGCTGGGCAACATCGCCCGCCTGCACGAGGCAGTGCTGGCCTACGCCCGCGACTTTATGATCAACAAGGGCTTTACCTACGTCATCCCGCCCTTCATGATGCACGGCAACGTGGTGCAGGGCGTTATGTCCTTCCCGGAGATGGACGCCATGATGTACAAGATCGAGGGCGAGGACCTGTACCTGATCGGCACCAGCGAGCACACTATGATCGGCCGCTTCATCGACCAGACCATCGACGAGAGCAAGATGCCCCTGACCCTGACCTCCTACAGCCCCTGCTTCCGCAAGGAGAAGGGTGCCCACGGCATCGAGGAGCGCGGCATCTACCGCATCCACCAGTTCGAGAAGCAGGAGATGATCGTGGTCTGCCGCCCCGAGGAGAGCGCCGACTGGTACGAGAAGCTGTGGCAGATGTCTGTGGAGCTGTTCCGCAGCATGGAGATCCCCGTGCGTCAGCTGAACTGCTGCTCCGGTGACCTGGCGGACCTGAAGGTCAAGAGCTGCGATATCGAGGCATGGAGCCCCCGCCAGCAGAAGTATTTCGAGGTCTGCTCCTGCTCCAACCTGGGCGATGCACAGGCACGCCGCCTGCACATCCGCATCAAGGGCAAGGACGGCAAGACCTACCTGGCCCACACCCTGAACAACACCTGCGTGGCACCTCCGCGTATGCTGATCGCCT
>OKSD01003420.1_pt1 | contig 12105 bp, 9 predicted proteins | sample 1601221 | NCBI WGS metagenome assembly OKSD01 (sample SAMEA3541550, study PRJEB24748) | human gut metagenome | biome: human gut; feature: human-associated habitat; material: faeces | place: China | collected 2012
AGAGCCAACGAAACAGCCAACGGCAGAGCCAACACCGTCCGCAAGTCAGGAACCGCAATTGGTAAATAGCGGAGAATGCAGTAAAATGACATGCGGAGGAAGTTATGCTGGCCCTGTGAGTGGTAAGGAATACTCAGCAGTAGCGTTGTATGGTAATGGTGACTATTGTACCACATCTTACGAATTTGTAGGGACAAATAAAAAATACCGTATGGTGGTTAAAGGAGCATCTAGTAATTCGACAACGGCGAATGTTTCTGTATATATTGGCGGAAAGAAAGTTGGAACAGTTGGATTTGCTGGAACTACGTTGTCGGAGCAGTCTTTTGAATTTAAAATGACAGATGTAACAGGAAAACAGGAAATAAAATTTTTACTTGAAACAGATAATGGATCGAATGATACCTTTGTAAATAGTTATGAACTTTATTACATTGGTGATGTGAAACCATTGCCGGATGCTCCAACACCAGCATCAGTTGGAGCTGTGTCTACAGGAAAGTACAGAAATTTGTTTAAGGAATTAGGATATTCGGATGCAGAGATAGATAAGAAGGTCGAATCGGCCTGGCAAAAATTCTTTTATGGTACTGACGAAGAACGAATCTATTATCCGGTAGGCGAAGATATGGCTTATATTTATACAGCAGATACCGATGATGTACGTTCTGAGGGAATGTCTTATGGTATGATGATTTGCGTTCAAATGGACAAGCAGGAAGAGTTTAATCGTCTGTGGAAATGGGCAAAAACTCATATGCAGCATAAAAGTGGAGAGTTTAAAGGATATTTTGCTTGGCAGATGAATACGAATGGAACCATAAAGGACAATACGCCGGCAGCAGACGGTGAGGAATATTTTGCAACATCGTTATTGTTTGCATCAGCGCGCTGGGGAAATGGTGAAGGAATTTATAACTATAACAAAGAAGCGCAGGAAATCTTGACAACGATGCTTCATCAGGCAGATGATGGTCAAGGTGTGAATATGTTTAACAAAGAACATAAAATGCCTGTATTCTGCCCAATTGGAAACGCTGCAACATATAGTGATCCATCGTATCATTTGCCGGCATTTTATGAAGTTTGGGCGAGAGAGGCAGAGCAGGACAAAGATTTCTGGAGCGAGGCAGCTGAAGCTAGTCGACAGCATTTTAAAGATGCAACAAATGAAAAAACCGGATTAGGTCCGGATTATTCCGAATATTCAGGGGCTGCTAAGAACGATGGAAATCATGGTGATTTCCGATTTGATGCATGGCGAATTGCAGCTAATATTGCCTGCGACTATGCATGGTGGGCGCAGGATAGCTGGGCAACCACGCACGCGAATAGAATCCAGTCGTTCTTCTACGACCAGGGTGTTGATAGTTATGGAAATCAGTGGTCATTAGATGGAAAGAATCTTAGTACTGATCATTCTCCGGGATTGGTTGCTATGAATGCAACAGCGAGTCTGGCATCTAGTGATAAAAAATCATGGTCATTCCTTGAGGATTTGTGGAACATTTCTCCAACAACAGGGAAATATCGATACTATGATGGATGTCTTTATATGATGGGATTGTTACATTGTAGTGGTAAATTCCGCGCATATTTGTCAGGTAATACGCCGGTAGTAGGCGTCGTGAATGGCAAAATATCGACAACAACTGCCGAATTTGATTTGAGTGCAGATAAGAAAGAAGATGTGACAACAAAACTTATTTTAAATGATGTTAGAACATTATCAGAAATTCGAAACGACAAGACAGTGTTAGAAGAAGGAAAGGACTATACCATTAGTGGTGATACAGTGTCTATTCGCAAAGAGTATCTTTCCAAACAGGCAGTAGGAGTAACGAAATTGACATTTGTCTTCGATGCGGGGAAAAATGCTGTTATGTCGATTACGATAAAGGATAGTAAGTTGCCTGATGTACCGGCAGTGTCTGGACCATTTGATAAAATAAAGGCTACAGACTGTACTGCAGATTCCAAAGATATAAAGGTTGAAGATGGAAAAGTCACCTTAAACAGTACGAGCTCATATATAGCGTTTACTCTTGATTTTGGAAGTGAGACCGCAAAGAGTATAACTATTTATGTGAAAGAGCCAAATAATAGTGGACAGTTGTTTGTACGAAGTGGAAGTTTAAGTTCTACTGTGGCAACGGTGTATAATCTAGGTAATGGTTCCTGGAAAGAGACTAAGAATTCTTTGTGGCCTACGGTTACAGGAAGTACAAAAATTTATATACAGACAAATAAACCGGGACTTCAGATTGATTGGATACAATTTGGAAAATAAGTAAAAAATCGCGAAAGGATATCATACATGCTTAATAACCGAAAAAAAACGATAGGTGTATTTGTTTGCAAGCTTCCAGAATATTTCCAGCGCACCCTGTGTGGTGCGCTGGCTGATGAAGCGGTGGCAAATGGATACAATTTGGTTGTTTTTTCGACTTTTGGTGAATACGATAACAATCATGATTATGTGGAAGGAGAAAGCAATTGTCTTTATATTCCAAATTATGACGAATTGGATGGGATTATTTTATGCCTTGATGTGTTTGATATTCCTGGCATGGTAGGAAAATTAATTGAGCAGGTAAAGGAAAAGGCGCATTGCCCTGTGATTAGCATTCGACAAAAAAGAGATGAGTTTATTAGTGTGCTCAGCGATGATAAAAAGGCTATTATGGCTATGGTTGATCATTTGGTAGATGAACATAACGCAAAGCGAATTTATTACTTGTCTGGTCCCTCTTACATGCATGATATCCGTATGAGGGAGGACGGATTTCGCGAAAGAATGAAAAGCAGAGGTGTTGCCTTTCGTGAGGAATACATCTTTATGGGGAATTTGTGGTATAACATTGGTAAAGAAGCAGTTGATTATTTTTTTTCACTTGATGATGAAAGACCTGATGCAATTCTATGTGCCAATGATTATATGGCAATTTCTGTATGTGAAGAACTGTGCGAGCGAGGATTTCGTGTACCGGAGGATATTATTGTGACGGGATTTGATGATGTTGAGGAGGCTAGAGATATATATCCAATGTTGACAACAGTTGAAGCTTGCCCAGAAAATTTTGCGAGATGTGCTATGGAAATTATTAAAAAGGCGGAACGAGGTGAAAAACTAGAAAAGCAATATTATATTTCAACGCAAAATCAGTATCGAAATTCTTGTGGATGTAAAGAAGCGGAAGAAGCGAAACAAATTTTTCGTAAACAATTTGAAAAAAATCAGCGTTTGGTTCACTTGTATAAGCAGAATATGTTTATGGTTTTTCGGATGGAAGGAATACGAGATTATCAGGGCCTTCCGGATTTAGTTGGAAAGTTTGTAGAAGGAAACACGGGTGTTTCAGACTTTTATATATGCCTAAATCCGGATGAGAAATATGAATTGGATGATTCTAGAAAAAGTCCATATGAGGATGAGATGGAAATGTTATTACATGCCTATTATGGAAAGAAAATGTCAATTGAAGTGCCGATGCCACAAAAACTTTTTAAAAGAAAAAATCTTTTGCCTGCCGACGAAGTGACGGACAGGCCTTGTGTTTTTTATATCAACCCGCTTCATTATCGAAAGCATTGTTTTGGTTATGCAATCATTTCGTTTTTTAATAATCGATTTTATGCGGCAGAAGATTTTTATCAATCTTTTGTGATAAACATTTGCACCGTGTTAGAAAATATTTATATACAAAATCAAATTGAACAGTTAAGCAACGATAAAATACGCCTTATTCGACGAGATTCGGTTACACATATGTATAATCCGTATGGGTTTCATGAAATGGCTACACAAATGCTACATGATGCGACAGCAGCAGGAATTAATTGTGTCTTTTTCTATGTAAGATTAGAAAATTTACAGGAAATAACAGAAATATATGGAAAAGAAGAATCAAATGAAATCCTTCTGTGTATGAAGTCTGTTTTTGAAAAATTTGAGCAGGAAAAACATGTGTTAGGACGATTAGGAGGAAGTGATTTTTGCCTATTACTAGAGGATAAAATGCAGGAAGAAATAGAAGTTCTTGCACAAAATTTTGTTAATGAAGTAAATGAAGTGAATATTTCATGGAATAAAGAATTTTTCATAGAAGTACGCTATGGATGGTTTGTTAAGGAAGTGGGAACTATTTCTAGTACAGACGAGTGCATTCGCAGTGCGAAAATGAAAATGAAAGTTGGTGCACAAATGCAGACGAGTGCTGCAAAATATGCTTTTGAGGCAATGAAGGAAATCAGACAGAATTATCAAAAAGAAATTTCTGTTACATACATGGCAGAACAAATTGGTATATCGCGTACGCACTTGTCCCATTGCTTTAAATTAATATATCAGAAGTCAATACAAGATTATATTACTTCTTATCGAATGGAAAAGGCGCAGGAACTTCTGATTCATACTCAGAAAAAGATTAAAGAGATTGCTTTTTTGGTTGGCTATAAAGATGAGTTGTATTTTTCGAAAGTATTTGCCCGTCTGTATGGTATGTCTCCTAGTAAATTTCGTAAAACAATGTTGACATGAAAAAATATGGGTAAATTGGAGATGGATAGAAAAATCCAGTAGTAAGTGTTCAGGAAGCCTGTAGAGAGTTGCTGGATGGTGTGAGACAACGACGAATGGACAGTGAATGGGCTCGGGATGGCATTGAGTGATATCGCAGCAGGATTATCAAGGATCTTGTCTCTTTCCTCGCAGGAGGAAGGGGCAAGATCCTTTTTAGTGCGCCTGGCGGCGCACGTCACTAATGGGTGAAAAGCCCTAATCCGCCCTAGTAGTGGAAGGATATAGCCCCAAGACCAAGCGTGTCCGTGAACTCCTTTGATATTGCCTTCTACCCTATTACAATGGGTAAAAAAAGACTGTTGCCGAAGCAACAGCCTTTTTAGCGTTCTCATTACTTACAATTAAGCAACTTTGATTACACATTTCTGAACTGTGATAGAATCTCCTTCTTTGTATGGAGAAGTATCTTTCATGTTCGGGATGTACATCATGATTGGGTAGTTAGCACCTGTATCTTTGTCTGTGTCACCATTTACAGCATTCTTAGGAATTGTAAATGTGAAGTTAAAGGTGTAAGATTTACCTTTCTTCATAGCTTTTTTGACAATCTTGCAGTGCTTATGTGTTTTGTCTTTCTTAACTTTAGCGCTCAGTTTCTTAGAAGAAACATGAAGAGCCCATGGGTAAGCACCTGTGTCTCCACCCTTAGTATAGTTGAAGCAAACACCCATTTCAGGAAGTGTACGTTTACCAGAGTTCTTTACTTTCAAAGAAATGCTAAGTTTACGTCCACGGTAGTCAGGAGAGATGTAAGTTTTCTCGCCCCAGAATGTTGCGTCACAAAGCCAGATACGGAATGAGTTGTATTTGAACTCAGAGTAGTCAGCTTTGTATGGTGGATGGTTATCCGGGTTAGTAGATTTAGCAAAGTTGTAAATTACTGTACCCTTCTTTGCGTTTTTAACAGATACTTTACATGTCTGTTTCTTTCCGCCTACAGTTGCAGTGATTGTTGCGGTACCTTTTTTGATACCAAGAACTTTGATGGACTTGCCTTTTGTTTTCTGGCAGTGAGCAATGTTATCATTGCTGGATGACCATGTTGCACTTCCACTTGCAGTCAATTTTACTTCCTTACCCTGCATAACAGAAGCTTTTTTCTTCATTGCTGCGCTAGCTGTATCATCACTTGCTACTGCAGCGGTGGTAACAGCCATAGTTGCAACTAAAGCTACAGCTACAACTTTTTTTGAAATTTTAGCGAACATTTCAAATTCCTCCTTTTTAATATTAAAATGTTTTTGATTTTTGTGCTAAATAGACAAAAATCAATCGCTTTGCGTAGATATATTATATCATTTTAATAGTTCAAAATCAAGAGAAAATGAAAATAATTACAGTACTATTTTTTGCCAAAAACATGACGTTTTTTTGCCTTATTTGCAGTTATTTGCGTGGCTGCAATTTCCTGCCTTGCCTTCTGGTAACTGCGAATGGTTTCATCCAGTTCACGAAAACGTTTTTCATCTGACTCTTCTTTTTCGCGAAACAGATAATCCAATTCTTTGTTGACCTGCACCGATACTGTATCCGCAATATCCGATGTAAGACTGTCCGAATTTTCCCTTATAGCATCGGAGACAATACGGGAAAGAATGGTTTTAAACTGTATCATTTTGTCATTTGGGGAAATTTCCGACTCGGAAATCGGGTAGGGAATTACCTGGCTGGATGATTTTGGTGAGAGTTTGTGTTCAATGTCCTTTAAGGAAAAACCGTCTTTCTTCATATTAATAATCTGCTCTAATTGCTTCATTTCTTTTTCCGAATAAACGCGGTGCCCCATTTCGTTTCGCGGGATATTCAAGTGAAGTTCCTCTTCCCAAAAGCGAAGAACGTGAGAGCCTACGTGAAGTTTTTTTGCCGCTTCCGAAATGGTATATTGTTTTGTTTCCATGTAGATAACCTCCTGTTTTATGTTTTTTTTATTATAGCATGGGAAAAATGTCGATTGATTGGACATGCATTAAATGTAAAAAAACAGTGTGACACAGGACGACAAAAAACAAGAAGAATCGGAGCCAAAGCCCCGATTCGACAGAGAAAATGGAATTTATTCGTCGTGATATTCCAAATTTGCAAATTTTGTGTACTGGTTCAACCACTTAAGTTCGACGGTACAGGTTGGACCATTACGCTGCTTACCAATAATAATCTCAGTAATTCCTTTTTTGGTAGAAGCGTCTTTTGTGTAATATTCATCGCGGTACAAAAACATAACAACGTCGGCATCCTGCTCAATCGCTCCCGATTCACGCAAATCAGAAAGAATTGGTCGTTTGTCTTCACGTTCTTCTACTTTACGGCTGAGCTGGGAAAGCGCAATTACCGGGCAGTCCAGTTCACGTGCCAGAGATTTTAAGGAACGTGAAATATCCGAAATTTCCTGCTGGCGGGAAATGTTTTTTGAACCGCTGTTACCGGACATGAGCTGAAGGTAATCGATAATAATTAAACCGAGGCCTTTTTCCATTTTTAGTTTACGGCATTTACTTCGTAAATCATTGATGGAAATGCTGCCGGTATCATCGATATAAAGCGTTGATTCACCGAGAATAATAGAACTCTCGGTAATCTTTGCCCATTCATCATCTTCCAGTTCACCGATTCGGATTCTTTGGGAATCTACTTTTGAGTTCATGGCAACCAAACGCTTGGCAAGCTGCACTTTGCTCATCTCCAGACTGAAAATAGCAGTTGGAATATGATTAATCATAGCAACATTTTCGGCAATATTCAGAGCGAAAGCAGTTTTTCCCATGGATGGGCGGGCAGCAATCAAAATTAAATCGGATGGCTGCAAGCCGGCTGTTCGATAATCCAAATCAATAAAGCCGGTCGAAATTCCGGTTACATCACTGTTGTTTTGAGCAGCTTTTTGAATACTCTCAAGTGTTTCCAAGGCAACCTCTTTAATTGGTGTAAAATTTTCAGAGGAGGCGCGTCCTTGTACGAGTTCAAAAACTTTGCGTTCTGTATCATCCATCAGTTCAGCAACATTAGCGGAATCCTGATAGCATCGGTTGGCAATGTCCTCCGTTGTTCGAATCAGCGAGCGCAGTTGTGATTTCTGTTCAACAATATCCGCATAGTAGCGGACATTGGCTGATGTAGGAACGGCGGAAATGATATTACTGAGAAACTCAACACTGCAAATGTCATCGGAAGCGTGTTTCTCATGAAGTTTATCCACAAGAGTAACTAAGTCTGCCGGACGTCCTTCATGAAACAATTCCACTATAGCGGAAAACAAAATGCGGTACCTGGCATTGTAAAAATCATCTTCATTTAGTTTTTCAGAAGCGAGAACTACCGCATCCTGGTCAAGAAGCATTGAACCGATAACTGCTTCTTCTGCCTCTCCATTATGCGGCATAACTCGTTTGATTACGGTTTCATCCATGATTATTTTCCTTTAACAATTACTTTAAGTTCGGCTGTTACTTTTGGGTGCAGACGGATTGGCACATGGTAGGTTCCAATGTTTTTGATTGGCTCCTTTAACTGCATTTTTTTCTTGTCCAAATCATAGGAAAGCTGTTCTTTGGCAGCGGTAGCAATTTCTTTGGTGGACACCGAACCAAAAACGCGTCCGTCCTGACCTGCTTTAATGGCAACTTCAACGGATTTTGTCTCCAGCTCTTTGGCGAATTCCTGCGCTTTCTCCAAGTTTTCTGCAGCAACCTTTTCGTCATTTTGTTTCTGAAGCTTTAAATCATTTAAATTTTTTGAGGTTGCTTCTACGCCAAGATTTTTTTTCAAGATAAAATTTTTGGCATAGCCGTCTTTTACGGTTACAACTTCACCCTTTTTTCCAACGGATTTCACATCCTCGAGTAAAATTACTTTCATTATATGTCACCTTCTTCTTTCATTTTAGTTAAAATTTGTTTGATTTGTTCAGCGCCTTCTTCCAGTGTACAGTTCTCAAGCTGGGCACCGGCACTGGTAATGTGGCCGCCCCCACCCATTTTTTCCATGACAACCTGAACATTTAATTCATCAATGGAGCGAGCACTGATATAAACTTTACCTTCATAGGCAGTTAATACAAAAGTAGCGCGGATGCCTTTGATATCAAGAAGATCATCGGCAATTTTTGCACCAACAATGGTTGGCGATTCACAGTTATCCGCATTACAAGGAGAAATAGCAAAACAATCCATAAAAATTTCTGTATTTTGTATTGCTTCAGCTCGAATTTTGTATTCTTCAATGTCGGAACGGAACATTTTACGAATGCGAATAATATCTGCTCCGGAACGACGCAGGAATGCAACCGCTTCAAAGGTGCGGACACCCGGTTTATTCATAAAGTTATTCGTGTCAACCATAATACCGGAATAAAGGGCATCGGCTTCTACGGCTTTTACACGGATTTCCTCACCGGCATACTGTAAAATTTCTGCTACCATCTCACTGGCTGAGGAAGCAAACGGCTCAACATAGGAGAGAGTAGGGTTTTCAAAGGATTCACCGGTCTGTCTGTGATGGTCGATAACCACTAGAGAGGAAACTATCGGAATCAAATCCGGTGCATCGGTGTAGGATGGACGGTTAACATCAACGACCACAAGTAAAACTCCGTTTCCATTTCCGATAAATTCCTTCGCATTCTCACTTGTAACAAAAGTGCCATCCGGATAATCTTTGTTGTTCTCAAATAATTTCAAAAGCGGCGCCAGTGAAGAAGTTACCTGATTTACAATGATTTTCGCTGGTTTTTCCAGAGACTGTGCAATTCGGTAAATACCAATAGCACTGCCAATTGCATCGACATCCGGCAGACGGTGTCCCATAATGACTACTTTATCAGCATTAATAATGGAATCACGCAGTGCCTGTGCCTTTACGCGGGCTTTAACGCGTGTATTTTTTTCCTGCTGAATACTTTTTCCACCATAATAAAGTAAATTGTCTTTTGTCTTAATGACAACCTGATCACCACCGCGGGCAAGTGCCAAATCAATAGCACTGCGGGCATATTCCTGGCGTTTGCGGTAGGTGTTTGCCTGAATTCCGATTCCCATACTAATGGTAATGGAAGTATCATTTCCCACATTAATCGAGCGGATATCATCAAGCAGTGAGAATTTGTCTGCCTGCAATTTTGACAGATATTTATGCTGGAAGAGGAAAATGTATTTATCCTTTTCAATTTTACGCGTAATCGCATCAATGCTTAACATGTATTTATTGATTTTTCGATCAACCATCGCAGCCAATAAGGAGCGGCGTACATCGTCAACATTTGCAAGGGATTCATCGTAATTATCGATGTAGAGTAAGCCGACATTGACACGCTGGTCGTAGTTTTCACGGATATAGTGCACAATTTCGGTTTCATCATAAATGTAAATGACATACAAAGCGTCACCGATTCCCACCTGTCCGGCGTTTTTATGGAGGGCATCCGGTGCCTTTTCCAGAGAAACCAATTGCGTAATTGCCTTAAAGTAAGTTTCTTCCACATGAAAATGAAGTTCTGTTGTCTCATAATTTTCCTCCGGAAGATATTCTTTGGTGAGAGCCGGAATGGCATCGTTTATATGGTAGTTTTTTGATAATTTGTCGGAGAACTGTTTGCGGAAATTCTTGTTATCCCACACACAGACTCCGTTTGTGTCCAAAATACAAATCGGAATGTCTAATTCCGTGGCAAGTTTATTAACCGTGACGTGAAATCGCATCGAGTAATCGACTAAGTTGCGCAGTACAGCACCTCGTTTGAAAAAGTATAAGACACTGGCAATGATTAAGTAAAATAAAACGTAAATACTCATAATAATGCCGGCACGCAGGTTGATTACATAAATATGAACATTCATTGCGATTAATAAAAGCCCTAATAAGAGCGGCCATCGCAAATAAGATTTCAAAGTCCCTTTAATTCGATTCTGACTCAACTATTTACCTCCTCCCAGGAAATGTTCCCAAATTTCATCATATCAAGAATATTATTATATCACGGATTGTAAATGTTGACAAACCCTATTTGATAGATGTATTATGAGGGTAAAATAGAGAACAAAAGAATGAGTAAAGGAGGATACCATGTACTGTAAAAAGTGCGGAACAGAATTAAGGGAAAATGATACATTCTGCTATTATTGCGGAAATCGAATCGGATGGATGCAGCGGATGTTGTCTAGTAAGGCATTTATAGGAAGTGTGATTGCGGTTTTTGTTGTTATCATTGCAGCAGTACTTACCTATTTTATATGGACAGGGAAAATTACGATGCCGTCGTTTGATAAGGGTCAGACGGCAGAGCAGAATAAGATTGTGGATTCAGGAAAATCCGGAAAGGATTCAGATAATCCGGCAGCAAAGGCAACAGCTACACCGGCACCGACTGCTACACCGTACGCGTTTACTCCATCGGATGTAACGAAGACGATGAAGAAAGAGATGAAACCTTTGACAGAACGGCTGAAACCATTTTTGGCATACAGCGCATCGTTTTATGCAAATGGTTCCCATAGATTTAAATTTGACACGACCTTTGTGACGACGATGGCAATTTTTAATTTGGAACATTCGGATAAGACACTGCGGTATGGTGATTCAATGTCCAAAGTGAAGAAGGAAGCTAAGAAAGAAATTAAAAAGATTTTTGGCAGCAATTACAAATACAAATTTGCGTATACGGGAACTTATCCGGGCTATGTGTACCGTCCGACCGGAAATACAATTGTGTTTAATTCCATGCGGATTCCGGGAAAAGATTATCAGATGAAAGTGAAAAAGATTACGGAGTATGAAGAGGGGAAATACCGTCTTACGGTGGAAGCATATCTGACGAATACGGGCAGTAGTGTCAAAGGAGTATCGCAAAAATACAAAGTGTATTTGGAAAAAGACGACAGCTCCGAATTTGGGTTTGTTGTCAGCAAAATTAAATTATAAGAAAAGCACATGAAAAAAGAACTGATTCTGCGGAATCAGTTCTTTTTGGATTCTATGCAATTAGTCCAATGTATATGGCATCAAGGATACGTGACGGGCACGTTTGATTGCTACAGTCAAAGCTCTCTGATGCTTTGCACATGTACCGGTAATTCTTCTAGGAAGAATTTTACCTCTTTCAGACATATATCGTTTCAGTTTTGCAACATCTTTGTAATCAATGTAATCATGCTCTTTGTCAGAACAGAATGCACAAACTTTTTTTCTTCTACGTGGGCCTCTTCTTCTCATTGGAGAATCGCCTCTGTCTTTATTGTAAGCCATCGTTAAAACCTCCTATAAAATTCTTGTATCAAGAGCTAAGCCTAGTTAAATGGCAGTCCGTCTTCGATACCATCCGGAATGTTCATGAAGTCATCATTTGCTGCTGCGTTTGGCTGTGGAGCACCGCCACCAAAGTTTCCACCCTGGGCTGCGTTTGCATCCGCTGTGCTTTTGCGCTCTGCAAATTCGATTTCTTCAGCAATAATCTGGACACTGTATACTTTTTCACCGTTGTTGTTGGTGTAATTGTCGTTCTGAATACGACCGGTCATCAACATACGGGAACCTTT
>OKSD01003440.1_pt1 | contig 12012 bp, 4 predicted proteins | sample 1601221 | NCBI WGS metagenome assembly OKSD01 (sample SAMEA3541550, study PRJEB24748) | human gut metagenome | biome: human gut; feature: human-associated habitat; material: faeces | place: China | collected 2012
CGCGCGGCCCTGCTCATTGCCTGCGACGCCTCACCGCCTGAATACGGCTGCACGCCCGGACTGTGACTGCAAGGGAGTATCGCCCCGTCTGTGCATCGTGGCCCGCGGGCTGCCTTGCCCGCTTTGCGGCCTGGTGGATATCGCTCGCCTCGTTGGAGGGTCATGGCGCGCCGGCCGTATGGCTCCGCACAGACGGGAATGTATCCGTCTGCTCTATGCTGCGCCGGGATTTGCCGGGCTTTCTTTGTCAAGGAGCAAAGGGCTCAGCCGCACGGAAAGGGGTGCGCGCGGTTAAGACCCGCCTGGGTTCAGTTCAGGTCGAAACTCAGGATGGCGACGATCAGCTTCGTCTCGATCCGGCGGCGGATCTCCTCGTCCACTGCAAGGCAGGGATTTCCGTTCTGGTCATACCCTCTGCGCATGGACAGAGCCGCTATGTAGCCGGAATAGTGATCCAGCACACGGTTCACGGCTTCCGGGTCGCCCCGCACGGCGGCGGCGATCACCGGATACGGAATCAGCTTGTGCTTACTCATTCGCGTCACCTCCCATCAGCTTTTTCAGCAGCTCATAGGCCTGCTGCCTGCGGTTGTTGACCGTTCTCCGGGACAGGCTCAGCCTCTCGCCGATCTCCCGGTCTGCCAGCTCCAGGAACCAGTACATCAGAAGGATATCCCGGAATCTCTGAGGCAAGGCGGTCAGCGCGTCGGCCAGCCGGTCATCCTTAATGAGGATCACGTCGCCGTCCACGGGGAAGGATGTGTATTCCCAGGGGTAGACGTCCCAGGCCGCAAGTGCCTCCATCGCCTCCTCCGGCAACTGGCTGAACGGGATCTCAAGATCCTGCCGGCGCCCGATTGCGCGGTAGGCGTTGTAGGCTTCGCACCGTATCACCTTTTTGCAAAAGCTGTCAAAGGTATGCTGCTTGTGTTCGTCGTGACGGTCGAGGTCCATTTTCTCACCTCCCTTCGCGCCGGAAGGCAGGTCGATGTTTCCCCTTTCACCCCCTACTCGTCTTGCAAACACCCCTTTTGGCCATTTTTTCGGAAATTTCTCAAAAATATTTTTTTCGCGGCTCATGCTGCGCTCCTTTCGTTCTGTTCGGGTGGATGTTCCTTCCAGAACGAAGGGCGGCGGGGAGCGGCAGCCCACGGCGAAAAAGTGCCGGGAACGACAAAAAGCGCCCACACAGGCATAAAAGCCTGTATGGGCGCTTCGGTGCGGTTCAGTATGGAAATTGTCGGTAGCTGCCGGAGGGCATAGGTATCCTACTGTGTCCGGGTATCGTCCGGCTATGCTCCCGGCGCGGCTTGTTGCCGCAGCATTAGCGGCACCTCCTGTGCTCTCCTGTCATACGCATAGGTCCCTTTCATCTGAAAAATGTTGGGACAGCAAAAACAACGGCCGCCCCGTACAGAGCAGCCGCCGTTTTCCCTATACCATACGCTGCTTTTCAGTACCGCAAGGATGGGTGTCCTGTTATCGTCGTATTCTGATTTCTTTTAGGGCATTTCAGGACTATCCACAAGGGATACGCTGAACTCCTGCGCGGTCGCCCCCTCCGGCAGCAGCTTCGCCATGACCACCAGCCGCTGATTGCCGCTGTTGGCCTTGTCATACTTCCGGCAGCAGGTGGAGAGGGTCAGAACGGTATCTTCCTCGGAGAAGGTCACGCCATCAAAGTCAAGCCAGTTTTTCCTCTCCACGGTCTGGAAGAAGTCGGTAAGCTCGCCGCCTATGGGATTGGGATTGATATAGTCAAATTCAATATCCGTGATGAACAGGGCGGTGATCTGGAAGATCAGGTCGTCTCCGTCCACGGAGAGGTAGATGTAGGGATTCTCCTTTACGAAGTCTGCATCCATATAGCGGTAGAGCTTGGTGAACCGTACACCGTCCGGGTCGCAGTTACTGGCGGAGTGGCCGAAAATGGTGGTGTTTTTGTCCAGCTTGTCCCTGCTGCCGATTTCGTTTTCACAATGGGCATAATAGCAGCCCCACATGGCGTACTCGCCGTTTTCATCCAGCTTTAGGTAATAGCCGTTGTCCTCCGCCTGCATCACGGGGTCGTCCACCTCCGCACCGGGGATATACAGCCACGCCACGGCGTCGGGATTCTTCGCTCTGGCTTCCGCCAACTCTGCCTGCCTGTCCACCGAGGGGATAACTTCGCCCGCGGGAGTCGCTGATGGCTGAGACGCAGATGTGCCGGAAGGCGTTCTGTCGGGAATGTCGATAGGCTCCGTCCCTTTCTGATAGCAGCCCATGACTGCCGTGGTCATGGCAAAGAGAAGGACGGCCATGCAGATGATCGGACGAATGATTCTTGTGATTCTTTTCATAATGCCGTCTCCTTGCCGCGCTGGGATAGCGGCATGGCTCAAAGTGTTGTGTGTTCGGACAAAATGTTTCCTGTAGCAAAAAAGGAACAGCGCAGCTTCGGGGCGAGATGCCCGTCCGCTGCGCTGTCCGATGTTCGCTTATAGGTTCATGTCAGCCGCTTACTTCTTGCAGCGCCAGAGGAAGGTCACGATCTGACCGCGGGTGCAGTCGTTGTCGGAGCCGAACAGTCCGCCGCCGATGCCGGTGGTGATGCCCTTCTTCGCTGCCCACGCCACTGCGTCTGCATAGAAGGCCGTGGTGGAAACATCGCTGAACTCGGCTTTGTCGCTGACTGCGGGGCTGCCGGAGGCACGATAGAGGAAGGTCACGCTCTGCGCACGGGTGCAGGTGGCATCGGGACTGAACTTGCCGTCGCCGGTGCCGCTGGTGATGCCGTTCTCCACGGCCCACGCCACGGCCTGCTCATAGAAGCTGCCGGGCTTCACATCGCCAAAGGCGGTGCCGGTGTTCTTGGGAGCGGGGCTGCCCGCCGCGCGCCACAGGAAGGTGACGATCTGCGCGCGGGTGCAGGGATCGTTGGGGCCGAACAGTCCATTGCCGATGCCGCCGGTGATCCCCTTCTCCTGCGCCCACTTGACCGCCTCGTAGTAGTAAGCGTTCGCAGGAACATCCTTGAAAAGCTGCTCCGGAACCTCCTCAACGAAGCTGGCCTTGATGGTGACCTTGCCGCTGGGCATCTTGAAGGTGTACTTGCCGTTCTTCTCGGTGAGCTTCAGCGCGTCGCCGCTGCGGTCGAGCACCTTGAGCATTTCGAGCTCGTAGCCCTTGTCGGGCGTCGCGGTGATGGTCACGATGTCGCCGTGGCTCGCGTTTCTGGGCGAAACGGTGATCGTACCGTTCTTGGTCTTATCCACGGTGATGGAGTAGCTCGGCGAGCTGCTGTCGCTGCTGCCGCCGCCACCGCCTTCATTGCCGCCTGTGCCGCTATTGCGCAGGATCGTCAGCGTGTAGGTTTTAGCACCGATTCCCACGACAATGTCGGTTGTGCCGCTGTTGGGGATGGCAACGGTTGCGCTGCCGCCGGTGGACAGAGCCTGTCCGTTGATGCTCACGGGCTCTCCGTTTCCAGACACCGCTGTGACTAGCGTAGATGTTGCTCCGCTATCATTTTGCAGCGTATAGGTATAGTTCGTTCCGTTGGCGGTAAAATCGCCGAGCCCCACTGCCAGACCTTCAAAGGTCAGAAGGTCATTACCGGGCACTGCGGCTCGCACCACTACGCGGGTGCCAAGCCGGGAGAAGGTGACGGTTTCCGCCTGGAAGGTTTCCCCGGAGATGGCACCGCCAATACTGGTCTTTTTCGTTTCCAGAACGGCCCCGGCAGCATCCAGCAGCGTGGCCACCAGCTCTGCGCTAGTCTGAGGCTGCAGGCAGTTGTTGCGCAGGGTAATGGCGGCGGTGCTGTGACCGTTGCCGTCGTTCCCCTGTGTCACATCCATTGTCAGCTGCTCTCCGGTGCGGGCCAGTGCGCCGGTCATATGGACGCTGGCCTCGCTGTCACTGCCGTCATACTCCGGGAGGCGCTGATTGCCTCCCGTTCCACCGATCTGGCCTTCCGCCCACGCCTCGGCGTACAGATAGGTACCCACATTGGGGATCTCGGTTTTGCCAATGGATGTCATATACCTGCCCAGATCATAGGTCAGGTCCAGTGTAAAGGTCCCCTGATCGATGCGGGCGAGGGCGCTGTCTTCGGAAATGGTGATTTCATTACCGCGAACCGATACGCCGTTTGTGGCGCAGGCTACCTCTGCAGGCTTGGTATGCAGATCATCCGCATAGAACGCAAGCTTCACCTCGCGGTTCTTTCCGCCGGCCAGCGTGGCGGCAGAGGAATTATAGAGGGTCATGCGCACCGTGCGCTTGCCGGCGCTCTCCGCAATCACTTCCATTTGCGAGATGCCAATGTCGGGATAATCCAGATACACTGTGCCGTTTTCGTTGATGCCGCCGGCGGCGGTGATGGTATAGCTCGGGTCGGTCACGCGGTCTCTCACATGGTGCCAGACGGTAAGGGTGGTGCTTTCGTTGGGCAGCAGTTTTTCCGTAAGGGTGGCGGTTTCCCCGCTGCCAAGCTTGACCGTTAGGTTTGTCACATCGTTCAGCCCGGTGTTGCGGATGGTAAAGCGAATGGGTGTCAGGCTGTTCAGCGCCAGCGTTGCATAATCCACACCGATCTGTTCCACTGCCACCGCATCGGTGATAAAATTAGAAGTAGCGGTATAGAGGATCGTTTCCTCACCCGGAACGGTCACGCCGCCGATTACCTCCGGCTTTTCATCGTCATACCGGGTGGCCTGAATGGCAGCCTGCACCTGATTGCTGCCGCTGACATAGGCATCAAAGTGGTCAGCCAGCGTGCGATCCGGCAGCTCTGCCAGTTCCAATGGTGCGGAGAGCGTGTAGGTATTTGCGGCATAGCGCAGCTTGGCCGCCTTCAAAATGCCGTGATCTACCGCGCCGTTGGCGTCATTGACAGTCTCATTCCAGACGATGGTAAGGTCATTGAGGCTGCGATGATTCCCGCTGAGGGAAGCGAAGCGGAAGTCTCCGCCCACGACGGCGTTGCCGCTGCTGGTCAGGGCAGACAGAGAGCCGGGGAAGCTGTTGGACATGGTGCCTCCGCCGTCCACAGCCAACAGCTGGATATCGCTGCTGCCGTCTCGGACACTATGCCAACCGATGACAAATCGGTCGCCCCCGCCGCCGAAGTTGGCTGCAACGACCTGGGGGTTTTCGTCAAGATTGCTGTCACGGGTTGCCAGCATGGCTGTACCGGGAATTCCGTCAGCAGCCACGGGACAATAGGCGATCTCGTAGTCGGAGGTATCTCCGGTTTCGCTGCGGTCCAGCGAGTAAACCGCCATAGCGGTTCCGTCGGGCAGCATGGCCGCCTGCAACGCCTTCACGCTGCCAGTAGCACCGTTATAAAGCATTTTGGCCTCGCTCCAGGTGCCGCTGTCATAGCAACGGTACATGATACAATCTCTGGTAGTGAAGTTCAGCAGGTTGTTGCTGCCCTGCGTACCGGGATCGGGGGTGTAGACGCTGCGCCAGAACACGATGGCCTTGCCATCGCCGCCCACTGCCGTGGCTGGGGCCAGATCCGGCGTGCCGTCGTTGGTTAGACGGGTGGAAGTCCAGGTTGTGCCGTTATAGACGGACGCTACGATCTCCGTGCTGTTCATCAGCAGGTTTTGCTCTTCCAATGTCACGGGATCACCGGCATTTTTACCCGGCAGGTCGGTGCCCATGCGAACCCAAGCCGCCGCCGCAAAGCTGTCAGTGCCGGACAGAGAAACGCTCGTGTCGCCGTAGCCGGGGAACCCTGTGGGATCGGCAATTTGGCTGGAGACAGAATAGCTGCCGCCATTAAGGGTGGAGAAATGTGCCCGGCTGGCGTAAATATTGCCGATGTTGCCGTCGTTGATGTAGGCCAATACCTTCCCGTCATCGCTGAGCTGTGGATAGGATGTGGGGTTGGCATTGGACTGGATGTTTTGCAGCCCATTGGTGGAGTTCAGAGAGAACAGCATCATCCGCCGCTGGGGCTGGCCCCAAGTACGGGCATATTGCTCCAGATAGTCCCGGCTTTGGAGCGTCGCACTGGCAGAAGCCACCTGCATTCCGCTCTGGGCCGCCGCCATCCGCAGCGAGGCAAGGCTCAGCCCACTGGTGGCGCTATTCCAGTAGTCGTCGATTGTTTTCCAGTTATTAAAAGTCTTGGTGGCTCCAAAGGTCCCGGAGGCGATCACCGCCTCGTAGGAGATAAACAGGAAGGTGGCCACAAATTTGATTCCCACTTCGCTTTGGATCCCCAGGGCCTGACCGTTGATCTGGCGCTTTGTCTCGTCGGCAAGATAGGTGCGGGAAAGGAACTTATTCTGACTGTCCACATCCAAATTGCCGAATAGGCCGATCTTCAGCGCCACGATCGAATAGTCAAAGCCAATGCCGCCAAACGCGTGGACATAGGCGTTGATACGGAGCGTGGTCAAAAAGTCATTCACTGCCGTGGCCGTGGGATCGCTCCAGGCAAGCTCTGTGCCCTGTCCCTGCTGGCCGTAGCGCACTGCGGTACGGAAATCCAGCTGAATGGCACCGCCCAGCTCAAAGGTTGCTGTCAACGGCACGGGGCCAGCCATGGCGTTCACGCTGAAGGAGAAGCCCACGCCAACGCCGGAGGTAAAGCCGCCGCCTACGGTGAAAACCTCCCACTCCTTTTTTTCGGCGTTATAGCGGATCTCCGCTTCGTAAAAGCCCTCCAACTGCAAGTTGAGATCCGTGCTGGTGACATTGTCGGCCAAGGAGTTGGTTTTGTAGTCCCCCTTGGGATCATAGGTTCCCTGGGCCATCTGGCTCAGATCCCCGGTACCGGGCACGCCCACTTCCAGGTTCTGCGTCAGCACATTCGCACTCAAGGCCACGCCGTCCTCGGAATAGTCCATGTCCTCCATCTCCAGCGTATTGTACCCGGCCCAAATCATGGCACGGAACACGGAGGGATCTTCGCTGGGGGTGATGATCATTTTGAACATGGAACCCTTCACCGGACCGCTCAGCTCATCCAGCCGTCCGGTCAGCACCTTGAGAATGTTACTGTCGCCCACTCCGCCAAAGTCGACTCCCTTCACTATACTGGAGGCTCCCATCGTCGCCAGAATACCGGTGACGCGGTCATCCTCTGTCACCTTGGGCACTCGGGTCAAATCAACGACCCGGAAGGGCATTATTTTCTCCTGCAGCAGGCTGCCGTTCAGGCTCAGCTGCGTTTTCATACCCACATCCTTGCCGTCGGCGATCCATCCAGAGGTGGTCATGGTGGCCTCGGTGAGGGTCAGATCGTTTTCCGCTACAGGGATGGATGAGAAGGGATACTGCTTGGTACTGCTGCTCTGGGCGGCAGGAAGAACGCCGTATTCGTCCGCCAGCTTGAGACTGTAATTCTTCGCGTCGGCAATCTTCTCGCCCCAGAGGAACATGGTGGTGTGCAGGGTTGCTGTTTTAAAGCTGCTGTTAGGGCCAATCTTCCCGGTCGAGCTGCGGACATCCACTTTCTGACCATTGGCAAGACCGTAATCAACGCTTTGCGCCACAATGAAGGGCTTGTTTTCCTCCCCCGCCGGCACGCGCTCCAGAGAGACAACGCCCTCTGCGGTGCGCATTACATCGTCCACGCCCAGCTTGCCGTTGACGGTCAGCAGCAGTGGATAGTACTTGTCGCCGTCAATTGCGCTGATCTCCAGAATGTACTCCAGCTGATCCAGAGCGGAAAGCGCCGTGGTGTTGCTCTCGCCCTTTTCGGCCGACCAGAACTGGGTGGAATCCAGATAGACGGTTATATTTCCCGCCGCATCCGTGGTATAGGTGTCGCCGGTGATGCCGCTGACAAGTGCTCCTGCCCTGGAGCCCAGCAGAGCTGTCTGGCAGTAGCCTCCGTTTTTATAAACGCCGCCGCGAACGGTCACCGTCTTGTTCGCCAGCGGATCGCCGCCCGGCGTGATGAGCGTCACAGATGCCCGGGCGACTCGCCGAAGGCTAAAGGTATTCAAGGGATAAAGCTGCAGTTTTGTGGCATCCCGCTCGCCGGAACGCAGATTTTCTTTATAGATGGTGCCCAGATAAATATCCGCGCCGGAGCCGGACCGCAGAGACACCTCACTGGCGATCCCGTTGGGTTCGTAAAGCGCCAGCACGCCTTCACTGTTGGTCGTGACCGTTTTGGGCGCACCTTTGCCGTCGGTGTATTGCAGCGTAGTTTCCGCTGCAGGCGTCAGCTGGAAGAGATAGAACTTATTTTGCAGCGTTTTTGCTGTCACCTGTACGGCGGCGCTCATGCCCGTGGCGGCATGGGTAGCCGTGACGGTTGCGGTGCCGTTGGCCAAGCCGGACAGCGCCATTTTGGTTTCGGGAAGGTAGGAATCAAAGGAGAAGTTTCTGATGTCCTCATACAGTCCGCCCTGCTTGTAGTTGACGGAAATGGCATTGTTGTTACTGGAGAGCCACCGGATGCCGTCTTTAAAGGAGTTCCATCCGTACTCGTCATAGTTGATGCCTATGTACTCGATCAGCCCCAGCTCTTGGCGCAGCTGCAAAATTTTAGCTGTATCGGTGGGCAGGCTGCCGCTGACCTTGGAGGTATTGTCCATGGTCAGCGCAGAAATCGTCTTTCCTTTGCCGTCCTGCACCTTCAGTGCGTCGGCATCGTAGACATACAGGGGGAAGGAGTCGGTGCTGGGAGATTCCTCACCAGGATTCTCCACGCTCAAAACCACTTGATAGGTGTCCTTTAGATTGCCGGCTTTCACACTCTGTAATGGCAGGGAGTAGCTTCCGGAGGTACCGGATAGGCGCTCACTGGCCACCTCATGGGTGCTGTTGTCCTCTGTGACCCGGGTAATGGTCAGCGTGGGCTGTTGAGAGGCGCCGGTAGTGGCATTTTCCACCGACCAGCCGATATTGACGGCGCCGTCGGTATCCTTGAGGTAAATGCTCTGGGGCGGTGTCAGCTTGGCCGTGGCAGGTGGTGCCTGCACGATGATCCAGGCAAGTGCCGACAGGCGGACGTCCTCACTCCCGGCGTTGGGGTGCGGCATGGAGACCAATACCGTGTAGGCAGGGGTATTGCCGTTGGAGAGCATGGAGAGCACATTCTCCGGGATCCGCACGCTGTTTTCACCTTTGCCGGCAGTATAAGTCGCAACGGGCTTAAGGCCGCTCAGCGTCGCCTCATTCTTGTGGTTGCCCTTATACAGTTCGATCGTGTAATGGAACTCTTTGCCCTGTGCCATCTGCGCGGCGTTGGAGCTCCACAGCACGGTGGCGGGCTGATTTTTCCGCGTCACGATGGACGAGTTGCCGGGGATCACCAGTGCCAGGGAATCGCCCGCCGTCACGGTATAGGGCTTTGACTCGCCCGTCACATCATCGTTGGTAGTGTCCTCAGTCCCGTTGTCCGCCGTAAAGGTAAAGGTGACGGCTCCCACCTTGGTTCCTGTGGTGGTAACAACGCCGGTATTCTCGTTGATGGTGGCAATGTCCGGGTCACTGCTGCTCCATTTGCCGGTGGTGTAGCTGGCCGGCTCATCGTTTTCCCCCAAAACCTCTGCCTTAAGCGTGGGGCGGGTGGTTGCGGCGAGGGAAATCGTATAGTCGGCGTCATTCGCTTCCGAGACGACCTTCACCGTGTGCGCGGAAACTTTCCTTTGCACCGTGAACTGCCGGGTCAGGGGAAGAACATTCACCCAGTCAGGATCGGCTTTCGTGCCCTCGTTGGCCTGCAGCGTCACCGTATAGGTGCGGTTGAAATCAGAGGGTGGTGCGATTTCGTAGTCGCTAATGGTGAAGCCTCCGCTCTCTGTGTCCAGATAGACCTGCAGATGGGTCGGTTCAACCGCGGAGTCGTACCTCAGCTCGAGGCGGAAGGGGGCTTCCTTCTGCTCTGTTCCTGTCGGGGTGTGATAATTGCTGTATTTGGTCTTGTAGACCTCCGCCATGTTGGCGTCCATCGTGAACGATGCCTTGCCGTTGCCGTAGGCGGCGGTTAGTGCGGTGGGAGCGTTGCGCATCAAGACGCTCTTCAGCGCAACGCCGGCAATCTCCTTGATTTGATAGTGTGTGGTATCCAGCGCATGGCCGAAAACATCTTCCACGCCGGTCATACCATTGACGGTGACCGTGGTGGCATCCGTATCCTGCACTGGGTACCAGAGCATTGCCGTGACACCGTAGTTGTTCATGGAAAGTTCAGCGGCGCTATACTCTTTGCCGTTGATGGTCACGCTGGCGTTTCTAAGATCCACGAACTCGCTAAAGGTAACTGTGATGGGCACGTGCTGTCCGCTGGCATAGGTTCCCGCCGGGGCCATGACGCTTTGAATGATGGGGGCGTCCGTGTCCACCAGCCTGGCGGAGACGTTGCTGGTCTTGGCGGTGGCGGAGGTATTTGGTCTTTCGCATACCTTATCAGCGTTCAGATACAGTTCGAAGGGCAGATAGTACTGCTGATTCTCTCTGTTTTTCGTGGTAGACTGCAGGGAGATGCTGACCGTACTGCCCTTGTTGATCGTACAGTCCGGCGGTCTTGTTTCGCCGCCGCTGAGCGTCAGAGCTGTTCCATTGAGCTTGTACTCCGTCAGATAGAACGGGGCATAGACTTGAGGGGTTCTAGAATTAGGATTGCCATACGGCGCAGGGCCGGTATAGGCAGCTATGTCTCTGCTCCAGTCAAGCTCGATTCTGGCGTCGATTTGGTATGACTGATAAAATTTGGTGGAGCTGTCGGGAAGCACCGAGTTGCGGGCACCCTCCAAAACTCTGATGGTATCGCTTAGCGCAACGAAGTCCGAATTGTTGGCACCGGTGCCGGCAGTGTATTCATTCGCCAGCAAAGGAATCAACATATCCCGATATATTACGTTTGTATTTTCGTGTTTTTTATTATAGCTCGGCGCGGTCATTGATGTTTCTATTGTGGGGGCGTCAACCGTCTTTATTAGCTTGAGCTGACAGTGGTCGGCATAACCGGCGCCGTCATAGAACACCAGATTTTTCGCATCGTAAAATTCAATCATCCCCAGCAGGTCGCCATAGGAATAAGTATTATCGTGCCAGGCTTTGTTATTTCCTTTGGTTTTAACCTCGACAGTGATTTTTTGATTACTTAAACTGAAAGTCGAGCCTACGTCATAGGTCAGCTTGTAGGACCCGTCGCCTTTGGCGACCCCACTCGCATTGCCTATCGAGACCTCCACACCGGTGATATACTCGCTGAGCTGGCCTTTTTGAATGCGGTAGGAAAAGCTGACCGGTTTTCCGCCGTATACAGTAAACTCCCCGGATCTCCAGCTGTTGTTTACTTCGTTCCCCAGCGTTTGGCTCATCATGCCGCTCATATCCACCGTCTCAACGCCCTCAGGCTCTGTGGCAGAGGCGGAATACCGCAAGCTGATGCCCTGCAGCTCCAGCTGCTCCATCAGGCTATTGAGATTCTCCAGTGCTTCCCCGGTAAACTCCCTGCCGGAGAAATAGGTGTCCTTGATCCGCTGCAGCTCCTGTTCGATTTGGATCATGGTCTTCAAATCGCCCAGCGCCACCGGAGTCCCATCCACGTCGGCTATACGGGTGAGATTCGTGGCGGGATTTTCCAGCAGCTCCATGACAGCCGCCAGTGTCAACACCCGGCCGTCCAGCGTGATGGTTTGATCCACCTTGAAATTGCCGTCTTCATCCAGCAGCCCCAAAGCGTTCAGCATGGAAAGCACCTGGTCGCTGCTACCGCCGGTCAGGGCGGAGAGCTGCTCCAAAATCGCCTGATTTTCCTTGGGTGTGTTGCCCAGCGAATCGCTCACCGCTGCAAACGCCGCTGTCGGCAGCATGGTCAGCACCATGCAGCAGACGAGCAGTATGCTAAGTATTCGTTTTTTCATTGGCTTTTCTCCTCCTGTTCGTGTCGGTTCGGTTTGTCCGCCCCGCCTTTTTTCTGGTTTTCTCTGTTTCTGAGCCGGAAGCACAGCGCGGTGATCGCCGCCGCCGCGGCAAAGGAGACGACGGCCACCAGCACATAGCCGCCCGCGTCCTCCCGCAGCAGCATCGCGCCGAACACGCCCC
>OKSD01003457.1_pt1 | contig 11957 bp, 8 predicted proteins | sample 1601221 | NCBI WGS metagenome assembly OKSD01 (sample SAMEA3541550, study PRJEB24748) | human gut metagenome | biome: human gut; feature: human-associated habitat; material: faeces | place: China | collected 2012
AGGGTAAGATGTGCGGTAACGGTATCCGTTGCGTAGGTAAGTTCCTCTATGACCACGGTATGGTTGATATCAACGAAAAAGACGAAATTACAATTGAAACACTCAGCGGTATCAAGAAACTCAAGGCTTATACTTCAGGCGGAAAGGTTAACCGTCTCAGAGTTGATATGGGCAAGGCTATTCTTGAACCGAAGGAAATTCCTGTTGTTCTTGACGGTGACAAGGTTGTTGACAGACCTGTTGAAATTGCAGGCAAGAACTATAACATCACCTGCGTATCAATGGGCAACCCACACTGCGTGGTATTCATGGACGATATTGATAATCTTGATATTGAAACCGTAGGACCGGAGTTTGAAAACGATAAGCTCTTCCCTGAAAGAGTGAATACAGAATTTGTAACAGTTCTCGATGACCATACAATCAAGATGAGAGTGTGGGAGCGTGGCTCAGGCGAAACATGGGCTTGCGGTACAGGTGCTTGTGCCGTTGCGGTTGCCGCTTGTGAAAACGGTTTCTGCAAAAAGGGCGAAGACATCAAGATTAAGCTCAAGGGCGGCGATCTTATTATCAACTATACTGATGAAACGGTATATATGACAGGTAATGCGGAAAAAGTATTTGAAGGCGAAGTTGAGGTGTAATCGTGGAGATAACCGAACATAAGAAAAATAAAAAATATATATTTGTAACAGGCGGTGTCGTATCCGGTCTTGGCAAGGGTATCACAGCCGCATCTCTCGGCAGACTTTTAAAGGCAAGAGGGCTCAAGATTGTTGCTCAAAAGCTTGACCCGTATATCAATGTCGATCCGGGTACAATGAGCCCGTATCAGCACGGCGAGGTATATGTAACGGAGGACGGTGCAGAAACCGACCTCGACCTCGGCCATTATGAGCGTTTTATTGATGAGGACCTTAACAAGTATTCAAACCTCACAACAGGTAAGGTTTACTCAAATGTTCTTGAAAAGGAGCGTCACGGCGACTACCTCGGTAAGACAGTTCAGGTAATTCCTCACATCACAAATGAAATCAAGTCTTTTATCTACAATGTAGGTGAAAAGACTAATGCCGATGTTGTAATTACGGAAATCGGCGGTACGGTGGGCGATATCGAAAGCCAGCCGTTCCTTGAGGCTATCCGTCAGGTATCTCTTGAAGTCGGCAGAGAGAACAGCATCTTTATTCATGTAACTCTCGTTCCCTATATCAAGGGCAGTGAGGAACACAAATCGAAGCCGACACAGCATTCCGTAAAAGAGCTTCGTTCACTCGGTATCAATCCTGATATCATCGTTCTTCGTTGTGACGAACCTCTTGAGGAGAGCATTTTCAACAAGATTGCACTTTTCTGCAATGTAAAGCCGGATTGTGTAATCGAAAATATTACTCTTCCAACGCTTTATCAGGCACCTCTTATGCTTGAAAAGAGCAATTTCTCAAATGTTGTATGTCGTGAGCTCAATATTGTAACGGACAAAGAGCCTGACCTTTCCGAGTGGGAAGAAATGCTTAGCCGTATCAACAACCGCACAAAGAAATGCACGATTGCTCTTTGCGGTAAGTATGTTGCCCTCCATGACGCATATCTTTCCGTTGCAGAGGCACTTCGTCACGGTGGCTATGAAAATTCCGCAGATGTTGAAATCAAGTGGGTTGACTGCGAACTTCTCACAAAGTACAAGGTTGACGAGCTTCTCGGTGATGTTGACGGTATTCTTGTTCCGGGCGGCTTCGGTAACAGAGGTATCGAAGGTAAGATTATGGCTGCAAAATATGCCCGTGAGCATGATATTCCGTATCTCGGAATCTGCCTCGGTATGCAGACTGCAGTAATCGAATACGCAAGAGATGTTCTCGGCTATGCTGACGCCAACAGTGGTGAGTTTACACCAGAGGGCAAGCATAATGTTATTGACCTTATGCCTGAACAGGAAGGCATTGAGGATATGGGCGGCACAATGCGTCTTGGTGCATATCCGTGTGTTATCAAGCCCGATTCGCTTATGGCTAAGGCTTACGGTCAGCATGAAATTTCAGAGCGTCACCGTCATCGTTATGAGTTCAATAACGATTTTAGAGAGGAAATTGAAAATGCAGGCATGAAGATTACAGGTACTTCACCTAACGGACTTCTTGTTGAGGCTGTTGAAGTTCCCGACAACCGTTTCTTCGTTGCTGTTCAGTATCATCCCGAATTCAAGTCACGCCCGAACCGTGCTCATCCGCTTTTCAGAGAATTTATTAAGGCATCACTTGAAAAGTAATTGATTTTTCCACTTAACTTTCAGATTTAAAGGACTGATTTTAATGAAGATTAACAGAAATTTTGACAATCTCGTTCCTAACTATCTTTTTGCAGATGTTGCAAAAAAGACAAATGCATATATTGCGGCTCATCCCGATAAAAAGGTTATCAAGCTTGGTATCGGTGATGTAACCCTTCCGCTTGCTCCTGTTGTTGTTGAGGCAATGAAAAAGGGTGCAGAGGATCTTGCTCACAAGGAAACCTTCAAGGGTTATCCCGATTATGAGGGCTACGAGTTTCTCAGACAGGCTATTTCAGATTATTACAAGAGCTTTGGTGTTGCAGTAGCTGCTGACGAAATCTTTGTATCAGACGGTGCAAAGTCGGACTGCGGCAACATAGGCGACATCTTCTCAAAGGATAATATTGTTCTCGTAACCGATCCTGTTTACCCCGTATATGTTGACTCAAACATTATGGCAGGCAGAGAAATTGTTTATGCCGCATCAAATGAGGCAAACGGCTTTGCCGCTCTCCCTGATGAAAATGTAAAGGCAGACATCATCTACCTTTGCTCACCTAACAACCCGACAGGCTCTGCATACAACGCCGAACAGCTCAAAGCATGGGTTGACTATGCTCTCAAAAACGATGCAATAATCCTCTACGATTCAGCGTATGAGGCATTCATCACAGAGGATCTCCCTCGTTCAATTTTTGCAATCGAAGGTGCAAGAAAGTGTGCAATTGAAATGTGCTCACTTTCAAAGACAGCAGGCTTCACAGGCACAAGATGCGGTTACACGATAATTCCTAAGGAGCTTGAGCGTGACGGTCACAATATCTATGCAACATGGTACCGCCGTCAGGCAACAAAGTTCAACGGTGTTTCATGGCCTGTTCAGTGTGCTGCTGCCGCTGTATTCAGCGAAGAAGGTCAGAAGCAGATCAAGGAGAACATTTCTTACTATCAGGAAAATGCAAGAATTATCGCATCTGCCCTTGATGAACTCGGCATCTACTACACAGGCGGTAAGAACTCACCTTACATCTGGCTCAAGTGTCCGAACAATATGGGCAGTTGGGAATTCTTTGACCTCCTCCTCAACGAGGCAAATGTTGTAGGTACTCCGGGTGAGGGCTTTGGCGAAAACGGTGCCGGCTACTTCCGCCTTACATCATTCGGTGACAGAGAAAACACGATTGAGGCTGTTGAGAGAATCAAAAAGGTTCTCACAAACCTCTCAAAGTAATTTAATAAGTATTTCAGCTTATAAAACAGCGGATAGCCTTTTCGGGTTATCCGCTGTTCTTGTTATCGGTTATTATCAGTAGGGGCGCTCATTGGGCGCCCGCTAAGTAACGGCACAATATTTGTGATAAGACAGATTATATAAATGCCGCAAAATAATTGTCATACTGTAGCGGCGAACCTTGTTCGCCATTTGTTTTGGTTTTACTACCAAAACAAACAAATAGAGATTATTTGTTTTTACTGATTTATATATTAAAATTAGTTTGACATTTATTCAATTCGTGTTTAGACACGAATTGATTGGCGAACAATGTTCGCCGCTACTAATTTGTGCCATTTATAAATTCAATCTTGATAGAAAATTTTTCGGCATCCGATGAATGCAATACGCAATAAAAAAGGGACATTCCAAACGAAATGTCCCTTTACTGCATAATATAATTAAATCAGAACTTAATCTTTTCAGCAATATAATCGTTGAGCTTGTCAATTGCAACTCTTTCCTGCTGCATTGTGTCACGGTCACGAACCGTTACACAACCGTCGTCGACAGACTCAAAGTCATATGTGATACAGAACGGAGTACCGATTTCGTCCTGTCTTCTGTAACGCTTGCCGATTGAGCCTGCGTCGTCATAATCAGTCATAAAGTCGGCTGAAAGCTGTTCATAAACCTTGCCTGCCTGCTCGTTGAGCTTCTTTGAAAGCGGAAGAACGCAAGCTTTGTAAGGAGCAAGCGTCGGATGAAGTCTTAACACAACTCGTGTATCCTTTTCGTCAATAACTTCTTCATCATAAGCCTCAACAACAAGAGCAAGGAAAAGACGCTCAACACCGAGTGACGGCTCAATAACATACGGAATGTACTTCTCGTTTGTTGTCGGATCAAAATACTCAAGTGTCTTACCGCTTGTTTTGCTGTGCTGTGTAAGGTCATAGTCTGTTCTGTCGGCAACGCCCCAAAGCTCGCCCCAACCGAACGGGAAGAGATATTCAAAGTCTGTTGTGGCTTTTGAATAGAAACAAAGCTCCTCTTTTGCATGGTCACGAAGACGGAGATTTTCTTCCTTAATATTGAGAGAATAGAGCCAGTCACGGCAGAAACCTCTCCAGTATTCAAACCATTCAAGGTCAGTGCCCGGCTTGCAGAAGAATTCAAGCTCCATCTGCTCAAACTCACGAACACGGAAAATAAAGTTACCGGGTGTGATTTCGTTTCTGAAAGATTTACCGATTTGTGCAACACCGAAAGGAACTTTCTTACGGCTTGTTCTCTGAATGTTAGAGAAGTTCACGAAAATGCCCTGAGCAGTTTCGGGACGAAGATAAATTTCATTCTTGCTGTCCTCTGTAACGCCCTGGAATGTTTTGAACATAAGGTTGAACTGACGAATATCGGTAAAGTTGTGCTTGCCGCAGTTAGGACACGGAATCTCTTTTTCCTTGATGTAATTCATCATTTCTTCATTTGTCCAGCCTGCAACATTTGTGCCGTCAAAATCTTCAATAAGGTTGTCGGCACGGTGACGGGTTTTACATTCCTTACAATCCATAAGCGGATCAGAGAAACCGCCGAGATGACCCGATGCAACCCATGTCTGCGGGTTCATAAGAATTGCAGAGTCAAGACCTACATTATATTTGTTCTGCTGAACAAACTTTTTGAGCCATGCGTTTTTGATATTGTTTTTAAGTGCAACACCGAGCGGACCGTAATCCCATGTGTTTGCAAGACCGCCGTAAATTTCGGAGCCTGGGTAAACAAAGCCTCTGTTTTTACACAGGGCAACGATTTTATCCATGGTTTTTTTGCTGTTTTCCATAACTTAACCTCTCTTAACAGATAGATAGATAAAAATAACCATTAAAATAATACAATTATTTGCAACTGTTGTCAAGTAAAAACGCCAAATGTTAGCGCATAACAATAGGTTTAAAACAAGAATTAGAAAAAATTTACAAACTTGCCAAAAACCACTTGTAAATGTGAGCATTTTGATATATAATGTAATTACTCGAAATTTGAGTAACAAAAAAGGAGGAATTAGCGATGAAAAAATCATCCAAGGTTCTCAGTTTGGTGCTTGCAGTTCTTATGGCTGTATCCTGTTTTTCAGGCTTGACCATATTCTCTGCATCAGCTGAAGAAACCGACACAAAAATCTATTTTGACGCATCTAATCTCCCTGCAGATTGGGGAACAACAAAGACAGTATACTGTCACCTTTACGCTGTAGCAGGCGATGATTTACCTGAAACATCTTGGCAGGGTAAGGCAGAGAAATGTAAGAAGGATACTGCTACAGGTCTTTACTACTACGACACAGCAAAATTGAAGTCAGCTGACGGCACAAATCACGGCGGTCTTAAAGACAAAGCTGACTATGCTGTAATTTTCTCAACAATTGATACTAAATCACAGAGTCACCAGACCTGTAATGTAACACTCGGCAAGCCTTGTCTCGGCGACACAATTTACCTCACAGGCGGTACAGTTGAGAATACCGAAGATTCATCAAAGCGTGACTTTGCTGCAACATGGAAGAAGAACAGCGATAACTACGGTCCAAAGGCTGCCATCACATCACTCGGTCATGTAACTGAGGGCAGATTCCCGGTTTACCTTTCAAGAGCAGAAATGGTTGCACAGGCTCTTTTCAACTGGGCTGTTAAGAATGCTAAAAACTACACTCCCGAAACTGTAGCTGACATTTGTGCACAGGTTGAGGCTGAGCCAATGGATGTTTACAACGCTTATGCTGAAATGTATGCAACAGAGCTTGCTGATCCCGTAGCTTATCCCGACTGTGCTCCGCTTACAACAGTTGCTACACTTCTCGGTGTTGATCCTTCAGGTACAACAGCTCCTGCAACAGAAGAACCTACAACTGTTGAGCCTACAACTGTTGAACCCACAACTGTTGAACCTACAACTGTTGAGCCTACAACAGAACCCACTACAGAACCTGCAACAGAGCCTGTTGACGCAACACAGTATGTTGTAGCAGGCGTTGAGTCACTCACAGGTTATGAATGGCAGGGTTCTCCTGCACTCGCTCCCGAAAATGTAATGACAAAGAGCGGCGATGTTTATACAAAGACATTTACAGCTGTTCCGGTGGGCAAAAGCTATCAGCTCAAGGTCGTTGCAAACACAGGCGACGAGCAGAAGTGGATTGGTCTTGACGGTACAGACAACAATGTAACTTTCGATGTAGAAAGTGCTTGTGATGTTACTGTAACATTCGAGCCTGCTACAAACAAGATTACTGTAACAGGTGACGGCGTTAAAATGGTAACAGACCTTGAAATCAACAGCATTACAGTTGTTGGTAACGGTGAAAACAGCTGGCTTAACGGTGTAGCATGGGGTGTTGACGCTGAAGTTAACCACATGACTAAGATTGCTGACAAGGTTTATCAGATTACATACACAGGTATCGAGTCTGCTGACGCTGCATACCAGTTCAAGTTTGCAGTTAACGACGATTGGGCTGCTAACTGGGGTCTTTCTGAGCAGAGCGCAGCTGCTATAGGCAAGGATTTTGACCTTACATTTAATGGTGAAAATATGCTCCTTAACACAGTTTCTGCCGGTTATCCGGAAGATTCACTTGTTGATGTAACAATCACACTTGATCTTACAAACTTTGATTATCCGTCACGCTCAGGTGCTAAGGCTAATATTAAGATTGACGGTAACCGTGTTCCGCTTCTCGGCGATGCTGACGGTGACTACTCAATTACAGTTGTAGATGCTACAACAATTCAGAAGATTGCTATCAACCTTATGAGTATTGCTGCTGATGATGCAAATGCATTCAAGACATGTGATGCTAACGAGGATGGCAGAATCTCAATCAAGGATGCTACTCTCGTTCAGAAGTACATCGTTGGCGGTTACGAAACAGGCAATGTCGGTTTACCGATTACTGTTGAATAATTAATCGCTGTTGATTAAATTCACAATTGCAATTTACCCCACAGGATTTTCCTGTGGGGTTATTTTTTGCCGTAAAACAAGGAAATTTTGCCGATAAAGGTGCAAAGTGCAGTAATATGTGATATAATCATAGTGCAGATGTTCCGCTTTACTCATACGGTGGGTTCGTTCTGAATTTAAGCAGAGTTATATTTTACTTAGACTCCGAGGAGCTGACGCTCTGCGTCAATTAAAAATGTTCAAAAGGGAAAGAGGCGAAGGATGTATGTATATTCATGATATTTCGAGAGACACTCTTACAACCGAAACATATCCGGGTGATCCCGAAACTGTTGTGACTCCGCTGAGAAGTATTGATGAAGATGACGAGTGCAATCTTTCGCAGATTTCTATGTGCGTTCATGCAGGCACGCATATTGACGCTCCTCTCCACTTTTGCCCTGACGGCAAGGGAATAACCGATTTAAGGCTCAACACTTTCTACGGAAAATGCACCGTAATAACGGTCAAGGGTGTGCTGACGGGCGAAGATATGGACAAGCTGTTGCCGTATTGCCGAAAACGCATACTCTTTCGTGGGAACGGCAAAACATACCTTTCACATTCTGCCGCAATTGTGCTTGCACAAAGCAGGGTGGTGCTTGTCGGTACGGATGCCGAGTCAATCGCACCTCCGTTTGATGAAGTTAAAACACATCTTGAACTTGGCAGAGCGGATATTGCCGTTCTCGAAAATCTCAATCTTTCGGGAGTGGCTGACGGCGAATATGATTTGTGTGCGTTTCCGATAAAGCTCGGCGGAGTTGAGGCGGCACCATGCAGAGCAATACTTTTTGAACAGGAAAAAGGATTAAACTAAGGTGATATTTATGGTAAAAATGGTAGTATTTGATCTTGACGGCACGCTTATAAATTCGCTTACCGATCTTGCTATAAGTGTGAACTACGGTCTGACGCTTAACGGTCTTGAAGAAAAGCCGGTTGAAAATTATAAAACATATGTCGGAAACGGCAGAGAAATGCTCATCAGAAGGGCAATGGGAGATGCGTGGACCGACCACGAGCTTTTTGAAAAGGTCAAGGCTGATTATGACAGACACTATGCCGTTCATTGCAACGACCACACCTCCGCATATGACGGTTGTGCCGAAATGCTTGAAAAGCTTGCAGAAAAGGGTGTAAAAACAGGTGTGCTTTCAAACAAGCCCGATGAATTTGTTGATAAAATGCTGAAAAAAGCATTCCCAAATCACAAGTTTACTCAGGCATGGGGGCAGAAGCCACAGTACAAGACAAAGCCCGAGCCTGATGCTCTGCTTGCACTCCTCGATATGAGCGGTGTAACTCCCGAAGAATGTTTCTATGTTGGTGACAGCGATGTCGATGTGTTTACGGCAAACAATGCGGGTGTAAAAATGGCAGGTGTTTCATGGGGATTCAGGGGCAAAAACGAGCTTATGAATGCCGGTGCGCCGTTTGTTGCAGACACCGCTGAAGAACTTTTTGAATACATTTGCAAATTTATATAATAGTATGAACAAGATAAACTATCAGAAAGAACTCGACAGGGTAATTGACAAAATAACGGGGGAGGGAAAAGTCCCGAAGCTGCTTTTGCATGTGTGTTGCGCCCCGTGTTCGTCATACTGCCTTGAGTATCTTTCAAAATATTTTGATATCACTGTCTATTTTTACAATCCGAATATTTCGATTACGGATGAGTATAATTACCGTCTGAGCGAAGAAAAGCGTCTTGTGTCGCTTATGCCGTTTGAACATCCTGTAAAGGTGGTTGAGGGCGAATATTTGCCTAAGGATTACTTTGAGTATGTCAAAGGTCTTGAAAATGAACCCGAGGGCGGAAAGCGGTGTGAAAAATGTTTCAGACTGCGACTTGAATCCTCTGCACGCTACGCAAAGGAACACGGCTTTGATTATTTCACAACCACGCTTACAATCAGTCCGCTGAAAAATGCGCAGTTGCTCAATTCAATCGGTGCGGAGCTTGCCGAGAAGTACGGCATTCCGTGGCTGTACAGCGACTTCAAAAAGCGTGAAGGCTACAAGCGTTCAATCATCCTTTCAAAAGAATATGACCTCTACCGCCAAAACTACTGCGGCTGCGTCTTTTCAAAAAGGGATAGTATGCAGAGCAAAAACTAATTAATATACCAAAAGACAAATCCCCGTCAGAATTTCTGACGGGGATTAATCGTGTTTGCAAATTATTTAACTGAGGTAAACGCATATTAACTTGGTTGTTTTACACAACCGATTTGAGGTATTCGACAATTTCCTGCTGTGTACTCATTTCAAGCACCTTTGCAGTAACTTTGTCTGCCTCTTCTTTTGTCCATGTGGAAATTATTTTTCTCACATTGAGAACTGACGGAGCGGAAACGCTGAATTCTGTGAGTCCGAATGAAATAAGCAACGGAATCATCAGCTTGTTTGCGGCAGCCTCACCGCACATTCCGACTGAAATGCCGTTCTGAACACCGCACTCAATTGTGCGTTTAATCATTCTGAGAACGCTTGGCTGAAGGGGGGAGTAGAGGTAAGACACATCGTTGTTGCCTCTGTCACAAGCCATTGTGTAACCTGTAAGGTCATTTGTGCCGATGCTGAAGAAGTCTGCCTCTTTTGCAAGCATATCTGCGATAACTGCCGCAGACGCTGTTTCAACCATAACACCAACCTGAATGTTTTCGTTGAAATTTATGCCCATATTGCGTAAATCGGCTTTGCATCCTGCAACAAGCTTTTTGCCCTCACGAAGTTCATCCATAGTTGTGATGAGCGGGAACATAATCTTGATGTCACCGAATGCGCTTGCACGCAAAATGGCTTTAATCTGTGATTTGAAAAGTTCACGGTTTTTAAGGCAATATCTGATTGCACGGAATCCCATGAACGGATTTTCTTCTTTTTCAAGTCCAAGGTACGGAATGTCCTTGTCACCGCCGATATCAAGTGTTCTGATAATCAGCGACTTGCCCTTTAAGATAAGAGCAGCCTTTTTGTAGGCCTCAAATTGTTCGTCCTCTGTCGGAATTGAAGTTCTGTCCATGAACAGAAACTCTGTTCTAAAAAGTCCGACACCCTCGCCGTCTGCATCAACCGCCTTGACAGCGTCTTCGGGTTTTCCTATGTTGCAGAAAAGTTCATAAACTTCTCCGCTTGCGGATTTTGTTTCTCGTCCCCTGTAATTTTCAAGCTCTTTGCGTTCTGCAAGAAAAGCGTCACGCTTTTTGGAGTATTCTGCAACTGTGTTATCATCCGGATTAACAATTACAGCACCCTCACTGCCGTCAACTACAACTGTGTCGCCGTTTTTCAGGCTTGATGCGACACCCTCAACACTGAGTACGGCGGGAATCTCAAGCGCTCTTGCAAGAATTGCAGAGTGGGAAGTTGTTCCGCCTGTTTCAGTAATAATGCCTGCTATGTTTTCTTTTACAATACCTGCCGTAACAGAAGGAGTAAGCTCCCTTGCAACAAGCACAGTGCCTTTTGGCGCATCGCTTACTTTAATTTCGTTTACTCCGAGAAGAATGCCGAGAACACCGCTCTTGATATCTCTGACATCAGCCGCACGCTGTTTTGTAAGCTCATCGTCAGCTGCCGAGAACATTGCAATAAACATATCGCACATATGCTCAAGAGCAGATTCCGCACATTGACCGTCTGCAATCAGCTTTTCAATTTCACCGCTGAGATACGGATCTTTGATAATCTGAATGTGACCTGCAAGAATTTCTGCCTCTTTTTCACCGGCTGAACTGCGAAGATTTTCTGCCTGTTTTTCAGTATTGTAGCAAAAAGCATCTACTGCTGCCTTAAAACGCTGTGACTCTGCCTCAGTATCTGTTACTGTTCGTGGAGTATATTCAAGCGAATGTTCTTCAATAAGCATTACCTTACCGATTCCGATACCCTCGGATGCGGCTGTTCCGTGTAGCATAATCTTCACCTCTTGTAACTGGTCTGTCGGGGCCATTATTCGCCAAGACCGCTCTCAATGAGCTGTACTGCCTCTGCAAGTGCCTCGTTTTCGTCAGCACCGTCGCAAACAACTTCAATTTCACTGCCGCACTTGATGCAAGCCGCAATAATGTTGAGAAGGCTCTTTGCGTTGTACTGATTGCCATTGAATTTAATTGTTACATCACAGCTGTATTTGCCCATAGCTGTTGCAAAAACCGATGCCGGACGCATATGGAATCCCTGCGCATTTGTGAGTACGAGTTCTTTTGATACCATAATAAAATCTCCTTTATAAATAAATTTGTGTTTTGAAGTTTTGAATCTAATGTCGTGAAAGTTCTTTGAGTTTTGAGGGGTGGCACCGGCTTTTACACCGGTGCCGAGGAACAAAACATTTCAAAAAACGGGTAATAGCAAATTAATTATTTTTTAATCGGTCTTTTGAGAAGTGCAAGCATAAGCATTGTAACTACTGCACCGATTGCAAGAGCAAGGAGGTAGAAATACCATGTACCCTGCATT
>OKSD01003464.1_pt1 | contig 11934 bp, 10 predicted proteins | sample 1601221 | NCBI WGS metagenome assembly OKSD01 (sample SAMEA3541550, study PRJEB24748) | human gut metagenome | biome: human gut; feature: human-associated habitat; material: faeces | place: China | collected 2012
AGCGGCACTTTGAATCCTTTCCGAGAGGCACAATGCGTGTTTATGTGCGCAGCGCGGATCTGGAAGCCGCCGAGGGTGTGGCACAGCGCGCGCTGCGGGGCGGCTGAACGGTAAAACAGGAGATAAAAAGAGCGTTTTCCACAGGCGGGACAGCCTGCGGGAAACGCTCTTTTCACTGTCGTATCCCGGCTTGTGCTCAAATGTTTTGCCCGAAGAAGTCCGGGTGGAAGATGGACGGCAGAAGAAAGGCTGCGAATGCCTGTGCCTGTGCGGGCGCGGGCAGAAAAGGCGCGCCGGAACGGTAGCTTTCCGCCGCGCTTTGTGCGAAGCCGGCATATGGGGGCGGCAGACGGCACGCGGCCCAAAGCCCGCCTTGTTCTTTGGACAAGACGAGCCCTTCCTGTGCAAAAGCAAGCGTTCGGCACAGGTTCAGCGTGGTGGAGGCGGGCGTCCGCAGGATGTCCGAACAGGCGGTGCCCACGTCTTGGCGGATGCTGTCCAGATACGCCGCGCGGGGCACAGGACCGAATATGCTTTCGGCAGGCGGCCCCCAAAGGGTGAGGCCGACGGCGCGGGCTACGGTGAAATGCGCCGCAAGGTCCGGGTCTGCGCCATGCATTTCCGCGCAGTAAGCGGGGAGGTCACGCAGGCAGCGGGCTCGGTGCATGGGCGAATAATGCAGCTCGTAGGGCGCGGGGTGGATAAAGGACCGGCAGTATGCCTCCAGTACTGCGCTCATCTCCAGCCCTTTGGACGGGGCGTCCGGCTCCAGCGCCAGCAGCGCGCGGAGCAGGGCCTCCTTTTGCGCCTGAGAAAGCGGCCTTCGTACGGCAACGAGAAAATCGATATCGCTTTGTGTCCAACAAAAGCAGCCGAAAGCGAGGGAAATCATAATTGACTCCGCTCTTGCATCAGTAATATTAGCAAGACTTACTGCAAGTGATTTTGACATTAATGTTATATTTTCCACTTCCAGCGGATGTTCTGCCATAATAGGCTTTGCTCCAAGTGCAAGCACTGCATTGGCACAGTCATTAATTGCAATCGGGCTTGTAATACAATGAATAAGCGGACTTTGGCTGTCAATTTTTCCTTTTACATCATTCCATTTATTATACATAAGATTCTTTTGATTCCTTCTTTGGTTTCTTCACGAACCAGAATACCACAGCTGCTATAATAAATACAGCAAAAACTATGTATTTTATAATTGAAACAAAACCTGTCGGATTTGTTACAAAATTATTTACAATTACAACTGTTGCAAGATATCCGATAAATCCAAGACATGCTATGCCAATTGCATCATTTGTGACAACATCTGAACCTTCATATACATTTGAACCAAGTGCTGTCTGGAATTTTGATAAAAGCTTTGCTTTCTGAAGCTGCTTTAAGAAAATAAATGCAATACTTCCTCCGATAAGTGTTCCTGCGATAAATGAAGGAACATAGAAAAACCATGTAAGACCTGTTTTTCCCCAGAATAATGTCATTACAGGATAAGAAACTATTGCACCGATGATACCTGTTCCTATTACTTCTCCTAAAAATGCACATATAAGCTTACCCTTTGAAAGACGGTAAAGCATACCTGAAAAAAATGCACCGAATATCGCTCCTGTAAGTGCAAGTGGCGGAATTCCCATAAATGCCATACGGATAATTCCGATTGCAAGGGCACAGATAAATGCATACCATGGTCCGAGCATAACAGCACATGTTACATTAATAAAATGTGCCATAGGACACATTCCCTCTACTCGAAGAATCGGTGAAATTACTACGCCGATTGCCACCATCATAGCAAGGAAAATAAGCTTTGTTAATTTTTGACTTTTGTTCATGTTTCTCCTCTTTTCCGCTGTATAGACGTATACCGGCTATGAGAAATACGCTTTGCAAATTGAAAAAGGATACGCCTTGCGACGTATCCTTAATATCTTCTATAATTTGTTCAGCTTATATGCAAACCATATCTTTTTATAATATGTCTGCTGATTATAATTCACTCATAATATAGAACTTCCAGATATAACGATTACGCCAAAAACAGCTATTAAAATTATTGGCGGTCGATGCTCACATGCATCCTCTCAATCCGAAACACGGACTCCCATCGCTATACTTTCCATACACAGTACCAGGGCGCTCCCCCTCGTACCATACCTGTATTTTCAAATACACATACAAAAAGTTCTTTTATTATTATACGAATTCATTCTGTTTTGTCAAGCCTGATTACTCAGCTGTGCTGAATAATGCTGTTGAAAGATATCTGTCACCTGAATCCGGAAGAAGTGCAACAATAGTCTTTCCTTTATTTTCAGGTCTCTTGGCTAAAATGTCTGCTGCCTTTAATGCGGCACCTGATGAAATACCTACAAGTATTCCTTCGCTTCTTGCAAATGTTCTTCCTTCTTCAAATGCATCATCATTTTCAATTGTAATAACTTCATCATATACCTTTGTATTCAATACCTTTGGAACAAATCCGGCACCTATTCCCTGAATCTTGTGTGCTCCAGGTGCCCACACTGCGGAAAACCGATGAGCATGAATCCGGGCTTGTTGCAGGTTCTACAGCAACAATCTTAATATCAGGATTCTTTGACTTCAAGTATTCGCCGACACCTGTAACTGTTCCGCCTGTACCAACACCGGCAACGAATATATCAACTTTTCCATCTGTCTGTTCCCATATTTCAGGACCTGTTGTTGCCTTGTGTACTGCTGGGTTAGCAGGGTTATCAAACTGTCCCAGAATAACAGCTCCCGGAATTGACTCTTTGAGCTCTTCTGCCTTTGCAATAGCACCTTTCATTCCCTTAGAACCTTCTGTAAGTACAAGTTCTGCACCATATGCTGCCAGAAGATTTCTTCTCTCAACACTCATTGTATCAGGAAGTGTAAGAATTGCTCTGTAACCTTTTGCTACAGCTACTGCTGCAAGACCGATACCTGTATTTCCTGAAGTTGGCTCAATAATTGTAGCCCCCGGCTTTAATTCACCCTTCTTTTCTGCATCTTCAATCATTGCAAGTGCTACTCTGTCTTTAACTGAACCCGCCGGGTTAAGATATTCAAGCTTAACTAATATATCCGCATCAGTTGCACCTGCCTTGGCTGCATATCTTGATGCTCTTAAAAGAGGTGTTTTACCGATTAATTCCAAACTGCTCTCAACTATTTTACTCATATCAAATCCTCCTTGTTTTTGCGAAGCAAAAATGCGACTGTCCTTGCAGGAGCAGAGGATTTTAGCCTCCTTGTTTTTGCGAAGCAAACAAGAAAAACAAAGTTTTTCTTGTTATCGCGGTATTCGCCAAGGTTTTAAGCAAGCTTAAACTTTGGCTCATTACTCGCGTAAATCCGACTCCCATAATAGGCATAGGATTTTAGTCTCCTTGTTTTTATTCCTACCGTTTTAGTATGATTGCTATGTTTTGAATTATATTCCCTATATTCCTAGTTGTCAAGTAGGTTTTTGACGTTTTTTTATTCTCTTTTTTAAAATGAGCCACTTGTATTTCTATACTTACCGTAATACCACATTTTATACACACTGTATCTGTCATTTGAACAGTCAAGCAAGGCATTAAGTTTATCTTCTCCACGCATACCGCCATTCATTGCCGAGACACGGAATGTAACTTTAATATATGGTCTGCCGTCACACATTACCAACTCTTTGTCGCATGATTCTATGTCCAGCTTTAACATTTCAGATTTTTTGATATTCTTGACATTATAAAATTTGTTATTATACCACTTTTCTATTATTGATGTCATATCAGCCTTCACATCATCTGTAATTAATTCTTTTGCATCCGAATTGCCATTATATATGCTTATAACTTTTGATAATGTTTCATCAACAGCTCCCGACATATCAATATTGCTATCATACAATGGCTCTTCTTCCCATATATACTTCGATTCCGATTTTGACGGCACATTATCATTATCGGTCCGTGACTGCATCTGTGACTCATTCTGTGAATTATTGCCGGCTGGTTTATTATCATTACCACTTGTGCACCCTGTCACCATAAACATTGCAAGACATATAATAAATATTAATTTTTTCATGATACCCTCCATTTTCTCAGAGCAATAATATAAATAACCAGCCCTGATATAATCATCATAACAGGCATAACAAACATTCCTATGCCTCCTGCAAACCTTATATAATACCTGTTAAAATCAACCGGTATTACAACAGAAAGATAATACATAAATGGAACTTTCAATATATAAAGAACGTGTGGCAATAAAATTACCACGGAAAGTGCAACTGACCTCTTATAATCCATAAAAAATGAAATTCCCAATACCATAAATCCTATGACAATAAACATTATCAGCCTTATAATCTGACACAATGCCATATACCCACGGATTGAAACTTTTAGTGGAAATGCTGCAAACGTAATAAGGCTTTGAACCGGTGCATTTATATTGTTAAATGTATATAAAGATACTTCATTAGTGTAATTAAAAGCTAATGATATCCCCCATATTACAACTGCTGTCAATGCCACTTTCACAGTCTTATTAATCCATGTAATATTCCTCTTTTTTGATGTTCTCGAAAGTACATACATTCCACATTTTCTTTCATATGAAAAATCCCCGGCAGTCATCAGTATAATTGCAATTATACAAATAAGATTAATGCTCTCCTGATTATTATAATTACGCTCTCCCAGAATATCATTATAAGTATCCGGCTTTACAATAACTGCATTGATAGATTTTTCATTGCTGATTTTTCTTACATGTTCAACAGTTGAAACCATGACAGCATATGCACTTTCCATATCTGAAACAGACTTTTTCTGGTTATATGTAAGATTTTCAATCTTTTTTAATTCATCTATATTATTTTTTAAAGCAGATATATATGTATCACATTCTTCATCAGGTATCCGCCCCGAAAATTCATCATAAAAGTTTACAAGATACAAATTGTTGTTACTATAATTAACGCCTCTGTATATCTTACAATTTGCAAACAGATATATTGCCAGAATAAGAATTATAAATCCTTTCTGAATTATAAATGACTTATAAAATTCCATAAAAACCGAATTGGTTCTGCCAAAAATCTGCTGCCATAATTCTCTTAATCTCTGATATACTTTATCTAAAAATCCCTGTTTCCGGTCCGGATAGATATAATATCCCATTAAAAGCATGCCACAAAAACCAATACATGCAATAACTGCCGTCAACACAAATGTTGTCCCTGATATATCGGCAATAAATCCCGTATATCCCCAATTTTCATATATAAAATACGAATATTGCGGTATTATCACATTAATAATATTTACATAATGTAATATACAAAGTGCACTATTCTTTTCAATATTGTTATATAAAAGATATTCACACAAAAATATTACAAGAATAACAACCATTGCAATCTTATAATTCTTAAACATACTCACAAACAAATACGAAATTAAACCAAAAGATATCATTGCAACAGCGAATATCGCACAATACATGATAAAAAACTGCCATATGCTTATTTTTAGCGGAAACATTGAAAACATCTGTGAACTTTGTATCGTAACATTCAGATACCTGATGCCTCCGTACATATAAAGAAACATTCCGTATATTAATGTATTAAAAATATATGAACATATAAAACTGAACAGACACAATATTCCACATCTTTTTAATATAAGATTGACTCTTCCGCAGGATGATGCATGTGTAAGATAAATCATGCGGTTATCACGCTCATCCACAAAAATAACAACGAGCATTATAATCATTATGGCAAATATAACAGAGCCTTCCTTAAAATCCATGAATTTCTCAATCGCTGCGGTATTTGCCGGAGTAACATCCATATCCGCCAGTTTTTTTATGTCTTTTGCATATTTTTTTGCATTTAATCTTCCGAAATTATCCTCGTCGGCATACAGGCTGCTATTTAATATCTTTTCATATCCTGCCATATCCGTTACTTTGCTTTTATAATTTTGTGCATATTCTATTTTATCTTTTAAGACTGCCCTTGCCTGACGTATATACTGTGCTTCTTCGTTATCTTCAAGTTTCACCGAAAACACAGACTTATAAGCTTCGTCCTGTGACATTTTATTAAGATTGCTTATATATTCATCAGTCAGGCTGCTATAATAATCATATGCCTTTTTATCATTATCATTGTTTGTTTTAAAAATGCACATGCCTGCAGCTATAACCAATATAACAATAACAATGCCCCAAATTTTACGAAAAACTCTTACAATTTCCATATACCACACCTCACTCCCCATATATAAAACTAAGGTGTAACATTAATAATCTTACAATTTCCTGTTCCTATATCTTTCTTGTCAATAACAGCATAAGAATATGTTGTAACAGTTTTTTGCTGTCCTCTTAACTTTTCAACACATTCTTTATATTTTTTTATATTCTGTTCTGAAAATTCAACCCCTGTTTTAGAATATCCTTCTACAGCAAACAACATATATCTGCTGTCTCCGTTAAAAAAATCAAACTGTAATCCATTCCCCTCTGTTCCCACTTGATTTTCTTTTGCATACTCGTCATTTGTTGTGAATTCTATAACGTCAACAATATTTCCTTTTGTATCCAATATATCAAGTTTGTTTTTTAATTCTTTATTTTTTTCTATTTTCGACAATGGAAAAATCAACACGTTCAAGAATATAAATATACTTATCATCAATTCCGAGAAAGTCTGTATACGCTTCCTTTTTCCCTGTGTCCTGTGATAAATCAATAACAAATATCTCTTCATTATCTTTTGAAACTGTATTCATCTTATTAAGTATATATGAATCTTCTGTCAGTGAAATAAAATACATATTTCCCGATTCATCAATATATGCACCATTATTCCAATCATCAGCCTCGCCTCTGAAAATACTTCCGTCTGACATGTAATCGTAAACTTTTGACACATTATTGTCATTAATATCTATACTCTCAAGTACATAATCATTTGTAACATCTGTAATGCCGCTTACAAGTTTTACATATACCTTTTCGCCAACAGGATACAATGTAATTGTCTCTCTTATACCATATACAGTCGAATATTCTTTTATAAACTGTGGCTGTGTATTTGTGCCAACCTGTACGTAATACAGATACTGCGTCTTTTCGGAAGTTAAAATATAATACAGCTTTCCGTGGCTGAAACATGCTCTCTGCCTGCTGCTTACAACAGACATTCCATTAACCGAAAGTACCGCTTCTGTCTTTTTGTCACGTCCGGTTTTGTCATATGAAACAAGCAGGTCTTTCTCATCTGTTCTTTCAATCATATAAAGACGGTTATTATAATACCATAAACCTCCGGTTACTCTGCTTTTATCAGACACATATGCATCACAATCCTGCGAATTATGTTCACAATTAAGCTTAGTACAAAGAGGCATAACACTCTTATTAACCATATCAAAATAATACAAAAATCTTTCAGAGCCTGTAGATATTGCAGCATCACCTATAAAATAATACCCGCTTGGTGATGCCGCACTGCTATTACTCATATAATACTGAGGTGCATCATTATCAAACACGTAATCACTGTATTCATAATCAACATTTTCAGACGATCTGCCTTTATTTGAACAGCCAACAAATATCATTACCGCAAATGCCGGTATTAAATAAAAAAGCTTCCTGTATCTTTTCATATATTTCCCTCACCATACATTAATTAAATTAATAATCACTATCTTCTATTATCTTTCTGTACTTCCCAAAAATATTATAAATATTCTTCCTCTTTGACTGACTTACAGGAAGAACAGCTCCGTCCATTAACTCAACATGATTATAGCTTGTATTTTTTATGTATTTACAATTTACCAGATAAGACTGATGTGTCCTCACAAATGGCACTTTACTCAAATCAGCTTCTATATCACTAAGTTTGCCATAAAACTCAATTTTTTCATTGTCTGTTTTTACCATGCATATTTTTCTTTTATCGCTGAAAAAATACTTTATTTCATCGGTCATTATATTCTTTATACTTTTATTTGAAATATAATTAAATATGTAGTCATCATTTTTTATCGTCTCAGTCATCCCCGCCACCTATATAATGTACCTCTCAAATAACATATACTCACGAATTTGATTTCAACTTTTTTTGTTAGAAAATTTAAAATCTTTACTTATATTTAACACTTTTCGACATGTTTTTGCAATACTTTTTGAATAAATTACAACCTAATTGTAATAATCAATCAGTTTGCGGTCTTTTTTTTACAATTTTCTTTATTGCAACTACAAATGCATCAACAAGAAAGATTGCAATCGCAATCGCTCCAGCTGCACCTATCGTATATACGAGGCTTGATAATGCACCATCCATGTCTGACAGAAACAGATTATAGACGGTCTGATACATTCCTGCTCCCGGAACAATAGTAAGAATTGCGGGAATAAGCATCGTCGTAACCGGTGTCTTTAATATTCTTGCAAGTATATGTGAAGCAACAGCAAGCACCAGCCCTGATACAAAAGTTGCCGTAAGCATTGTTGAAATTCTGTCTATATATAAGTAAACTGCCCAGCCTGCCATTCCAAGAACACCATTTATAAAAAGGCACTTTTTAGGTGCTTCATTTATCACTGAAAAACTGATAATTGCACAAAAGGCAAATATACACTGCATAATCATCTCACAACACCTCCCATTATAAGAAATCCGACATATACACCAAGTGCAATCATTGCTGCACGGACAAATGATTCAAGAATTTTGGCATTTCCAGCCGCATAATCTCCATGAAGTGTATCACGTATAGCATTGGTTATTGCGGCTCCGGGAACAAGAACCATTATTGCACCAACAATAACATGATTAAGGTGAAGCTGCGGATTAAATCTTACAAAAAGCGATGCAATAACCGAAATAATCACGGAAGAAATCAAATCCTGTATCAAATCATTAAATTCAGTTACTTTTCCAATATGCAGCCATCCGACAAGACATAGCCCCACTATTCCTGTATAGAACATGTCTTGCCAGTTTCCTCCAAACATACCTGTAAAAAAAGCAACTCCAAGAATTATACATATATCTTTAAGCCACCATGGATATACATTTCTTTTCAGGTGTTTTATCTGATAAAAAGCCTCCTCAAGCGTAATTTCACCTTTATAAAACTTTCTTGAAATATCATTGACGCTTGCTATCATATTAAGATTAGTTGTGCTTTTATTTACACGACGTACAACTGTAAGTGCGTCAATATCAGGGTCATCAAGAGAAATCATAAATCCAGTCGAAATAACAAACGCCTGTGTTGTTTTAAGTCCTGACACTTTGAGAATATAATTTATTGTCTCTTCAACCCTGTAAATTTCAGCACCATTTTCAAGCATTACCGTTCCTGCCAGTGCCGCCGTATCTATCAGTAATTTGTAATCCATATTTTCCATTAATTTCATCCTCTATTCTAAGCAGCCTGTTATACTTTGCGACTCTCTCACTTCTGCTTGGTGCCCCGCATTTTATCTGGCCTGCATTAAGGCCTACAGCAAGGTCTGCAATAGTCGTATCTTCTGTCTCACCCGAACGATGCGATATAATCGCTTTATATCCGGCTTTGTGAGCCATCTTTACAGCTTCAATTGTCTCAGACACGGTTCCAATCTGATTAAGCTTGATAAGAATTGCATTGGCACATCCGCTCTCTATTCCTTTTTTTAACCTCTCAGTATTGGTGACAAATAAATCATCTCCTACAAGCTGACATTTGTGTGCAAGCCTGTTTGTAAGCATTTTCCAGCCCTCCCAGTCCTCTTCGTCTAGTGCATCTTCAATAGATATAACCGGATATCTGTCAACTATCTGCTCCCAGTGTATAACAAGTTCTTCAGAAGTAAAAGTATTTTTTGACTTAGGAAGCTCATATTCTCCACACACACTTCCCTTCCATTCGCTTGCTGCCGCATCAATTGCAAGTGCAAAGTCTTTTCCCGGAATATATCCGGCTTTTTCTATTGCATTTACAATATAAGACAATGCCTCTTCATCGCTTACAAGGTCGGGTGCAAATCCTCCCTCGTCTCCAACTGCTGTCGAATATCCGTCTTTTTTTAATATACTCTTCAAAGTGTGAAACACTTCAGCACACATACGAAGCCCTTCCCTGAAATTCCCGGCACCAACAGGCATTATCATAAATTCCTGCACATCAAGCGTATTACCCGCATGTGCACCACCGTTTAATATGTTCATCATAGGTACAGGCATAGTATCAGCTGCAATTCCACCAAACAGTCTGTAAAGAGGAATCTTTAATGACGCAGCCGCAGCATGTGATGCTGCTATAGACACCGCAAGTATTGCATTGGCACCAAGTTTTGACTTATCTTTTGTTCCGTCAGCTTTAATCATTGCCGCATCAATGGCATAAATATCACCAGATTCCATGCCCTTTAATGTGTCGTTAATAACTGTATTAACATTTTTTACAGCATTAAGAACACCTTTTCCCATATACCTTTTTTTATCATTATCTCTTAATTCCAGTGCCTCATATATACCTGTTGATGCACCGCTCGGTGATATACCATATCCTACACTTCCATCCGATAATTTTACACACGCTTCAACAGTCGGATTTCCTCTTGAATCCAATACTTCTCTTGCAGTAACTTCTTCAATAATGCTTCCGGATTTCATATATGCACTCCTTAATTAACTGTTTTAATATGATTTTTCAAAAGCATTATTCCCCAAAAAATCATTTATTAAACAGTGCATATTATTTTTAATCTAGTTCTGCTTTTCCTGTATATAATTCGTAATATCTTCCTTTCATTGCAAGAAGCTGCTCATGTGTTCCCCATTCTATAATTTCTCCATTCTCAAGAACCATAATGGCATCCGCATTTCTTATAGTAGACAATCTATGTGCAATTACAAATGTAGTTCTGTCTGACATAAGTCTGTCCATTCCATCCTGAATCTGACGCTCTGTAATTGTATCAACTGAACTTGTCGCCTCATCCATTATAAGCACCGGTGCCTTGGATAATGCCGCACGGGCAATATTAAGAAGCTGCCTCTGGCCCTGACTGAGATTAGAGCCGTCTCCCTCCAGCACAGTATCATATCCTTCTGACAAATGACGTATAAAGTAATCAGCATTGGCAGTCTTTGCTGCCGCTATAACCTCCTCATCAGATGCATCAAGCCTTCCATATCTTATATTCTCCATGACTGTTCCCGTAAAAAGATGTGTGTCCTGAAGTACAAGTGCTATATTCTTACGCAGTTCTTCCATATTTAATGTTCTTATATCCCTGCCGTCAAGCGTAATCCCACCGTCCCATATTTCATAAAATCTTGTCAGCAGATTAGTTATTGTTGTCTTTCCTGCTCCTGTTGAACCTACAAAAGCAATCTTTTGTCCCTTTTTCGCAACAAGACTTATATGTTTTAATACAGGAGTATCTTTTCTATATCCGAATGTAACATCATCCATGACAATCTCACCTTTCACATTGTCAGGAATATCACCCGTTACATCTTCCACTTCCATATCACATATATCAAACACTCTCTCTGCACCGGCAAGTGCAGAAAATATTGTATTCATCTGCATTGTAATCTCATTAATCGGTCTTGAAAATTGTCTTGCATAAGTTACAAATATCGTAAGTCCTCCGATGTCAAAGCCTTTAAGCACACATAAAATACCGCCAATCATAGCTGTAAGCGAATAATTGACCTGTCCGAGATTTCCTACAACAGGTCCCATAATTCCACCAAAAAACTGTGCTTTTATCTGCTTGTCTTTCAAGTCATAATTATATTTTCTAAAATCTTCCACTGCCTGTTTTTCATGGCAGAAAACCTTGACAACTCTCTGGCCGCTTATTGTCTCCTCTATACACCCGTTTAGG
>OKSD01003467.1_pt1 | contig 11921 bp, 9 predicted proteins | sample 1601221 | NCBI WGS metagenome assembly OKSD01 (sample SAMEA3541550, study PRJEB24748) | human gut metagenome | biome: human gut; feature: human-associated habitat; material: faeces | place: China | collected 2012
CAGCTTCGCCACCTCCACGCACTTGGGACGGGTACCCACGGCGATTATGCGGGAAGCGCCCCGAAGGTTAGCGCCCGCCACGGACATGAGGCCAACGGGGCCTATGCCTATCACTAAAACGGTATCGCCGAATTGCACGTCGGCAAGCTCTGCGCCGTGCAGGCCGGTGGGCACCATATCCGAAAGCATACAGGCGTCCACTATATCCATTCCCTCGGGCATGAGCGCAAGGTTGCCATCCGCGTCGTTCACATGGAAGAACTCGGAGAAAACGCCGTCCTTGATGTTGGAAAATTTCCAGCCCGCCAGCATGCCGCCGGAATGCATGGCGTAGCCCGCCTGGGCCTCAAGGGAGCTCCAGTTCGGCGTTATGGCGGGTACCAGCACCCTGTCGCCGGGCTCGAAGTCCCTTACCTCGGAGCCTACCTCGACCACCTCGGCGCAGCCCTCGTGTCCTAATATCATGTTGTGGCGCTCGCCCACGGCGCCCTCCCATACGGTATGCACATCAGAGGTGCATATTGCTATGGCAAGGGGCCTGCATATCGCATCATTCGGGCCGCATACCGGCCTGTCCTTCTCTATCCAGCCTACCTCGCCGATCCTTAACATGGCAAAACCCTTCATAAATAAACCGTTCCTCCTGATTATGATTTGGGCATACACCCTATGTGTGAAAATATTATCATAATGTATATAAGATTGCGGTTAAGAAAGGGCGGCAAGCGGGAAATACAATAAAAAACGGCAGCATCGCCGGAAAGGAGCCTTATATGCAAGCAGCAAGGATAGACAGGTATATAAAGAAGCAGGAGGGGCTTGACAGCCTCACGCGGGAGGATATAGAACGGATACAGTTGGAAAAGCTCAACCGCCTCCTTGGGGCGCAAAGGCTCAGGAACGGCTTTTATAAAGACCTGCCGGGGGGGCTGGGCAGCCTTGGGGAGCTGAAGGAGTTACCCTTTACCACGGGCAGGGACGTTGCGGAAAACGCCGCCGGCATGCTTATGACATCCCAAGCCGATATACGCAAGATAATAACTGAGCACACCAGCGGCACCACTGGCAGGGCAAAGCGCGTATTTTACAGCGAGGGGGACTGCGAGGATACGATAGGGCTTTTTATGGCGGGGCTGGGCGAAATGACAGGAGCGGGCGGCAGGGTGATGATATGCATGCCCTTTTCCGGGCCGGGAAGCCTCGGCGAGCTTATAGCGGAGGCGATAAGAAGGATTGGAGGAAGCCCAATCAGGGCGGGGGCGGGCTTAAGCTATGGCGCCATGAAGGAGATAATGGAGCGGCACAGGCCGGATTCCTGCGTGGCCATGCCGGTGCAGCTTCTTTCCACCCTTAGGGTATGCGGCAGGGGAACCCTTAGGAGCGCGCTGGTCAGCGGGGATAGCTGCCCAGCCCCGATAGCGGGGATGATAGAGGGTATATTGGGCTCGAGGCTTTTTCACCACTACGGCACACGGGAGATGGGCCTTGGTGGCGCGGTCACCTGCCCCGCCCATGAGGGCATGCATATAAGGGAGAACCACGTCATTGCAGAGATAATAGACGATGGGGGCAGGCCCGCCGCCTTGGGAAGCCCGGGAGAACTGGTGATAACCACCATAGGGATGGAGGCCATGCCCCTCATAAGGTACAGGACGGGGGACAGGGCGAGGCTCATGGAGGGCCGCTGTCCCTGCAGCAGCAGCCTTATGCGGCTGGATACGGATATATCGAGGCTCGCGGGAGGGGATGCGGCCAGCAGCGCGGTGCTGAAGGACGATAGGATAGCGGATTACGGGCCGGAAAAAGACGGGGACGGCATAAGGGTGCTTACCATCGGCAGGTATGACTGCGCCAAATTTATCAAGGGAATATTCGGGCGGCAGATCGAGGTGACGGCAAGGCCGGTCACAATGGAGGACGCCCCTATGTACGCCGGAAAGCGCGCGCCCCTGGCATAGCCCTGCGAAAACCCGATTCAGCAAGGCAATTTGGCGGATTTCCCCTTGCAAAGGCGGGATACTTAACACAGATTTTATGCCGCATTTAATATAATTAAATAGCGAATATGAAGGCGGCATATACAAAAGTTTCATTTCTGTCCTGCATAGCTGTTCTGTTATAGGTGATGAGACATTATACGAAAAACGGGAGCGATAACTGCCGCTGAGGGCAAATTGAACGACCACGAAAGGAGACTGGTACTATGATACGGAAAAAACTTGTTATCAATGGGGTGGCGCGGGACCTCGTGCTGGACGGGAGCGAGACCCTCGCAAAGCTGCTCCGTGAAAGATTGCTGCTGACGGGCTGCAAAATCGGCTGCGGAGAGGGGCACTGCGGAGCCTGCAACGTCATAGTGGACGGAAAGGTGACCCGTTCCTGCGTGACTAAGGTGACGAGGCTTAAGGACAACGCGGAAATAACTACGATAGAGGGAATAGGCACGCTGCACGACATGCACCCGCTTCAGGTCGCGTGGATGGCAAACGGCTGTGCCCAGTGCGGCTTCTGTGCGCCCGGATTTATAATGAGCGGCATCGCGCTGCTCAACGGAAATTGCAGCCCGACGCGCAAGGAGGTAAGGGACTGGTTCGATAAAAACCGGAACCTGTGCCGCTGCGCCGGCTATAAGCCCATGATAGACGCGGTGATGGATGCGGCAAAGGTAATGCGCGGCGAGCTTACCAAGGAGGACCTGGTATTCAAGCCGGAGGGAGACAGCATAAAGGGCACAAGGTACATACGCCCCTCCGCCGCACAGAAGGTCACGGGAAGCTGGGATTTCGGTGCGGACGACGCGCTGAAGCTGCCCGAGGGCACGCTGCGGCTCGCCCTGACCCAGGCTAAGGTATCCCACGCCAACATAAAGGGCATAGACACCTCCGAGGCGGAAAAGATGCCCGGCGTATTCAAGGTCATAACTTACAAGGACATACTGGAGGCCGGCGGTACCAACCAGATAAACGGCCTCGTCATGCTTCCCAAGCACAACAAGAACGACGGCTTTGACAGGCCGGTGCTTTGCCGGGATAAGATATTCCAGTTCGGCGACGCCATAGCCATAGTCGCGGCGGAGACGGAGGAGCAGGCAAGGGCGGCGGCGGAGGCTGTTAAGGTCGATATAGAGGAGCTGCCGGCCTACATGAACGCAATAGACGCCATGGCCCCCGACGCCATAGAGATACACCCCGGCACCCCGAACGTGTTCTTTGAGACGAACTGCATAAAGGGCGGGGATTTCGACTGGGACAGCATACCCGATTCGCAGCAGGTGGAGATAGAGAGCTACTGCTCCCGCCAGCCGCACCTGCACCTTGAGCCGGACTGCGGCTATGCCTACATAGACGAGGACGGGATGCTCACCATACACTCCAAGTCCATAGGCATACATCTTCACATGCCAATGATAGCGGGCGGCATAGGTGTACCAATGGAAAAGCTGCGTATGATACAGAACCATGCGGGAGGCACCTTCGGGTATAAGTTCTCGCCCACCAACGAGGCCATACTCGGCGCCGCTGCGCTGATATGCAAACGGCCCGTATCCCTGGTGTTCAACATGTATCAAAACATAACCTACACCGGAAAGCGCTCCCCCGCCTTCATGCACGTTAAGCTGGCGGCGGACGAGAAGGGCAAGCTGCTGGCCCTCTGGGGCGATAATTTCATAGACCACGGCCCGTATTCCGAGTTTGGAGACCTGCTCACCATGCGCTTGAGCCAATTCACCGGCGCGGGCTACGGCATAGGCTCCATACGCAACAGGAGTCGCACGGTATTCACAAACCACGCATGGGGCTCCGCCTTCCGCGCCTACGGCTCGCCGCAGTCCTTCATGGGCTCGGAAATAGCCATAGACTGCCTCGCCGCAAAGATGGGCATAGACCCCTTTGAGATGAGGGCTATGAACTGCTATAAGGAGTCCGAGGGCACCACAATACCCACAGGCTTCCCGCCAGATGTATACTGCGAGGAGGCGCTCTTTGAAAAGGCGCGCCCGCTGTATGAGGCGGGCAAAAAGAGGGTAGCGGAGAAGAACGCCGGGTCTGACGGGCGGTATAAGTACGGCATAGGCGTTTCGCTCGGCGTATACGGCTGCGGTCTGGACGGCGTTGACGCCTCCTCCGCGCAGGCCGAGCTCAACCCCGACGGCACGGTAAGCATATACACCTGCTGGGAGGATCACGGACAGGGCGCGGATATGGGCGCGCTGGTATCCGCCCACGAGACGCTGAGACAGGCCGGCATAAGGCCGGAGCAGATACGCCTCGTAATGAACGACACAAAGATATGCCCCAATTCCGGCCCCGCCGGCGGCTCCCGCTCCCAGGTGATGACGGGCAACGCCTGCCGTCTCGCCGCGGAGAACCTTCTCGCCGCAATGCGCAAGGAGGACGGAAGCTACCGCACATACGACGAGATGAAGGCGGAGGGTATAGAGACCAAGGTGGACGGCAACTGGACCACCACATACTGCGCCGATCACCCCGTGGATCAGGACACCGCCCAGGGCGAGCCCTTCGCAACGTATATGTACAGCATATTCCTGCCGGAGGTGGTGGTGGATACCGAGACGGGCAAGGTAAAGGTGGAGAAGTTCACCTGCGTGGGCGACGTCGGAACCATAATGAACCGGCTGTTGGTGGAGGGCAACTTCTACGGCGGCCTAATACAGGGCGTCGGCCTTGCGCTCAGCGAGGACTTCGACGACCTCGAGAGGGAGACGACGCTGCTCCGCTGCGGCATACCCTACCCCAACGACGCGCCGGACGATATTGAGCTTCACTTCAACGAGACATACAGGCCATACGGCCCCTACGGCGCAGCGGGCTGCGGCGAAGCCCCGCTAACGGCGCCCCATCCCGCTATACTCAACGCCATATACAACGCCACCGGCGCGCGCATCACGAAGGTGCCGGCAAGACCCGAGAGGGTGCTGGAGGCGCTCAGGGAGCTTGAAGGATAGCACGGCAGCTTTTTAAGGAGGGAGGCAGGGACGGTATATGACGCGTATAGACGAAAGAGTCTCTACCCATGTATACAAGGTCAAGCGCATATCCAAGGAGGAGATGGAGAGCATCGCCGGAGTGTGTGTATACGATCAGTCTCCCTTCTGCAACGCCGCCTGCCCGCTTAAGCTGGACGTAAAGGCCATGCTTAAGGCGGCGGCGGAGAACGACTTTAAAAAGGCGTTTAAAATTTATGAGAGCATAGCGCCCTTCCCGCTGATACTGTCGGCGGGCTGCGGTGCGCCCTGCGAGGAAAAGTGCAGGCTCTGCGAGCTCGGCGATGGCATAGCCATAGGGGACATAGAGCGCGTCGTAGCCTTATCCGGAGGCGCCGGGGAAAAGCGCAGCATATTCCGCGTCAGGAAAAAGAAAAAGGCGGCTGTGTTCGGCTCCGGCCTGTTTGCGCTGCTGCTTGCGGGGGAGCTGGAAAAAAAGGGGTATCCGGTAACGGCGATATGCGGCGAGGCGGACGAGGAGGAATACCTTAGGGTCGCCGCCGGGTTTTTGCGGGAGGACGACTTTTATACGGAGCTTAAAAGGCTCAGGGGCAAGGATATCGCCTTTAAATTTAACGCCGAGATGACAAGAGAGCTTTTTGAGGAAAAAAGAGGCGGCTTTGATGTGCTTTGCGCGTCCGAAAAAGCCGCCCTTGACATATTTCCCGGCGCCGTACGGGACGAAGGCATAATGCTCATGGAAAGTGAGGGGCTTTTGACCGGCGGCGGAGAGACTGTGCTGGAGGCGGCGCTCGGGGCAAGGAAGGCGGCGCTTACGGCGGACAGGCTCGCCCAGGGCATAGACCCGCGCAGCGCGAGAGGGGAGGAGGGGCCGGTCACATCACGGCTGTATACCAACCCCGACCTGGCAAGGGGGCTGATCAGGATAAAGGGCTGCGAAAGCGGCTATACGAGGGAGCAGGCGGCTGAGGAGGCTGGCAGGTGTATGCAGTGCCACTGCGACGAGTGCCTGCGCGGCTGCGCCTATCTTCGCCGCTTCAACAAGCACCCCGGCCTGCTGAGCCGGGAGATATACAACAATACGCAGATAATAATGGGGGACCACCCGCTCAACAGGGCGATGAACGCCTGCGCGCTGTGCGGGCAATGCACTGTCACCTGTCCCCACGGGTTCGATATGGCCCATGTATGCAGGACGGCGCGGGAAAACATGGTGGATACGGACAAGATGCCGCTGGCGGCCCATGAATTTGCGCTGCTGGATATGCTTTTTTCCAACGGAGAGGCATATCTTTGCAGAAAGCAGCCCGGGCACAGCCATTGCAGATACGTGTTCTTTCCCGGCTGCCAGGCGGCGGCGATAGCGCCGGAGGCGGTAATCGCCGCATACGAGGATCTCTGCACCCGGCTGAAGGGGGGCGTGGCGCTTATGCTCGGCTGCTGCGGGGCGATAGCACACTGGGCGGGAAGGGGCGAGATGTACGGCGAGGTCAGGGATAAGATAGCGGCGGAGCTTGCCGCACTGGAGGATCCCGTGATAATAGCCGGCTGCCCAAGCTGCATGAAGCTGCTCTCGGAGCAGGATATGGCTGAGACGGTAGGTATATGGACGGTGCTGAGGGACAGGGGACTGCCGGACGGGGCGCGGGGCGGTGGACGAGCCGTGCTCCACGATGCCTGCGGCGCGCGGGGGTATCCGAAGACCCGGTCAGCCGTGCGGCATATCATGGAGGAGCTGGGCTATCAGCTCATCGAGGAGGAATATTCCGGCGACAGCACCCAATGCTGCGGCTATGGCGGGCTTACCGCCTATGCGGACAGGGAGACGGCGGGCGACATGGCGAAAAGCTGCCTGAAAACGCCGGGTGCGCAGTATGTGAGCTACTGCATGGCCTGCCGCGACCGCTTTGCGCGGGAGGGCGCCGATTCGCGGCACATACTCGAGCTGGTGTACGGAATAGACGCCGGCGCGCCGCCGGATATAAGCAAAAAAAGACACAACAGGATTACGCTTAAAAACAGGCTGTTAAGCGAGCTTTGGGGCGAGGAGGGAGAAAGCACGGAAAGGCCGTATAGGGTGGATTTTACGCAGGAAGCGCTAAAAATGATGGACGAGCGCATGATACTGAAAACGGATATATACAACGTGCTGGATTATATGCTAAAGAGCGGGGAGGCCGTAGAGGACGCCGAAAGCGGCATGCTCATAGCACGAAAGCGCTGCGGCAACGTGACCTTCTGGACGGCGTATACGGAAACCGCGGAGGGCTATACCGTGCATAGGGCATACAGCCACAGGATGACGGTGGAAAAGAGGAATTAAGGGGGGGCGGCATGGAGAAGAAAGCCTATTACAGCATAGACCCCGGGGGAAAGCTCAAATGCAGAAAGTGCAACGTCCCGCTGGAAAAGGGCCGGGCGAGGTTCATGTATCTGGACAACGGCTTTCCCGTGGAGCTGCCGCTCTGCCCCGTGTGCGGCTTCGTATACGTTCCGGAGGAGCTTGCCGTCGGCAAGGTGCTGGCGGTGGAAAAGGCGTTAGAGGACAAATAGAAGGGAGATAACCCATGAACGGACATCTCGGAGGCACACAAAACACGCTGCACATTATAGCGCTGTCAAGGCTCGCCCCGCCCGCTAAGATACTCGATATGGGTGCAGGGGCGGGAGAAACCGTGGGGCTGCTGCGGGATATGGGCTACGACGCCCGGGGCATAGATATAAGGCCGGGCAGCGATATGGTCGAGAAGGGGGATTTCCTCCGCTGCCCTTATCCCGATGCGGCCTTTGACGGCATAATAAGCCAATGCGCTTTTTTTGTGGGCGGCGACGTGAGCGGGGCGTTTTCGGAGGCATACCGCCTACTCAAGGGCGGCGGCGTGCTCATGCTTACCGACGTGTGCTTTGAGGACGTGGAAGGCATAGCGGGCAAAACGGGCTTTGCGGTAATGCACAGCGAGGATATGACCGCAAGGTGGCAGGAGTACTATATAGACGCGGTATGGCGCGGCGAGGAATGCCGCCATGAGCAAAGGGGCAAGTGCGAATACCGTATGCTTATATGCGGAAAGGAGTAGACATGGAATTGCTGGAAAGGGTGGTGGAGCTTAGCCTTGAGGGCTACTGCTGCTCACAGGTGATGGCGCTGCTGCTGCTGGAACTGCTGGGCGAGGAGGACGACGGCTTCGTTCGGGCGATGGGCGGGCTTATAAACGGCGGCGGCTACTCCGGCGGGGACTGCGGCTGCATGAGCGGCGGCGCCTGCCTTATATCCTATATAACGGGCAAGGGCGGGGAAAACGACGCCGATCTTCCCGGGCACGTTTCCGCGCTGTGCCATTTTACGCACTGGTTCGCAGAGGAAATGAAGGAGCGGTACGGCGGCACGGACTGCGAGGAAATACTCGGCGGCGACCAGCGCCGCAAGATGGAGCGCTGCCCGGAGATAATGGCGCTGTCCTTTGAGAAGTGCATAGAGATACTGTCGGGGAAGGGACTTATATGATGGGCTTTGGAAGGACGAAAAGCGTATGCCCGGTGTGCTTAAGGGTGCTGGAGGCCCAAAAAACGGTGGGCGAGCACGGTATATATCTCAACAAGACCTGCCCTGAGCACGGGGCTTTTTCCGCGCTTATATGGGAGGGGAGCATAAAGGAGTATTTCATGTGGAACGGCGAAAGCTCCGCCATCGACCCGCCGGTGAACGGCAAAGAGCCGCAAAGGGGCTGCCCCAACGACTGCGGGCTGTGCTCCGCGCACCTTAGAAAGGGCTGCTGTATGCTGCTGGAGCTCACCAGGCGCTGCAATCTGGAATGTCCCGTCTGCTATGCGTCGGCGGGGAAGTGCGGCGATGACCCGAATATCGAGGATATAGAGCGGCAGTACGACTTTCTCATGGCGCACGGCGGACCCTTCAACATACAGCTATCCGGCGGGGAGCCGACCCTGCGTGAGGACCTGCCTGAGATAATATGGCTGGGCAGGCAAAAGGGCTTTACCTTCTTCCAGCTAAACACCAACGGCATACGCCTCGCGGCGGAGCCGGACTATGCAAAAAGCCTTAAGGCTGCGGGGCTAAATACGGTGTTTTTACAGTTCGACGGCATGAGCGACGCCGTATATGAAGCTCTGCGGGGCAGGCCGCTCCTAAGGGAAAAGCTCGCCGCAATAGAAAGCTGCGCCGCAGCGGGCTTGGGCATAGTGCTGGTGCCGGTGATAGCCCCCGGGGTGAACGAGGAGGAAGCAGGCGGCATACTGCGCCTCGCCATGACCCGCATGCCGTATGTGCGGGGGGTGCATTTTCAGCCGTTGAGCTATTTCGGTCGCTGCGCCCTGAAAAGGGCGGAAAGGCCTGTCACCATACCCCGCATGCTGCGGCTCATAGAGAAACAGACGGAGGGAATGATGAAGTACGCCGATTTTTGCGGCGGTGGTGCGGAAAGCCCATACTGCTCCTTCCACGCAAGCTATATGCGCCGCGGGGACGGCTCGCTGCGGCTGCTGGGCAGGCGCGGCGGCTCCTGCTGCACCACCTCGGACGATTCCAGAAGCTCCGTCGCCGGACAGTGGAGCTGGGCGGAGGGGGATACGGAAGCCGCGCAGAAAAAAAGCGGGGCGGAGACCGCCTCGCTTGATGAATTTTTAGAATATGCCCGGCGAAATACCTTCGCCGTTTCAGGAATGGTGTTTCAGGACGCTTATGACCTCGACCTTGAAAGGCTCATGCGATGCCATATCTGCGAGGTGGATCCCAGGCACGGCATGGTTCCCTTCTGCGCCTATAACCTCACCGATCCGGAGGGCTTGGCGCTGTACAGGGAGCCGTAGCCGGTATGCTTACATTCCCGCGTCCTTTTCTATGACCTCATTTATCAGCTCCCACAGGGAAGCAAGCTGCTTTTTGCTCGTGATCGCGCCGACTATGGGCTGGCCGACTATGTTGCCGTTCCTGTCCACCACATAGGTCGTCGGGTAGGCGTATACGCTGGTGGTGAGCCGGCCCGCCTCGCCATCGGAGGCAAAATATACGTTGCGGTACGTTGCCCCCGCTTTGGACAGCACGTCCTTTGCCTCGGCTACCTCCTTTTCGCCGCCATCCAGCGTAAAGGAATTTATGCCGATGAGCTCGCCGCCCTTTTCGGCGAGCTCGCCGTTCAGAGCCTCCAGCTCGTCAAGCTCGGATACGCAGGGGCTGCAGGTCGTGAACCAGAAGTTGACGACGGTTACGGCGTTGCCGGAGAAAAGCTCGCTGCTCTTTACGTCATTGCCGTCCAGATCCTTGCCTTCAAAGGCGGGGAAGGTCTGCATGCTGCCGTCTGCGGGCATGCCCATTGCGCTGTCCAGGGCTTTTTGAGCCGCTGCGGGATATTTTTCCTCCAGCGCGATCAGCTTGTTCTCGATATCGCGTACCTTTTCCGCTTCCTTCTGAAGCAGGCTAAGCTCGTCAGCCGTAAACTGGTCCTTGGTGGAATCTATGGTCTTCAGGAGAAAGTCGCCGTAGTTTTTGCCGTCCTCCTGCAGGGTCATGCCCTTATCCGCCGCCATGAATACCTTTTCCCAGAGCACGCTGTTTTGGGAGAGTATATCCTGCTCCTGCTTCATGAGCTCGCGGAATTCGTTTACCGCCTTTTCCTCGCCGTCTGCGCCGCATGAGGCAAGCACAAGCGCCAGAACCAGCGCCGCCATGATATAAACTGCCTTTTTGAGTTTCACTTCTATTTCCTCCTTGAGTTTTGTCTATATCGCCAGAACAAAATACACCCTGCGATATAAAGCCTCTGTTAAGAAACAAAACTTACCCGCATATTATACCACAGCGAAAGGAAAAGTTAACAGCGCGGACATATTTCTTACTTCCAGGCAAAGGTTGCAAGGCCGTAGATGTATATCACCGCCACGGCGATGGGCACTACATACTGGCATATTGGCCTCATCCAGTTCTTTACCTTCAGGCCGCTGCCGGAGTTGGCCTCCTGAACGAAGTTGTCCCAGCCCCAGCCGTACCGCTTGCTGCAGCAGAATATGGCGAAGGTGATGGACCCAGAGGCAGCAGATTGGTGCTTACGATGAAATCCCAGAAATCGAGGAAGGAGCTTCCCTCCGCAAAGGGCTGGAAGCCGGAAAGCGCCGTAAAGCCCAGCGCGGTCGTAAGTGAGAGCAGGAACATGCCTATGCCGCAGATGACGGAGCCCTTTACGCGGTTCCAGCCCGTGATCTCGCGCACGCAGGCCAATATGTTCTCGAATACCGCCAGCTCCGTGGAGAGCGCTGCGAATATCATAAGCAGGAAGAACAGCGTGCCCCAAAGGCGGCCGCCGGCCATGTGGTTGAACACGGTAGCCATGGTGTCAAAGAGCAGACTGGGGCCCGCGTTTACCTCTACGCCGAAGGTAAAGCAGGCGGGGAAAATTATGAGGCCCGCCGTGACCGCCACAAAGGTATCCAATATGATGACATTGACGGATTCGCCCAGCAGCGTATGGTTTTTGTCGAGATAGCTGCCGAATATGGTCATGGAGCCTATGTATAAGCATCCCGGATTTCAACTGTGTATAGAAGCGTATGCTTTAGTGATAATTCTCTACGGAGCATTTTCCGTGTATCGGAAGGTCAGAAAGGCTAAGAGAAAAGAATGATGTTGTAGACGATAAATCTGGTCGCCATTATGGTTGTTCAGAGCGAGCAAGCACAGCTTGTGCTTGCTCGCCTTATCAGCCACCGACCGTTTTGCTATCTCTCCGGCTCTGTTTCCGTTTCCGTAAGAATGCCGTTTTCGGTTTTTATCGGTTCTTGACCGCTTTGCGTGTTACGGAATAGCGGGACGGCTATCCCCTTGTTGCGCATCAGCTCTCATTCTGTTCCACGTTTTCGGCGGCGAAAAGACAGCAGCAAAAATCCGGGCGGTCAAGGGTTTAAGAGTGGAGATTTTTTCGCGCTGTGCGCGGAAAAATACGAC
>OKSD01003471.1_pt1 | contig 11911 bp, 9 predicted proteins | sample 1601221 | NCBI WGS metagenome assembly OKSD01 (sample SAMEA3541550, study PRJEB24748) | human gut metagenome | biome: human gut; feature: human-associated habitat; material: faeces | place: China | collected 2012
CTCCGGGCTCTCCATAAAAGACAAACCTCTTGGACCTAACCGTTCAAGAGGTTTTGTTTTATCTGCTTATTTCTTCTGTGTGAACATGTTCACACTCGAACTCTGTCTTCCGCACCTAAAAGTGCGGAACTCGCCCCGCAGACCTTACCAAATCAGGCTTTCTCAGTTTTATCTTTTCTAATCTTGTTGTAGTAGAGCAGATTTTAGAAACATTCGTCTGCTCTATTCCGTCCCGAAATTTGGAGCGATTAATTCGAATAGCAAAACTGCTTCGAAAAATAAAAATTCGCTCTCGCTTACAGTTCTTTTTCTCTCAATAACAGCGATGTGTCTAATCGTTGTTGATTTTACTTATTTAGATTCCTTTGTTTAAAGTCTGTCTTCACTCTCAACTTTTTCTTAGAAAAACGGAACTATGTGAAAAAGACCACAACTCTTTTGTAGTGTGAACATGTTCACACGTCACATTTCAAACGCCGATTTTTGAATTTGTTAAGATACCGTCTGAAGATATCTACAAATTTAAGGAAGTCCCTATGGGGAAGGTCATAGCTTTTGCTAATCAAAAAGGCGGAGTCGGCAAATCAACATTAACGGTGCAAGCCGCTTTTTATTTACGTAAACATCGTAAAAAGAAAGTGCTGGTCATCGATATTGATTCGCAAGGAAATACGACAGAATCTTTGACACAAGGACAGCCGTACACCGCTACTTCGTCTGCGGCTCTTTTTGAACCGAATCTCGAAGAGCTCGGAATCTTTGATGACACCCCGTACGGCGTAGATTTAATCGGATCTGAACCGAACTCGAACGAAGGTTATGACATCGAAAGCCGTGAGTTGGATGTCATTCGTAACCCGGCTGCAAATATTCAGGCACTAAAAGACGCATACGACTATATCTTGGTTGACTGCCCGCCTTCTTTGGGCCGAAAACTCCTCGGCGGATTGGTCATGGCTGATTATGTCATCTGCCCGATCAAACTCTCAGGCTATGCGGTCGGAGGCGTCTCCGGCATGGTCAATACCATCCGTGCCGTGCAGCAGAATTTCAATCCCAGCCTGAAATTTTTAGGTGTTGTGGTTAATGAATACGATGATTCTGCTTCTGCTAAGAGCACACTGCAGTATCTCGTTTCTGAGACCAATTGCGATATCTTCAACTCCAAACTCAGACATCGCGCTCCGATTGATGCCGCTACAACAATGGGTATCCCCGTGGACGAAATCCGCAACGGCAAGCGATCCTACGAAGAACTTGAAGCCGTATACAAAGAAATGCTGGCAAGAATTAAGAAAATCGGTTAACTATGAAAACTTTTAAAGTTACAAAAGCAAAGACTCAAACTTTTAAACCGACCAATATCAAAAGCTTGACCGAGTTTAACGGTGCGATTGCCGCGGGCGTCAATGGAAAGGTTTTAACAAAATTACCGGTAGAGTCAATTGAGGTCCGACCTCAGGTAAGAACCGTTATTGAGAATATCGACGAGCTGGCTGAATCCATGAAATCCGGCCAGCTGATGCCGATTACAGTCATTAAAGGTGAAAACAATAAATACGTTGTCCTGCAGGGCGAACGCCGCTGGCTGGCGGCTAAGAAAGCCGGCTTGGAAACGGTAGAAGCTATTGTTGTTGATGCTCCTGTTTCTGATTCAGAAAGAATTTTCGGTCAGCTAACCGAGAACATCCAGCGCGACAATATGAAGCTTCAGGATTTGATCCAAAGCATTAGCCAGCTGATTCAGAACGGTTTTAACCAAACCGAAATTGCTGCTCGTTTGGGCAAAGACAGAACTTATATTTCTCGTATTGCCGCATTAGCTTCTTCTAAGGAAGAAGTTCTTAAATTGATTGCCGATTGCGCTGTTAACGATGCCCAGACAGCACAGATCCTGAACAATATCTGTGAGAAAAGCACCAACATCGCTAAAGATCTGGAAGCTTGCAAAGACAAAGACGGCCTAATTAGCCGCGGTTCTGCACAAGCTGTATTGGACAGACTCCAGAAAATCGTTCCGCAGAAACCCAAAAAAGTCGTTGCGTTTGAGGATCGTCTTAAAAAGAAAGACTTTCCTAGAGGTTATCGCCGTGTGCCCGCCGGTAAAGCCTTGGGTATTCAAGTTGAATTTTTAGATGAGGCAGGTGAGAAAGTTTCCGGCAATCTTCTTCCGCGATTACTTTCTGATCGTCACGACGAAGTCTGCGTCTTATGTGAAGACAACAAAACCGTCGTAGCAGTGCCTGTGGACAAAATTAGGATCAGGATGATTGACGAGTTGGCATAGATCAAACGTTCTTGATATGTGAAAAAGACCACAAAATCATTTGATGATTTGTGGTCTTTTTCTCATTTTTCCAGTCCTAATTTTTTCGCGTAGAAGTAGGTCAGAAAAGCGCCAAGTCCAAGTACAGCCACTGATACAACTAGCGCTAGAGAAACGCCTCCCAGCTTCATGAGGATAGGAAAACTAAAGACAGCGATCACAGCGCCAAACTTCCCGAAGAACGCAGCGTAGCCCGCCCCCTCTGCTTTAATATCTAACGGAAAGACTAATGACGGAATGATGAACGTCGTAAGATTTGGGCCGGCGTTAAGAGCCAGTTCAAACAGAACAAACGCTGCAATTGAAATAGCGGCAGGCCATTTGAATAAATAGCAGAGCAGCAGAAGTAGAACAGCCACGGCGGCGAGCAGGAATCCGTAAAACTGTTGTTTGACGGTCGAAACTTTATGAAGAATAAAAAGACCGGCTATAAATCCGATGAGAATGAACCAGCTGATAATAAACGTGAGATTCACCGAGTTCATTACGGATCCTAAAGGACCCAGTTTAGAAGTATCAAAACCGGAAATGCCGAGACTCATAATCAGTATCGGGAGAAAGATGCCGATTCCATATACTCCGAGCCCTGAACATCCCCAAGGCACACCGGAAAAAATCACTTTCTGAAGGGTTTCTCCTTTAAACAGATCTACTTTAGCGCCGTTAGAAGAAGAAGTTTTTTCCAAATAGGACGGTGGAATCTCTACATCAGGTCCAAGCATTGCCTTAACAACCTGTCTGGCTTCGTCAAACTTCCCTTTTGCAATAAGAAAGCCGGGACTTTTAAAGAAGAATAATCGGCTGATGATTATTAAAAATGAGAGAAAGACCACAAATAAGAAGATCTGTCTCCAAATTTCTGCAGTCCACTCGATCGAACAGAGGACGAGGAAACCTCCACCAGCTGACAAGTTTCCGAGAGCAGAAAATGATTTGGTGATACCGACCATCGTTTCCTGCCAGCGTTTCGGCATGACTTCATCAACATAGTCGGAATCCAATGCAAAATCGCCTCCGATGCCGAATCCCATGACAAACAGCGAGTGAATCAGCAGATCAATGCTTCCTGTCACGTAGACCACAAGCGCACCGATAAAAACAAGGATGGAACTTAGTCTAAGAAACGGAAGGTATCCGTCCTTATCGGCGAGTTTTCCAATAACAAAGGACCCAACCATGATGCCGATCAGTTCCATACTGGCAATCAGGCCCTGTGTTACCGAATCCAGCTCATGATGCTGAACGATGGCGAGAAGAGGAATTAAGACGCCGGAAAGCGTTGCAACAGCGGCTCCTAGGAACTGCCCCATCGCTGTTGTAATCAAAACCCGAAAATGCCCGAATCTCAGAGGCATCGTATCCAAATAAACCATTTTTAGTCCTTGTTTTTTCTTCAAGGATACGAGGAAGAGAGCAGAAACAAGAAAGAATGCGGCCGTTTAGAGACGCAACAGTTTAAACAATGTGAAAAAGACCACAATATCTTTCAGAAAACCGTGACTCCTAAAAACCAAAACAGCCGAGCAGCTGTTTCGTAGAGGTTTTAATTTGTGGTCTTTTTCACATTTTTCTTAACCGCTGATAAAGGTTTGAACCCGAGGTCATGTAAATAGACTCTCGCTTCATACACAAACTTGGGATCGGCCAAACGGTTTTCGATCCAGCGTTTCCAAGACTCTTGAGAGTACCCTTCACGTCCGGCAGCATTGATGAACTCGCCGGCAAAGCGGTTGCCTACGCCGCCGTCGTTGTGACGGCTAAGGAGAGAAGCAAAGTAATTTCTCTGACTGTCCGACAAAGTCAGGTTCTGCCAATCCTCATCGGTATAGCCCACAAGATCTCTAACATCCGGCACATCCTCCGGCGGAACCGACTGAGTTCTTTCTACAAGAATATTGGGACGGTTCTTAACGGAAAAGATAATATGAGTAAATTTTCTACCGGTTCGGACGAACTCGCACTCCACATGGAAGTCAATTTTGGTCGCCTCATTAATTTTGGCAGCGCACTCTCTGACAATTCGAGCGACGTCGCCGTTTAATTTTTTTTGAGGAATGTTAAGAATGTCTTTAAGCTCGGTAATCGTCATCTTCTTGACCTGGCCGCGCCAGCGCACACACAGCTCGAAGAATCGTAATGTCGAAACACTCTTCAATTCGGAAATCTGTTTAATCGGATAGCGAATGAAGTTGCTTCGGATACGCGTCAAAAAGGGGAGGACCTCCTGGGAGAACGTCAGACCGATCATGCCGCTTCGATAAGAGACCTTAGAAATCCAACGGAACTCATCTCGTTCTTTACCGTTGGATCCGAAGGTGCGGATAACGCTTCTGTTGTAAAGCGTATTGACTGCGTTCTGGAGGTATTTATAGGCCTTAGAACGTTCGCTGCCGATCTCTCTTAACTCTTTGGCTGAAACCCAATAACTTGCATCCCCTCTGACCTCCGGATTCATCGAATCGATCTTACTGATCGCAACTAAGATGATTCGAAGCTCATTTAAGGTGAGGTTGGTTTTCGCCGTCAGCAGGTCGTTTGATTTAACAACGACCGCATTGGTATTCCATAAAGAATTCTTTTTCCCGGCTTTAGGGCTGTCAGACCAATCATCATCGTCTGTGAGGAGTTCAAACTCCTGTTGTTGATTTTCGCTGGCCATTAATACCCTCCGATCCGGCTCATTCTGACATTTCGATAGTTGATTCTCTCACACTTCCTCTTCCAAAAGAAAAAAGAATCGGGACACTGTGGTCTTTTTTACATAATATTGTGGTCTTTTTCACATAAACTCTTCTGCATATGTGGTAAAAATCACATATTAAGTCGCCTTTTTCACAGAGAAAAACAGCCTATTTGTGGTCAAATTCTCATATTTTGTGGTCTTCTATACATTTTTACGTCTGTAACCTTTTGATTTAAAAGTGAAAATAGAGGGCCTTAAAAAATAAAAAGATTAATATAAAAATATAAAAAAGGCCTACGACTAAAAGACACACCCAATGAAAAAGGCTTCAAAAAATTTTAAAGCGACGCAAACAGCTCAGTTTGGATGGAACAAATCAGCAAGCCTCTGTCATAGAAGGTTTTGAAAGAGAGAACCAGTCAGATCACACCGACAGCATCCCACAAAAGTTTCGCAAAATAGAAATTTAGGAGCGATACAACGTGAAGAAAATCAAAAAGTAGGAAAGAGAGGGAATTAAGTCGTCGAAAGACGAAGCAGAGAAGGCCAGCTTAAAAATATGAGAAAAAGACCACAATTTCACCGCCTGAAAGTTAGCTTAGGCCGCAGAAATTACATTGCATAGCGGTTATGAGTGTCAGAATAAAAATAGTTCCGGCTAATTTTTGAAAAACCCAAGGCTATCAGGGCTTTTTATTAAATTCAAAAATAAAAAAATCCGTCTCTTAATTTGCTATTTATCCCATATTTGTGTTATTTTTTCTAACAATTATCAGTTTATGGGCCTAGATCGAAGCCCTCCAAGATTTAGATGTTCATTGAACACGTCGGTCTAGGCTCTTTTTTCTTCTCATTGATTCCAAGCGTTTAATTCTTCAAAGCATTGGATCTCGCCTTTGAAAATCGTAGAAAAAACTTCTAGGCGTCCGTTCCTATGCTTTGCCAAATCCATGTAAATTGTTCTGGAGTCTCCTTGCTCCTGCCCGAATTTGGCCTTGGAATAAAGCAGGAGCACCATGTCGGCATCCTGTTCAATGGAACCGGATTCTCTTAAGTCGGAAAGAAGTGGCGTATGGTTAGGCCGGTTTTCGACCTGACGGTTAAGCTGGGATAAAAGAAGGACCGGAGCATTGAGTTCTTTGGCCAGCAGCTTTAGGCCCCGAGAAAGAACACCGATCTGTATGGAGCGAAGATCCGCAGAAGCGTTCTCGTCTTCTTGTTCTAGCAGCTGGAGATAGTCAACTACAACCAATCCGATATTTCCAACCTGCGCAGCAAGCTGGCGAAGCTTCGTCTTAATGCGCATAAGCGTCAGCTCGCTTGAGCTGTCAACGAATATCGGTGCTTTAGATAGCACTTCTTGAGCTTGATAAATTCTGCTCCATTGAGTATCCGTCATTTGGGCGTCGTCGATACTTTCCATTTCAACTTCGCTCTCAGAGCTCAGCATTCTTTTGAGAACTTCGTTCTTTGTCATTTCCAGCGCGAAGATCGCAACCGGTTTTTTCTGACGAACGGCAGTGCGGCGTGCGACCTGAAGCGCGAAGGCTGTTTTGCCGATGCCGGGACGCGCAGCAATGACAACCAATTGTCCGGGTCTAAAGCCTCTTGTCACGTCGTCAAGTTGCTCGATTCCGCTTTCGCAGCCGCGGATTTCTGTCGGAGAGTCTGCAATTGAACGCATTTCGTCAATGAGGCCGTCCAAAATAGAGCCGGAAGACTCAAAAGAAGAAGCATCTTTATTTTTGCCAAGTCCCATTTTTAAGAACTCGCTTTGCACGCGGTCGAGCAAGTCTTCGGAAGAAGCCCCTCTGTCTGAATTGACCTCAGCTTCTAATTGAGCCAGTTTGGAAATGAGGTTGCGTTTGAGTGCCTTATCTTTGACAATTCTTGCATATTCGCTGAGGTTAGCTGCGCTGGCGTAGCTTTCCGTCAAACGATTGAGGTACTCCAATCCGCCTGTCTCTTTCTCATTCCCGATCTCTCTCAATAAATCTGAAACCGTGAGAACATCAGCCGGCTTGCCTTGAGACGCCAAAGAGAATATCGCCTGATAAATCAGTCGATTGGCATAGTTGTAAAAGTCACCGGGCTCTAAAGGGGGCTCGATTAGATGGAAAGATTCAGGGTTCGCTAAAAGCGCACCTAAAAGGGCATGCTCGGCTTCCGGAGAATGAGGCGGGAGCGGTAAAGAATCAATGATGGGAGCAGACATAAACCACCTATAAAAGTTTCTCCCATTTTAGATAGTTAGGTATAAAGCTCAAAAAAGTCGGAAGTAAAAAAGTTAAAAATGAGAAAAAGACCACAATTATTTTTGGCTCGCCGGAGCATTAAGGAAGTCGGTAACTCTTTTATCTAACGGCTGGAGGCGGGGAAAAAAGTATTTTTGATATCCGGATTGAAGGACCTTTTCCCAAATAAGATCCAAAATCGCGCAAATAAAAAATACGATTGTGATTACTGCAAGTGCATAGAGGATGAACCAAGAGGAACCCAAATATTCCGGCACGTGGAATACTTTGCTCCAGAGCCATGGGTAAACAATCGGATTCTCATGAATGAGGTAGACACCGAACATCGCTGCAGCAAATTTGTTGATCCAAGGCTTGTAGCCGATCTGCATCTGTTTGAAGAACACAAAAAGCGAGAGGGCACAAATTAAAGAGAAGACGCTATACAAGTTTGCGAAGGTGAACCAATCAATGTAACCGATGAAAGTCCCGACGCGATTGTTCCAATCGGCAAGAGCGATGATGATGGCAATAATGCCCCAGCTCGCTCCGCAAACCGACAAACACAGGGATTGGGAGAAGATTTTCCTTTCTAGATAATCTCTGAGAAACGCGCCCCAAGAAAAGAGATACACAAACCAAAAAAGCGTTGAACCGTAATATTCAGGTTTAGTCGTTAGAGTTGGAATGACGGACCAGAAAAATCCGAAAATCAATAAGAATGTGAACAGCTTCCGTTGTCCCAGCGCCTTTATTCCTATGGTAATAAACGGAGAAAGCAGGATAAGAAGGGAATAGGCAGAAACAAACCAATAGAAATCATTCCGGATGGGAAAAAAACAACTGATCAAAGAACTCCAGTTGAAGGGATGTAAGCCAAGAGCGCAAAAGAGCAGGAAAAAGACAATTACGTAGGAGAATGTCTTTATCCAAAGGTAGATGAGGCTGGAAAATTTACTGAACTTTTTAGCGAGGAAATATCCAGTAATTAAGACGAATAAATTAACGCCGATTTTGCCTCCGGTGGAAAGCAGCTGATCCAAGTAAAAATTAAAAGAGAGAGGCGCGGAGCCGCTCCAAATCGGTACACCGCCGTGCACGGAAAAGTGATGCATCACAATGAGGTACATTGCCAAAATTCGAGAGAGCTCGAGATTGGATTGTCTTGGTGCCTTTTTCACATATTTGGCGTCAGTCATTGCTTATCTCATTGAGTAAGGAACTCGAAGAGACAGTATAAATAAGGCCAGAGAAAACCGTCTAAACGATTTATCGCAATAGGATCAGAATGCAGTTAACGCCTTGAAAGAGATCTCTCAGAAGTGGTTTTTGGCCGAAGCGCATAGGACTAAAAAATTGTGGTCTTTTTCACATAATAGAGAATGAAAATGTGCAGGAATTTAGTTGGTTGAGCTCAATGCTCCGGCAGTCGCTGAACGGATAAGGATTTTCAGCGTGACTGTGCTCTAAAGCTTTCTTCTCCAGCTCTAAACAATGAGAAAAAGACCACAATCTACGGAGGAGAAACTTTGGAATATGTGTAAAAGACCACAAAAAATTAGTTATTGCTTCTTTGAAAGGGCGAGATAGGCAGCAGAATGAAATCGCTATCGTTATTTAGGCGGGAAAGTCCTCAGAGGTGGAAAAATCGGGAAAAAATGTGGTCTTTTTCACATAGAAAAAGAAAAAAGGAGAATGAATAAGTGGAAAAGACCACAAGACAAGACAGCAGAATGGCAATTCGCAAAAACTGTGGTCAAAACTACATTTTTGTCGTCTTGCATTTCAATTTGTTCGGTTTGGCAAAACAGGCAACTTCTCGGACTCACCTAAATAAAGCGCCGGATTGCTAAACTTTTGGTTTCTAGGACTACAAGAATGCTGAAAATTCTCAAAGGTGTCTTCCTGGCAGCATTTGCGGGCTGCTGCTGGGGAAGTATGGCCGTGGCTGCCCAATATCTTTTTACTAACTGCGGTTTTGAAGCCCGTCACCTTACAACGCTTCGCTTAATCGGAGCCGGGGTTCTGTTATTGGCGCTTCAAGCTGCTTTCGGAGGATTTCAAAGTATTCTGAAACCGTTCAAAGAAAAGCGAAATATCCGTGACGTTTTGATCTACGGTGTCGGCGTTCTTTTAATTCAATACACGTTCTTCCTTGCGATTGAGCAGAGTAATGCCGGAACCGCAGCTATTATGGTTGGTGTCGGTCCGCTTTTTATCATCGGATATTTGGCGATCTGCAAACATCGAAAACCTGTCCCCAAAGAATTCTTTTGTCTCTTTCTGGCTATAACCGGAGTTTCTTTGGTCGTTACCAAAGGAAATTTCGAGTCTCTGGATTTTGTTTCTACCGGGGCATTTTGGGGCTTGCTGTCATCCGCTTTCGGGGCTTTTTGCACTGTACAGCCTAAAAACGTTATCTCTCGTGTCGGAGTTTCTAATGTTGTGGGCTGGGGAATGGTTGTCGGCGGATCGATTGCTTGTCTCTTCACTAATCCCTTTGCAATGGATGTTCATTGGACTTTGCCCTCTGTTCTTTGTTATTTCCAAATAATTGCTTTCGGAACGGTTGCGGCATTCTGGTGTTATCTCAAAAGTACTGAGTACGTTATTCCGTCAATCACAGCTATCCTCGGTTCCTTTGAACCCTTATCCGCAGTTGCCCTGTCGGTGATTATTCTGGGTGCTACGTTCAATTCATATGAACTGCTCGGCGCAACAGCTATTCTTGCCAACATGCTTATTCTTGCGTGGCCGTCTAAAGATGCGGAATCATTAACTGCAAACTGATGTTGTATAAAGCACACAACAATTAGAAACATTTGTAAGACGTGCTCAACTTGCGCACATAGAATTGTTTCGTTAAGATGCACGTCCTGTCGCTGGTGCACAACGCAGCAATGATAAACAGAAACGAAGTTTTACATTTGAAGTTATTCAGTCGCTTGACAGAAAATTTTAAACGAGTAAAATTTCAATTCTTCGCTCACGAAACTGAGCGGCGGCGAAAGCCGAAATGATCTTTAAAAATTTATCGACGACCGATAAGAGCGGGCACTAAGAAGTCTGCAGTGAAAACTGCAAATTTAAATTGCTCGATCTTATTGGAGAAGAAGGAGTAGAAAATACTCCGTCAAACACCAAGCAAGAGTAATTCGAGCGACAACACAAGATTAAACAATAGAGTTTGATCCTGGCTCAGATTGAACGCTGGCGGAACGCTTTACACATGCAAGTCGAACGGTAACGCGGTGAGAAGCTTGCTTCTCACCGGCGACGAGTGGCGAACGGGTGAGTAATACATCGGAACGTGTCCGCTCGTGCAGCCGGTGCATCATCAGCTCTTTGACGACTTCCCCACCGAAAATCAGGTTGACTAACGAAATATAGTCTACTTTAACGAAGGTCTTGAACAAATAATAACTCAACCTACCTCCTTCGCCATTGTAACAAACCACTTGGGGAATACGCAGTAAAGCCGTTTCCAGGGTCGCCGTACCCGAGGTAACCAGAGCCGCTTTCGCCTGACTCAACAAACGATAAGTCTGCCCATACAAAATACGGACCTCCCGTCCCTTCAGGTAAGGAGCATAATCGGCATCCGACATCGAAGGAGCCCCGGCGATCACAAACTGATAATCGGGGAAATGATCCACCATCCGAAGCATTGCCGGCAGCACATAACGCAGCTCCTGGCTCCGGCTGCCGGCCAGTAAAGCGATGATCGGTTTATCCGGTAAATCGTTCGCTTTTATAAACCCGGCAAAAGTCTCCTCCCGGTAAGGCCGGGCATCGATCGCATCCACCAGCGGATTACCTCCGTATTCCACCGTATAATGATAGCGCCCGTAAAAATCCGTTTCAAAAGGAAAAATCGTATACATCCGGTCGACATACCGCTTGATCTTTTTCACGCGCCCGGTATTCCAGGCCCACAACTTCGGCGAAATGTAATAAAATACTTTCAAACCGATCCCTTTGGCAAACCGGGCAATACGCAGGTTGAAACCGGCATAATCCACCAGGATCAACTCCGGATATCCTCACAACACAAGCGGATATTGGCCTTGATCTTACCGAGATTCTTCAATACGGTCAGAAATCCCATGATAGCCGTATCTTTGTAATGCCGGACGATCTCCGCTCCTGCCTCACGCATCAGGTCCCCGCCCCAACCCCGGATGTCGGCTTCCGGATCTTCAGCCCGCAATCCCCGGATTAAATTCGACGCATGCAAATCGCCCGATGCTTCCCCTGCTATAATATAATAACGCATAAAAGGTAAAGGTTAAAAGTAAAAAATAAAAACTCAACAGTACTGTACAAAGATAGCAAATTACAAGCCAAATCATTACTTTTGCAAGCGATTATAGAAATTTAATAGCAGTCGGTACAAATATGAATATTGCAGGGAAGAAAGTCGCTTATATCACCTTGGGTTGTAAACTGAACTTTTCAGAAACGTCTACCATCAGGCACAGCCTTGAAAAAGAAGGCACTGAAACCGTAGCCGATAAAGAAGGCGCCGATATCTTTGTGATCAATACCTGTAGCGTGACCGATATGGCCGAAAAAAAAGGCCGGCAGTTGATCCGTAAAATTATTCACCACAACCCGGGCGCCTATATCGTAGTTGTCGGATGTTATGCCCAGCTCAGAGCGAAAGAA
>OKSD01003477.1_pt1 | contig 11879 bp, 8 predicted proteins | sample 1601221 | NCBI WGS metagenome assembly OKSD01 (sample SAMEA3541550, study PRJEB24748) | human gut metagenome | biome: human gut; feature: human-associated habitat; material: faeces | place: China | collected 2012
TCTGGCGCTCCTTCGTAGCATTACAGATTGTATTTAAAACACTTACATCATAACTCTTTTTTTCAAGAATTTCAACTAATTCTTTAAATTTATTGTAATTAAATGTCGTCTGGGCAACGATACAAATCTTTTTTCCCTGCTCACAAGAATAATTTTCTGCTTCTTCCTTTGTCTGAAAGACCTCTACATGGTCTCCTGCCCAGCCCTTAATTCCCTGAACCTCCGGATGTTCCGGATTTCCAATGATAATAATATTCTCGCCCATCTCACTGTGTTTCTGCACGATATTATGGATCTTCTTAACAAATGGACACGTAGCATCTACAATCTGGATTTTCTTACTTTCCAATCTGTCATACACATCTTTTGCCACTCCGTGAGAGCGGATAATAACAGTTCCCCTTTCCAGTGTATCCAGCTCTTCTTCGCTGCGAAGAACGATCACACCTTTCTGCTCCAGATCTTTCACCACTTCTTCATTATGAATAATCGGACCATACGTATAGATCGGAAGATTCTGATTCTCTTTCACCTGTTCGTAAACTGTATCCACTGCACGCTTAACGCCGAAACAAAATCCAGCTGATTTCGCCTTTATTACTTTCATTCTATCCAACTCCTGCAAATTTATCTATGACAATATCTGGAAATCGTGTTTACAACTTCTTTCAGTGTCATATCCGAACTGTCAACAAGTATCGCATCCTCTGCTTTTTTCAGTGGCGCGATCTTTCTTGTCATATCACGGTAGTCTCTTTCTTCAATATCTTTCTCTATCTCTTTCAGATCGCACTGTACTCCCTTTTCAACAAGCTCTTTATATCTTCTCTTTGCTCTGATTTCTACGCTTGCTGTAAGATAGATTTTTACATCTGCATCCGGAAGCACATGAGTACCAATGTCTCTTCCATCCATGATTACATCCTTCTCTCTTGCAAGCGTTCTCTGAAGTTCCAGGAGTTTTCCTCTGACTTCCGGAATCGCAGATGTCATAGAAGCCATATTTCCAACTTCTTCTGTACGAAGCTTTGCTGTAACATTCTCTCCATTTACATAGATCTGCTGGATTCCGCTTTCATAACCAATCGTTACTTCCACATCTTTGCAGGCCTCTATAATCTTTTCTGTATCTTTTGGATCAATTCCAAGATTCAGAAAGTGAATGGCCAATCCACGGTACATTGCGCCGGTATCTACATAAATATATCCGTTTTCTTTTGCAACCTGCTTTGCAATTGTACTTTTCCCTGCCCCTGCCGGTCCATCGATTGCTACATTATATCCCATTTTTATTCCTCCATCTTTTCTTTCTACATTCCATTTTCAAATCTATCCGTTACTGTTCACACGATGTGCGACCAGCAACATCTATTCTTCCTGTCACAGGATTCAGACATTCCCCAGTAAAATTTCAATCACATCCTGCGTTTATTCCGGCAAGATACCCTGTTGACCACGCAATCTGAAGATTATATCCTCCGGTCACTGCATCAAGATCAAGCACCTCTCCGGCGAAATATAATCCTTTCATTTTTTTTGATTCCATTGTTCCCGGATCGATCTCCTTTACAGATACTCCGCCTTTTGTAATGATTGCTTCATTATAACTGCGAAGCCCTGTCAATGTCATTGTAAAATCCTTGATCAGATGAACCAGTCTCTGTCGTTCTTCTTTTGTAATCTCATTCACTTTTTTCTCAGGTTCAATCCCCGAGAGTTCTATCATAATGGGCTTTAATTTTGCCGGAAAGAGTGAATCGATTGAATTTTTATACTGTTTATTATGGTTTGCATCAAACTCTCTGAGGATTCTTTTATCAAGTTGTTCCTCACTCAATGCCGGTTTTAAGTCTATATGAAGTGTAAGTTCTTTTTTTCTTAAAGTTTTTCCCACCACACTGCTCGCGCTCAGAATAACCGGTCCTGTTACACCATAATGTGTAAAAAGCATTTCTCCGAATTCTTCGTAGAGTTTTTTCTTCCCATCTGTGATACGGATTTCTATATTTCGAAGAGATAATCCCTGCAATTCTTTCGCATACCATTGTCTGACTTCCATCGGTACAAGTGATGGAAGGAGTTCTGTCACTCTATGCCCTGTTTCTTTTGCAAAACGATATCCATCGCCTGTGGAACCTGTAGAAGGATAGGAAATACCGCCTGTCGCAACGATCACAGCATCTGCCTTCATTTTCTTTCCATTGGTTAATAAAACTCCGCACACTTTATCCTGTTCACAAAGCAATTCTCTCACCTCTGTGTGAAGAGAAACAGATACTCCTAATAATTTTAACTCCCTTGAAAATGCAGCAATTACATCAGAAGAATGATCTGAAACAGGGAAAACTCGTTCTCCACGTTCAATTTTGGTCTTCACGCCAAGTTCTTCAAAGAAATCAATCACCTGCTGGTTTGTAAAACTATAAAATCCACTATACAAAAATTTAGGATTGCTTATCACCGCCGTAAATAAATCTTCTATATCAGCGGCATTTGTAATATTGCAACGTCCTTTTCCTGTAATAAACAGCTTTTTCCCTAGCTTTTCATTCTTCTCAAGCAGCTGAACATTCTGACCATTTCTTGCTGCGAAAACTGCCGCCATCATCCCGGCAGCCCCGCCGCCCACTACGATCACATTACTCATGCTCTATTCTTCTCCTTTATTCTGTCTGTAAGACTCGTTCGTTCCTGCGCTGCCACCTTCCTGGCTGCTTTCTTCTCCGCTGTAAACCTGATATTCACCCCAGATTTTCTCCAGAGTCTCTAATGTCGAGACAACTTCTTTCTGTTTTTTCATACAGATTGCAACAATCAGTGCATTGATCACACTCAATGGTGCAACAAGTGAATCGACAATAGATGCCATATCACTTCTTGCGATCAGATTGCAGGAAGAATACTGATTCATAGGTGAATGGATACTGTCAGTAAGTGTGATTACTTTTGCCTTTCTATTGCTCGCAAATTCCAATGCTTTCAATGTTCTCATCGAATATCTTGGGAAACTGATTCCTATGATCACATCTCCTTCCCCGATTCGAATAATCTGTTCAAAAATCTCACTGGAACTGTTTGTATTTACTGTAATTACATTGTCGCATACAAGATTCAGATAAAATCCCATAAAAGAAGCAAGTGGTGCACAGCTTCTGATTCCCACAACATAGATTCTCTTTGCTTCTAAAAGGGTATCAATTGCCCAGTTAAATGCCTTATGATCGATTGCAGACAAGGTCATCTTGATTTTCTCAATGTCTGACTGAAGAACGGTTTCAAGAATCTCACTCTGTGTAATTCGTCCATAGGTCACTTCCATACGCTGGATTGAATTCAACTTATTACGGACAAGTTCCTCCAATGCTTTCTGAAATTCCGGGTATCCCCTATATCCAAGCTGGGTTGCAAATCGTACAACCGTAGATTCACTGACACCCACAATCTCTCCAAGACGCGCCGCTGTCAGAAATACAGCCTTATCATAATTTTCTTTCACATATTCTGCAAGGCGCTTCTGCCCCTTGCTCATCTTCTCATATTTTGCTTCGATCCTTCCGATCAGCTCATTCATATTCGCTTCAATATTGCGTTCTGATGTTTCCATTCTTTTACACTTTTCCTAATCCCTAAATATTTCATTGTCCGTCCAGCAGCTTCAACAGATACATAAGAGTTCTGTCATACCTCTGCTTTGCTGATTACTTCACAGCCCGCGTGTACTCTTTCAGCCAGATTCGTTCTTCCTCTGAAAGGTAAGGGGACACTTTTTCATAAACTTGCTTATGGTAATGATTCAGCATTTCTTTCTCTTCTGTACTCATTTTCTCCGGCAAGATTGCATCCAGATCAATTGGTACATAAGTAAGAATTTCAAAATTCATAAACTGTCCATACTCATTCTTAACTGTTTTTCTGACAAGCAGCTCATTTTCCAGACGAATTCCATGGGAACCCTCAATATAGATCCCCGGTTCATCTGTAATCACCATATTTTCTTCCAATGCCGGAGCCGGTCTCTCTCCCTCTTTCCAACGGAAATTAATCGGTCCTTCATGGATATTCAATAAATAACCAACACCATGCCCCGTCCCATGATTAAAGTTTAATCCTTCTTTCCAAAAGACCTCTCTTGAAATACAATCCAGATTCGCACCACTGCATCCATAGAGAAATACAGTGTTTGCCAGACGCAGCATTGCTCTTGCAACCAGTGTGAAATGTTCTTTTTCAATATTCCCCACTTCTCCAAGTGCAACCGTACGCGTAATGTCGGTAGACCCTTCCAGGTAATGACCTCCTGTATCTGTCATGAAAAGCTTTCCTTCTTTTAAAGGGACATTGCTTTTCTCATCCGCACTATAATGAACAATTGCCCCATGTTCTCCATATGCACTGATCGGGCCAAAACTTGGTCCGAGGAAATGCTCCTGCTCTGCACGTAATCCTTCCAGCCTGGCAGAAGCAGACAACTCTGTAATCTCCACTCTGCCAATATTCTTCTTTAACCAGTACATAAACTTTGTATGTGCAACAGCATCTTTCAAATGCGCTTTTCTCAAATTCTCTGCCTGTGTTTCATTTTTAACTGACTTCATCAGGATTTCCGGGTTCTGCTTATCAACAATCACCGTCTCTTTGGAAATGGCCTGATAAAGACTATAATTCATGATTGAAGAATCCAGAAGAAGCTTATCTTCCGATGTCATTTCTGAAACTTTGCGATAAATATCCTCATACGGATAAATCTTCACTTGATTTTCTGCTAACAAATTTATAATATCGTCAGAGAATTTTCTAATGTCAGCAAACAGCTCAACTGAATTATTATAAACGATTGCGTAAGAAAGAACAAGTGGACAATATGCAATATCATTTCCTCTTATATTTAAAAGCCATGCAATATCATCAAGACTCGATAAAACATGTGCATTGCATCCATTTTCTTTCATCACTTCTCTGATTCGTTCTAATTTGGATCCAATTTTTTCACCTGTATATTCATCTTCTAGAGAAAATACAGATTCCATAGACATTTCAGGTCTTTCCTTCCAGATATTCTGTGCAAAATCTAAGCTGTATTTCAATGATGCGCCATTCTCGTCTGCGATATGACAATATCGTTTTCCTTGTGCATAAGTCACTGTACGACCATCAAATCCCAGAACATCCCCTTCTTTCAGCTCACTTTTTAAAAATTCTTCTATCGTTGGAACATCAGATTCTCCTGATTTATAGAGCGTGATCCCGCTCCCCTTCAACTGAGCTTCTGCCTGAATAAAATATCTTCCATCTGTCCAGAGTCCCGCTTTATCCTTTGTAAAAACTGCGGTACCTGCTGATCCTGTAAAGCCCGTTATATATTCGCGGAATTTAAAATAATCACCGACGTATTCACTGTGATGATAGTCATCTGTAGGGATGATATAGCAGTCTATTTTCTGCTGTTCCATTACATTTCGTAATCGCTCTATTCTGTCTAAAACACTCATATCTGCCTCCATATATTCCAACAATCAAACTCATATTACAAAAACTTGATTATTCAAAATTGTACACATCTATGATACCACCAAATAAATCCCCTTACAAATAAAAAAGACCAGAAAACACAAATCTTTGAATTTGTTATCTTCTGGTCTTTCTATTCAATTCATAATCTAACTAAATCAGTCAGGATTATACCGGATAAGATCCGTTCTCTGTATCTGCTACTGTAGCATCTACTTTTGTCTGCTGAGCCTGTCTGTATTTGAAGAAGTCAACAGCAACCTGTGGGAACAGTGCATATGTCAGTACATCCTCATCCTGCTGGATCCACTGTGCACACTCTTTACGAAGTGTATCAAGCTCATCCGGGATAAGATCTGCCGGACGGCAAGTGATCGGTTCTTCATCTCCAAGAGCCTTCTTCTGAAGTTCTGGATCAACCGGTTTTGTTGTCTTACCGTATTTACCTGCAAGCACATCCTTTGTCTCTTTTGTGATCATCTTATAACGCTCACCCATCAGTACGTTGAATACAGCCTGTGTTCCAACGATCTGTGAAGATGGTGTAACAAGCGGTGGCTCACCAAGATCTTTACGCACACGCGGTACTTCTTCAAGTACTTCGTAGAACTTATCTTCTGCTCCCTGCTCTTTTAGCTGGGATGTCAGGTTAGAAAGCATTCCTCCCGGTACCTGATACAGAAGAGTCTTGATATTAACACCAAGGTTCTTCGGATTGAGCAGTCCGCTCTCAAGAGCATCGTCACGGATTGGACGGAAGTAATCAGCAATCTCTGCAAGGAGACTCTGATCAAGTCCTGTATCGTATGGTGTTCCCTTGAATGTCTCAACCATAACTTCTGTAGCCGGCTGAGATGTTCCAAGTGCGAATGGAGACATTGCTGTATCGATGATGTCAGCTCCTGCCTCTACAGCTTTCATGTATGTCATAGAAGCAACACCTGATGTGTAGTGTGTATGCATCTCAATCGGGATATTTACTGCATCTTTCAATGCCCCAACAAGCTCTGTTGTCTTATATGGAACAAGAAGTCCTGCCATATCCTTAACACAGATTGAGCTTGCACCCATATCTTCGATTCTCTTTGCAAGGTCTACCCAGTACTCCATTGTGTAAGCATCACCGAGTGTATAAGACATTGCAACCTGTGCATGAGCTTTCTCTTTGTTCGCAGCTTTTACAGCTGTCTGAAGATTTCTCATGTCGTTGAGACAGTCGAAAATACGAATGATATCGATTCCGTTTGCCACAGATTTCTGTACGAAATACTCTACAACATCATCAGCGTATGGACGGTATCCAAGGATATTCTGTCCACGGAACAGCATCTGAAGTTTTGTATTCTTGAATCCATCACGGAACTTTCTAAGTCTCTCCCATGGATCTTCTTTCAGGAAACGGAGGGAAGCATCGAATGTTGCTCCACCCCAGCACTCTACAGCATGATATCCAACCTTGTCCATCTTCTCAACGATTGGCATCATCTGCTCTGTTGTCATTCTGGTAGCAATCAGAGACTGATGTGCATCACGCAGAATAGTTTCTACTATTTTAACTGGTTTTTTTTCAATTTCTGCCATTTATTTATCCTCCTAATTTACTTAACGCCGAAAATAGCCATAAATGTTCCGGCTGCTACTGCAGTACCGATAACTCCGGCAACGTTCGGTCCCATTGCATGCATAAGAAGGAAGTTTGTAGGATCTGCCTCAGCACCAACCTTCTGAGATACACGGGCTGCCATAGGAACCGCAGATACACCAGCGGAACCAATCAGCGGGTTAACCTTACCATGTGTAAGGACGCACATTAACTTACCGAAGAGAACTCCGGCAGCTGTACCGAATGCAAATGCTATAAGACCAAGGATAACGATCTTGATTGTATTCCAGTTCAGGAATGCTTCAGCACTTGTTGTAGCACCTACAGATGTACCAAGAAGAATAACTACGATGTACATCAGGGCATTGGAAGCTGTCTCTGTCAGCTGTCTTACAACTCCACACTCTTTGAACAGGTTACCAAGCATCAACATACCAACAAGTGGAGCTGTTGTAGGAAGAATCACACATACAACGATTGTAACGATAACCGGGAAGAGGATTCTCTCAAGCTTAGAAACCGGGCGAAGCTGATCCATCTTGATCTTTCTTTCCTTCTCTGTTGTGAGAAGTTTCATGATCGGTGGCTGGATGATCGGCACAAGTGACATATAGGAGTATGCTGCTACGGCGATCGGTCCCATGATAGCTGTCTGCTGCAGTTTACCTGCAAGGAAGATAGATGTCGGGCCGTCAGCTCCACCGATAATGGAGATAGCAGCTGCTGCTTTGTCTGAAAATCCAAGAGCCATAGCTCCAAGATAAGCTGCGAAAATACCGAACTGAGCTGCTGCACCAAGCAGGAAACTCTTCGGGTTTGCGATCAGCGGACCAAAGTCTGTCATCGCTCCAACTCCAAGGAAGATCAGAGAAGGAAGGATGGACCACTCGTCAAGCTGATAAAAGTAATACAGAAGTCCACCAGTTCCGTTCGCTGCATCCTCAGCATGAAGCATAATATCCGGATAGATATTTACAAGCAACATACCAAAGGCAATTGGAACAAGAAGCAGTGGCTCAAATTCGTGGCGAATTGCCAGATAGAGAAACACGCAGGCAACAGCAATCATAATCAGGTTACCAAATGTAAGATTCATGAACGCTGTCTGTTCTACGAGGTTTCCCAATGTATTTGAAATATATTCCATTTGTAAAAACCTCCTGGTTCAGTTACTAGTTTAATGTAGCAAGTACAGCTCCTGATTCAACAGCATCACCTACTGCCACATCAATGCTGGCAATAGTTCCTGCCTCTGGGGCAACAACTGGGATCTCCATCTTCATTGCTTCAATGATAATAACTGTATCTCCAGCCTCTACCTTCTGTCCAACAGATGTAGGAACCTGGAATACTTTACCTGCTGCTCCAGCTTTTACCTGGATGCTTCCAGCGCCTGCTGCCGCTTTCGGTGCTGCTGCCGGAGCTGCCGGTGCTGCTGCTCTAGGTGCTGCAACCGGTGCTGCTGCCGGTGCGCCTGCACCATTCTCTTCTACTGTTACATCATATACATTTCCGTTTACTGTGATTGTATAGTTTTTCATCTAATTATCCTCCTGATTAATTCCATCTGTTTGATTTTCTTCTCTTAATAGAACGAACAACAAATCCATCTGTAGAAGTTCCCTCTGCTGCTGCAATTGCTGCTGCGATTACTGCTACAAGTTCTGCATCATCTTCTGCTGCAGCTACCGGTGCTGGAGCTGCCTGTACAGGTGCTTCCTTCTTCTCTTCCACTTTCTTATCTTTATTTGCCAACTTCTCCTGAAGTTTCGGAATGTATCCAAGCAGATAAATAATGAATGAAATGAAAATCAATACAACGAATACAGTTCCCATACCAAGTACCGTATTCAGACCGGCTTTCTCAAGGATTTCTCCTGTTGAATAATGAGCAGAAACATCCATACTCTCCATGTTGCCCTTTTCGTCAAAACTGAAGACGATGTCTGCATCTCTGTTTTCATATTTTGCTTCAGATGTGAGTGAAACTCCATCGTTCTTTACTTCCATTGTCCAATCGCCATGCTCAACATAAGCACCACACTCTTCTTCTGCTGCTTCCCAGGAGCTGATCATTGTAAGGAAGTCCTCTCCATCAACCGGAAGTCCTGCATTCATAAGCTGTGTGTCAAGCTGAAGATCACGCATATCAGAAAAGCTGTCAAGTTGCTCAGTTGTCATTGCTTCAAAGTTCTGAACAACAAACTCAGCATACTGTTCAAATCTTGTCTGATCATATTCTGTTGTCTCAGACTTACCACATCCTGTGAAGCTAAGAACGAGAATGAGGATAAGTCCTAATAAACTGATTTTTTTCTTCACTTCGCCTCACCTCACTAAACCGTTCCGTGTTTCTTAGCCGGACGGTCCTCTCTCTTTGTGAACAGCATCTCAAATGCTCCGATCACATATTTTCTTGTATCTGCCGGCTCGATGATCGCATCAACATATCCTCTTGCTGCTGCTGAATTCGGGCTTGACTGAAGTTCTTTGTATTCAACTGCTTTCTCATTAAGAGTCTCAGCATCTGCGTCTGCATACATGATCTGTGCTGCAAGTTTCGCATCCATCATTCCGATCTCTGCTGTTGGCCATGCATAAACAAGATCTGCACCAATTGACTTACTGTTCATAGAAACGTAAGCACTTCCGAATGCCTTACCAACGATTACATTTACCTTCGGTACTGTAGCGTTAGCAAATGCATATGTCAGTTTTGCAACTGCGCTTGCCATGTTCTTCTCTGACTCTACTGTAGCAGCAAATCCTGTTACATTTGTCAGTGTAAGAACCGGGATTGAGAATGCATCACAGAAGTTTACAAAATCTGTTGCCTTCTTGCATCCGTCTACTGTAAGAACGCTGTCGAACTCAGCCTCTACTTCAGCTTCTGCATTGTATACTTTAGAGCGGTTTGCAACAACACCAACTGTCATTCCGTTCAGGCGGATAAATCCTGTAACCATCTCTTTTGCGTAGTCTTTCTTTGTCTCAACAAGAATCTGATTGTCAGCAATCTGTGCCAGTGCGATTGCTGTATCTTCTGATGCGTTAGCAATGTCTGCGCAGATACGGTTCAGGTCATCTGTGCATTCCTCATAAGACATATCATCTTCGTTGTTTGCCGGAAGCATACATACAAGATCACGGATCTGTCCGAGGATCTCTGCCTCTGCACCGATTCCGTCTACAAGACCTGCTGTCTTGCTCTGGTACTCAGCGCTTGCTGTGTTACACTTGGAAATCTCATTTCCTTCCAGTGCATTTGGAGAATTAACGAAAAGTTTTCCGTCTTTTGCTTCCATAAATGTGAAATCTGTAAGCCCCGGAACAACTGCAAGACCGCCGCCGCACATTCCAAAGATTGCTGTAACCTGCGGAATCACACCTGATGCAAGTGCCTGTTTGTGATAAAGGCTTCCAAATGCCTCAAGTGCATCTGTAGCTTCCTGAAGTCTGAGACCTGCACAGTCGATCAGTCCGATCACCGGTGCTCCCATCTTCATAGCCATATCATAGATTCTTGCGATCTTCTTCGCATGCATCTCTCCGAGTGCTCCACCCAGAACATCAGCATCCTGGCTGTATACATAAACCAGATTACCGTCAATCACTCCATATCCAGTGATAACACCGTCAGAAGGAGCTGCCTTCTCCTGCAAGTTGAAAGTTGTGCTTCTAGCTGTAACAGCTCCGCCAATTTCAACAAAGCTTCCCTCATCAAGCAGTGTGGCAATTCGTCTGCTTGCTGAGTTTTCTGTTGCATTGTAGCTCATATTTTAGCCCTCCATACTTATAAAATAATTTTAAAATAAACCAAAATTTCTGCCTATTGTATTATATACTAGGACGATTAAAATTTCAATTCATATTTTCCGCAAATTGACATTTTTTTCACAGGACATTGTTTTTATCCCAAACAAAGCGAATCCAGAAGACAAATACAGAATTAACAGCCGGGAGACGGTGAATCTTTGTCGATGAAGATTTCTTGATCCTTTGACTTTAGTTTCTGTATTTTCGAGTGAATTTTGCATTTGTAGGAGAAAGTTTAATTTTGAACTACGCAAGCAAGAACGGGTCTACTGTTGCCAGGGGCACATGTAAGGCAGGAGCGTTCCGAATACACTTTGTTCAGTATGTTAATAAAAGCCAGAACAGGCACCACACACGGTAACTGTTCTGGCTCTTATGTTACATACTTTCAAAGGGATGAGGTAGAGCGAGCCGGTGCCCATGGTAATAGTAGGACTGTCCTTGCGTACCATTCTAATGAAAGTATTTGATTTAATTGCTTGAATCCAAGTTCAACAAATCCACCTTACTTCTTCTGTGATTCTACTTCCTGCATCTTCATTGCACGAACTTTCAGCGAAAGTCCGAACAGGTTGATGAATCCGTCAGCGTCATGGTGATCATACAGATCTCCTGTTGTGAAGCTTGCAAGGGATTCGCTGTACAGTGAGTATGGAGATGTCTCTCCGGCGCGGATGATATTTCCTTTATAGAGACGGAACTTAACTTCTCCTGTTACATACTGCTGTGTAACATCAACAAATGCCTGGATTGCTTCACGAAGTGGTGTATACCATTTTCCTTCGTATACGATCTGAGCAAATTTATTTCCAAGATCTTTCTTAACTTCATATGTAGCACGGTCGAGAACGAGCTCTTCAAGCTGGTCATGTGCTTCCATAAGGATTGTTCCACCAGGAGTCTCATAAACACCACGGGATTTCATACCTACAACACGGTTCTCAACGATATC
>OKSD01003478.1_pt1 | contig 11879 bp, 13 predicted proteins | sample 1601221 | NCBI WGS metagenome assembly OKSD01 (sample SAMEA3541550, study PRJEB24748) | human gut metagenome | biome: human gut; feature: human-associated habitat; material: faeces | place: China | collected 2012
CCCATGTATACGCCTGGAACTGTCCCGGTTCGCAAAACGTATCCAGATCTATTTTTTCTTTTCTTGGAAAAATACCATTCTCATCAACCTCTCCGCAATGTGAAATTATACCATCACGGACTGCATACGTAAGGTCAAGATTTTTCAGCTCGCTCTTATCGTCTTCAAGCAGTTCAATATTGTCTATTATTCTAAGACTGTTTCTTTCATGCCAGAATCTGTCCATTCCAAAGTCTTTTCGTATTCTCGTTAACTCAACTTCTCCTTCATGTCCAAAAGGTGCATGTCCCAAATCATGTCCCATTGCTATTGCTCTTGTAAGGTCAACATTCAATCCGAGAAACTTCGCAATAGTACAGCTCACTGACTCAACATGCTGTACATGTTCCATTCGTGTACATATATGGTCATTGTCAATATTAAAAAACACCTGAGTCTTATGCTTTAATCTTCTGTATGCAAGTGAATGTAATATACGCGTATAATCTCTCTCATATTCTGAACGTATGTCACTTTTCCGATGATACAACTGTGTTTCACGCTCTATATGATTCTCCCAGTCAGGATTATTCTCATCAGAAGCATATCTGCCAAATAAGTTTCTTGTCATGCGTGTACCTCCGTTTCTAATATTTTCTGTGGTTTAATATATATTTTGTATTATAATACCACTGTTAATAATATTTGTCAAAATTTATATATACATAACGACATTAAATCTTTTAAATGCAAAAAACAGGTAAAAAAACAGTAATAATTTTTCAAAAAACATTTTATAATCAATATAAAATTTTACTTCAATGAAATTACAAATTATCAGTATGGAGGTAATTATGGAAGATTATATTTTACTTGATGAAGATTTTAAGAATTTTGCTATTGGTGAATTCCCATATGACAAAAATCATTCGGCAATGGGCGAATATCATTTTATCCACTATCCCGGATATTATGGAAAATGGTATGACCCCGTGTGTAACCACACTTATAACGGACAGGGTGCATCATGGATTATTACTGAATATAATGGAAAACATTATATGGAACAGATGCGTATCCGCAATGACAAGCCACACCGCACTTTTCCAATGCTTACAAGCGGCGACCGGTTCTGGCGTGATTACACTATAACTGCAGGCGTGCGTATGTTCACAACAAAATGGGGCAATGCAGGTATCGGATTTTGCTGTCAGAATTCAGCAAATCTTCTTGTTCTCGTTTTTGAAGATCATGAATTAAGACTTGAATACCGCCATAAAGAAGAAGTTACTATTATCGCTTCAGTACCTTTTGAATACAACTGTGATGACACTTATGTACTCAAAGCCGATATTAAAGGACGCCACGTTATATGTAGTGTTGATGATAAAGTATATTTTGACCTTGATACAGAATATGCCGCACAAGGTGGAAAAGTTGCCATTACTGCAACTATACCCGCACAATTTGGCTTTGTAAATGTTACAACTTCCGAAAGCACTGCTGCATCTATTGACGCAGCAAGAAATGCCTATAAAGCTGAATGTGAAAAAGCACAGGCTAAATATCCTAAAATGAAACTTCTTAAAAAAATCGACCTCAAAGGCTGTGGCACAGGCAGACAACTCCGTTTTGGACATCTTCTTGGCAATAGTGAGTACCAGATGGTCATGGCACAGTGCCAGAAACGTGTAAACCGTGATGCTTACGGAACGATAAGCTGTCTCACTGCATTCGACCTTGACGGAAATATATTATGGCAGCATGGCGAACCAACAGATAACCACGACATCGGAACGATATCTGCCGATATGCCTATGCAGATATATGACATTGATGGTGATGGTTTTGATGAAGTTATCACCGCCAAGAATTTTGAAGTCTTAATTCTTGACGGAAGAACCGGTGAAGTTAAAAAACGGGCTAAAACGCCTTTCTCTACGTCTGAAGAAGACGGAACTATTATAGGTGTTCCTGATAAAATATATGCATTTGACAGAATTAATCCTGACGGCATGCGTATATGCAATTTCCGTGGTCTTGACAAGCCACGCGACATTCTTATCAAAGACCGTTATTGCAGAGTTTATGCCCTAAATGATAACCTTGAGGTTATGTGGCATTTCCAGAGCGATAAAAATACGGGACATTTTCCTTTTGCAATCGACATAAATGGAGACGGACACGATGAGCTTTTGGTTGGTTACAATATGCTTGACTGCCATGGCAGGAAAATGTGGACTATGCCTGTTAATGAAGACCATATTGACGAGATTGTTCCCGGCATGTTTGAATCAGGACCGCACAAGGGCACTAAGTTCTTTGCCTGCGTTGCCGGAAAGGAAGGCTTCCTGATTTCAGACCTGAATGGAAATCTTCTTAAAAAGGATGGCATAGGACATGCACAACGTGTCAGCCTGGCTAATTATCTTCCGGACCGCCCAGGCTATGAAATGGTTGTTGTTAATTTCTGGGGACATCAGGGAATTATTTATTTTTATGACAGCGAAGGTAATCAGTTATGGGAAATGGAAAATGAGCTTAACGGCAATCTCTTAACTCCTGTCAACTGGACTGGCGATGGTCAGGACTTTATTCTTCTAAATGCCGATGTTAAACGCGGCGGCATGATTGACGGAAACGGTATTCAGGTCGTCAGATTTCCTGATGACGGACATCCTACCCTGTGTGCCGAGGCTGTAAATCTTTACGGTGACGCCCGCGACGAAATTGTCACATGGGATTATGACTCTATGTACATATACACACAGGATGACGCACCTAAGGATGACGTATATGCACCATTTAAGTATCCTGATTATAATGCTTCCAATTACCGTGGTGAGTATTCTTATAAGGAGAAATGGTGGTAAACCGAAAAAATCAGGGCTGACAATCATATTTGACTGCCAGCCCTACTTTTATTGACCAGAAATACAAAACACAGCTGTTATAATACCTCCTGGAACTTTTCCCATTGTATATACCAAATGCTGATTAATATAAATCAGACCAATACCAGTCAAGCATTCTATACATATTTTCCCTTCCAACCGGATTTGCTGTATGGATTTCCACTGGATAAAATGTTTCTCTTTCCGCCAGATAATCAAGAAGCTTTATTGCATCGCCGCCATCATAAGCATAATCACCTAAATCATGGTCCAAATCCAGAACTTCTATTTCTTCTCCATTCTGCTCACACTCTTCTATTAAATCAATTGCCTCATTGACAGATTTAGCGGTTTCATATCCGTCAGGTGCAACCCTTAAATCATCTAACCAAATTTTCATATGTACCTCGGTAAATTAATTAATTTTTCTATAGTGTCCTCTTCCTATAAACTCTATAATTCCATTATCTCTTAACATTTGCAATTGCTGTCTTATTTTGTCCTTTACATGATGGTTATCTGGATGTTTCTCCGCAAGCAACTCTTCAGTTATAATGCATAGAGAAGAAATTATGATTATTCTGTCATAACTCTTATTTTTTGTGCATTACTTGAATAATTCTCTGCTTTTCTTCTATCCAATTGTAAATTCAAAACTATCACTCCAGTACTGTTTGATATAATATGCTATTAAAACGCTCTTTTATTTTTTCTATATTTTCTCTTAATATTTCTATAAGTATACAACTTCTATTTTTATTCAAAGCAGCCACCCCTACAGCACCACTGCCAGCAAATGAATCTAATATAATTTCACCTTCATATGTAACGTATTCTAATATTTTTTCACATAATTCAACTGGCAGTTCACTCTGATGTATTTTATTCTTCCTTGCTACTGGTTGAACATCAAACATAGTCGGCAGCATACCATTACAGCCACTCATATAATGCTTCTCACCTGTTATATCAGTTTTTTTCTTATCATATCGCATATTCCTGGCTTTGCCTTTTGAAAATATCATTATATCTTGCGTATTCTTTGCCTTTCTTCCAGTATTACTTACAAATGTTCCCTTTTTCCAAGGTACCTTAGAATAATAAATAAATCCCGCTTCTTTTGCATACTGTTTAATCTGATATAAATATTCGTAATTATTTTCATTCTCCGCCGGTAAAATTTCAACCAAAAAACAACCTTCTTTTAACACTCTAGCCTTTTCCTTAAAATCTTCCAATGTATATCGAAAACAATCATATAAAGCAAAAGCTCTTGTTCCACCCTTATTCGACTTAATATCTAACCATGGATGATCTGTAAATATGCAATCTATACTATTATCATTTAACATAGATAAGTCTCTGCCATCCCCTTCTATTAATACGCATTGCTCTTCTTCATTATCAATTGTCCTATATACGCCTTTTGCAACTCTCTCAAACTTAATACCTATTTTCTCATAAATACGTGCTCTAATGGTTTCCCTTGGTTTATCAGGATTTTGTTGATACGCATCTTTCAATGAAAAGCTTTCACAATCTTTAAAACAATTAAATACCTTTTCTACTAACGTCATTTTGTATAACCTCCTTCAATTTTGGATCTTGATCCTAACATAGGAAGTACACAAATTAAAGTACTAATTTTTTATTATATTTTTTATATTAATAATCTAACACAATCTGAATTTCAATATCATTCATATTAGTTTCTATTATTATATCTTTATAAATAACCGCTACATTATTTAAGCAGTTGCGATTAAGTGCTCTTATATAATCACCATCTTTTGTATAGGCATATCCATTGATAATCATATTAGCATTATCAGCTATATCTTTTACACTAAGCAGCATCTATCCTAACCTCCTTGATTGGTTTTAAAAATGTTTCAGTATCGTAATATAACATATCAAGTATTGGAATTAAATCTATATATTCTTCAACTTCTGGCATTTCTTTATACTTTGCCATGACAACCAGATATCCATTATCCCACTCGACTATTTTCGTATATCTCTCCAATTTATCAGAAGTGATAAAACGAATTCTTTGGTTATTGAATTCAAAAATTGTATACTTTCCATCATTAGTTAGAACCGCATAATCTTTCATTTAAATCACTCCAATCAAATAATCTCTTTTATTATTATATTATAATAATACCACAGTTCACAATCTAAAAAAACACCCCGGAACCGAAATTCCGAGGTGTAATATACTTTTCTGAAACGCCATAAGACGCTTTGGATTGTAAATATTATCTCTTTGTTAACGTTTTGAGAGCGTGAAAAGCCCATAAATTGGGGATTTGGGTATGACAGTGTTGCATATGTGTTGTATGCGGTTAACTACCCTCACATTCCCAGAGCTACTCATTACTTTGACAAAGAAAGGACTACTACTATGAAAATACATTTTGCTTACTATAACCAATACAAGAACAGAATTGACATTGCTTTTGCTGATAATACACTTCTATTCTTATCCTGTGCTGAAGCTGAAAAGAATCTCCATACTACGCCTAACTCTCAAAGGCTTATTGATAACCTTGTAATTGATAATCCGCTTATGTATGCTGCACTTGCTCTTGATTGCGAGTTACAAGCTTGGGCTGATGCTATGGATGAGGATTGGTGTCCGTAAATGCAATATCATTCTCATATCTAGAAAGTTCTTCTTTAAATACATTCAAATACTCATACATTTTATCATCTTTCGGATTAATGAATAATGCATATGTGGTAATACCTATTAAATGATATAAATAGTTTTTTCTTTGTTGTTTTATATAATTTACATGTGACACATATCCAAATTTTTTTATATAATATGCATCGCTTCTTATTCTTCTTCGAATATTTCTGCTAATCTGCATTTTATCATTAACAACAATGCCTGTAACTTCTTGTCGTTGATTTTGTTTTCTAACTCTTGTTTTGCTATGATTAATTCTAAATCCGTATCTGTTTACTATTCTTTCAACATTTTTTATTATATCACCCTCATCAAAATCTCCAGAGAAAGTAAGATCATCCGCATATCGCGTATATCTTATTTCTCTTTCTTTAATAAAGTTTGAAATGCTATAATCCAATCCACTCGCTATAATATTAGAAAGTGCAGGACTTGTTGGTGCTCCTTGCGGTAACTGATTTTGCAGACTACAAAGGTTGGCTAGCATAACCGCAACACTTTCTCTATACCCAGCTTTCCGAAAGACATTCAAAACTCTACCAAATGTTATACTTGGGAAGAAGTCTTGTAAATCCATAGATAATACTTTTTTCTGTCGTTTGTGAAATCTTGCATTATCTCTAACAGAACGACCTTTTACATATGCTTTTGAATATGGGCTAACTTTTATTTTTTCTAATATTTCTTTCAAAATCCAATCTTGTATTTCCTTTAAGCTCGGCAATGGCTCATTAATTATTCTTTCTTTGCCATTTTTCTTTAATATTTTAAAAGTCCTATAAAATCCATTCGGCGAATTACATACTGCATAAACATACTCCTTTGAATATCCAACCAGTAAACACAAATGTTCTTGATTGTATATAATTGGTAAATCCTTGTCAAATAATTCTTTTGCATACTCTAACTGATTGATACAGTAATTATTAGACTTTCCATTTATTTTTGCCAACCTTATATAGTTTTCTTCATATTGATTCCAAATCATATCTTCACCTTATATATTAATTTAGTGATGTAATTACTAATTCATATCTCTGACTTTATCTCTTATAGAATTGATTCTATAAGAGATAAAGTCACGTAACAAATTTGAAAAATTTGTGTAGCTGCTTAAACTCATGAGTTTTCGCTCCCGCGAAAAGGAATGAGTTTAAACACAGGCTCGAAAAGAAAGTTCTTCTCAGATTGACGAACTCATCAATCACCACTTGCGTGAATGAGGCTAACTACATCACTAAAATTAATAATCTACTCTATAAATATATCATATTTATCCATTTTTTCAATCTTATATTTAATGTATGGTTCTATTTTCCATGTAGCATCTTCTTTAATTTTATTTGCCAACTTTTCCATTTCTTGTTTTCCTAAATCAGACAACACAAATTTGTCTCTACTATTTAATTCAACTAATTTATCATTTATTATACAAGAATATGCATTTGCTATTTGTGCATACTGATATCCTGCTTTTTCCAATGCATCAACATTTCCTTCAACACTTAATACTTTTAATAACATATATTTTATTCTATCATCCATTATTTACCTCCTTGGAAATGGTGCTAATTTCATATTCTCTTTTTCTTCCCAAAAGACAGGAAATGTATTATTAGGTGTCCGGCACATTGTAACAAGAGCCTCAGCCCTACCATATCCAAATCTATATTCTTTTTTTATCCCCATTTTTTGTTCTATTTCTTCCATCAGGATTATTCTTTCTTTTGCTCCCTCAAAATCATAGTAATCAGAAATTCCCCTTTTCCTTATTATTCCGGAAAAAACTTTTATTCCAAATTTTTGGATACACTTAACGCCTTCTTCTTGGGCAACTAATGCTAGTACCCTTGTTCTTTTCAAAATATCCTCTGATAAATTTATACTCTGAAGACATTTTTCTGCAGTATTTCCTGTTCCTATAAAATCATCTACTAAAATCAATATTGCATTATCTTTTTGCATTTTATCTTGAACAATCTCAATATCGTATATAGCTTCAAATTTATATTTCCCTAATTTATCATCATATCTTATTTTTACATCATTAAATAAATATGTCAAAAACATAGAACTTTTTGCTTTTCCTCTATCTCCTGGAGCAATTAAAGGCATAACAAAAATTTTTGTTTCTTCTTCTACATCATCTACCAATTTTTTTAACACATCTATTAACATCTCCAAGTAATTATCTTGCGTTAACCACAAATATCTTTCCGATAATTCAAGAAATAAATCTCTTTTATTATTTTCTCCTATATCCAAAACTCTCTGGCAAAATCTATTAAACTGCGACATATTTTTATCTTCTGAATATTCTATATTCCATTTGTTTTTTTCAAATATTCTATTAATTTTCAATAAATATTGTGCTGATAATTTTTTTCGTCTTTTATTCTTCATCTTACGCAACTCATTTCTAATTATTATCATCGTCAATTGTCAATATTAAATGTCCTTTTAAATACACTATCATTCCAATTATCACTCTTAATATGTGCTGCTTTGCATAACTCTTTAAGAAAATTAATCAATGCCTCATCCGACTTAATTCTTCTTTCATTTTCATCTGAAATTAGTAATGTATTGAAAAATATATCATATTTATCTAGCACATTCCTATCTTTGCAAAAAACTATTGGCACCCTATTCATTGCTCTTGAAAATCCTTTAGCATATATATCTTGATTTGTTACTTTGCCATCTGTTAATTGATATTTAAATCCAAAGATATCATCCACCAAGTCTTGTTTTCTCTTTATATCCGCTAAATAAGCATTTATACTAATAGTAATTATAGTTGCCAATATTCCTGAAATAATTGCAGCTATTAATGTTATTATTGCTTGCTGTACTGTCATTTTTTCTCCTTTTATTATAACCAGTTTAATGCTTTCTCTTTTACTTTCGCATACCATTCCTTTTCATCAACAGAATTTTTAGCCTGCTCTAAAGAATATTCAAATATACTTTTTACCTGTTGTGGATTAGGCACATAACCTGCATTATATGACTGTTCTACCATATTAATAAATACATCCAATTCCAAAGGTACAATAACAGACTTTCCTCCATAAAAAGCAATATTCATAGTATGTAATGCATAAAAATACGCAATACAAGACTCATTAATTTTAGGAGCTATAAACAAACAATAAGCATCTTTTCCTGTCTCCTTCTTTAACTTTGCTAGATGTCTAGATACAGGCTCACCTTCTGTTTCATACTGTTTTTGTCCCGACTGCATTGTCACCTCTACAGCGAGTCCAAAATCGCCATAATCACATACAATATCAGACATATTTCCAGCAGCCGTAGACATTGGTTGTCCTTTATCATCAAGCTTTAAATTAGCTTTAATATCTCCTCCATCTAACATTGTCATTGCTCTCCAAGTATTCCATTCGAGCATTAATGGAGCATCATATAACACATTATTTTTTATGTCATCAAATGTATCCATTACATCCGCATAATTTTTATATTCCTTAAGTTCTGTTATCTGTTTACTTATAATCTGTTTCTTCTTGTTTGCTATAGCATTTTCAAGAATATCTTTTAATTCATTAGTTGTATGTTCTTCTAACTCTTCACTCTTTCCTGTTACTTCTTTTACCTGCTCTATTAATCTAAATCTATTATCACTATATAATTCTGGAACTGAACCGTCAAATAAATACTTTTTATAATTGTTCTCATCATCTATATATACTGGTTTTCTATCAACCATCGATAAGAAAAACGCAACTTCTTTACGTTTTTCCGGCATAATTGATATTGAATGTCCCCTCTGAGATATTTCAACCATCCCTGTTGCTCTTAAATACCTAAAACAAGCATCTGCATAATCTCTAAGGTTTCGTGATTTTGTTGTTACAAACTTATCTATTGATTTATCTCTTGATTCTCTGGTCTTAGTATTCCCATCATTAATATCATCTGCATAGATTTTTTCTACTTGTTCTTTTAGGTAATTCCCTCTAAACGTTTTATAGCTTAACTTAGCATAAAGTTTCATACGTCTAAAAGTTTTTATCTCAGCTACAATACTGTCAAATTTATTATAGTGGGTTAATTGCATCCCAAATATCATTAATTCATCAAAACTTATCGTACCCAATTCATATATTAACCTAAAAATCTCAAGATATGGTTTTACGCAAAATATTCCTTTAAATTCCTCTGGTTCCATATGATAAGGTGATGGTAATTGAAATTTCAGCAACTGCCTGAGTAATACCTCTTCTGTACGTTTTCCACTTATGAAATTTTCACCCGCTTCTGTAAGATTGATATGTGGCTTCAAATCAACAAATCCTAAAGCTTTTGGTGCTCTATTAATTCTATCTCGTGCACTAAAAGCCATATCTTTTTCTGAGCCTTTACCATCAAAGTCATTCCCCTCAGCAAGCTTTTTGATAAACTCAACTTGTGTTTTTGTATTCCATTTTTTACCTTCAAAATTATTATATAGCACTTGTATTTCTGGAATCATTTTTAAAGGCGTTCTTGGAGATGTTGTAAAAAATAATGTTTTACTTTTTAAATATGCCACTTTTTCTACCTCCTCTAATAGTTCGTAACAATTATATGTTTTGCATCCGCTTTAAACCTATTTCTTATATTTACAGCATATGATTTATCATATTCTTCAACAATGTATTTTCCATATAATTCCTCTGTTAATGCTGTTTTTCCAATTACTAGCATTGATTTACACGATAGATTTGCAAAGTCATTTGCCAATCTTCTGTGCTCATCTTCCCCAAATCCGTCTCTATATGCTTCATTACCATAATCACTAAATACGCAATCATATGGCGGATCTAAGAATATAAAATCATTGTTTCCTGCCATATTGAATATCTCTGAATAGTCATAATTATAAATCTCTGTCCTTTTTAACAATTCATAATGCTTATCCGTAATTAATTTTGTATTTAAATTTTTATATCTTCCAAACGGAACATTATACTCACCTTTGGCATTATATCTTATCATACCCGAATACGAAGTCTTATTAATAAAGAAATATACCACAGCATCTAGATATTCACATTTAATTTTATGATTAAACATATCTCTCATCTTATAATATAATTCTTCATTTTTGTTTTCCACTCTATCTTCTGGGTGTTGCTTTTTTAGTTCATCATACTCTTTTTGATTTCGTTCATATATTATTTGAAGCTCATCTAATTGCCTTCTTGCAGTAGGATATTCTTCCTTCATTTGTTTATAAAAGGAATATAATTTTGCATTAACATCATTAATTATTGCATTCTGCGGTTCTATATAAAAATATAAAGCACCACCTCCAAAAAAAGGTTCAATATATCTATTATAATGTTCTGGCATATTACTAATAAAATGTGCTATTTCTTTCGATTTACCACCTCTATATTTAATCATTGGATTCATTTTGATTTCCTCCTTGTAGACGCAACCATAATAATTATACAGTATTTTTTTTCTTTTTACTATCAATTTTTATGTCCGAAATATGTTATTTAAAAATGTCTGTTTTATTTAAAGTTCTTTCATTTCTAAACATCTTAAATATTTTTATCTTCCCTCATACACCTCCCACAATCTCTTCTGTTCAGCTCCTATCCTCAATATCTCCTTCAAATCCCTTACCATCACCTCAACATTAGCATCCATCTGTTCAACAGTACCAGTATCCTCATCAAGATGAACCACAGCATTTGCAACTACAAACTGTGGTAGCCTCTTTCTAAGCTCGTCCAGTATTATCTGATATGATAATTTCATATATGACTTCATATCATCAAATTGCTTCCAGAACTCCCTGTCGCCTATCTGAATGATTATTTCAACTGCCATATCCTGTTCCTTACCTGCCACATGTTCAAAATAATCTTCGATTTTCTGGTCATGTCATGTCTGCTTTTTATTATATCTTTCTAATTTGAAACAGATAATGATTTAACTGAACAATTATTGACATAACATAATAATAATTTTGAATATAAAAAAGTATGTAAGTGAAAGGTTTGGAACTATCAAATACATACATTTGAAAAAATAAAAGTTTTATTGTTTTTGCTTATTAATAATATGACTTTTTTATATTGTTATATATTAGAAAATTGATTTTTATTTTTGGTGTGGCTACTGTGTGGCTACAATGTGGCTACTATTCAAAAAAATGCTTATTTTTTAATTTTTGGCATAAAGAAAGCCCCGATTTTTCGGGGCTTTTTGAAATATCAATTTTCTTATTATTATCTCTTTGAGAACTGTGGAGCACGACGAGCTGCTTTGAGACCGTACTTCTTTCTTTC
>OKSD01003487.1_pt1 | contig 11858 bp, 11 predicted proteins | sample 1601221 | NCBI WGS metagenome assembly OKSD01 (sample SAMEA3541550, study PRJEB24748) | human gut metagenome | biome: human gut; feature: human-associated habitat; material: faeces | place: China | collected 2012
ATATTACAAATGAAATTCTTGTTAATTTTAGAGGAGTTTTTGCCGCTACATCCAGTACCTTGGGGCAGCGCTTCCGGCCGCGATTTTCGCGATGCTTGTGGTCTACTGCCTGAAGGACGTGGATCTCCTCTCGGGCACCCACGGCCTCCCGGAATTCATCGCGATCGCGGCAACTGTCCTTCTTCACCTTTGGAAGCGGAACATGATGATCTCGATGGCGGGCGGCACCGCGGTCTATATGTTCCTCGTGCAGATGGTGTTTGTCTGAAGCAGAGCGGAACGGATATCCAGAAAAAACGAAACCCCGAAAGACGTGAATCTTTCGGGGTTTTCTGTCGCTGCGGACGGGGATTGATCCCCGGCTCCGCAGAGGCCTGCTTTTTGAGGCAGGACTTAGCCTGCGGGAGATTAAGCTCCCGCGGTGACGCTTCTTATGTTACCAAAAAGCGAACCCGCGGGAAGCTTTTGCCGTTACGCCGCTTCGCCCGGCACCTGAGCGAGTGCCGCGACCTGCCGGTCACGGATCCTGAGAAGCCTCCGGCGCTCAAGGTAGAACCGGAGAGTGACGAGCATCATGAGCGCAGTGACATAGAGGATGTATTCGCCGTAAGGCCCGATCATCTGCGAGAGCGTCATGCCGCGGAACGCGAAGTCGCGGTACATCGAGTACTGCCACGTGAGCGGGAAGAGGTGCGCGAAGTACCAGCCCCAGCCGGTCAGTTCCCCCATCGCCATTGTCATGCCGCCCATGATGAAGCCAGGCGGCACCACAAAGATCATGAAGGACGCGCCGTTTGCCGGTGTCTTGAAGCTCCAGGTGATCAGCATCGCGATGAGGCCGATCGAAAAAGGCAGCATGAAGAGACTCGGGAGGTACGCGAGGTAGTTCCCCTTAAACGGCATGCAGTTAAAGAGCACGAGGCCCGCCGTCATGATGGTGACCGCCGCCGTGTACCCAAGGGCGTAGGGAATAAGCCGCGCGATCATCGCGGACGGTCCCCGGTTCAGGATCGCGTTCTCCCACTGTCCCATCACATGGACGCGGCCCGTGAGCATCAGCGTTGTGATGCCGAAGAAGATCCCGGAGAAGAAGTAAAGGAACCCCGCGATCGTCACGGGGACGAGCGAATTCGTCGGGTTAAAGAGCCGGCGGATCGAGACCGTGAGCCCCGAGGAACCGGAACTCTGAGCGCTCGCGGGACCGAGCGCCTGGAGGTTCTCGGCGTTCACCGGGATTCCTTCCTGCGCCGCGATCTGGTTCAGCGACTCAAAGACCTCACCGTTCTGAGCCGGGTTCCCCATGTCGGCTTCGTAACCGATGTTGTAGGGCGTGGTGCCGTTCAGCAGTCCCTTCTCAAACCCCTTCGGGATCACGATGACGCCGACCACGTTGTCGTGCCGCGTGAGGTAAACCGGGTCCACGGGCGTGTGGAACACCGAGGCGATACGGATATCGCGGGATGAGTCCACCGCCTGGATAAACTTCGCGCTGCGGGCCGAGTGGTCAAGATCGACCACAGCGACCGGCGCCTCAATCACCCCCATTTGGGTGAAGAGGATGCTGAAAATGAGAGCCGTGAGAAACGCGGCCATGAAGCAGAGCTTGTGGTACGGGATGAAGTGGCCGCTCATCATCGCGCTGATCTCTTCGTAGATCGAGTCCGCGATATCGCGCCGCCACTTCGCGAATCCCGAGAGTGCGGCCTCTTTAGTCATTGATCTTCACTCCGATCGACATCCCGGGGATGACGCCGGGCTGCGGGGTCACATAGATCCGGGCGACAAGCGATTTCAGATCCGCCTGGCCGCGTTCACGCGTGCCCCGGAGGTCGGCGAAGGCGGGCGCTTCGTGCAGCACGCGCACCGTCCCGGTGACGGTCTTTCCGGAGGCCGTTTCACCCTTCACGGTCTTTCCTTCCGCGAACTTCGCGGCGTCCTTTTCGCTCACGTAGATTTCGTAGTACTGGCGGTTAGACTCGAGCAGCACGGCGGGGCTCCCCGCGGGAACGATTTCACTCACCTGGTACATGACTTTGAGGATCTTGCCGTCCTCAGGCGCCTTGATTGTGAGGCGGGACTTCTCGACCTCGAGCGCTGCGAGCGCCTGCTTCAGCTGTTCGCCCGCGGCTTCCAGCTGTTTCACCTTGAGTTTCTGCGTTTCGATGCTCGCGCGCGTATCCGCGATCGCGGCAAGCCTCATCCCCTGAGCGGAGCCGGTCTTCGCGAGGCGCGCGAGATCCGACTTCGACGCCCCGACCGTTGCCGCGTCGAGCTGCTTCCGGGCGGTGGTCACCGCGGAAGCCGCGCTTTCCCAGGTGTTCCTCGCGGAGTCAAACGACGCCTGCGAAATCGCGTGCGACGTGATCAGGTTCTTCGCGCGGTCATAATCCGCCTTCGCGCGCTTCTCGGTCGCGATGGCGGAGTCGAGATTCGCTTTCGCGCCTTCAATCGTCCGCCAGGAGTTCTTTTCCGTGGTGCCGGACGCGGTGAGGCTTGTCTCAATCGTGCGCTTCGCCTCTTCAACCGCGGCCGCGTTCTCCGCGATCTGAGCCTTTGTCTTCGCGATCGAGATATCGGTGTCGGTCGAATCGAGTTCCATCAGAACGTCACCCGCCTTCACCATGCGGCCTTCGACCGCGGGACGGGAGACGAGCTTCCCGGACACTTTTTCAAAGGCGGTGTTGACGTCCTCAGCGGTGAGCGTCCCGTACTTCTGGCTCTGCGCGAGCGTATCCGCGTCGCGGCGGGGCCCGAGCACCATGAAGGTCGTGCCGACCGCGATCAGCACGGCAAAGACAATGAGGGGTTTCAGGAGCGCTTTCTTCCCGGGGCCCTTCCCGAGCGACTGCGGGATGGGAGCAGCCGCCGCTCCGGATTCTGCCTCGGCCGCGGGGGCAGGGGCTGCGTTCTTCTTTTCTTCTTCACTCATGATGAATCACTTTTTTAATCAATAACCCAAAAATTCAATTGTTTAGCTGACTAACTATTTTCACAAACCAAACTAAACCGGCCGGAAGCAGGGGCAGAAAACGCGCCTCAGCGCTTCGGTCGGTTGAGAAAGTGGGGGGGGATTATTTAGCCTCGGGTTTTGGAAGGAGCTTATCGAGCAGCGCGAGAAGCTCTTTCTGTTCGTCCGGCGTCAGGCGTCCGGCAAAGTCCATCACGCGCTTGAAATGCCCCGGGAGGAGCTGATCGAGCAGCGCGAGTCCGTCCTTCGTGATCGTGACCCGCTTTTCGCGAGCGTCTCCCTTCATGCGGCGGACAGCGATCAGCGGGTGCGTCTGAGCTCTCATGCGGGAAAGCATCACGGAGATCGTGGGTACCGAAACACCGACCCGCGCGGCGAGCTCCTTGATGCTGCAGCCCTTCGGAATCGTCTTCAGCGCCATGAGAAGCACGAACTTCCCCTCGCTGATCCCGAACTCATTCTCCATATAGGAGATGATTTCCTGATTGATCAGATAGCCCGCGTTGATCAGATTGAGGACGAGCGCGGGGGCTTCCGGTGAAAACGGAATCGGCGCGGCCTCTGCGGTCTTCATGAGAACATCACGTGTAGGGAGGCCCCGGACTTTGTAATTCATGAAAATAGTTTTCGTGGCTAATAATTAGGTAGCTAATTATATCTGCAAAGCCGAGAGCGTCAACGCCTTGCATCCCATGTATGGGTGTGTTTTTTGAGAGGCTCTGCGGATAGGCGGTCTGTGCGGAAGAGGATCTGCCGATTCCTGAAACCGGGATCCACCTTCGGGGTGCCTGAAATCTAGCTTTGCCGTAAAGACAGGATGAAACGATCCGTGTGAGACAGGAAAACCGTCAGTTGCGATTGAAATTCCCCGATAGATCCAAAATAATAACGGCATAACGATTGATTTTTCACCCAGGCCGCGGCCTGATGGGTGATGGAGCCAGGCTGTGACTAAAAAGAAAACGGTTGTGATGGATGAATTCACGTCGGAGGAAGCGCTTGACGCGGCCTCCAAGATTGAGCATCTCCTCCATACGCCGTTTTTTGGGAAGCCCCCGTGCGACTCATTCGCTCAGGCCTGGGCAACTGACGAGATCCGGGCGAAAGCGCTTGAATTCGTCCGGGATCCGCACGCTGAATTTCATGAGCTCTCGGAATACACCGATGTGGATAACTTCTGGGGCGTGGGGCTTTATGGAAGCCGCCGCGAGGGACCCGCGATCTACGGTTCGCACGGCGCTCCGGGCGTCCCTCTGATGCCCCCGGCGCTCTGCCCCGTGATGCCGGGAGCCGAAATCCCATGTGACGTCCGGGCGACCCGCCGTTATATCAATGGGTATGACGGCGAGGTGTTCGTGCAGCCCGCGGGGAGCCTCATGAATCTCGCTGCCGCGGTGCCCGGGCTCCGGGTCTTCGAAAAGACACTCGCGAGACCAGGTGTCCACCGCTTTTCCTTCAATGCCTGGGCGCTCTTCGCGTTCCCGGCGCCGGTGCCCGAAAACGAAAGCGCTCAGGAAGTGCTCGCGGACGCCGCCTGGAATCATTTCCGGATGGGAGATAAAGACGCGTTTAAGCCGGAGGAACCGAGCTGCGCCCTGATTCCAGTGATGCCGGTGTCGTTTTTCAAGGACGGACGCGATAAGGCGCTTAAAGACTATGTGAACGGGAACGCCTGCACGTACGCGCTGCACTCCGTGATCCGGTCTGTCGAGGAAATGACGCTCCTCGGTGAAAAGTACTGGAAGATCGAAGCCGCGGTGGATGAGAAGGATCCTGCCGCGGTTGATACCGTGCTACCGATTTTCTGCCCTGAATCGATCTGGCAGGGTGAGGTGCCGCCGGCCGCCGGTATGCGCTTTGCGGGCTTTATCTGGATTTCGGCGCGGTTCCTCCCCGAGGGACCGCTCGAGCCGCTCCTCTCCAGGGCGGATCTCCTCGCTGACGCGATCACCCGGGCGGAGTCCGGTGACGTGCAGGCGATGATTGAGCTCGCGGATATCTACACCGAAGGTTTCCGGGTCGGAAAGGATGATGCCGAGGCGTTCCGCTGGTACAAGACGGCAGCTGAATCGGGAAGCATTGATGGCCTCATCGGGCTCGCGGACTGCTATAAGGAAGGTCGCGGCACGGAAAAGGACCGCGAGGCCGCGAAGGCGCTGCTTCTTCGAGCGGGGTCCGCAGGCAGCGGAGAGGCGTTTAAGGAGCTCGGAGACCTGATTCACGAATACGCCCGGACGGATGAAGAAAAAAAGCAGGCGGCAGACGCTTATCAAAAGGCCCTGAAGCTCGGCGCGACGGACGCTTATGCCCCCCTCATCATCGGGTGTTTCGGGAAGGGCTTCCGGAGAAAGAAAAAGGATCCGGTGCCTCTTGCCCTGAAGTACACGGCGGACGCGTTGAAAGCGGATACCGATCCCACGACGCTTCTGATGATTTCGCATCTCTTCACTGTGATTGAGGATCCGCGGCTCATGAAGCCCGCGGCGGATCTTGCGGAGAAAGCGGCGGAAAGCGGTGAAGCAGTCGCGTTTTACGTACTCGCCGCCTTCTATGCCAATGGTGTCGGGCGTGATCGGGATCCGCGGAAGGCAACCCAGCTCCTGAAGGAGTTTGGGAAATCAGGGGACGTTGTCCAGAAATTCAAGGCGGGGCAGAAGCTCCTCTATGGTGAAGGCGGGTTCCGTAAGGACACGAAGGCCGCGTGCCGATTTTTCGAAACCGCGGCCAGGATGGGAAGTCCGGACGGGGCGGGGGCATACGGCTACTGCCTCGTGAATGGCTATGGAACCAAACAGGATATTGAACTTGGCCTCCGGTGGCTGAGGAAAGCCCGTTACGAAGGATCCCCGATGGCGTGTTTCGAGTACGGCCAGATGCGGATGGATGGGCGCTTCGTACGTAAGAACCGGAAGGACGGCGAGCAGTGGATCAGGCGCGCCGCGGAACAGAACTTTCCCGTGGCGCTCCTCTATCTCTCAGACGGCTACTTCTATGGGGACGTCTTTAAGCAGAGCATTTCGCAGGCCATCTCCTGGCGTCTCCGCTACTACGCCGCGATTCCGCCTGAACAGGCGGCGGAAGATGTTCTGAACTTCATGGACGCCTGTTTCGCTAAGGCGTCCGAGAAGCAGATGACGGAACTCGCAAAAGTCGTTGAGAAAGCCGCGGACGCCGGTGTTCCGGAAGCGATGGTGGCGGTCGGCGACTACTACATGCTCGGTTTCCACGGATTCAAAGAGGATCACGACGAAGCCTTCCGGTACTACCGGGAAGCCGCCTCTCTCGGGAATAAGGAAGCCGAGGAACGGATTGAGAATCTGAAGAAATTTCTGAAGTGATTGCTTGAAATCCGGGACCGCCGTTGAAGGCGTCTCAGAAAAATCAAAAAAAGGTCTTGCAAAACGAGGTCAAAACGTTTAATTTTTGATGTAACCACTTCGGTTACAAAAAAATACATCGCAATTTTTTAAATCTGATAAAACTAATTACACATAACTTTTAACCCCCGATAGGAAAGAACAATGAGCAAGACTTTAGTTGTGGTTACCCACCCGAATATCGAACAGTCCCACGTCAATAAGAGCTGGGTTGAAGCCCTGAAAGCGCATCCTGAGCTTTACACCGTTCACGAAATCTACAAGCTCTATCCGGACGGCAAGATTGACGTCGCCGCCGAACAGAAGCTGCTGGAATCCTATGACAACATCGTCCTGCAGTTCCCGATGTATTGGTACAGCTCTCCCGCCCTCCTCAAGCAGTGGCAGGATGACGTGCTCGCCTATGGCTGGGCCTATGGTTCTAAGGGCAATGCGCTGAAGGGTAAGAAGCTGGGCGTTGCCGTGTCGGTGGGTTCTCCCGCTGAGGTCTACACGAAGACCGGTTCCGTTGGCGCTGAAGTTCCGGAAATTCTCCTTCCCTTCAAGCTCATGGCGAATTTCGTTCAGACTGAGTGGCAGCCGCCCTTCCTCCTTTTCGGTGCTCTCAGCCAGACGCCTGAAACCCTGAAGAAGAGCGGCGAGGACTATCTCGCCCATCTGCAGAAGTACTTCGCCTAAGCTGGCGACAGATCGTCTGCCTCGGAAACCAGCTCTGAGTAAGCGGATCAGAGAATCGGACAGGTTCCTGAACTGAGCGCTCAAGGCTGAGCTTTTCGCATAAAACCCCGTGGATTAGGTTCCTCGGGGTTTTGTTTTATCTGGTCATCCGTAAGCTGCATCGCCGATACGTGAAAAGTTACATCTGCTCTAATTGTAACAAAATATTTCTTGCAATAAAGTCCTTATTTAGATAACGCAAAATACGAAGATCAATGACGAAACCGCAGGGGGAAGCTTTCGGGCTTTTCTCTGAAATCTCTTTTAAAAAGCGGCTCTGACGCACTTTTATTCAGAGGCTGGAGTAACGGAGAACGACATCATGAGATCACAATACACACGTACGAATCCCGCGGCTCAAGGGCAGGCGCTGCCGCCCGAAGCGAAAGCGCGTTTCAATACGCCGTTTTTCGGAAAGAAAGCCATTGGAAATTTCACGCATGCCTGGGCAGACGAACTGACTCTTGACCGCGTGCAGGAAGCGTTTGATCCCTTTGAGTGCCATCACTACGAACTGCCTGAATATGCCGACAAAAAATACGGCTGGGGCGTGGCTCTCCTTGGAGACAGCCGTGAAGGGCCGGCGTTTTACGCGTCGCACGGACCTGAAAATCAGGGAATGACGACGGAACAGACCGCACCCGTAATGCCAGGGATCAGTGGATTCTTCCGCGTAAGCAATTTCCGACGGTTCAGGAATCAGTATGACGGTGAAGTGTTTATGCGGCCGGAAGGCGGACATTTCTCGATTTCTGTCGCAGTTCCCGGCCTCCGGGTCTTTGAAGATCGGTTTAAGGATCCGGTACCGCGGGCTTTTTCGCTTTCCGCCTGGGCTCACAGCATCACGGTGCTTACTGATGGACCGGCTCCGGAGGATCTGACGGATCAAGAAAATTACACCGTAATGCCTTTTCTTCCGCCATGGGAAGATCGGAAGAAAGAAAAAGGGCTTGATGATTTTCTTGAAAAAGACGCGAGCTGCTACTTTATCCGGTCGGTTATCCGTTCCACGGAACTCGTGACGCTTTACGGGGAGGATGTCTGGAAGCTTGTGGTCACCATGAAGGAACCCCTTCTCGGCGAAACAGGCATCGATATTCCTGTCTACTGCTTTGAGAAAGACTGGGAGGGCGAGTCTCCGAAAGCAGGAATGAGGATTCTCGCCGCGATCTGGCTCCTCGCGCGTTTTATCCCTGCGGAGGAAGTTGAACCCCCGCGGAGACTCAATCCTGACGATCCGATAGATCTTGAAAAGGCTCAGTCGGGCGACGCTGAAGCCATGGTCAAGGTCGCGAAGGCCTATCTTTCGGACCCGTTCTATGAGGCCCCATTCGAAGCGTTTACCTGGTTTCAGAAGGCGGCTGAAAAGGAGAATCCGGAAGGGATCCTGGGTCTTGCGGACTGCTACCTGAACGGCACAGGTGTCAAAAAGAATCGCAAAGAAGCGAAGAAACTTGTCCGGGCTCTCGCGGATAAGGACTACCCGGACGCAGTGATGAAGCTTGCTGACATTCTGGATCTGGACGCGGTTACTCCGAAGGAAGCGCGCCGGGTGAGAAAGATTTATGAGCGCGCGGTGTCGCTTGGTGCGGTGAAGGCCTATATCCCATTGATCTCCAATGCCCTTATTGGCTGCGAATCCGATAATTTTGCGTCGGACTATCCCCGCGCGGTTCAGTTCGCGATGGATCTGAGAGAAACCGGGGCGGATCCTGTGACACTGATCACCGTGAGCCAGATGCTCAGTGATGAAGGTCTCAGGAAGTACGCGAAACTCATCGCGGATCTTGCGGAGCTGGCGGCGGAAGGCGGGGACTCGCTTCCGAAGGCTGCTCTGGCTCTTTACTACGCACAGGGTTTTGGACGAAAGAGAGATCCTAAGAAAGCGAATCAGCTGCTCATAGAGGCAGGAGAAAACGGAAGCATTAGGCAGAAACTTCAAGTCGCGGATACGCTGCTCGCAGGAAAGAAGGGCTTTATTCAGGACGTCAAAACGGCAGTGCGGTTCTATGAAGACGCAGCCATGATGGGAAGCCCGGATGGTGCGGCATCTTTCGGTTGGTGTCTTGCTATGGGGTTTGGAACCGTGGAAAACCTGGAAGCCGGACTCCGGTGGCTGCAGAAAGCGATTGATGAGGGGTCAGACCGTGGGCGGTTTTACTATGGGGTGTTGCTTTCTGATGGGCAAAAGCTGAAAAAGGACGAACGAAAAGGCGAAAAGCTTATCCGTGAAGCGGCGGAGAACGGTCTTCCGAATGCAGTCTATAGGCTTTCTCTTGATTGCTTTGATAAGGGCCTTAATAAAGAAGCGTTCGACTGGAGAATCCGCTATTACGGATTGGCTGAGGCGGATGAGTCCGTAAATGACATTGTTACCCTTCTCCCTGAACATGGCTATGACGCGGAAGAGCACCAACTGGAATTTATCCTTGGGGTTCTTTTGCTTGCAGGAGAAACGGGGGATCCCTTGGCACTCGTGACGCTCGGCGATATTTACGTTACCGGCGCCTATGGAGTCAGGGTGAATGTAAAGGATGCGAAGAAACTTTATCGGGAAGCCGCGGAGATGGGCTATAAAATGGCAGAAACGCGTCTCGCTCAGTTGTCAGGCAAATAGAGCCTGTGGTTTTAGCCCGCAGAGGTTTTGAATGGATCACGTTTACGCTGAATGTCCCTGGGTCGTCCCGCCGGACGCCCCGGAACTCCTCACACTCTTCCGTGAGAAGGGGAGGCCGGCCTTTGTCCGCTCCAGAACGGTGGTGAATTTCGGTGAGGAGCCGACAGCCTATATGGTGGAAGAAGGGCTCGTGGGGACATTCGCGGGCGGCGTCGGGAAGTATGAGCGCCTCATTGTGCTTTTCCCTCCGGGAACTTCAGTGGGAGCGGAGAAGTCGATCAAAGGTAAGCACGCGATCAAGCCTCTGATCGCCCGGGCGCTTCTCCCCACGAAGGTCCTCGTGATGGATGCGGCGCAGTTTAAGCGGGAGCTGGAGCTTGATCCTATTCTCTGCATCGCGGCTCTGAAGAGCTTCATTCGGCATGACGACGCGAAGATTGAGGGGCTTCTGATGAATGACCTCCTCACGGTGCCGCAGCGGGTCGCGCTCATGGTGAAGGTGCTCTTTCAGGCGCTTAATATGCCGCTCACGGCACTCCCCAAGTGCCTTCCCAAAACGATCACCGTCACGGAACTCGCGCGTCTCGTTCACAGCGACCGCGCGGTCGTGAGCCGGATTCTCGCGAAGTGGGTGGAAGAGGGGATCGTGGTGACGCACGACGGAATGTATTTCTTCAGCAATAAACTGAACCAGGTCCTCGGGGACGACGGTATCTGATTCATCTCGATTGAATCTCAGGCAGCGTTTGCCGTATCCGGAACCTTGAAGGAACCGGCGGGCAGCGCTGCCTTTTCTTTTTCATCTGTCGCTTTGTCAGCGGCAGCGTTGCGGTAAGCGATCAGAAAAGGAATGCTGTCACGTCCGAGAGTTACCCGGATGTAAGCTCCGCCGGTGAGGATCTGTCCCGGCTGAAGGCCGCCGCGGAGTAAAACCATCGACTATAGTCGATGATCCTGTCTGAATTCCTCAATCATCGATTACGATCGATGATTTTGTGCCTCAACAGGAGGACTGAACTCAATTTCGCGCTTATTCCTCGTGAAGAGGTGTTTCGGTCGGTCTGATTCAGATTCAGCTAGATTGAATCTCAGGCAACGTTTGCCGTATCCGGAACCTTGAAGGAACCGGCGGGCAGCGCTGCTTTTTCTTTTTCATCTGTCGCTTTGGCAGCGGCCGCGGCGGCAGTCGCGCGGAGTCCCCCGAGCGCGAACACCGTGAGCTGGTCATCAAGATCCGACTGCGGCATTTTGGTGAGCGCTCCGAAGGGCCCCGGGAACCGGGAGCCGAACACAAAGAAGAGGAATGCCGGCGCGATCGCGGACGCGATGCAGTGGATGAGGCGGGGATCCCCGACGGGGAATCCGGTGATTTCAGAGACGATCTGCAGGATCACCTGAAGCTTCGGACGAGCCTCTTCCTTAAACAGCGTTTCAAGCGCCGCCCCTGGCGCGATGACGCTCCGCGAAATCACCTGAAGCGATGCCCGCTCACCGCGGCGCGCGGCGCCTGTGATGAGATTGAATACCCCGTGGAGCTTTTCTTCAGGCGTCATATCAGAGCGCTGAATGGCTTCCAGCGCCTCGAGACTCACGAGGTTCTGATGAGCCCGGATCAGGACCGCTTCAAACAGTCCCTTGCGGCTTCCGAAGTGATAGTTGATCGACGCGATATCGACCTTCGTTTTTTTGGCGATTTCCTTATTTTCCGTCTCCGCAAAACCGTGTTTCGCGAAGAGCGCGAGAGCGGCCTTCAGAATCCGTTCCTTAGTTTTGTCACCATCTGATCGGGTCTTTCGAATCGAGTCCTTTGGCATCGCGTGTACCTTCGTAATTTCCGTGTCTTTTATTCTCTGTGGAATCGATTATACTTTAATTTGAATTTAAATTTAATTTGTATAGCTTTCCTGCATCTGCCGCGAAGGGGGTTCAGTATGAAAAAACGTTTGATTGCGATAGGAGCTGTGATCCTTGTGGCCGCGGCGGCAGCGGGAGGCTATGCGTGGTACCGGGGGCACCAGGTAACCGCGCCGACAGAACTTACCCTCTACGGCAACGTCGATATCCGTCAGGTGTCACTCGCCTTTGACGCGAACGGCCGCATCAGCGAAATGAATGTGGATGAGGGCTGTCCGGAGAGATTTTTTCAACCTATATCTATATCTTTGCGGCCACATTAGGT
>OKSD01003496.1_pt1 | contig 11834 bp, 8 predicted proteins | sample 1601221 | NCBI WGS metagenome assembly OKSD01 (sample SAMEA3541550, study PRJEB24748) | human gut metagenome | biome: human gut; feature: human-associated habitat; material: faeces | place: China | collected 2012
GCCATCACGACCCGCGGTCTGAAGGAGGACAAGATGGACTATATCGTCGAGCTGATCGACCGCGTGCTGCACGATCCGGAGAACGAGGCGAATATCGCCGCCGTCCGCAAGGATGTGAACGCCCTAATGGCCGACTATCCGCTTTTCGCGTGGTAAGATGAAAGAGGTCATCGACTTCTTCCGCCGCCTGCACGACGACAACACCCGGGAGTGGTTCGACGCCCACCGCGCCGAATGGACCCGGGTGAAGGGGCGGTTCGCGGATTTCACCGGACAGTTGATCGAGGGCATCTCGTCGTTCGATCCCACGGTGCGGGGCCTGCGTCCGCAGGACTGCACCTACCGGATCGCCCGCGACACGCGCTTTTCGAACGACAAGTCGCCCTACAAGACCCATATCGGAGCCTACATCGCCCCGAAGGGCAAGAAATCGGGCTTCGCGGGATACTATTTCCACATCGAGCCCTGCGCCGATTCGCTGGTGGGGTGCAACCTGCTTTCGGCGGGTCTTTACTGCCCCGAACCGACGGTGCTGCGATCGGTGCGGGAGGAGATTCTCGATAACGGTGAGGAGATCGGGGCGGCCGTCGGCAAGGCCCGGGGATTCCGGCTCTACGAAGGCAACAAACTCAAACGCATACCGACGGGATTTCCCGCCGACAGCGAATACGCCGAGATGTTGAAATTGAAGGATTTTTACCTCGAACGGCCGATCACCGAAGAGTACCTGCTCGCTCCGGACCTGCTGGAGCGCACCGTCGAGGAGTTCCGCCGTACGCAGCCGTTCATCGCCATTCTGAACCGCGCCGTGCAGTACGCCTACGACGAAATGATGTAAAGTCGGTTTCCGCAGCAAAGAATCCGGGACAGCCTTACGGTTGTTCCGGATTTTTATATCCGACAAGCGTTTTTTATTACGACGACATGTTTTGTCGCGCAATACGCCTATCTTTGTCTTAGAAAGAACTCAGTATGGCAAAAACCAATCAGATACGGCGGCTTATCGCCATTATCGGCAAACTCAACGGCAGCAAGCGTTATGTGCCTGCCGGGGAATTGGAGCAGTACATAACCCATACATTGCAGGCGCGTTACTCTTTGAACACGGCCGGATGTACGTTGCGCACATTGCAACGCGATTTTAAGACCATCGAGGAACTGTTCGGCATCGTTATCTGCCATGACAAACTCCGTGGATATTATATCGCCGAACGTTTGGGAAGTGTCGAAGGCTACGAATCGCTGCTACAGAATTTCGAACTATTGAACGCGATCGACTCGGACAGCGCCATTCAGCAATATGTCCTGCCCGAACACCGTCGGAGCATTGTTTTGCCGGATATTTTCGTTCTGCTCGAGGTAAGCTGCGTGCCCGGCTCGCCGATTGATTGCGCCGCAATGATACCGACCGCTTCGCCGAGTTTTACAGGGTTGCCGCTCGCCATATTCTTGCCGTAGCATTTCGCGCAGACGCCGTGGCGTGTTTTGCACGAAAGAATACTTCTGATTGCGACTTTCGGCAATTTTTTGAGATCGGAGCCGTTCTTAATCCATTCGTCGGTAAGAATTTTGTCGATTTCCTGCGCCTTATCGGGAAGGATCATCGTATCCGCTTCCACAAGCACCTCGCCGGTGACGGGATGCAGGACGGGTTTCACCGTATATCTGCCGTCGATACGTTCCGCAAGAGTTTCAAGTCTGTTCTTGCCGTCGTAAATTGCCGTGACTTCGACGCCTTTCGTGTCGCCGCAATCGTCCTCGTTGACGATGACGTCCTGCGATACGTCGACAAGACGACGGGTAAGATAACCCGAGTCTGCCGTTTTAAGAGCGGTATCCGCCAGACCTTTACGTCCGCCGTGCGACGAAATGAAGTATTCAAGAACGGAAAGCCCTTCGCGGTAGTTTGCCTTGACGGGAAGTTCGATCGTTCTGCCCGACGGGTCGGAAACAAGTCCGCGCATACCTGCAAGCTGACGAATCTGTCCCATGTTACCACGAGCGCCGGAGTTCGCCATCATCCAGATGGGGTTGAAGGGATCCATTTCGGATTTAAGTTCTTCGGTGACTTCGTCGGTGGCTTTCTTCCAGGTTTCGACAACCGCATTGTAGCGTTCGTCTTCCGAGATGATACCGCGACGGAAGTTCTTTTCGACGTTGACGATTGCGTCGTCGGCTTTCTTGATGATTGCCTCTTTTCCTTCGGGAATATGCATATCGAAAACGCTTGTCGTTACGCCCGACAAAGTCGAGTATTTATAGCCAAGGCTCTTGATAGCGTCGGCGACTTTTGCGGTTTCGGTTGCGCCCTTGTACTTAAAGCAGTTATCGACGATTTTGTTGAGTTCCTGCTTGCGAAGAGCGATAATGCCCTTGCTTTCGTTGATAAGCCCTTCGACTTCGAGGTCAAGCATTTGTTCGGGCGTGTCGCGCGGTACGAAATGCAAATCCTGCGGAATGATTTCGTTGAAAATCCAACGACCGATGGAAGTGGTCAGGCGTTTGCTGTACACTTTGCCGTCGATTTCCTTTTCAACGCGCATTACGACTTTTGCTTGAAGGTCGATGACGCCGTTTCTGTAAGCGGTCATCGCCTCGTTGGGGGATCTGAATATTTTGCCTTCGCCTTTCGCGCCCGGGCGTATGATAGTAAGGTAATAAGAACCTATTACCATATCCTGTGTAAGAGAGATGATCGGGTGACCGTCCGAAAGTTTCAGAATGTTGTTGGTGGACAACATAAGGATTCTGGCTTCGGCTTGCGCCTCGATCGACAAAGGTACGTGGACTGCCATCTGGTCGCCGTCGAAGTCGGCGTTGAACGCGCCGCAGGCAAGCGGATGAAGTTTGATTGCGCGACCTTCGACAAGGACGGGTTCAAACGCCTGAATACCAAGCCTGTGAAGCGTCGGAGCGCGGTTCAGAAGTACGGGGTGATCCTTGATGACTTCTTCCAGAATGTCCCATACCTGGGGTTTCATCGACTCCACAAAGCGTTTCGCACTCTTGATGTTATGGCAGATGTTGCGTTCCACAAGTTTGTTCATTACGAACGGCTTAAACAACTCAACAGCCATTTCTTTGGGCAAACCGCACTGATAAAGTTTCAGTTCCGGCCCTACGACGATAACGGAACGACCTGAATAGTCGACACGTTTACCAAGCAGGTTCTGACGGAAACGACCTTGTTTACCGCGCAGCATCGAGGACAACGATTTAAGGTCGCGGTTGCCGCTGCCGGTGACCGCTTTGCCCCTTCTGCCGTTATCGATAAGAGCGTCGACGGCTTCTTGGAGCATACGTTTTTCGTTGTGAATGATGGTGTCGGGCGCGCCGAGTTCTTTCAGATGTTTCAGACGATTGTTACGGTTGATAACGCGTCTGTAAAGGTCGTTAAGGTCGCTCGTTGCGAAACGTCCGCCGTCAAGCTGAATCATCGGGCGAAGTTCGGGCGGGAGAACGGGGATAACGTCCAGAATCATCCATTCGGGGCGGTTGCCGCTGATGCGGAACGCTTCCACGATTTCAAGACGTTTTACCGCGCGCAGTCTTTTTTGTCCGACGGAATTCGCGACGATGTCTTTCAGAATTTTGCTTTCCTTATCGAGGTCGATTTCGATAAGAAGTTCTTTTATCGCTTCCGCACCCATTCCGACGCGGAAAGCCTTGCTGCCGTATTTTTCGCAAAGTTCGCGATATTCACGGTCGGTAAGGACTTGTTTTTTGTGGATTTCGGGTACTTCGCCCGGATCGAGAACGATATGGGATACGAAGTACAAAACCTGTTCAAGCTCCTTCGGGGAAATATCCGCCATAAGGCTGATACGCGAAGGAACGCCGCGGAAATACCAGATGTGCGATACGGGCGCCGCAAGTTCGATATGTCCCATACGTTCGCGACGGACTTTCGCTTTCGTTACTTCGACGCCGCACTTTTCGCAGATGACGCCCTTGTAACGAATGCGTTTATATTTGCCGCAGTGGCATTCCCAGTCTTTCGTGGGCCCGAAGATTTTCTCGCAGAAAAGTCCGCCGGGCTCGGGTTTTTGTGTTCTGTAATTTATCGTTTCGGGTTTAAGAACCTCGCCGTACGACCATTCCCTGATTTTTTCAGGGCTGGCAATACCGATTTGCATTGAATCGAAAGAACTTAATTCATACATAATGCCGATACCTCCTTACTCAGCATCGTCCGACGCGTTGTCGGCCATATCCTTGAAAATATCGTTATCGAAATCAGCGTCGCTGTCGTCGAACAGATTGTCGCCGAACAGATCGCCTTCGTCAACGTTGTCAACCTTGAACAAGTCGTCGATGTCGACTTCCGCAAGTTCTTCGTCTTTCTTATCCGCGTTGAACGCAACGGTGTCTGCGTCTTCTTCGGTGAAGTCGCGCAGTTTGACCTCGTCGTGTTCTTCGGTAAGAACTTTGACGTCAAGAGCCAACGATTGCAATTCTTTGATAAGAACCTTGAACGATTCGGGGATACCCGGTTCGGACACGTTGTTGCCTTTCACGATATTTTCGTAAGTCTTGACACGTCCCACGACGTCGTCCGACTTAACGGTGATGATTTCCTGCAAAATGTTCGCCGCGCCGTATGCGTACAACGCCCAGACTTCCATTTCGCCGAAACGCTGTCCGCCGAATTGCGCCTTGCCGCCAAGAGGCTGCTGCGTTACCACGCTGTACGGACCCGTGCTTCTTGCGTGAATCTTGTCGTCGACAAGGTGAGCAAGTTTAAGGTAGTACATGTAGCCGACCGTTACACGGTTTTCGAAAGGTTCGCCCGTGCGGCCGTCGAAAAGTTGAATTTTGCCGTCTTCGGGAAGTCCGTTTTCCTGCAAAAGTTGTTTGATGTCGTTTTCGGACGCGCCGTCGAATACGGGGGTTGCGATCTTCCAGTCAAGCATTTTCGCGACAAGTCCCAAGTGAACTTCAAGAACCTGACCGATATTCATACGGGAAGGAACGCCCAACGGGTTCAACACGATTTGCAGCGGCGTACCGTCTGCCATAAACGGCATGTCTTCTTTGGGAAGAACGCGGGACACGACGCCTTTGTTACCGTGACGCCCCGCCATCTTGTCGCCGACCGAAATCTTACGTTTTTGCGCGATATATACGCGCACCTGTTTGTTGACGCCGGGAGCAAGCTCGTCCCTGTTCTTTCTTGTGAAGATTTTCACGTCGACAACGATACCGCTTTCGCCGTGAGGCACACGGAGGGATGTATCGCGCACTTCTCTTGCTTTATCGCCGAAAATTGCACGCAGAAGTCTTTCTTCGGGCGTAAGTTCGGTTTCGCCCTTCGGGGTGACTTTACCGACGAGAATGTCGCCGCTTCTGACTTCCGCGCCGACTCTGACGATACCGTCTTCGTCCAGGTTTTTAAGAGCCTCTTCCGAAAGGTTGGGGATATCTCTCGTGATTTGTTCTTCGCCGAGTCTCGTTTCGCGGGCTTCGCTTTCGTATTCTTCGATGTGGATCGAGGTGAAAACGTCGTCGCGTACGAGTTGTTCGGAAATAAGTACCGCGTCTTCGTAGTTATAGCCTTCCCAGCTCATGAAGCCGATAAGGATATTTCTGCCAAGCGCGAGTTCGCCGTTCTGGGTTGAAGGACCGTCCGCAAGGATCATACCCTTCGTCACCTTCTGACCGCTGACCACGATAGGTTTCTGGTTGATGCAGGTGCTTTGGTTGCTGCGCACGAATTTCGAGGTGTAGTAAGTATCGTCTTCGCCGTCGGGACGAGCCACGACGATTTTGTCTGCGTCGACGTATTTTACGATACCGTCGTTTTTGGCGATGATAAGCACGCCGCTGTCGTATGCAATCTTATGTTCGACGCCGGTTGCGATCATCGGCGCTTCGGGACGAAGCAGAGGCACTGCCTGACGCTGCATGTTCGAGCCCATCAACGCACGGTTCGTATCGTCGTTTTCAAGGAACGGAATAAGGGCGGTTGCAATGGATACCAACTGTTTGGGCGATACGTCCATATAGTCGACGCGGCTTACGTCAACCTCGCGGATATCTTCGCGAATACGGCACGTAACGCGTTGGTGAATGAATTTTCCGTTTTCGTCAAGCGTTTCGCTGGCTTGCGCGATGACGTACTTATCTTCCTCGTCCGCCGCCATATAAGTGACGTCGTCGGTAACGATGCCTTCGGGTTTTTTGACCTTTCTGTACGGCGATTCGATAAATCCGTATTCGTTGATGCGTGCGTACGAAGCAAGCGAAGTGATAAGACCGATGTTCTGTCCTTCGGGCGTTTCTACCGGGCACATACGACCGTAGTGAGTGTGGTGAACGTCACGGACTTCGAAGCCGGCTCTTTCCCTTGACAAACCGCCGGGGCCGAGAGCGGAAACTTTACGTTTGTGCGTGAGTTCCGCAATGGGGTTGGGCTGTTCCATGAATTGCGACAACTGGGAACTTCCGAAGAATTCCTTGATCGCGCTTGCCACGGGACGGGTGTTGATAAGCGTCGAGGGTTTCATATCGGCGGTTTCGGCGGCGATGGACATACGCTCCTTGATAACTCTTTCAAGACGGAGCATACCTTTTCCGAACTGATGTTCCAGAAGTTCGCCGACGGAGCGGACGCGACGGTTAGACAAGTGGTCGATATCGTCGGTCGTGCCGAGACCATAGGAAAGACCTTGGTTGTAAGTGATTGCCGCTACGATGTCTTCAAGCGTCAGGTGTCTTACGACAAGTTCTTTCACGTTGTTTCTTATTGCGTCAAGGCGCGCTTCGTCGCCTTCGACTTCGTCAAGAAGTTTTTTGAGGTTGGGATAATAAACCTTTTCCAGAATTCCGAGTTCCTCGGGATTGCAGTCGACGATTGCGTCAAGGTCGACGGTGTTGTTGCCGATGACTTTGAATTCAATTGTTTTCTTTTCGCCGTCTTTTTCGGCAGAGGAAACTTCGACGTAAACTTCGTTCACGGCGTTGTTCTGGATTTCTTTCGCTTTTTCTTCGGTGATGACCTCGCCTTTTTCGGCAAGGATTTCGCCGGTGAGAACGCTTACGACGTCGCGGGTGATTTTTTGTCCCTCGATACGGGAAGCAAGGCTCAACTTTTTGTTGAACTTATACCTGCCGACTCTCGTAAGGTCGTAACGACGATTGTCGAAGAAGTAATTGTTGATGAGAATGTTCGCGCCTTCGAGGGTGGGAACTTCGCCGGGACGCATTCTTCTGAACAGGTCGATTTTGCCCGCTTCTTCGGTGTGCGAGCCTTGCGGATCGCGTTCACAGGTGTCGGCAATCATCTTTTCTTCGAATACGGCGTTGATCTGGTCGTCCGTGCCGTAACCCAAAGCCCTTAAAAGCGTGGTTGCGGTGATTTTGCGCTGACGATCGACGTGTACCCAAAGCAAACCGTTGGCGTCCTGCTCGAATTCAAGCCACGCGCCGTGGTTAGGAATCATCTGGTTGGAATAGCGCATTACGCCGTTCTTGTCCCTTTCGCCCTTGTAATAAACGCCCGGGCTCCTGACAAGCTGGCTGACGATAACGCGTTCCGCGCCGTTGATGACGAAACTTCCGCTGTCCGTCATCAAAGGAATATCGCCCATAAAGATTTCTTCCGGCTCTTCGATAACGCCCGTTTCGAGGTTGGTGAGACGAGCCTTTACTTTAAGAGGCACGGCATACGTCGCGTCGCGGTTTTTGCATTCCCTGACCGAATACTTCGGCTCGCCGTCGAGTCTGTAATCGATGAAGGACAATTCCATACGTCCCGAAAAGTCGCGGATGGGCGAATATTCGTCCAGCACGTCTTTGATGCCGTGTTCGAGGAAACTCTTGTACGAATTCTTCTGAACTTCGATGAGGTACGGAATATCGAGCACGTCTTTGATCTTGCTGAAAGAGTAACGCTCGGTATTGCCATACTTTACCTTGTGAACTTTTACTTCTGACATCGTGTAACTCCTTTTTTACTGGAAATTAAATTTTGAAATTATGTTGAAATTTTTGCTACCGTGCATTATAATGAGATAAGTGCATAAGAAGGTTATGTCTTGATGCACCTCGCGAGGGCTAAAACCTCAGTACGACAACGCAAAAAGGCGACATTCGCCCCTACCCTTTCCGACTGATTCGAAAAAGAAAAATATACTTATTCATATTTTTACGCATTTTACGAGTTTACACGAAGTCGCGCAAGATGTCAACCGTTTTTACTTATATATTTATAAATAAAATAAAAAAAGTACAAAAATAAACGAAAAATAATGAGAATCGACAAATTTTTGAAAATTTCACGCATTATTAAACGCCGCACCGTCGCGCAGGACGCCTGCGACGGCGGCAGAATCGAGGTCAACGGCCGCGACGCGAAACCGTCCAAAGACGTCAAAGCGGGCGATATCGTCGTCGTGCATTTCGGCAACGACACCGTAAAAATCAGAATCCTTGCAACCCCCGACGTCGCAAACAAGGCAAACGCAACAGATTTGTATGAGGTGATCGACGACTGATGTTTGACGTAATTATTCCGGCGGCGGGCGAGAGTTCCCGCTTTTCAGGCAACCTCAACAAACTCTTCTGCACGGTAAACGGCCGTACGGTGCTTGAAAATTCCGTATTGCCCTTTCTTGCGTTTTCCGGTCTTGAAAAAATAATCGTCGCGGTGAACGACGAGAATTTTGCCCGCGCGCGCTCGCTTTTCGACGGATACGAAAACGTAACCGTGATTTTGGGCGGCAGCACCCGCACCGACACCGTGAAACGCGCCCTTGAACGCGTAACTGCCGAATTCGTTCTTATCCACGACGGCGCGAGGCCTTTTGTTTCCGACAACGTGATAAAAAACGTACTTGACGCGCTGAACGACATCGATGCCGCAATCCCCGTGATAAAACTCGACGACAGCATCGCGAACGTGAAAAACGGATACCGCGCGGCAGACCGCGAAAATTTCCGCCGCGTTCAGACACCCCAAGGTTTCAGAACCGAAAAACTGAAAACCGCTTATGCCCGCATTTCTTCGTCATTTACCGACGACGCGTCGGTTTACCTTACTTTGTACGACGATGCGAAAGCCGTGGACGGCGACGTGAAGAACGTAAAAATCACAAGATTTTCCGACCTTGAAACTTTCCCGTACCGCTCGGGCATAGGTATCGACGTGCACCAGCTCGTCGAAAATCGGAAACTCGTGCTCGGCGGCGTGGAAATCCCCTTTGAAAAAGGACTGCTCGGACACAGCGACGCGGATGTTCTGACGCACGCCGTAATGGACGCGATTCTTACCGCAATCGGCGAAAGAGATATCGGCGTTCTTTTCCCCGACACCGACGAAAAATACAAAGGAATTTCCAGCATGCTTCTTTTGAAAGAAGTTTTATCGCGCTTAGATAAGCGCGGCTACGTCGTAAAATTCGTTTCGGCAACGGTCGCTTGTCAACGCCCGAAACTTAACCCGTATTTCGACAAAATCCGCACGTCGTTGTCACACGCTCTTTCGATATGCAAGGACAATTTGTCGCTTGCCTTCACGACGACGGAAGGACTTGGTCTCGTCGGCGCGGGCGACGGCATCTCCGTCATCGCTTCCGCAACCGTTGTTGCAAAACAATAGGTTTATAACATCTTTTTTCAACTTAAAGCATCTGTTTTGTTGTTTTCAAAACAGACGCATTTTTTTAATGCATGGCACATATTATTTCTTAAAAGGAGAATTTAATATGTCTTTTCAGAAAAAAGTTATGATTTTATCCGACGTCAAAACAGGCGTCGGCAGCGGTATTCTGCGTTTTGTGTCCGACGGCGGGCGCACGGTTTTCAACACGTCTTTGCACGTTGACGACGTTCGGGACGCAACGATGATAATACGAATCGGCGACAAAATTTTGTCGTTTAATGCAGAAAACGGAGAAAGAAATCTCGGCACGCTTTCGCTTTCCGACAACATAGATTGCGTTATCGCAAAAAACGGCAAAACCTTGTATTTCGGCACGACGGGAAACGACAAATTCCGCTGTTTCAACCTGTTATCCGACTTTGAAAAGAAAACGGAAAACCGCAAAAAATCGGCGGTGAAAAAACAAGAAAACAACGTCGAAAAAACACGGAAAAAAGATGAAAACGTCGATTTGTCAACCGCGTCCGAAACCGCCGAAACCGCAAGGTTTTCACCGCCCGACGAACCGCCGCAAGATGCCTTAGACGCGGGTTTTCGCGTGGAAAACGCAAGCGTTTCCGCCCCCGATTTCGCAAAAGAAAGTTTTACAGGCAACGATTTTTACCTTGCCGTAAAGCCGCAACTTGACGAAATGTTTATTTGTTTTCCAAAAAACACTGACCTTGAAAACGCCGTTCCGAACAGCAAATGGGTGAACGTTAGCGGCGCCGACGGCAATTACGTCGTGGGCTTGATTTTCAACCTTGACGAGGTCGAATACATCTGCTACGGCGTGCCGTACGAAAAAAAGAGCCCGCCACCCGACGAAATCAAAAACGTCTGCGACTGGCTGGCACTGACCGACGACGAAAACGGAAAAGGCTATTACGTCATTTATCAATCGGCAAAAAGCGGAAAAACGTTAAGTCGCGAAGATTTCAACGAATAACTGCTTTTCCGCATAAAAAAAGCGAGGATTTTTTCCTCGCTTTTGTTTTTTATTACCTCTTGTAAATCGCGCGCGGTTTTCCGTGGAAGAAAAGCGCAAGACTGTCGGGGCCCGAATTGCTGCCCACCATCTGGTTGACGTAGTTGTAATCGATTTTTTTGATTTCGGGGAATTTTTCGGTCATCATTTCGCCCAGAAGTTTGATTCCGTCGGGATTGTCGCCGTGGCACAAAATGATTTCGGAGTTGTCTTCGTCGCCCTTTTCGGTTTCAAACAATTCCAAAAACTTTTTGTATACGTTTTTCGTTCCCCTGACCTTTGCGGCGGGATAAACCTTGCCTTCGCCGTCAAGTCCCAGAATAATCTGGATATTGAGAAGGGTTGCGAACATGTATTCGATGCCCGAGATACGGCCGCTTCTTGCAAGATAGGCTTTGTCGCCGACCGTGAAATAATGATGATATCTCGGCGCGTATTCGGTAAGTTTTTTGTGCGCGTCTTCAATGCTCACGCCTTCGTCGCGAAGTTTCACCGCGTCCATTACGCACAGCCCTTCGCCGCCGACGCCTCCGAGACTGTCAACTACTTTCACCGTGCGTCCGGGATATTTTTCCATAAGCTCGGTTGCCGCGATGCAAGCGGAGTTGAAACTGCCGCTCATGCCCGACGAAAACGCGATATGCAAAACGTCGTTGCCCGCTTTCACGTAAGGTTCAAGCGTTTCAAAAGTGATTTCAGCGTTGGACTGACTCGTCTTGGGAATCGCCCCCGCGCGAAGTGTGTCAAAGAACTTTTTCATGTTCTGAATAAAGCCCGTCGTGTCGGTGCGGCATTCCACAATATCGAACTCCGTGTTCGCCTTCCCGATAAAGTCGAGTTTTTTCAGCGTGCCCTTCGGCATCTTCAAAGAGTACGGCATCGGAACGATGGGTATATCATGTTCCTTTTCATATCCGACGGGCATGTCTGCGCACGCGTCGGTGCTTATTACGTAGTTCATTATAAATTCTCCCATAAAAGAATATATAAAATATATCACATTATTTTTATGATGTCAAACCATTGAAAATCACACGCCGAAGCGCGTCGGCATAGGATATAACGAAAGCCCTTGTTTACATATTTTTTCGGAGGTAAAACTATGGGTTGTTTATGCAGAAACAATATTTATCCTTGCAATCCGCCCGCGAGACTTTGCAGCGTGTCAGGACCACGCGGTCCCGTCGGACCGCAAGGAATACAGAT
>OKSD01003497.1_pt1 | contig 11829 bp, 10 predicted proteins | sample 1601221 | NCBI WGS metagenome assembly OKSD01 (sample SAMEA3541550, study PRJEB24748) | human gut metagenome | biome: human gut; feature: human-associated habitat; material: faeces | place: China | collected 2012
GTGCAGAACGGTTGCTTCGGCTACCCGAAGCAGCTTTTTCTGTTACCACTTATTATATACCTTTTCCGCAAAGCCCAGCAGGTTCTCTATCTTCAGCACCGTACCGTCATCCAGCCTCGCCGTGCCGTTAAAGTAGCCGAACACCTGATGCTGGTCGCTGCAAATAATGCCTACATTGGTGCAGCTTGCGCGGTCCAGCACCGGGGTAAAGTCCATCTCAAACCGCCCATCGCTGCTGGTGTATTTCCACGGGCTCATAAAGTCGTCCTTGCCGTCCTTCTGCGGGATCAGGAAGGTCAGCTGCTCCAGCTTGTGCGCCGTGCCATCGTAGAACAGCATATTCTCGCTGGCGGCACTGGTATCGCCAAAGCCATACCCGATATTAAAGCCAAAGGGTCTGCCCTCCACTGTGCCGTTGCCGCTGCCCCAGTACCAGGTGTTTTTGTAGGTCCATACGCCGCGGCCCCAGTCCAGGGTGGCATAGCTCTCCTCGGGGTCAAATTCGATCACCTGCCCGTCAAATTCCACCCGGCCGGCAGCCTTCATGCAGTTGATCTTCTGGTTGTAGTAAAAGGCCTTTTTGTCCTCCGCAAAGGGCGTCACGATCACCATGGAATCCTCCGGCTCTTCCGTCAGGGTAAATTCCGCCGCGATCGGCTTTTTATCCATAAAATTCTGCACCCAGGCCGTCAGCTTCCGGGTACCGTCCGGCAGCACCTTAAAGCAGAAATCAGCGTTTTTGCGCTTCACCGCCACATCTCCCTCGGCGCTGCTGGCAGGGAAACCGGTCTTTCCGCCAGGGAAAGGATAGATGATATTGCAGGTGTGTTCCCACGGCCGACTAAAATCCAGCAGCGAGAAGCCCAGCAGTCCCATGTAGCTGTTGTCGTCTATGGTCAACGCCACACCCCACCTTCCGTTCATGATCAGGTAGTAGTCCCATTCCTTGATGCGGTGGGCCGCCGCCTTGATCGCCCGGCGGTCGTATGCCTTGATGAGACGGCGGGCATAGCCCGCTTCGCACAGCTCGCCCCGTTCGTTCAGCAGCGGGCCGGCGTTGGTCAGTTCTTTCTGCATGGGGTGCCTCCTTGTTCTGTCATGTTTTTCTCAAGAACAAATGTTTCACGTGAAACATTTTCGGGGTCTCTGCAGGGGGAAAATTCGCCCGCAGGGCCAGCCGCCTGCAGCGGCTGCGGCGGCTTCGCCGCCGGTTCCGTCCTTCGGACGGAACGCCCTGCGGGCGCCGTGCCTTTCGGGTCTCTGCCTCAGCCCTCGGCCGCTTTGTTCAGCGCCTCCATCAGGGCGGGGACATCAATGCCATGGGCCAGCGCGCCCTGCTCAATGTTCTCAAAGTGGGCGGCGGCGCAGCCGATGCACCCCATGCCGAAGCGCTGCAGTACCTCTACAGTAGCAGGATATTTCTGTACGATCTCCATGATGCCCATATCTTTTGTAATCAGCATAATTTATTATCTCCTTGCAGTTAAATTGGGGGAGACAAACTCTCCTCCCTTAGTATAGTTATTTTTCCCCTATTTGTAAACAGAATCCGAACTTTTTTGCAAAGGGGGGCTTTCCGCCGCCCCTTTCATTGACAAGCGCCCCGCTGTTGGTGTAGAATAGGGCGGAACGAAGCCCCCGAACGGGGGCAATTTAACAGATAATGAGGAGCACTATGAAACTGACAACTCGCCTACTGGCCCTGCTGCTGGCATTGTGTATGGTATTTGCCTTTGCCGCCTGCGGCAAGGACCCGGCAAATCCCGACCCGGTAGACCCCAGTAACCCCACGGGACCGGTGGACCCCGCCAACCCCGATGACCCCACCCAGCCCTCCAAGGAGGAGATCCTCAAGGAGCTGCAAAAGACCATGCTGGAAAATACGCTGGCCATGCAGCAGAAAAACAAGGATACCATCGGCTGGATCTATATAGACGACACCACCGTCAATGATGTGGTGGTCAAGGTCAATTATAACGATGATAACAAGTACTACCTGCGCCGCAATGCCAATGGTGAGAACGATAACGACGGCTGCTACTATGCCGATTTCCGCTGCACCAGCGGCAATCGCTCCACCATCTCGAAGAATACCGTCATCTACGGCCACAATCTAGGCCGGGCCGAAAATGCCCTGCTGACCGATTATCAGAACCACGCCAACGGCCCCAAGTTCGCCCAGCTGCTGAAGTATCAGAACGAGGAATTTGCCAAGACCCACCCCTATATCTACTACTCCACCATCGAAGAGGACATGGTCTGGCAGGTATTTGCGGTATTCTACACCGATATCAAGTTCGACTACATCAACCCCGACCCCGCTGATGCCACCTTCAATAGCCTCATCAAAAAGGCCCAGGATCTTTCCTTCTACGATTATGATGTGGAAGTGACCAGCAACGATAAGATCCTCACCCTCTCCACCTGCACCTACCGTCTGGCGGATGATACCAAGCTGCACTATCCCAATGACTATCGCTATGTTGTCATGGCCAAGCTGCTGCCCGCCGATGCCGTGCTGGAGGATACCGTTTCCCTCACCGTCACCAAGAACGCCCCGGTAAAACCCGCCGGCGAATAATGCCCCATCCAATAAGGCCCCCTTTCCCACCGGGAAAGGGGGCCTTTCGCGTTCCCCTAAAGCCTCCCCAGTGTAAGGAGTGTGACACTGCACCATCCAAAAGCCTCCCCTGTGTAAGGGGAGGTGTCAGCCGATCGGCTGACGGAGGGGTTGTTGGCGCAAACTATGTCATCAAACGCCCCGGCGGCGAACTGTACGGGTCTTGCACTCTGCAAAATCAGTGCGCCGCCGCCAGGCGCCCACAAATTAGCCTCCGTCGGGTAGGCGCTCAGTTTATACCTTTGCAAAAAAGGCCCCGCCTCGCCGCCGGGCCGCCGCAAAAAAGAAGGCCCCCGCCATATGGCAGGGGCCTTGCTTGTCTTTTGTGGTTTGGGAATTACAGCTTGCCCAGCTTGGTGCGGCAGCTGCGGCAGACATACTTGTCGTCATAGGTAGCCAGCTCTTCCTTGGAGCCGCAGAAAATGCAGCAGGGCAGGTACTTCTTAAGAATGACCTGATCACCGTCTACATAAATTTCAACATCACTGTGGATGTCGATGCCGAGGGTGCGGCGAAGCTCTACAGGGAGAACGATACGGCCGAGGTTGTCAACTTTTCTTACGATGCCGGTGGATTTCATGGTACAGGTTCCTCCTTAATAAAGTTAGGTGGTTTGCTGGCGGTTTACAATATCTTCTAATATTCTCGCTTTTTCTCTACCTTGCTACTAAGTGTACTATTATTTTCCATGAAATTCAAGAGGTAATTAGCACAATTTCGCAAATCTTGTGGATAATTTTTGCCCCTAATTTGCCGCTTTTTTGGTTATTGTTGCTAAAATTGATAAAATGCGCACAAATTCCATTATTTTACATAATTCGATAAAAAGCATCAAAAAAGGAAAACATTAGCGCAATACGCTCCCGTAAGGAGAAAAAGATGTTGATAAATCATCTCTACTCCCTAAAAAATGAAGAAAGGAGCTCCGCCCATGATGAACGGTATCCTTACCGCCCTGCTTGTTTTTTCGGTCGTCACCGCGGCCTTCACCGGCCGGATGGAAGCGCTCTCCGCCGCGGCGCTTTCCGGCTGCGGGGAAGCCGTAAGCCTGGTCATTACCCTCACCGGTATGCTGTGCCTGTGGAGCGGCCTGATGGAGATTGCCCGCCGCTGCCGCCTTACGGAAGCGCTGGCCAGGCTGCTGCATCCCCTCACCCGGCGACTATTCCCCACGGTGCCGCAGGGCAGCCCCGCCATGCAGGCCATCTGCATGAATCTTTCCGCCAATCTGCTGGGCCTGGGCAATGCCGCCACTCCCTTGGGCCTTGCCGCTATGCGGGAGCTGCAAAAGTTGAATCCCCATAAGGACAGCGCCAGCAATGCCATGGTCACCTTTGTAGCGATGAATACCGCCTCCCTCCAGCTCATCCCCACCACCTGCGCCGCGCTGCGGCAGCAGGCCGGCTCCGCCGCCCCCATGGAGATCCTGCCGGCGGTATGGCTCACCGGGCTTTCGTCCCTGGCCGTGGTCCTGCTGCTGGACCGCCTGCTGCGCGGGAAGTCCCACCGGCCGGAATAAAGGCAGGCCCGTGCAGGGGGTGGGCGCCCGCAGGGCAAACCGCCCTTCCGGGCGGTTTCGGCGGCCTTCGGCCGCCGGCTCCGGCCCAGCCGGAGCGCTCTGCGGGCGCCCTTCACCCCATCCGCGAATTTCATCAAAAGGGAGGACATTCCATGTCATTCAGCGCCTGGTTCATCCCGCTGCTCATCACCGGCCTGTTCAGCTGGGGCCTCTGCTCCGGCGTGGATGTGTTCGATTGCTTTTTGCAGGGAGCCAAAGAGGGGCTCAAAACCGCCGCCTCCATCACCCCGGCCTTGGTCTGCCTGCTTACGGTGGTCACCATGTTCTGCCACAGCGGCGCCCTGGATGTCCTCACCGGCTTCCTTCGCCCCGTGACTCAGCTTATCGGCTTCCCGGCGGAGGTACTGCCATTGGCCCTGCTGCGGCCGGTCTCCGGCAGCGGCGGTACCGCCCTGCTGCACCAGCTGCTGGGGGAATACGGCCCGGATAGCTTCATCGGGCGGGTAGGCAGTGTGCTGGCCGCCGCCTCAGAGACCACCTTCTACGCTATCGCGGTCTACTACGGCGCGGTGGGAATCCGCCGTACCCGCCACACCATGGCCGCTGCCCTCACCGGGGATCTGACCGCGGCGCTGGTCAGTGCCCTTGCGGTCCGCTTGCTGCTGGGGGTGTGACCTGCCTCATCAGAGGGAAACGGTATCCAGATAATGCAGGAAGAAGCTGCCGTCCGGCCGTGTCATTACGGAGAAACGGGTCCGGAAGTCCCCAATTTTATAGGGATTTTCATAATATACATTGCCGTGCAGTTCGTAACTGACGCTTACCTCGGATTTTTCCCGATCAATTTGAACCTCCGTGTTCCTGCACACCGGAGTATTCCCCCATCCAAAGCCGGACCAAAACACATACTCCCCGGTTTCGGGAACATAGGTATCTTCACCAAACTCATAATCCGGAATATCAAACACCTCCTCGGCCATCTGCTGTATCTTTTCTTTTGGAAAGTGGTAACACCCCTCGTCATCCATGGTGACAAAATCATGGTACAGGTATTTCTCCTCCTCCATGAACATTACCGTACTTAAAATAAAAAGATGGACCTGCCGGTCCTCCAACGGATAGGCGGAGCTCCCCAGGATATCTCCAGAGTAAAAGGCAAAGTTGGTCAGCTGCGCGGTCAGAACCTCCGAGGAGGCCTGCAGTTCCTCCAGCATTGCGTCCCAGTCCAATGCGGACTTTCCCTGCGGGGCGTTGCCGCCGCAGGCGCAAAGGCTAAAGCAAAGTGCCAAAGCGATTGCGAGTGATAGCATCTTTTTCATGGCGTTTTCTCCTGTATGTTTTTGCCGCTGCGGCAGGTTTTCTATCATTTTACCATGGGCGCCGCAGGTGGGCAACGGAAAATTTTAGGGCGGTGACGCCTGTTCCTTGCTAGCGTCCGCCCTCCTCACAATATTTTAACAAAATTGCCACATTCGGCGCTATGCAAAAGACTCCGCCGGTGCTATAATATAAATTAGAATACTATGACCTGTAAGGAGGAAATAGCAATGATGGACAAGATCCTGGTAGCCGATGACGACCTGAATATCTGCGAGCTGCTGCGCCTGTACCTGGAAAAGGAGGGCTTCGAGGTGGTAATGGCCCACGATGGCGAAGAAGCCGTGGCCAAGTTCGAGAGCGAAAAGCCCTCTCTTATCCTCCTGGATATCATGATGCCCAAGCTGGATGGCTGGCAGGTTTGCCGGCAGATCCGCCAAAAGAGCGATTGCCCCATCATCATGCTCACCGCCAAGGGCGAAACCTTCGATAAGGTGCTGGGCCTGGAGCTGGGCGCCGATGACTATGTTGTCAAGCCCTTCGATACCAAGGAGATCGTGGCCCGCATCAAGGCCGTGCTGCGGCGCAGCAGCCCCGCCGGCACCGCCGAAGGTGAGGTCAAGGAGGTCAGCTACGATAAGCTCACCGTCAATATGACCCGCTACGAGCTCAAAGTGGATGGCAAGGTCGTGGATGCCCCGCCCAAGGAGCTGGAGCTCCTGTTCCACCTGGCCAGCCACCCCAACCGCGTATTCACCCGCGATCAGCTGCTGGATGAGGTCTGGGGCTTCGAGTACTACGGCGACAGCCGCACCGTCGATGTCCACATTAAGCGCCTGCGCGAAAAGCTGGAAGGCGTCAGCGATCAGTGGAGCCTCAAGACCGTTTGGGGCGTCGGCTATAAGTTCGAGGTCAAGGAATAAGAATGAAAGCTTCGCAGAAAACCCTGATGGGCAAGTACTATTCGGTGTGCTGTGCCATCATTCTGCTCAGCATGGTATTGGTCGGCTCCATCTTTATGGTGCTGGCCAATGACTACCTGCGGGAGGAAAAAATCAGCCTGCTGGAGAAAAATGTGACCCAGGCCGCCCGCCTCACCATGGAAAATTACGCCGCCCACGAGTACCGCTATGTCAGCAGCGATACCCTGCAGCCGGTGTATGCCGTGCTGGGCTCCGCCATCGAGGCCGACATCTACCTTTCCGATAACAAGGGCAATATCCTCATTATGGCCCATACTACCGAGAGCGCCATTCCCCAGTCGGTGCCGCAGGCTGTCCTGGATAGCCTCTCCAAAACCGGCAGCTATCAGGGCTCCGTGATCATGGCTGGTACCGGGGAAGACCCCCAGTACGCCGTGGCCACCCCCGTGGTGGATGAAAACGGCCTTCTGGTGGGTGCTGTTATGGCCACCGCCCGGGCTGCCAACCGTGCTCTGGCCGGCGATATGCTCCAGATGTTCCTCATCGCGGCCATCGTGGTGCTGGTGGTCAGCTTTATCGTCATTTATTTTGTCACCACCAGCCTGGTAAACCCCCTGCGGCAGATGGCCGCCGCGACCCGTGCCTTCGCTAAGGGCGATTTCTCGGTCCGGGTGCCGGTGGAGGGCGATGATGAGATCGGGCGGCTGGCCTCCGCCTTCAATAACATGGCCACCGAGCTGGCCCTCACCGAATCGGTGCGCCGCAGCTTTACCGCCAATGTCAGCCATGAATTAAAAACCCCCATGACCACCATCGGCGGCTTTGTCGATGGTATCCTGGATGGCACCATCCCGCCGGAGCGGCAGAACCACTATCTGCACATCGTCTCCAGCGAGGTCCAGCGCCTTTCCCGCCTGGTGCGCAATATGCTCACCCTCAGCCAGATCGAGGCCGGCGAGCGCACCATCCAGCCCACCGAGGTGGAGATCACCTCCCTTGTCACCAATACCCTGCTGGGCTTCGAGCAGCGGCTGGAGGAAAAGCACATCGAGGTGGAGGGGCTGGATACCGACCGCTACTGGGTGCTGGCCGATGCCGACCTCATCCAGCAGGTGGTGTATAATCTCATCGATAACGCCGTCAAATTCGTTAATGAAGGGGGCAAGCTCTCCTTCGACTTTTATACCGAGGGCGAGAATATTATGGTAGCGGTGCGCAATACCGGCTCCGGCGTCCTGCCGGAGGAGATCCCGCGACTCTTCGACCGGTTCTATAAGACCGACCGCAGCCGCAGCCTGGATAAAAACGGCGTGGGCCTGGGGCTTTCCATCTGCCGCACCATTATGAATGTCCACGAGGGCGAGATTTTCGTCCGCAGCCAGCCCGGGGAATACACCGAGTTTGTATTCGGCCTCAAGGCCGACCCCGCCCACTACAAAAAAGGCGTCAACCGCAAAGCCCCTATGGTAGATGCCAGCTTTACCACATTGCCGGCGGCCCCCGCTGCCGGCCGGGAGGAGAAACAGCATGAGAAACCGCAGCAATGACAGCAACTACCACTGGGATTACCAGGATTACCGGGGCAACTACGGCCAAAGCCCCGCCCGCGCCCGGAAAAGCAGCGGCCTGAAGTACTTCCTCATCGCCATGGGGGTGGTCATCCTGCTGGTGGGGGCGCTGTGCGTCGGGGCCTCCGTCTGGGGCAGCAAGCCTGCCCCGCAGCCGGATCAGGATTCGTCCATCGGCAATGAGCTGGAGCACCTGCCGGAGATCGACCAGCAGAACAAGCCGGAGGATAATGTGCCGGATACCACCGAAGACGGCCTTTTGACTCCCGCCGGCATCTATAAAAAGTGCGCCCCCTCGGTGGTGGGCATCATCACCTACGGCAGCAGCTCCACCGCGCAGGGCAGCGGCATCATCCTTTCGGAAAACGGCTACATCATCACCAATGCCCATGTGGTCGGCGGCGGCGAAAAGTTCGAGGTCGTGCTGCAAAATGGCGATAGCTATGATGCCACCGTCATTGGGGCGGATAACCAGAGCGACCTGGCTCTGCTTAAAATGCAGAACCCGCCCGAGGGGCTGGTCGCGGCTACCTTCGGCAACAGCGATGAGCTGGAGGTCGGCGAAATGGTGGTCGCCATCGGCAATCCCGGCGGTCTGGCGCTGGCCTCCACCCAAACCGTCGGCTATATTTCGGCGGTGCAGCGCACCATCACCACCGAGCTGGGCTACACCATGGTCTGCATCCAGGCGGATGCCGCCATCAATCCCGGCAACAGCGGCGGCCCCCTCATCAATACCTACGGCCAGGTGGTGGGCATCACCTCCAGCAAGCTGGTGGAGGAAGGCTACGAGGGCATTGGCTTCTCCATCCCCATCAATACCGCCCTGCCCATTCTGGACGATTTAATGCAGCACGGCCGGGTGACCGGTCGGGCACAGCTGGGCATCACCGTGGTGGAAGTAGGCAGCAATGAAGCCAATTATTACGGCATCCCGGCGGGTCTGCGCATCATGTCCATCAATGAGGACAGCGATGTAGGCCGTCAGGGCGCCGAGGTCGGCGATATCATCACCTCCATTGATGGCTGGGCCATCACCAGCCGTGCCGATTGCAGCGATATCCTGGCACAGCACAAGCCCGGCGATACCGTGGAAATAAGCCTGTACCGGGCCAGCCGTACCGGCCGCGGCCAGACCTTCACCATCACAGTCACCCTGCTGGGGTCCTAAGCATCCCACAAAAGCCGCCCACGGGCGGCTTTTCTGCCCCTTGTGCCATATTGCCCATAAAGCCGTGTCATTTCCGGACAAACCTGCCAATGGCATTTCGGTCGGGAGTGATGTATAATTAAAAAGAGGAGGAAAGCAACCCGCATCGATACAGTAAGGAGGTGCCGAACGATGAAAAAGAGGATATCAGCCGTACTGCTGGCCCTGGCCGTGCTGTTCACCACCGCCCATGCCATGCCAATTTATGTGGATGGCAGCGCCCTGGGCTGGCAAGAACCGCTGACCCTGGAGGTGGAAAGCGGCGACAGCATCGATAATGTCAAGCAGAAAATCCAGGATAAGAAAGGCACTCCGCCGGATCAGCAATACCTGTATTTCGGCGGCAAGTTTTTGGAGAACGGCCGCACTCTGGCAGATTATAATATCCAGAAGGAAAGCACCTTGCAGCTGACCACCTTCCAGGAAGTGGCCACCTCGGAAGAGCTGTACAACGCATTGACTTCCGATACCGCGGTCATCCGCTTGACCGGGGATATTGAGATCACCGTCTATATGACGGTGAGTAGACCGGTGACCATCGATCTGAACGGCCACTTACTGAAAACAACCAGCGGGGCCAGCAACTTGATTCAAGTCATAGAGAATGGTGGGCTGACGCTGATCGACAGCAAGCCCAATGCCGTTCACAAGTTCGATAAGAGCAACGCCCTGTGGAAGCTGGCAGATGAAACCACCGCCGAAGAAAATATCATAGAGGTAAAGGGCGGCGCCATCACCGGCGGCAGCTACTACACCGGCGGCGGTATCTATGTGAGGAAAGGCGGCACGCTCCTCATGCGGGGCGGCAATATCGTGGGCTGCACGGCGCGCGAGGGCGGCGGTATTTATGTGGAAGATGGCGGCCGGTTCGAGATGTCCGCCGGCACCATTACCGGCTGCGTGGCACAGACCGCGAATAATGACGATACCCGCGGCGGCGGTCTCTGCAATTTCGGCACGACCGTCCTCTCCGGTACGGCAGCCATACGGGATTGCCGCGCGATCCAAAGCAATGTAGACCATGGATACGCCGGCGGCGGCCTTTACAGCGTCCGCAATCTGACCATCCGGGATAATGTAACGGTAAGCGGCTGCACGGCGCATGTGGAAAGCGGCGCCATGTCCATCAGCGGCGGCGATGCGAACAATAGTCCCACCGAGATCATCGGCGGAACATTCGATGGCTCCGTGACGAATGGCGGGACCATCAGCGGCGGTGCCTTTACCGGCCCGGTGTGGAATAATGGCATCATCTCTGGCGGCACCTTCAATGGGAAGGTAACAAATAAAAACGATATCAGCGATTCACCAGAAGAAACACCGGCTAAAATTTCCGGCGGCACCTTTAACGGGGAAGTCATCGGGGCCTATACGGTCACCTTCCAGTCGGAGGGTGGAAGCGAAGTAGCATCCCAGATTCGTGCCAACGCCCCTGCCGCCCGACCTGCCGACCCCACCAAAGAGGGGCATACCTTCATCGGCTGGTACAACGGCGAAAGCGAATGGAACTTTGAGACACCTGTGACCGAAAAACTGACCCTGACGGCAAAGTGGCAGATCAACCGGTACACCATCACCTTTGATACCGCCGGCGGCAGCGAGGTTCCCTCCATCACCCAGGACTACGGCACGGCCATTACCGCCCCGGCCAACCCTACCAAAACAGGCTACACCTTTGCCGGCTGGGATAAGACCATTCCCACCACCATGCCGGCCGGGGATATGACCATCACCGCCCGGTGGACCGAAAACCGGGTCATTGTCATCATCCGGCCGGATGACAGCAAGGATGAGCCGGACCCCGGTACCATCCATCAGTGGGGCCCCTGGCGCTCCAATGGGGATGGGACCCATACCCGCCGCTGCACAGCCAGCGGCTGCTCCGACCAGCAAAACGGGAAGTGCTACGGCGGCGCCCCCAATTGCACCAAGCGGGCAAGCTGCATCCTGTGCGGCGCCAAATACGGCAAGACCGACCTCACCCGCCACGCCTCCCTGGAAAAGCTGGAGGCGATAGCCGCCACAGCGGCGGCCAATGGCCGGGTGGAATGCTGGCACTGCACCGCCTGTGATAAGTACTTTGCGGACGCGAACGGCAAAACGGAGCTCACCGCGGAGAATACAGTAACCGAAAAGGTGCCGCCGAGCATCATACAGGGCAGCGACGCCCGATGGAAAAAGGGCGAAAGCAGCACCCTCACCTTCCGCTCCAACGCGGCGTTTGAGGACTTTGCCGAGGTGCTGGTCGATGGCGCGGTGCTGCCCTCCGAAAGCTACGAGAAGCGGAATGGGGAAGGCAACATCATCGTAGAGCTGCGGGAAAGCTACCTGGAGCAGTTGGCCGAAGGGGAGCATGCTTTGGCCATTCGCTCGGCAAGGGGAGATGCCACCACCCACTTTACCGTGGAGGCAGCACCCGATGAAACCCATCCGGTGAGCTGGTGGGTTTACGCGGCGGCTCTGGGGGCTTTTGCCATCGGCACCTGTGTCGCAGTGATCTCCTTCCGGCGCAAAAAAGCCGGATAAGTGACAGCAAATAGCAGAGATTCCGGATCTCCTTCGTACCAAGTGTACGGGGGAGATTTTTATTCAATTTTCAAGGTGCAGGTGGGAGGTGGGTTCCCGCTTAAGGCAGACCCCCAAATTGCCCGATGAGGTCTGCTGAAGAAAAA
>OKSD01003508.1_pt1 | contig 11812 bp, 8 predicted proteins | sample 1601221 | NCBI WGS metagenome assembly OKSD01 (sample SAMEA3541550, study PRJEB24748) | human gut metagenome | biome: human gut; feature: human-associated habitat; material: faeces | place: China | collected 2012
GAACTAGTCGTGCCCCATCAGGGCTTCTCCGGAAAGCTTCAGTAGAACACGCTTATAGATAGGTTTTGCTTTTTTCTGATCCGACATTCGCTGTATCTCCAGGCGGGCTAGGCACACTGCCGCCCTAATAACATATTAGTAAGGCATGGGGATAATACTGCAAAGACGCACCTTTGCGCTACGGCTTGGCAGAAGGTTCCCATAAAAAAACCGCTCGGAGAGACATCTCCCGGGCGGTTTTTCAGCCAGAATTCCGCTCCTCAGAAGAACGGAATTCCGGTACAGGCCATTAGGCCTGCTTGGAAGCGGCAACCTGAGCGGCCACTTCGGCAGCGAAGTCGTCAGACTTCTTCTCGATGCCTTCGCCAACGACGAAGAGGTAGAAGGCAGCGCAGGTGGCACCCTTGCTCTTCAGCAGCTGGCCGACGGTGATCTTGTCGTCCTTCACGAAGGGCTGGTTGAGCAGCGTCACTTCCTTCAGGAACTTCTTCACGGAGCCTTCAGCGATACGCTCAACGAGGTTCTCGGGCTTGCCGGACTCGCGGGCCTTTTCGATAGCGATACGGCGCTCGGACTCGATCAGCTCAGCGGGAACGCCGTTCTCATCGAGAGCCTTCGGCTTGGAGGCAGCGATGTGCATGGCGACGTCGTGGGCGAGTTCATCGTCGCCGCCGATCATGTCAACCATAGCGGCGATCTTGGCACCACCGTGCACGTACGTGTCGAGACGGCCCTGGGCTTCCACGCGGATAAAGCGGCGGAAGGACATGTTCTCACCGATCTTGCCGACGAGGCCCGTGCGGATCTCTTCGAGGGACTTGCCATCAACCGTCAGGGCGGAGAGGGCAGCGATGTCAGCCGGGTTCTTTTCCGCGACGAGGCGGGCACCAGCTTCAGCCATGGCGACGAAGTCAGGGTTCTTCGCAACGAAGTCAGTTTCAGAGTTGACTTCGAAGAGAGCGCCGAGCTTGCGGTCGTCAGACACGTAAACACCGACAATACCTTCAGCGGCGACGCGAGCGGCAGCCTTGTTGGCCTTGTTGCCCAGCTTCACGCGGAGGATTTCCTCAGCCTTGGCGAAATCGCCTTCAGCAGCCACGAGGGCCTTCTTGCACTCCATCATCGGAGCGTCGGTCTTCTGGCGAAGGTCTTTCACCATTGCGGCGGTAATAGCGGCCATTTAATTCTCCAGATACTAATAAATTTGATACGTTTGAAAATCGAAAGGGGGCGCACCCAAGACTGAGAGCGCCCCCTGAAATGCTTCGGCAGGAACGCCTGCTGAATGACTGATTAGGCCTGAGCGGCAGCGTCAGCAGCGGTTTCAGCGGCTTCGACTTCCACGAACTCTTCAGCCGGATCCTTGTCAGCACCTTCCTGGTGTTCAGCGGCGCCGGCGATGACGGCGTCAGCGATGCAGGAGGCGTAGATAGCGACAGCCTTGCCGGCGTCGTCGTTACCCGGGATCACATAGTCAACGCCAGCGGGGCTGCTGTTGGTATCGACAACGCCGATAACCGGAATGCCCAGCTTGTTGGCTTCCTGAATGGCGATCTTGTGATAGCCAACGTCAATGATGAACAGAGCGTCCGGGAGGGAGGCCATGTCCTTGATGCCGCCGATGGAACGGTTCAGGGCTTCGATTTCACGGTTGAAGTCGAGAGCTTCCTTCTTCGTCATCTTCTCAAGGCCGCCTTCAGCGACGGTGTCTTCCATTTCCTTGAGGTGCTTGAGCGTGTTCTTCACCGTCTTGAAGTTGGTGAGGGTGCCGCCGAGCCAACGGCGATCGACGTAGCTCATGCCGGCGCGCTGGGCTTCAGCAGCGATGATCTCGCGGCCGCCGCGCTTCGTGTCGACGAACAGGATCTTGCCGCCCTTGGCAGCGAGGTCGTGCGCGAACTTCTCGGCTTCAGCGAGCTTCGCAACCGTCTTCTCGAGGTTGATGATGTGGATGTGGTTGCGGGAGCCGAAAATGTACTGAGCCATCTTCGGGTTCCAGAAACGGGTCTGATGGCCGAAGTGGCAACCAGCTTCAAGCATTTCACGCATGCTAACCATGTTGATTCTCCAAGGTTTGGTCTGACATCCGGGTCTCATGCCTGCTTGCATAAGCGGGCACCTCGGTAAACCCGGATGCGCTATTTAAGGCTCCCGCCCAGAGGACGGACAGCCAGAAAAAAGGTTAAGTTTGTCTGCCCCGGTTGGAGCAGGCGTGCAATTATAGGATAAATTGAGATCCCGCTCAAGCGTTTTTTATGAATTTTCTTTGAGCTTTAGCCGCACTTCCCTGCCCCGCCCCCGCCTCTGGTGTACCATGTTGGCTAACTCTGGTTTTCAATATGACCTGCGCCGCGGGAAGCGGCCGGGCGTCCTGCGCCCCCTTCCTCTCTTCCCGCGTCCGGGGACAATTTAAAAATGGCAAAAGAACAGATCCCTAGCATTCATATCTGCACGCCGGAAGAAATCGAAGGACAGCGCACCGCCTGCCGCCTCGCTTCCGAGCTGCTTGACTACATCACTCCTTACGTCGAACCGGGTATCTCTACCCTTGAGCTCGATAACCTCATTCACCGCTATACGGTCGATGTCCAGAAATGCCGCCCGGCGGACCTTGGGTATCCGAACGCTGAAGGAGTCCCTTTCCCGGCCGCTTCCTGCATCTCGGTGAATAATGTCGTCTGCCACGGTATCCCGTCGGAAAAGAAGCTGAAGAAAGGCGATATCGTGAATATCGACGTCACGAGCATCTGGAACGACTTCTACGGTGATACTTCCCGTATGTTCCTTGTCGGCAAGCCGACCATCGCGGGAGAGCGTCTCGCCCGGGTGACCTACGAATGCATGTGGCGCGGCATTGAGGCCGTGAAACCCGGCAATACTTTCCGCGATATCGCTGTTGCCTGTGAAAAGGTGGTGTCAGATGCCGGTTACTCCACAGTGCGCGAGTACGGCGGCCACGGTATCGGCAAAGGTGTTTTCCACGGTGAGCCCTGGGTGTCTCACTATCCCCTTTCCCCGAAGGATTTCCCGCCCGCGGGCATCGTGTTTGAGCCTGGCATGATGTTCACGATTGAGCCGATGGTGAATGCCGGCCGCCGCCACATTCTGGATCTCGGAGACGGATGGACGGTGGTGACGAAAGATCATTCCCTTACCGCGCAGTGGGAACACACCCTCGTCGTGACAGAAACCGGTTACGAGGTGCTCACGCATTCGGATGGCTGCCCGAAGCCGCCGGAATGGGCGACCCAGAAGTGGTAAGAAATCGCTGAGCCTCTCGCTCAGAACAAAAAGCCGCGGAATAAAATCCGCGGTTTTTTCTGATTTTAGGCAGACGTTATCCCCGTGATCAGGCCTTCTTCTCCGCGAAAGCCCACCAGTAGACGAGCGCCACCATGAACCCTCCGACGAGGTTTCCGAGCGTCACAGCGGAGAGGTTATAGAAGATCCCCGGAATCGTGATGACCGAGGGGTCGAATCCCGCGGGAGCCGGGAAACCGCTCGAAGCGAGAAGGTATCCCATCGGAAGGAAGTACATATTGGCCACACAGTGCTCAAACCCAAGCGCAACGAAAGCGGAGACCGGGAGGAGCACAGCGAGAATCTTGTCAGCTACCGAGTGAGCCGCGAATCCCATCCAGACCGCGAGGCACACGAGCACGTTGCAGAGAATGCCTTTGAAGAAGAGTGTCCCCCAGCCAAGCGACACCTTGCCGGCCGCAATCTTCATCATTGTGGCTCCCATCTGCCCAAGTTTCGGGGTATCAGAGAGGTAGACGAGTGTCACCAGAATCACTGCGCCGACCAAATTGAATATCCAGACCCAGATCCAGTTCCTCAGCATGCCGCCCACGGGAATCTTCCTCGAGGCAAGAGCCCCAATCATCAAGGAGTTTCCCGTAAAGAGCTCCGCGCCGCAGATGATCACGAGAGCAAGGCCAAGCGAGAACATCAGGGCTCCCGCAAAACGCTGCACCGCGAAGGACAGCGAGCTGTCAGCCATGAAGAGCGTGAAGTAAAGTCCGCCGAGACCAATAAAAAAGCCCGCGGCGAGCGCGAGCGGTATCAGTCTGGAAAGCGTCAGGGCATTTTTCGTGACCCCGATCGACTCCGCCTTCCGTTCAATCGCGGCAGGGGCAAGCGAATCAATCGAAATCACGGGCTGCGAGGCGGCGCCCTCTTTCTTCAAATCAGTCATTCCTTATTCTCTCCTTAATCTGGAAGTGCTGAAGAATGATGATTTTAAAGGAAAATTACATTATTCAAAAGGCTACTGAAGTATCAGGCGGCATCCCTACTCAGGGGCATGCCGCCTGTCACTTATGGTGATACCGGATATCCGTCATGCCCTCTGATGGACTACAGAAAATTAGGAAAGCGCGGTTCCGGAATACGTACCGCGTACCGTAACCTTTCCTTCCCGCTTCAGGAAGACGCCGCGCGACATCACATCCGTCAGTTCCCCGTTCGAGCGAAGGAAACAGAGATCCGCGTCCCGCCCGGTTTCCAGCCGGCCCTTCGGTATCAGGAGACTGTCAGCCACATTGCTCGTAAGGAAAGGCAGCGCGCGGCGGATACCTATCTCGTGCGCGAGAATCTTCCAGGCGCGGAAATTATTCCGGATGTCGAGAGTCTGCAGTCCCTGCAGCGTCCCGTCTTCCGCGTAAACCGGCAGAGCGCCATGACCGTCAGTGGAGAGCGTGATGCGGTCTTCGGGAACACCCCCGGAAATTGCTTTCAGAACGGCATCCGCGGCTTTCTCAGGTTCATCCGTCGTGAAATCGAGCATCCCGCCCGCGCGGCCGAACTCAATCGCCGCATCCAGGTCTCTCGCGCAGTGCGTCGGTCTGAAATGCTCAATCGGAATTCCCCGCTTGACCGCTTCCATAAACATACCGAACGCGCCGCCCAGCGTTCCGAGATGGATATGAAGGAAACCCCGCTTGCCGGCCAGGCGGCCTCCGAGCCTGATTTCGGAGACGAGCCGCATCAGCTCTTCCATCGTCATAAAGGAAGCGCGTGTATCGGCCATGGCAACTTTGACCCCAAGGCACTCGGGGATTGTGTAGAGATCCAGCTTCACGGAGCCGGTAAGCGTGGTCGGAGGATAGGCGTAGTTTGAGGTCCACATCCAGGTGGAGAGACCTTCCCGCCTCAGGCCGCGGATCTTCGCAAGCAGAGAAACCACCGGGCGGGAAATGACATCAGCCCCCAGAACGCCGACTACAGTCGTGTCGCCGCACTCCGCTGCTTCCTCAACAGAAAGCTCCGGCGCCCGGGTATGCTCTCCGCCCTCACCGCCTCCGCCTGTCACGTGCACATGCTGATCGATAAATCCCGGAAGCGCCTTCGCTCCTGACATATCAATCTTCTGAAGCCCTGGGATTCCCGGGTCAAGCGAGTCGCCGATTGCGGCGATCCGCCCCTCGACCACGAGAATATCCTTCACTCCCCGGTAATCCGGGGCATAGAGCTCAGCCCGCTGAAAAAGAAAACTTGCCATTGGATTTCTCCTTTCTTTTTTCGATGCGGGACTTCGGAGACGGCCTCCCGGTCTACTTCGAAGACTCGCGGTTGAAACCGTAGACCCGGACCGGCCGTTTCTCGACACCGCCGATACCGCGGAGCCTGTCAAGAACCTTTTTCGCGTTTTCGACCACCGGATTCGTGCTCGAATCGCTTCCGATCTCTTTCTGCTTCGTTTCACGGGCGATTGTCATGAAGAGCTTCACGCGGTTCGCGATATTCGCCTCCGAGCTGCCGGCTTCAAAGTCGAGCGCCATCAGGTTGGATTCCGGATAGCGGCCGCGGATTGCCTTCGCAACCCCCTTGCCCGTGATGTGGTTCGGGAGACAGCCGAAAGGCTGCAGACAGAGCACATTCGGAACACCATGATTGATAAAGTCAATCATCTCTGCCGTAAGGAGCCAGCCTTCACCGGCCTGTTCTCCGAGCGACACAATGCCTTTCACCGAGGTCTGCAGTTCCTTGAAGTCCGCGATCGGCATATAGCGGGTGCCGGCGAGCGCTTCGCGCATCGAGCGACGCAGAGACTCGATTCGGCCCATAAAGAACTTCCCAACCATCGACTTCAGGAAAGAGCCGCGGCGGAACTTCTGCTCTATCACGCTGTCATCCAGGCAGTAGAGGAAGAAGTCCGTCATATCTGTCAGCACCGGTTCGCCGCCTTCAGCCAGAATCATGTCCGTCAGGTGACGGTTGGCGTCCGGGTGATACTTCAGCAGAATCTCACCCACGATGCCGACACGCGGTTTTTCGATGTCATCCTGCGGGATGGAACCAAACTCGCGAACCATCGGGATCATGTCAGACTCGAAGTCTTCGACGCTGTTACGGAAGCTCACATCGCGGGCCCGCTCGATCCACTCGTCAAGCTTCTCCTTCGCGTCACCCTTGAAGAGCTCGTGAGCCTTGGTCGCGTAGTAGAGCCTCTGCAGCATATCGCCGTAAAGGGTCGCGATCATTGCGCGGCGAAGTGCAAGCGGCGAAATCGAGAAACCCGGCTGTTCATTCAGAGAACCGCCGGAGAGCGACACAACCGGCACCTGGCTGAAACCCGCTTCAGCCAGAGCGCGATGGAGCAGCGCGATGTAGTTAGTCGCGCGGCACGGACCGCAGGTCTGAGCCAGCATGAGTGCCGTATGGTCAGGATCCTCAACGTTTTCTTTCAGCGCGTTCACCAGCTGACCGATCGTGACGATAGCCGGATAGCAGGCGTCGTTATTCACGTACTTCAGACCAGTTTCAATCGCGCGCGGCGACGCAACCGGAAGAAGCTTCAGCTTGTAGCCGCTTGCGGAAAGGGCCTTTTCCAGAATGGCGAAGTGAATCGGCGACATCTGAGGTGCCAGAATCGTATGGGTTTCGCGCATCGAACGCACGAAAACCGCAGGCTTCGCCGGTGCCTTTGCGGGCGTCTCGTCAGACTCGTCTGCCTTCGGCATGCCACGGCCCGCCTTGCGCTCTTCCACCGTTGCGAGGAGCGACGCGATACGGATCTTCGCGGGTCCGAGCGAATCGCCCTCGTCGATCTTAAGAAGCGTGTAAAGCTTTCCGGACCGCTGCAGGATTTCGGCCACCTGATCCGACGTGATGGCATCAATGCCGCAGCCGAAATTCGTGAGATGGATCAGCTCAACACAGGGCTCGGTCGCCGCGAGCGCGGCCGCGCGGTAAAGCCTCGAGTGATAAGCCCACTGGTTGACAACACGCAGCTTCCCGGGTTCAGGCGCGAGCTGCATCACAGAGTCTTCCGTCACGACCGACACGCCCAGAGACGCGATGTAGTCGGGAAGCCCATGATTGATCAGTGGATCCACGTGGTAAGGACGGCCTGCGATCAGGACCACCGTCTTGCCGGCAGCCTGAGCCTCTGAGAGAACCTTCTCGCCCTCGGCCTCCAGCCTCTGCTTCCAATCCGCCAGCGCGTCGCGGGCCGCATCATAGGCACGGTCAACTGCCGCCCCGTCAAGCTGCGGGAAATACTTCAGCATCACGCGCTTCACGACCTTCTTGTCGCTCACCAGCACGAAAGGCGTCAGAACCTGAGGCTCCACACCGGCCGGAAGATCCGCGTTCAGGCGGACCACTTCCGGGTAGCCCGCGACCACAGGGCAGGCAAAAGTGTTATCCGACTCCTTGAAAACTTTCTCTTCCTTCGGGATGCAGGGGAACCAGATCCGCTTCACACCGTGCGTGGCAAGCCACGTCACGTGGCCGTGGGCCAGTTTCGCCGGGAAACAGACAGACTGAGACGGCATCGAGGAAAGTCCGGAGTCAAAAATGGACTTCGTGGACTCCGGCGACAGCACAACACGGAAACCGAGTTTCGTGAAAAGCGTGAACCAGAACGGGTAGTGCTCGTAAATATTGAGCGCACGCGGAATGCCAATCACACCCTGAGGCGCGTTCTCCTCTGCGAGAGGCTCCCCTTCAAACAGGTGCTGCAGCTTCCAGGCGCAAACGTTATTCGTCGGCTCTTCTTTCTTTTTCGCGCCGCCCCGGGCACCGAAGTCGCAGCGGTTGCCGGAAATAAACTTCCGGCCATTGCTGAACCGGTTCATCGTCAGCATGCAGCGGTTGTTGCAGCCCTTGCAGCGGAAGCTGCGGGTTACCACTTCGAGCGCCTCAAGAGAAGCGACATCAAGTTTCGGTGCGGGCAGATTCCTCATCTGCACCTTTTCACGCGCGATCAGAGCGCAGCCATAGGCTCCCATCAGACCGGCAATATCCGGGCGAAGCACGGGCTTCCCGAGATGCTTCTCCAGGACTCGGAGCAGTGCGTCATTCAGGAAGGATCCGCCCTGCACAACCACATGGTCGCCGAGCTCTTCAGCCGAACGGAGACGGAGCACTTTGTAAAGCGCGTTGCGGATCACTGAGTAGCAGAGACCGGCCGCGATGTCACCGACATCCGCGCCTTCCTTCTGCGCCTGCTTCACACGGGAATTCATAAACACCGTGCAGCGGGTACCGAGATCCGCGGGATTCTTCGCAAAAAGCGCCTTATGCACAAATTCCGGCAGTGTCAGGTTGAGGCTCTTCGCGAATGTCTGGATGAAGGCGCCGCAGCCAGAGGAGCAGGCTTCGTTGAGCTTCACCTGCTCAATCACGCCGTTATGCGTCTTCAGGCACTTCATATCCTGACCGCCGATATCGATCACATAGGTGGTCTTCGGGTCAAGGAATGTCGCGGCGCGCAGATGCGCCACGGTTTCCACTTCACTCAGCGGTGTTCCAAGGACAGATGCCGCCAGATCAGCGCCGTAACCCGTGGTGCAGATACCCCGGATCTGAGCGCCTTCCGGCATCTCTTTCAGCAGCTCAATCACATGAGGAAGAAGCGTCGGCAGCACGGAACCCGTGTTGCTGCCATACCAGGACTTCACGATGCGGGATTCGCTGTCGAGCACGACAGCCTTCATGGTGGTGGAACCGAGGTCCACACCCATCCAGAGATCCCCCTTCGCTTCGGCAATCGGAGCCCGGGGTGTCACCTTGCGGCTGTGATCCGCGAGGAACTTCTGATACTCCTCTTCACTCGTAAACAGAGGGGGAAGGCTCGAGGTGCGCTTTCCCGTCGGACGGCTGCGCTCAATACGTTCAATCCAATCACTGAGCAGAATAGGACCTGCGCGGTTCTCATTCTCAAGCCGCGGGGAAAGTGAGCAGAGCGCCGCGCCGTAGGCCACGATGAATTGGCCGTCAGGAATATCGGCTATCGTTTCATCCGTAAGCTTCAGCGTTGCTATAAAGCGTGCGCGAAGCTGATCCAGGAAGTGAAGAGGACCGCCAAGGAAGGCGACTTTCCCTCGGATCGGGCGGCCGCAGGCCAGACCGCCGATTGTCTGATCGACGACAGCCTGAAGAATAGAAGCGGCCACGTCCTCCCGACCCGGCATTCAGAAGAGGCACAACGTCCGTCTTCGCGAACACGCCGCAGCGGGACGCAACGGGATAGATCGTCTTCGCGTCGGCCGCGAGTTTATTGAGCCCTGACGCGTCCGTATTGAGGAGTGACGCCATCTGGTCGATGAACGCCCCCGTGCCGCCGGCACAGACCTCATTCATCCGAAGCTCCATCCCATCCGAGAGATAGAGAATCTTCGCGTCTTCGCCGCCAAGCTCAATTGCCACATCCGTATCAGGGGCGACGAGTTTGATAGCGCGGCTAGACGCAATCACTTCCTGAATGAATCCGGCGCCTGCTGAAACGGCAAGATCCAGAGCGGCGGATCCTGTCAGCATCAGTTCAAAGGCGGTATCGGGGTATTTGACCTGCAGCTCCTTCAGGAGCGTCAGCGCTGTTTCCTTTACAGCCGCGCCATGGCGACGGTAATCGCTTTCAAGGATCTTTCCTTCGCTGTCAACAACTGCAAACTTGGCAGTCGTAGAACCTAGATCAAGACCAATCCCTAGAATCTTCACAACTTGACTCCAAAACCGTCCAATTCCCCGGTTACAGACCGGGGAAGGCTGCTGTTAAACGATGGACCGGCAAAAAAACCTGTGTAAATTTTGACAAATCGGCAGTTGTATAAGAAGCAACCAGAATACAGGTTTACCCTTATCAAAAACCGAACCGTATATCGTCAGACTTCAGCCTGGTAGACGCTTCTGTAAATAGTGAGCACATCAGAGGCTTCAAGCGGCACAAAGTGTCCCAGAGTTTTTCCTCCGGTCACACTCTGAGCAAGCTCTTCAAGCGGCGCGTCACCAGCTCCGAGTGCCGTGAGAGAATCCGGCATTCCCATCTCGCGGTAGAAAGCCTTCAGCCGGGCAATGCCTTCGCGGATCGCCTCGGCATCATCCTCCTCCTTCACTTCCATCACATTGCGGGCCCACTGTGCCACGCGCTTCGGATTTCTGACACCGACAAAAGCGAGATACCCCTGAATGATGACCGCGAGCCCTTCAGCATGGATGATGGATGGCTTCCATCCGGAGAGAGCGTGTTCCATTCCGTGGCAGGCCCAGTCCTCCTCCTGTCCGAGGCCATAGAAACCGTTATGTGCGAAAGTGCCCGCGAGACCGATCTGGCTCCAGGCGCTGTAGTTCTTGGGCTCGCGGCGGATAATGCGGCCGAAATGCATGATGGAGCGCATTGCGGCTTCTGCCTGACCATCAATAAAACCCGTATCAGAAGTATTCGTGAAGTAGCGCTCCATGATGTGGCTCATCATGTCCACCACACCGGAGGCTGCCTGGACGGCAGGCAGCGTAAAGAAGAGCTCCGGATCAATCAGCGACATAAAGGATCGGATATGCTGGCTCGCAGTCCCCAGTTTCTTCTCGCCATTCGTCACCACGACGCGCATGGAAAGTTCGGAGCCGGCCGCCGGAATCGTGAGGATTACGGAGATCGGTGTAGCTTTTTCGCAGACAGCCCGGCCGATAAAGAAATCCCAGACATCACCGTCATAAGGAATTCCCATCGACGCGGCCTTCACGGTATCGATCACTGAACCGCCACCCACCGCAAGCAGCACATCCGGCCGCCATTCGCGCGCCTCTGCGATCAGTTCACGGATAAAGCCAACCTCCGGGTTCGGATGCACACCGCCTTTTTCCCGGACACTTAAGCCCGCATCAAGGAGTGACTGCTTTACCCGGTCATAAAGTCCGGTTCGTTTGATGGAGCCTCCTCCGTACACGAGAAATACCTTTCCGCCGGCGAAACGGCGCGCCAGACGTGTACCTATTTCTGTCTCAACTCCCCGGCCGAATACCAGTTCCGTTGGAGAACAAAAATCGAAATTCTGCATTTAAGCCCCTTCAATCTGAAACACATGTTGCGATCAGCTTACAACAAAATTTGTTACGCGCTAAGGATCCCGGATACCTAACCTGAGGGGCATTATTTCCGCTTCAAAAGTACCCCCCCGAAAGTGGGATGCGGGTTATTTTCGGCTTGACTTTGACTGTCTGAACGTCTATCTTTCAGGCCATGTCAAAAACGGCCTATCTGATACGCGGGGGACTGCACCGGTCTCTGCCGCGCACTTTTTTCGCCTGGTTCCGCCGCTGCGGGAACCAGCGGTCGCCGTTTTTTCAAGGAATCTTCCCTTTGCGGGAAGATTTTTTTTGCGTCCATGACAAGCGCCGCAGCCCGCGATCGGTCTTTCGGACCGTACTGCAGGCCACTTCGGGACCCCTCTCCCGCAGGCGCATCAATTCTCCCATCACTCATTTTTAATCTGAGGCAAGCTCTATGTTGGAAAAACCCCTGACGGTTCGAGACCTGATTGAACCCGCCATCATGAAGGCTGGCGGCTGGGTGAACACCCATGCC
>OKSD01003509.1_pt1 | contig 11805 bp, 10 predicted proteins | sample 1601221 | NCBI WGS metagenome assembly OKSD01 (sample SAMEA3541550, study PRJEB24748) | human gut metagenome | biome: human gut; feature: human-associated habitat; material: faeces | place: China | collected 2012
GAGCGCCACCTTGCCAAGGTGGAGGTAGCGAGTTCGAGCCTCGTAACCCGCTCCATTTTTTTCGGCACCATAGCCAAGCGGTAAGGCAGAGGTCTGCAAAACCTTTATTCCCCGGTTCGATTCCGGGTGGTGCCTCCAAAACCGGCAGCACTTTTAGAAGTGTTGCCGGTTTTACCTTTTTCTACAAAAATAGCTGCCGAGGGGCGGCTTTTCATTAGCACATCAGTTAGCATAAACTAACTGCATGGATAAGATGCTGCAGCAATAAAGAGGGAACGGATGAAGTATTTTGAGTATGGGGCAGAGCGCCCAGAGGGGCTTTCAGAAAGAAGTTCAGGCGGCATACCGGCAGGATGCCCAGCAGTAAAAGAGCGGAGGTGTGACGAGGTTTTGGGATAATGTGGCGTTGGTATACGATATTTTTGCGAATGTCTTTAACCGGAAGGCGAATAAAAAGCTGTGCGATACAGTGACGGCGCTGATCCGGCCTACCGATGAGGTGCTGGAATGTGCCTGCGGCACCGGGCTACTGACCGGGGTGATTGCCCACAAGCGCAGAAGCCGGCTATCCCCTGTGTGAGGGGAAGATCCCGTGCGCAGTGGCGGTACTGAAAAAGAGAAACTGAGGGAGTGGTGATATGAAGGCGAGATGCATTGGAGGAAAACATCTCACTTACTGAGATTGCCCATAGGAAAATGACAAGCTATGTGGTATAATGACCCCATATAACCACAGTAGGAGGAAAAAAGCATGAGATATGGGATCATCGGTGCGCTGGATGAAGAAATAGCACTGGTAAAGGAACAGATGACCGAGGTGAAGGAGCATAAGCTGTATGGGCGCAGCTTTTACACCGGGCGCATCGGAAAAAAGGAGATCGTGCTGGTGTGCTGCGGCGTGGGCAAGGTAAACGCAGCGCTCTTTGCCAATGCGGTCATACGGGAATTCCACGCCGAGGCGGTCATCAATATCGGTATTGCCGGGGCTATTGGCGCGGGCATTGGAGTGATGGATGTGGTGCTGAGCACGGAGGCGGCGTTCCATGATCAGGATGAGGTCATGGTAAAGTATTACCCGTTCCGCAGGTCCTTTCAGGCAGATCCTGCTCTGCTGGCATTGGCGCAAATGGCGTGTGAAGGCGTGACAATACACGGGAAGGTCGTTTCCGGATTGATTGTAAGCGGCGACCGATATGTAACGGATAACGCTATAAAGCAAAGCCTGCGGGAACGCTTTGACCCCTGCTGCACCGAAATGGAGGGTGCTGGCATTGCCCATGCAAGCTTTGTAAACGATACTCCGTTTCTCATCATCCGGACGATGTCTGACAGTGCAGATGAAGGGGCAGATGACAGCTACGATAATTTCATCGATGCGGCGGCGCACCAGTCAGCGGCCATTGTGCTGAAGATGCTGGAGCTGGCCGAATAAGCCCAACAAAACAGAAAAACCAACCCCCGATGCCTTCCGTAGAAAAGCACCGGGGGAACTTTTATATTTTCTCCAGCAGCCGGGCAATGGGGGAACGATGGACCTTCATGGCGCCGACCGGACAGAATTCCTGACAGCAGAAGCACTTGATACACTTTTTGCGGTCAATGCGTGGTTTGCCGTTTACCATGGTGATGACCTTGGCCGGACAGATGCGCTGACACTCGGCACAGCCGATGCATTCCTCCTTTTGAACACCGGGCCGAGAGCTCATCGCGGCGCGGAGCAGGCGGTTGAACGCCTTGCCCCAAATGGCCGCGTTGCCATCCTGATGGAGAAGGTTTTCGGCATTGCGGATGTTTTTGAAATCTGGAACAATATAGGGTTGCCAGGGGTCGCTGACAGTGATTTCTCCGATTTCCTTGGGGGAGAGGGCGCGCTCCTGCGCGGCGGCAATGGTGGGGATACAGGCCGGCGGCAGGCCGATGATACCGGCACAGATCATATCCAGGCGGTAGGGGTTACAGCTGGCCAGCAGACAACCGATGGGCCGGGGTGTACCGGCGGTGGGACCATTGCCCTCCATCCCCACTACGGCATCAACTATATGCAGCCGGGCAGGGCGGGCAAGGTTCAGGTCCACGATCATGCGGGCGAAATCCATGGGGTTGGAGTAGCGGTAGTGGTATTCCGATTTGACACTGCCGGGTACTATGCCGTACATATTCTTGACGGCACAGGTCATGCCCATCATGCCGTGGGCTTTCAGCTTGCAGCAGTTGATGACAGCGTCGGCGTTATCCAAGTAGGCGGTGTATTTGAAGTCGTGAGCAACAGCTGCTTCCGGAAAATGGGCCTCTCGCACCTCAAAATTCTGATTGAGGTGTGCGCCGTATCGCTCCGCTTCCGCCGCGCCGCACCGCTGGTAGATGCGGCCAAGATAGGTGGCATTGTACACTCCGCCAGGACTATCGCCAATGACGACCGAAGCGCCGCGAGCGATCAGCATTTCACTAAGGGCACATAGCAGCGCCGGGTGGGTGGTCACGGCATCCTCCGGCGGGCGGCCGGCAACAAGATTGGCCTTGATGACGATCTTCATACCGAGGGTGACCCAGTCCAGACCGCCCAGCGGTGCCAGCAGACGGTCAAGGGCCGCGCGGATATGATCTATTTCATAATCGGTGCAGCGCACCAGCGATACATCACAGCTCATGGTATTTCTCCCAGTGGGTGGTTTATGATGTTTATTATAGCAGGAAATTGCCATCGGGGAAAGAAAAATCTCCCCCGGTAGGCGGGGGAGTGAAAAGGGACTTAATTTGCTTTCTTCTTTTCCGGGATAAGGAAGATGAACACCAGTGTACTGATGAGCAGCAGGAATGGGTAGAACAGATAGGGGATGATCTGGAAGGCGGTAACGCTGTGCCCCAGCTCTGTTACAGCGGTGATGGCAACCAGCATCTGTGCGCCGTAGGGGATGATGCCCTGGAAGACACAGGAGAAGGTATCCAGGATGGAAGCAGTTTTGCGGTTGCTGATGCCGTACTCCGCGGCCATTTCGGCAGCGATGGGATTGGCCATAACGATGGCGACGGTATTATTGGCAGTAGCGATATCCATGGCGCCAACCAAAAGCCCCATACCAAGCTGGCCGCCCTTTTTGCCGCGGAATACCTTCTTGATGCCGCGAAGCAACGCCTCAAAGCCGCCGTATTCCCGGATGAGAGCGCAGATGGCGGAAACCAGGATGGCGACCATGGTGGTCTCGAACATGCCCTCGGCGCCGGTGCCCATGTTTTTCAGCAGGCTTGTTGCGGCGATTTCTCCGGTGGCCAGCATGATGATGGATCCGGAAAGGATGCCAACGAGCAGTACCACAAAGACATTGATGCCGATAATACCGCCGACAAGTACCAGAACATAGGGAATGATCTGAACAAGATTGTATTCCTTGATGATGGGAAACTGCTCGATGGTGGTATTGTGGGAAATGATGAGAATGATAACGAGGGAGGCCAGTGCGGCCGGGAGCGCTATCTTAAAGTTTTCCCGGAACTTGTCCTTCATCTGGCAGCCCTGGCCATTGCAGGCGGCAATGGTGGTATCGCTGATGAAGGAGAGGTTGTCCCCGAACATAGCACCGCCGATGACCGATGCCACGCAGAAGGGCAGGGAAAAGCCGGTGGCGACTGCCAATGGCGCAGCGATAGGAGTGATAAGGGTAATGGTACCCACCGAGGTGCCCATGGCCAGCGAGACAAAGCAGCTGACGACAAAGAGAATGACAACAGAATACTGCGAGGGAACATGAGAAAGCAGCAGGTAGGCAACGCTTTCGGCGCTGCTGCGGCCAACTACGCCCACAAAGATGCCCGCCGCCATGAAAATGAGGATCATGGTAACAATGTTTTTATCCCCGATGCCGTGGCCCATCAGCTCCAGCTTGGCGTCAAAGGAGAGCTCGCGGTTCTGCAGGCAGGCCACCAGCAGGGCGATGAGAAACGCCACGACGATGGGAATATTGTAAAAGCCCATGTTGATCTTAAGGCCGTACTTAAATAACAGGCCTAGACCTAAATAAATGACCAGAAACACCCCAATGGGCAGCAGGGCAATGGGATTGCTTTTTTTCATGTGGGTTCCTCCTCCAAAGCACAGTGAATGGAAAAACACTCTCGCCCCTTATGCATAAGGACGAGAGTGTGGGTTTCCTTGTCACATTTTCGTATTTACGCTTTAATCCGATAAAGAATAACCGAAAAATACGCTTTTGTCAAGAAAATGAGGGAATCAGCGGCGCTTGGCCCATGCGGTGGGAGTAATGGCGACCAGCAGGGGATAGATCTCCAGACGGCCCAGCAGCATGGCACCGGAAAGAACCAGCTTGGAGAAAGGGGAGAAGGCGGAATAATTGCCGCTGGGGGAGATGATGCCAAAGCCAGGGCCGACATTATTAAAGCAGGTGATGGCAGCCGAGAGATTGGTGGTCAGGCCGAAGGGTTCCCAGCAGATGAGCAGGAAAATGACCGCAATACAGACAATATATAGGGTAAAGTAGGTATTGCAGCTGTTGATAACCGCTTCATCCACCTTTTTATTCTCAAAGCGGACGACCCGGGTGGAACGGGGGTGCAGCACATGCTGCATCTCCCGGCGGATGGACTGTGCCAACAGCATGACGCGGCTGATTTTCAAACCGCCGGCCGTGGAACCGGAGCAGCCGCCAAGGAACAGGAGCACAAAGATGATTCCCTGACTGAGACCTGGCCATGTGGTGTAATCCGCGGTAGCGAAACCGGTAGTGGAAATGATGGCGGCTACCTGGAAAAAGGAGTGACGGACAGCATCGCCCGCGCCGTACACAGGGGCGATATTGAAGGCGATGATACCGGAAGCCACCACAATGATGGAAAGGAAGCAAATAAGCTCATGGCTGCGCAGCGCGGTGCGCCACTGTCCCATGATAATAAGGAAAAACAGATTGAAATTGATGGCAAAGAGCACCATGAAGAAAGCGACAATCCACTGATAGACGGGGGCGTAGCCAGCCATGCTGCTGTTTAGCATGCCAAAGCCGCCGGTGCCGGCGGTGCTCATGGCGTGGATGATAGCATCATAGATAGGCATGCCCGCCAGCAGGAACGCCGCAAATTCCAACAGGGTAAGTACGATATAGATGAGATACAGGATCTTGACACCGTCCCGGGCCTTGGGGACGATCTTATCCATGGTGGGGCCGGGCATTTCCGCCCGCAGGATGTGCATGGTACGGTCGGGGGCCTTGGCCGAGATGATGGTGACGAACACCAGGATACCCATGCCGCCGATCCAGTGGGTGAAGCAGCGCCAGAACTGCATGGAGTAGCTAAGAGCCTCGACATCCTGCAGCAGGGTGGCGCCGGTGGTGGTAAAGCCACTCACCGTTTCGAACAGCGCATCGATATAATGGGGAATGGCGCCGCTGATGGTAAAAGGCAGCGCCCCCACCAGGGAAAGCGCCAGCCAGGCCATGGCCACTATAACAAAGCCTTCCTTGGAGAAGATATCCTGGCGCTGAGGGGGTGCGACCCGCCGCAGCAGGAAGCCCACGCCCGTGGCAATGAGTATGGCCGCCAAAAAGGCCAGCGCCTGCTTGTGCTCTTTGAAGCCCATGGCAATGAGCAGGGGAATAAGCATCATGGCGGCTTCGATATACAGCACCGTTCCGGTGGTGGAAAGTACGATTCTGTGATTCATTTTCCGCTTCCTTTTTAAGATGGTTTTGGAAATCGCAATTTATTATAGCACAGTAGCGCCAAACAATCAATGCAAAGGCAAAGAAGCCACAAAGGATTTGTCGCTGGGGACGGAATGTGGTATGATAACAAGGAAGGAGAGTGGATCTCATGATACAGAAGGCGGAACGGATCATAGAAGCCTATCAAAAAGTAAAACCGGCTGGCTGTGGTGTCATTGCCATGGATGGCCGAGCGGCGGCAGGAAAAACTACCTTGGCAGAGGAACTGGCTGTGACTCTGGGCGGCGCCGTGGTACACATGGATGATTTCTTCCTGCCAGGAGAGCTGAGAACGCCGGAACGGCTGGCAGCTCCGGGCGGAAATGTCCATGCCGAGCGCTTTGCGGAGGAAGTGCTGCCCTATCTGCGGCGGGGAGAGGCTTTCCGCTACCGGCGGTTTGACTGCCACAGAATGGACTATAACGGCTGGGTGGAAATTCCGCCGGTTCCGGTCATCATCGTGGAGGGGGCATACAGCCAACACCCGCGGTTTGGAGGTTATGCCGATCTGACGGTGTTCTGTGATATCGCTCCGGAAGAACAAAAGCGGCGCATTACAGCCCGCAATGGGGAAGAGCACTGGATGGTATTTCGGGAGCAATGGATTCCGCTGGAGGAAAAGTACCTGGCAGAGTACCATATCAAAGAAAATGCCATGCTGACCGTATGAACATTGTGTGAATACCGGGCAATATCCGGAAGAACTGGTTGCAATTCCCGGGGGCTTTGTATATAATTTAATCACATTTGCGGGCAATGCCCGAAGATAAAGGAGGTAAACTGATGTCCGAATACATTTTGAGCTGCTGCTCCACCGCGGATCTTTCCAAGGAGTACTTTGAAAGCCGTAATATTCACTATATCTGTTTCCACTATATGCTGGGGGATAAGAGCTACCCCGACGACCTAGGGCAAAGTGTGCCGTTTGATGAGTTTTACGCCCGCATGGCGGCCGGTGAAATGACCAAGACTTCTCAGGTGAATGTGGATGAATTCGTGGCCTACTTCGAGGGCTTCCTCAAGGAGGGCAAGGATATCCTGCATGTCAGCCTGTCTTCCGGCCTTTCCGGTTCGGTCAATTCCGCCCGCATCGCGGCGGAGGAGCTGGCGGAGAAATATCCAGACCGCAAGATCTATGTGGTGGATTCCCTGGGGGCCTCCTCCGGTTACGGTCTCTTTATGGATAAGCTGGCGGACCTGCGTGATGAGGGAAAGACTCTGGAGGAAGTGCGTGACTTCGCCGAGGAAAACCGCTTGAAGCTGCACCACTGGTTCTTCTCCACCGATCTGACCTTCTATGTCCGCGGCGGCCGTGTTTCCAAGGCTGCCGGTTGGTTTGGCACCGCGCTGAAGATCTGCCCGCTGCTGAATATGGATGATGAGGGACATCTCATTCCTCGTCAGAAGATCCGTGGTAAAAAGGCTGTCATCCAGCAGATCGTAAAGGAGATGGAGAACCACGCCCAGGGCGGCCATGATTACAATGGCAAGTGCTTTATCTCCATGTCCGCCTGCTATGATGATGCCCGTGCAGTTGCTGATCTGGTTGAGGAGAAGTTCCCACACCTCAATGGTAAGGTTATGATCAATAATATCGGTACCACCATTGGTAGCCATACCGGCCCCGGTACCGTGGCACTGTTCTTCTGGGGCGATGAGCGTACCCACTGATCTTATTATTAATGTAATGTCCGAAAGGAGCGCCTTTTATGGCTAAATCCGGCTTTTCCGGCAAAAACATTCTCATCAATCTGATCGTCACCATTGTGGCGGGTTTCATTTACTTTTATGTGGAGCTGCCGCCCATCAATCTGCACTCTGCAGCATTTTATAGCTTTTTCCTGTTCCTCTCGGTAGTATACTGCATCACGGCGGTTATCACTTCCGGCATCTACCGCCAGGCGGAAAACGGCAAGACCTTTTGGAAACTGCTGAAGGGCAGCTGCATCGTGCCGCTTATCGTTATCGGCGCGGTATTTGTCATCTATGTGGTTGGCGGGCTGCTTTCCAGCGTTGTCATCCGCAGCGGCGCCTATGCCAAGCTGATAACTGTGGAGACCGGTGACTTTACCCAGGATATCGAGGAGATCTCCTTTGATCAGATCCCCATGCTGGACCGGGATTCGGCCGAAAAGCTGGGTGACCGCAAACTGGGCGAGCTGGCCGATATGGTAAGCCAGTTTGAGGTAGCGGATAACTATACCCAGATCAATTACAAGGGTCGTCCCGTTCGGGTCACCCCGCTGCGCTACGGCGATATCTTCAAGTGGCTCAATAACCGCAGCGCCGGCCTGCCTGCCTATCTCATCATTGATATGGTGACGCAGGAGGTGGATGTGGTTCGTCTGCCGGAAGGGATGCACTATACTACGGCTGAGCACTTCAGCCGCAATCTGTACCGCCATCTGCGGTTCCAGTATCCCACCTATATCTTCAATGAACCGACCTTTGAGATCGACGAAGAAGGCACGCCTTACTGGGTTTGTCCCCGCATCGTCAAGCGCATCGGGCTCTTTGGCGGTACCGATATCCAGGGTGCGGTGCTGGTGAATGCCATTACCGGTGAAAGCCAGTACTATACCGATATCCCCACCTGGGTGGACGGCGTCTACTCGGCGGAGATCATTATGGATCAGTACGATTACTATGGCACCTATCAAGGCGGTTTCATCAATTCGCTGTTTGGCCAGAAGAATGTGACCGTGACCACTGAGGGCTATAACTATATTGCCGCCAATGACGATGTATATGTCTACACCGGCGTGACTTCGGCCGGCAGCGATGAATCCAATATCGGCTTTATTCTAACTAACCAGCGTACCAAGCAAACCACCTTCTATTCTATCGCGGGCGCCGAAGAATTCAGTGCCATGAACAGCGCCGAGGGCGTGGTGCAGCACCTCAATTACAGCGCTACCTTCCCGCTGCTGCTTAATATCAGCAATCAGCCCACTTACTTTATGGCGCTGAAGGACTATGCCGGCCTGGTGAAGATGTATGCCATGGTTAATGTTCAGCAGTACCAGATCGTTGCTACCGGAGCCTCGGTGGAGGAATGCCAGAGCAACTATTATAAGCTGCTGCGGCAGAACAAGCTGGATACCGGGGAAGCCCCCATTCTGCCGGCGGATGAGGATACCGTGACCGGCATCGTAACGGCGCTGCGCTCCGCGGTCATTGATGGTACCACCATGTACTATGTGACACTGGACGCGGACAATACCGTCTACTGCATTTCCGCCGGTGAGGTGGAAAAGGTCATCCTGCTGAATGTGGGTGATCGGATCACCATCACCTATGAGCCGGATTCCATGCGGGATGATCTTATCTGCACGGCCAATGCTTTTGAATGGACGGTTGCTGAGGAGCCGACCGAGCCAGCGGAGGAGTCCGAGTTGCCCGAGGGTCCCGCTGAAGCGGCGTAACTGCCAAATTCACTGCAAAGTCCCTGCCCATAGCGGCAGGGACTTTTAGCGGTTCACGGTTTTTATTAAGATTGTTTGAATAATGCGGCGGTGGCATTGACAATGCGATGGCGAAGTTGTAAAATATATTTGACATTAAACATTCGATCGGAGGGAACAAAATGCTCAGAATCGAACACCTGACCAAAACATACGGTGATAAAAAGGCGGTGGATGATCTTTCGCTGCACATTTGCGCGGGGGAGATCTATGGGTTCATTGGCCATAATGGCGCCGGCAAAACAACGACCATCAAATCCTGCTGCGGGATCCTGCAGTTTGAGGAAGGGGAGATCTATGTGGATGGGGCCTCTATCCGGGAGGATCCCATCGGCTGTAAGCGCAAGATAGCGTACCTGCCGGATAACCCTGACCTGTATGAGTTTCTCAGCGGTATCCAGTATCTTAATTTTGTTGCGGATGTATTCGGAGTATCCAAAGAAGACAGGGAACAGAGGATCCGGGAATATGCCGATTTGTTTGGCCTGACAGAGGATTTGGCCCAGCCCATCAGCGCTTATTCCCATGGTATGAAGCAGAAGCTGGCCATCATTTCCGCTCTCATCCACAGCCCCAAGCTGCTCATCATGGATGAACCGTTTGTTGGCCTGGATCCCAAGGCGGCCCATGAGCTTAAGCAGATCATGCGGCGGCTGTGTGATAACGGCTCGGCTATTTTCTTCTCCACCCATGTGCTGGAGGTAGCAGAAAAGCTTTGCGATAAGGTCGCCATCATCAAGGGCGGCCGCCTTGTTGTTTCCGGTACTATGGAAGAGGTCAAGGGACAGGATTCCCTGGAGGATGTGTTCCTGGAACTGGAGGATGACAATGCTTAAAACGCTGCTAAAAGTCCAGTTTGCCGCGCTCAAGGCTTCGCTGCTCCGCAGCCGCCGCAAGCAGACCAAAGGCGGCACGGGCCGCACCATCGGGTTTGCGGTGCTGTTCCTTTATGTCATCATCTGCTTCTTTATCATGTTCGGCAGCATGTTTTCTTCTATCTGCATGCCGCTGCATGAGCTTGGTCTGGGTTGGCTGTATTTTGCCATCGCCGGTTTGATGGCCTTTATGCTCACCTTTATAGGCAATGTATTTGCCACCCAAACGCAGCTTTTCGATGCCAAGGATAACGAGCTGCTGCTTTCCATGCCCATTGCGCCCAAGTTCATCCTGGGCAGCCGTATGCTGCTGTTGCTGGCGCTGGATCTGGGCTATGTGCTGCTGGTAATGGGACCGGCCGGTGTGGTATATTGCATGAATTATTCCGTTACCGTGCTAAGTGTGGCGTATTTTATTATCAGCACGCTGCTGCTGCCGCTGATGGTACAGGCGTTCTCCTGCCTTGTCGCATGGGTCATCTCTCTTATCAGCAGCAAAATGCGCAATAAGAATATCATCACCATGGTGGTGTCACTGCTCTTTTTGGCAGCGTATTTCTATCTTTATAGCAAGATGGGCGATATTATCTTCGGCCTCATCGCCAATGGCACTGCCATCGCGGTGGCGTTCAAAAAGTACGCTTTCCCCGCGTATTACTTCGGCGTTGGCATCGCGGAGCATAACCTGACCTATCTGCTGCTGTATACCGTTTGCACCCTGGTAGTGTTTGAACTGGTATATGCCATCCTTTCCCGCAGCTTCCGGCAGATCACCACAGCAAAGAAAGGCACCGCACGCATTAAATACAAGGAAAGGTCGATGCATGTCAGCAGCCCGGCCGCCGCGCTGCTGCGCAAGGACTTCCGGCACTTCATTGGCAATCCTATGTATGTGCTCAATGCATGGATGGGGGAGATCCTGCTTGTTGTTGCCTGTATTGCCATGCTCATAAAAAAGGATATTCTTACCGAGTTTCTGCCGATCCTGAATGGGGAAGGGGAGATCATGGGGCTGATTCTCTGTGTGATCCTTTGCGGCCTCAGCTGCACCAATCTTATCACGGCCCCAGCCATCTCGCTGGAGGGTAAGAACCTTTGGATCGCACAGTCCATCCCGGTCCCTGCGGCCACGGTGCTGCGCGCCAAGGTCAAGCTGCAGATGCTGCTCTGTATTCCTATTACGGCGCTTAGTGCCCTGCTGATGGGAATTGTGCTAAAGCTGGAGTTGCTCACATTGGTGCTGGCTGTGCTGGTATCTGCCGCGTTCAATGTATTTACGGCGTTATTGGGTGTTGTGGTCAATCTGCATTTTCCCAAATTCGATTACATCAACGAGACAGTTGTTATCAAGCAGAGTATGAGCACTATGATCTGCATGTTCGGCTCCATGGCCGTGGTGTTGGTATTGGCACTGCTGTATGCGCTGCTGCTCTCCGCAAGTGTTGCGCCTACCTTGTTCCTTGCTGTATGTCTGGTGCTTTTGGTTATTGTGTGCGTGTTGATGTGGCGGTATTTGGGCCACGGCGGCAGCGCCCGTTTTGCAGCCTTGCAGGCAGATTAAAGCAAGAAATTGTACTTTGTGCTCTCCTTTCCGGGGGAGCACAAATTTTTTGCACCTTTTTCTCGAAAAATGCAAAAAAGGAGTTGACTTTATGCGGGGAAAATGGTAATATAACAAAGCTGTCACCCACGGGGAGGCAGCGGAGATGCACCTTGAAAATTGAACAGCATTCACTTGAAATTGACTGAAAGGTC
>OKSD01003518.1_pt1 | contig 11779 bp, 9 predicted proteins | sample 1601221 | NCBI WGS metagenome assembly OKSD01 (sample SAMEA3541550, study PRJEB24748) | human gut metagenome | biome: human gut; feature: human-associated habitat; material: faeces | place: China | collected 2012
CGGCGGCACAGCGCTCGCGGAAGCCGTCCAGAAGCGCGCCCGGCTCCACACAATGTGCGCCCCTATGCTCCCAACAGAATTTTTAATACACGAAAAATTTCGGGAGAGATTCCGGGCGGCGGACATACGCCTATGCTTGGAACGGCTGTACTGCGCGGCAAGCCTGCCAAATCTGGCAGGCTTTTTTTGTGCTGTTTGCAGATTGACAAATGTACAACAAACACATATGCTGTTATTAGTGCGCAATGCCTGCGCAACATGGGAAAAGGAGGGTGCTGAATGGCAGGTAAGCGTGATGAAGTGACCATCGCGGAAGTGGCGGAGGCATTGGATATATCAAAAACAACGGTATCCCGCGCAATATCCGGCAAGGGGCGCGTGAGCGAGGCTACCCGCGCGCGTGTGTTCGATTATATCGGCAAGGGCCGCCAGGATGCCGCTGCGCCGCTGCGCACTGCGCAGCAGGACCCAACCAACAACCTTGCGCTGGTGATCCCCAAGCATTTTATGCGGCTGGACTTGCCGTTCCTGCGCAAGTGCATGGGCGGTGTGTGGAACATGGCGGCCCAGCGCGGGTATGACCTGCTGCTGTGCTATGCGGGAGAAACCGATGTAGGCCAGCTGGAACGCCAGCTGGAATCCTACAAGGTGGATGGCGTGATTTTGTCCCGTACGATGCTGCATGATGAATGTGTGCAGACTTTGCAGCGCCACAATGTGCCTTTTGTGGCCATTGGCCGTGTGGATGACGATAAGGTGCCCCAGGTGGATAACGACCAGGTAGGAGCGTCTGCCGAGATGACCCGCCTGCTGCTGCAGCTGGGCATGCGCCGCATTGCCTATATGGGCGGCTGTACCGACTATACCGTCAACGAGGACCGGCTGCGCGGCTACCTGCGCGGATTTTCCGACTGTGGGGTGCAGGTGGACCAGAAATTGATTTGGACGGGCATTGAAACCAGCGAACAGCGGATCGATGCATTGGAAGGTGCGCTGGAGCAAAAGCCCGAATGCCTGCTCTGCGCGGATGACAGCATGGCGGTCGCGGTGCTGCAGGAGCTGCGCGCCCGGCACATCAAGGTACCGGAACAGGTGAAACTGGCCAGCTTTTATGATAGTGAGCTGTTGACCAGCTCAAACCCGCAGATCTCGGCCGCTCAGTTTGACGGCGAGCGCCTGGGCGCCACGGCATGCCGGATGCTGCTGGATATTTTGGCGGGCAAGCAAATCGCATTGCGCCAGATGCAGGGATATCAGGTGATTTTGCGCGAGTCCACAAAATAGACAATATTACCAATATTGTAAAATATGATGATTGATACAGCCTTTCCTGTGCGCACAGCATGTGCACCAGGAAAGGCTGATTGTTGTTAAAAAGCCTGTACTAAAGTTGCGCAGCGTTGCGCATACAAAATTCGACATTGTTACAAAAGTGTAACAGACTGTGAAAAATGCACAAGAAAATATGGTAAAACATGTTGGTTATGAACATTGACACTGAAAATAGAATCGTGTATTCTTAAATCGTGAAACAAAGTTGCGCAACGATAATGCGCAACCTTGAGAAGCTTGTGATATAGCAGATGAAGGAGAATGATTATGAAAAAGCAACTCGCACTTGCAACAGCTGCCTTGATGGCACTGTCCCTAGCAGCATGCGGCAGCACCGCACCTGCCTCTTCCGCAGCAGAGTCCACCAGCACTGCAGCTTCCAGCGAAGCCGCCTCCACCGACAGCACCGCAGCTGACGATGGTGACGTTCTGCAGCAGGCTGCAGCCGCTGCTTTCGCCAACGACGTTACCCTGACCATGTGGGGCGCTGAGGAAGACCAGGAACTGCTGCGCACCATCGCTGATAACTTTATCAAAGAATACGGCAATTACGGCGGCACCATCACCATCAACCTCGGCACTCAGTCCGAGTCTGAGGCAAAGGATACCGTCCTGACCGACCCCACCGCCGCTGCTGACGTTTATGCTTTTGCTGATGACCAGCTGAACGAGCTGGTTCAGGCAGGCGCCCTGCAGGAAGTTCAGCTGAACGCTGACGACATCAAGAGCCGCAACACTGCAGCTTCTGTTGACGCTGCAACCCTGAACGGCAAGCTGTATGCTTACCCCCTGACCGCTGATAACGGATACTTCATGTTCTATGATAAGTCCTTCTTCACCGAGGACGACGTTAAGAGCCTGGATACCATGCTGGAAAAGGCAGCCGCCGCCGGCAAGAAGGTTTCCATGGACGTTGCCAACGGCTGGTACCTGTACAGCTTCTATGCTGGCGCTGGCCTGAACCTGAGCCTGGCTGATGACGGCGTGAACACCGTCTGCAACTGGAACGAAGCACCGGGTGCTGATGTTACCCAGGCTGTCATTGATATCTGCAAGAACCCCGGCTTCATTGCCCTGAAGGACGAAGAGTTCACCGGCAAGCTGAAGGACGGCACCCTGGTTGCCGGCGTTAACGGTACCTGGCGTGCAAACGACGCTGCTGAAGTTTGGGGCGACAACTACGCCGCCTGCAAGCTGCCCACCTACACCCTGAACGGTGAGCAGGTCCAGATGGCTTCCTTCTCCGGCTTCAAACTGATCGGTGTCAACCCCCACAGCTCTAACGTTGGTGCTGCCATGCTGCTGGCTGATTACGTTACCAACGAGGAGAACGAGACCCTCCGCTTCCAGCAGCGTGCACAGGGCCCCTCCAACACCAACGCTCTGGCAGCCGCTTCTTCTCCGGCTCTGACCGCTGTTGTTGCTCAGTCTGAGTACGCTAACCTGCAGCGCGTTGGCGGCAACTACTGGGCTTCTGCTGAAACCCTCGGCCAGATCTGTGTCAACGGCAACCCCGATGGCAAGGATCCCCAGACCCTGATTGAAGATGCTGTTGCTGGCATCACCGCACCGGTTACCCAGTAATTGTTAAAACGAAAAAAGCTGCATTGATACACTAAAACAACGGCCCACAAACGGTCCGGAGCGGTTGCCGGGCACGTGTGGGCCGCTTGGCGTAACCGCGTTGGAAAGGAGAGATTCCTGTGGCAAAATCCGCTGCTGCGGCCCTGCACACGGAACCAAAGGAACCCAATTTTTTGCAGAAATTTGGTCATGACTTTGTGCACGGCGATATCTTTACCAAACTATCCTTCTTTGTATGGGGTCTGGGCTACATTGGCCACGGCCAGCTGATGAAGGCGCTTCTGGTCACATTTGTACAGGGCTTTGCGCTGTATTTCCTGGCATTCTTTGGCGTACCCAACCTGGCAAAGTTCGGCACCCTTGGCACCGTAAAAATGGAGATGGTGTTCGATGTTGCCACGATGAAAAACGTTGTAAACGATTACGATAATTCGTTTGAGATCCTGCTGATGAGCATGATCTCCTTTATCGTGATCGCGGCACTGATCGCGGCGGCCATGATGGTGGTATCTTCCAACTATCAGCTGCAGAAGATCCGTGAAGCTGGCAAAAAGACCAACAACTTTGTGCAGGACATCAACGTTTACCTGAACGAAAAGTTCTATGTGACCCTGCTCACCCTGCCGGTTCTGGGCGTTGTGGTGTTCACCATTGTGCCGCTGTTCATCCTGATCGCCGTTGCGTTCACCAACTATGACCAGCAGCACATGCCGCCCAATGAACTGTTTACCTGGGTTGGGCTGAACAACTTCTTTACCCTGTTTGGCGGCGGCGGAATGACCTCCACGTTTGGTTATTCCTTTGCCAAGGTTCTGACATGGACGTTGGTTTGGGCATTCTTTGCCACCTTTACCAACTTCTTTGGCGGCATTTTGATGGCAATGTTCATCAACGACAAAAAGACCAAGTTCCCCAAGTTCTGGCGTACCCTGTTCATGGTGACCATTGCGGTGCCACAGTTCGTTACGCTGCTGCTGGTGCGCAACTTCTTCTCCAACAACGGTATTTTCAATACCATGATGGCCAATGCGGGCGTTACCGACTTCCTGCATAATATCGGCCTGCTGGATAAGGGCCTTTCTTACATCCCGTTCCTGACCCAGCCGGGCTGGGCCATGTTCACCATCATCATGATCAATATCTGGATCGGTGTGCCGTACCAGATGCTGATCGCTACCGGCGTGCTGATGAACATCCCCGCTGACATGATCGAGGCTGCCCGCATTGACGGCGCCAACCCGGTGCAGATGTTCTTCCGCATCAAGCTGCCTTACCTGCTCAGCGTTCAGGGCCCCTCTCTGGTAACGGATTTCGTCAAGAACGTCAACAACTTCAACGTCATTTACCTGCTCACGCAGGATGTGTTTGTAACCCAGGATCAGGCCCTTGCACAGTCCAACGCAAAGGAAGTTGACCTGCTGGTTACCTGGCTGTTCCGCTTGACGCAGGATTACTACAACTACAAGATGGCTGCCGTGCTGGGTATTATGGTGTTCATTGTGTGCGCCGTGTTTACGGTTGTATGCTTCCACTTTATCAATAAGAAGGAGGCGACGTTCTCTTGAGTACCACTGCTGTATCCTCTGCCGCTGTGCAAAAGCAGCTCAAGCAGGGCAAAGTGAAAAAAGGCATCTTCTCCGTCATCCGCCATCTGGTGCTGGCGCTGCTGGCTTTTATCTGGCTGGTACCCATCGCCTGGCTGCTGCTGACCTCGTTCTCCACCGATAAGGGCATCAACTTTACCCGCTTTGTGCCGGAAGGTTTTACCCTGTGGAACTACATCAGCATTATGACAGAGCCGGACTCTGTTGCACAGTTCCCGCGCTGGTTCATGAACACCTTGGTTGTGGCATGCTTTAACTGTGTGATCTCCACCTGCTTTGTGCTGATGGTGGCTTACGCCATAAGCTGCTGCCGCTTCAAGGGCCGCAAGCTGCTGCAGAACTTGTCCGTTACCGTCAACCTGTTCCCCGGCGTTCTGGCCATGATCGCTGTGTACTTTGTTTTGAAGTACATGAACCTGACCAACTCTTACGCCGGTCTGATCATGGTATACGCGGGCTCTTCCGGCCTGGGCTACCTGATCTGTAAGGGCTTTTTTGATACGGTGCCTGTGGCACTGCGTGAGGCCGCCAAGCTGGACGGCGCTTCGGAAGCGCGCATCTTCTTCCAGATCGTCATCCCGATGTCCCGCCCGATCCTGGTGTACACCATTATCAACTCCTTCCTGACGCCGTGGACCGACTTTGTTGTGGCAAAGATGATCCTAAACTCCGGCGTTTCGACGGACTGGACGGTGGCAATCGGCCTGTACAACATGCTGCAAAAGGCTTTGGTCAACAGCTACTTCTCCCGTTTCTGCGCAGGCGGTGTTTTGGTGGCTGTCCCCATCTCCATCCTGTTTGTCATCATGCAGAAGTTCTATGTTGAGGGCATTACCTCCGGTGCAGCAAAGGGCTAAACCTTTGCATCAACTGCACATGGCACAATAGTTGCAGAATCTACTATAATTAGGAATTGGAAATCAGGAATGAGGAATTTCGGTGCAGACCGCCAGTTCCGTCTTTCGGGTTTCCGATTCCTAATTTTTGTTTTATGTTTTACAGTGTAGAGGAAAGGGAATCCACGATGAACTTTATCACCAAAGCCCCTGTGATGCTGTGCGGCGGCGATTATAACCCGGATCAATGGCTGGACCGCCCGGATATTCTTGAAGCGGACATCCGCATGATGAAAAAGGCCGGAATGAACAGCGTTACGCTGGGTGTGTTTGCCTGGGCAGCATATGAGCCGCGCGAGGGGGAATATAACTTTACTTGGCTGCGCGAGATCATGGATCGACTGTATGACCAGGGCATTTATACCGAGCTGGCAACGCCCACTGGTGCAAAGCCCAACTGGCTGGCACGCAAATACCCCGAAGTGCTGCGCGTGCAGTCCAACGGTGTGCGGGACCACCAGGGCATGCGCCACAACCACTGCCTGACCAGCCCCATCTACCGCCAGAAGGTAGAGGAGCTGCTGAACCACCTGATCGACGCTGTGGGCGACCACCCCGGCCTGATCTTGTGGCACATTTCCAATGAGCTGGGCGGCGAATGCTACTGCCCGCTGTGCCAAGAGCGCTTCCGCGGCTGGCTGAAAGAAAAGTATCATACCATTGATGCCCTGAACCATGCCTGGTGGACTAGCTTCTGGAGCCACCACTACGACAGCTTTGACGAGGTGGAGCCGCCGTTTGATAACGGGGAGCAGAGCCTGAACGGCCTGAAGCTGGACTGGCGGCGCTTTACCACCTGGAACATGATGGACTATGTACACAGCGAAACGGCGATCCTGCGCAAGCGGACCCCCAATGTGCCCATTACCACGAACCTGATGGAGTACTTCCCCGGATTGGACTACCACAAGCTGCAAAGAGAGCTGGATTTTGTCTGCTGGGACAGTTACCCCCATTGGGGACGCCCCGACCGCAGCACCACCGTGACGGCGGGCATGACGGCGTTTGATCATGCGCTGATCCGCGGCTGCAAGCCGGACAAGCCGTTCCTGCTGATGGAAAGCACCCCCAGCCTGGTGAACTGGCACGAGTATAATAAGCTCAAGCGCCCCGGCGTGAACCGGATGAGCGCTATCCAGACAGTGGCCTGTGGTGCGGACGGCGTGCAGTACTTCCAGTGGCGCAAGGGCCGCGGCGGCTCTGAGCAGTTTCACGGCGCGGTTGTGGACCACGATGGCCGCGATGATACCCGCGTGTTCAACGAGGTGACCGCCACCAACGAAGCCCTGGCCGCCCTGACCCCGGTGTGCGGCAGCCTGCCCAAAGCGGACGCGGCCATGATCTTTGACTGGGACAACCGCTGGGCGCTGGATGACGCCTGGGGCATGCAGATCAAGCAGAAGAATCTGCGCGAAACCTGCTGCCAGCTGTACGCCCAGCTGAACCACTGCGGTGTGGAAACCGACGTTGTGGGCGTGGATGCAGACCTGAACCGCTATAAGCTGGTGGTGCTGCCCATGCTGTTTATGACCAAGCCTGGTTTTGCACAAAAGATCCGCGAATATGTGGAAAACGGCGGCACCGTTGTGGCCACCTATCTGCTGGGCTATGTGGATGAAAGCACCCTGTGTTGGCTGGGCGGGTTCCCCGGTGACGGCCTGCGCGAAGTGTTTGGCGTGACCGCAAGCGAACTGGACACCCTGTACCCCGGTGAGGGCAACCGTGCCATCTGGGTCAAGAGCAGCCAGCAGAGCAGCATCAAGGATTACTGCGAACTGTTGCAGCCTGCCGAGGGTACCGAGGTGGTGGCTGTGTATGGACAGGATTTCTATTCCGGCCATGCGGCTGTGACCCACCATGTGTTCGGCAAGGGGCACGCTTATTACATCGGTGCGCGCCTGGATGATGCCGGCAACGCCGCTGTGCTGCGTGCAGCTTTGGCCGATGCCAAGGTGCACCTGCGTGACCTGCCGCAGGGTGTGGAATACCACTGCCGCGAAAGCGGGAACGCGCGCTACCATTTCTACATCAACACCACCCAGAGCGCAGTTAAGGTGCAGGTGGAATCCGGTGCAGACCTGTTGAGCGGCAAAAACGTTTTGGGCAGCATGGAGCTGAAACCCTATGATGCCTGCGCAATTGAGGAAAAAGTGAAATAAGAAAAACGCCATGCTTTCCGAAGAAAGCATGGCGTTTTTTAGTTAGGAGTTAGGAGGTAATGTGGAATTAGGAATTGGAGGTGGAGAAAGGGAGCGGCGAGGTTGGTTTAAGCAGATGTTTTGTGGTGCCAGAACGGTCAAGGCCGTTCCCTACAGCGCATTTTATAATGTGCGGCAATATTTATGGTGCACCCACACCCGTAGGGGTGCACAATGTGCGCCCGCTGCGCTGAAGGGGAACTGCTCCTTTTTAGGCCGTGCGTATCTCTCAAATATACTTATCCAACATATCCTGCAAAGCCTGCTTGGGCAGGAAACCGACGCTGCGGGCGGATTCCTGGCCGTTTTTCAGTACGACCAGGCAGGGGATGCTGGAAATGCCGTATTCGGTGGCAAGCTGGCGGTTTTCGTCCACATCAATGCTGTAAAATGCGGCTTTGCTGCCAACTTCATCGGCAAGCTCATGCAGGACCGGGGCAAGCATCTGGCAGGGACCGCACCAGGTTGCAGAAAAATCCAGAACGGCCACGCCCTGTGCTTTGGCCTGGGAAAGATCATTATTGCTGATTTTGGTAACCATAAAAAGGTTCCCTCCTTTAATTATGACTGTAATTATGACTGTAAAGCAGCGTGTTCCGCTGCTGTTTGCCGGACATGGTTATGGCGTATCTACACCATAGTATGGGCCGGGAGGGGGAAAGACATTCCCTTACTGCTGATTGTACACAGTTTGGGCTGCTTTGTCAACAAAAAAAGATTGAATCTTAATTTTGGCATAAAATTACTATAACAAGTAAGGCAAATTAAGACGAAAAGCAGATATAGGATAAAACAAAGCCACCCGCTCTGCGCAGGAATCCCCTGCACAGAACGGGTGGCAACTTTGTTGGAAGGTAATCAGCGGTTGTATTTTGCAGTAGCCTGCAGGCGCTGCATGGCACGGTTCAGGGCAATCTTGCTCTGGTAATACTCGTGCATGCTCTGCTTGTGCTGCAAGCGTTCCTCGGCGCGGATGCGGGCGGCCTCGGCACGGTTTTTATCGATATCCTCCGGGCGCTCGGCGCTGTCGACCAGCAGCACAACGTAAGCGGGGGTCACTTCGGCAATGCCATCGCCCACCAGTACGTTGCGGGTTTCGCCGTTCACGGTGAACTGCATGATGCCCATTTCCAGGGCAACCAGCACCGGGCTGTGTCCGGCCTGGACGCCGTACTGGCCGTCAGCGGTGGGCAGGGTCAGGCTTTCGCACTCGCCCTGGAAAAACTCGCCGCTGCTGGCCGTGATGTTCAGAACGAACTTTTCCATCAGGCCACACCGCCCTTTTCGGCAGCTTTCTTGCGAGCATCGTCCAGCGTGCCCACGTTGAAGAACGCCCATTCGGGCAGATCATCGACCTGACCGTCCACGATGGCGGCAAAGCCCTTGACAGTTTCGGCCAGGGGCACATATTTGCCCGGCAGGCCGGTAAAGTTCTCGGCAACGAAGAACGGCTGGGACAGGAATTTCTGGATTTTGCGGGCGCGGGCAACGGTCAGCTTATCGTTGTCGTCCAGTTCGTCCATGCCAAGGATGGCGATAATGTCCTGCAGTTCCTGGTAGCGCTGCAAGGTAGCCTGTACCTTGCGGGCCACGCGATAATGCTCCTCGCCCACAATGTCTGCTTCCAGGATGCGGCTGGTGGAATCCAGCGGATCCACGGCGGGGTAGATACCCTGTTCCACGATCTTACGGGACAGAACGGTAGTGGCATCCAGGTGGGCAAAGGTGGTGGCCGGGGCGGGGTCGGTCAGGTCGTCGGCAGGCACATAAACGGCCTGAACCGAGGTGATGGACCCATCACGGGTGGAAGTGATACGCTCCTGCAGGGCACCCAGCTCGTTGGCCAGCGTGGGCTGGTAACCAACGGCGGAGGGCATACGGCCCATCAGGGCGGAAACTTCGGAGCCGGCCTGCACAAAACGGAAGATGTTGTCAATAAACAGCAGCACGTCCTTGTGGCTTTCCTCGCGGAAGTATTCTGCCATGGTCAGGCCGGTTTCGGCAACGCGCATACGGGCTCCCGGCGGTTCGTTCATCTGGCCGAAGATCAGGGCGGTCTTGTTCAGAACGCCGGAAGCGTTCATTTCGCCCCAAAGGTCACAGCCCTCACGGCTGCGCTCGCCAACGCCGGTAAAGATGGAGTAGCCGCCGTGCTCGGTGGCTACGTTGTGGATCAGCTCCTGGATCAGCACGGTTTTGCCAACACCGGCGCCGCCAAACAGGCCGATCTTGCCGCCCTTGGCATACGGTGCCAGCAGGTCAATGACCTTGATGCCGGTTTCCAGAATTTCGGTTGCAGGTTTCTGGTCCTCAAAGCCGGGGGCCTTGCGATGGATGGGCCAGGTAGGGACGTCTGCGGCCATGGGGCCTTTGCCGTCAATGGGGCGGCCCAGGGGGTCAAACATGCGGCCCAGGGTGGCTTCGCCCACCGGGGCAGTCAGGCCGTGGCCCAGTGCGTTCACGGTCATCCCCTTGCCAAGACCCTCGCTGGCAGAAAGCATAATGCAGCGAACGGTGGTTTCGCTCACATGCTGCGTTACTTCCATCGTGCGCTCGGTGCCCTCAGCGGTCACTGTCAGCGCTTCCTGCAGGGCAGGCAGCTTGCCCTCGGTGAACTGAACGTCCACCACGGGGCCTGCTACACGAATAATTGTTCCCTGTGTCATACGATAGCCTCTTCCTTAAATTTCAGAAGTAGATAAATGTTTGAACATTGTATCCCGATAGGGGATACAGTGCAAAAAGTTTAATAGTCGCTGGTTTGCACAGCAGAAGCACCGCCAATGATCTCGGTGATCTCCTGGGTGATTGCACCCTGGCGGGTGCGGTTATACTCCAGCTGGAGCGCGTGAATCATATCGGTGGCGCTCTTGGTGGCGGAATCCATGGCGGTCATGCGGGCGCTCTGCTCGGCGCAATAGCTCTCGGTCATGGCACCGAAGATCATGCCGTGCATGTAGATGGGGGCCATCTGCTTGAACACCGACCACGCATCGGGGAACAGCTCAACCTCGCCATGGGGATCGCCCAGTGCGGGCGGCAGCGGCGCAAAGTGGGAGCGTTCCAGCGGCAGCAGCTGCAGCATGACCGGTTCAGCGGTCAGGGCGTTCTGGATCTTGGTGTAGATGAGGTAAACCTCATCCACCTCATCCGCCTTGAACGTATCGATCATGTCCGCCGTGATGTCACGCGCACGCTGCAATGTGGGGGCCTGGCCGCTGTACAGAAAATCTTCCACCAGGCGGGGGTCCTTGTGCAGCAAGGCGCGGTAGCCGGTCTGGCCCACCACATAAAAGCGGGCCTTGGGGTCATCGCCGCAGTGCGATTTCAGAAACTTGAGCAGGTTCTGGTTGTACGCACCGGCCATGCCTTTGTCCGCCGTCAGCACCAGATAGGCGCGGCGCGGAGATTCCGGGTTGCGGGTGTGGAAGAACGGGTGGACCGGTTCTTCCGGCAGGTGGGGCAGCACGCGGGTCATCGTCATCTGCATGCGCTCAAAGTAAGGCGAAACCGCCTGGTAATTTTTGCGTGCCTTGCGCAGCTTGGAGGAGGAGATCAGGTACATGGCATTGGTGATCTTCATGGTGTCCTGAATGCTCTCAATACGCTCCTTGAGCAGCTTAGTGGATGGCATGGGCATCGCCTCCCGCAAATGCGTTCCAGGCGTTCAGGATGGTCTGCACCTGTTCGGGGCTGAGCTTACCGGAAGCCTGGATCTCGTCCATCACGCCGGACGGGTCCGTACGGAACTGACGCACAAATGCGGAGGTTTTCTGGCGCAGCTCGCCGGTTTTGATCTCGTCGAGCACGCCGTGGGCGGCGAGGGTCAGCAAAACGACCTGCTCGGCGTCGGATTTGGGCTGGTACAGCGGTTGTTTCAGCAGTTCCATCAAAGCCTTGCCGTGTTCCAGCTGGCGGCGGGTCTCAGCGTCCAGGTCAGAGCTGAACTGCGAGAAGGATTCCATATCCTTGTACTGGGCCAGCTCGATACGCAGGTTGGCGTTGGCCTTTTTCATGGCCTTGGTCTGGGCAGCGCCGCCGACACGGGAAACCGACAAGCCAACGTTGACAGCCGGGCGGTTGCCTGCGTTGAACAGTGCGGTCTCCAGGAAGATCTGGCCATCGGTGATGGAAATGACGTTGGTGGGGATGTAGGCGGAAACAT
>OKSD01003537.1_pt1 | contig 11719 bp, 7 predicted proteins | sample 1601221 | NCBI WGS metagenome assembly OKSD01 (sample SAMEA3541550, study PRJEB24748) | human gut metagenome | biome: human gut; feature: human-associated habitat; material: faeces | place: China | collected 2012
TACTGGAGAAAATCCTGACGCTCGCCGCCACTGGGAATGAAATTGTAGACAAAGGTCTGATTATGGTCATTCCCGGTGTGGAGAAGAAAATCAGTCTTCCACGTATCAAGAGTGGAAAAATGCTGCAGAAACGTAAGGAGAACCCGCAGATTGAAGATTCTAAAGGTAACTTCAACTACAGTGAGAAATCACTGGATCCAGAAGACTTCATGGCCTTCACAGTATTTAACCCCCGTGCTTTCGAGCACATCTGGCGTAAATGGCAGCCGAAAGGTAACCTGGTATTTGCGGAGCTTCCCCCTGAAGGACAGAATGCCTTGCTGGAGGAACTGAGCAAGCAGGTGAAATTCGAGTTGGGCGATCATTATGTCAACGGTGAGTTCGGTGACGACGACGACCATTTGATGAATGGTATTCTGACTCAGGCCGCTAAAGATACCGAACTGATTGTTGTTTCCACCAGTAAAACCACGATGCTCGAAAAATTGAAGGCTGTCCGTAAGGCTATTCCCAAAGCTCTGCGCAGTAACCCGAACCTTCGTCTGGTGATGAGTATCGACGACTTCGACAAATACGACGACGAATTGACTGAGCGTGAAAACAAGAATGCTTCTGAAACGGATGTGAACAGCAAACGTTACAAGGGTATTACTATCGAGACATTAGCTGCGTGGCCGGATGATTTGATAGTAGCTACACTTTGTTCTCCTGATGCTGATGGAAACTGGTTCGCCGCAGTCAACCTACAGGATGACGAGGATGTAATCCAGATCGATAAGATATCCAATGCCAGTGAACTTTATTTTTTCAAGTTACTGATGAAAGCTGATACTAATATCGCTTTCGGTGAGGAAATGGTCGTATTGGATACCCGTACGTCACCTGTATTCAAATCTTCGGAAAAAACACTTGCAGCTGATGTGACCGAACTGTCTTTCAAGGCTGCCGGTGAAAGCAAGGAAGTCACTATTACTGCATCGGGTGAATACAGTGTCAGTGCGTCTCCTGCTGGTTTTACGGTTGTGGGAACGGATGACGGTTTGAAAATCACTGCCGGAGTGAATTCCAGTGGTCAAGAGAAATCCGGCGTTTTAGTCGTGACATTGGATTCCGACAAATCGAAGAAGGTTACAGTTTCACTGACTCAGGTAGCGACTGACGTCGTAGCGGAAGAAGAAGGGTGATGGCAAAGTTAGAACGGTTAGTCCTTCATTGTACCGCTACGCCGGAAGGGCGCGCGGTTACGAGTAACGATATTCGCGCCTGGCATACCAATCCGGTAAGCAAAGGCGGGCGTGGATGGAAGCAGGTAGGTTACACAGATATGATCCATTTGGACGGACGTGTGGAACGCCTGGTGCAAAATAATGAAGATGCGAATGTTGATCCCTGGGAGATAACCAACGGGGCACAAGGCTATAACAGTACAAGCCGGCACGTTGTGTATGTTGGAGGCGTAGCCAAAGACGGAAAGACTCCCAGGGACACACGCACCTCCGCTCAGCTTGCATCAATGGAAACCTACGTAAAAGACTTCCATCGGCGTTTCCCCTCTGTCCGGATTGTCGGTCATAATGAACTGGCGGCCAAAGCCTGTCCCAGTTTCGATGTACAAAAATGGCTTAAATCAATAGGTATCAATCAATAAAACAGCGATAAGATGGACAGTCTGATGAATTTTTTAATGTTCGCCCTTCCGGGTGGCTTTATCGGTAGCATCTTCGCTTGGCTATTCGGCCGACGTAAGCGTGATAACGATATGCTATCCCAGCTTCAGGCGTCCATCAATCTGCTGAGTGAGGAGAACCGTAAAATTCTAAGTGAAAACGTGCAGTTGCGGCGTGAGAATGCCGACCTGAAAGCGAACCAGGAAGAAATGATTTTGAAGCTCACGGGATTGACAAAAGAAGTGGAGCGGTTAAGAAAAGTAATTAGTAAACAAACGGTAAATAATGAGAAACAGAATACGGGGGGCCACCCTCATACTAATAGCATTTATGATCGTGCTCTTTCTGACAGGGTGCAGCACGGCGAAACAGAGCCGAAACCAGCAGACCTTCCTGTCGAACGGAACACAGAAGTCCGAAAATACAACCGCTCTCACCGGGCAGCAGTCAGAGGAACAAGCACAGAAGACGGAAGAACTCTGGCAGGACCGGAAGAGCACCGGTCTGATACAGGAAGCGATTCCGTCCCAGGAGGCGACGGTGAACATACCGATACAGAACCTCCTTGACCTGCCGGAAGGTGCCGGTTATACATCCAGGAATGGACGCGCATCGGTAAACCTTCACAAAGACGGTGATAACATTGTCGTAACCGGACATTGTGATTCATTAGCCCGATTGTGCCTGTTTTATGAGCAGGAAGTATTCCGAAGGCGTAGCGAGGCAGACAGTCTTCGTGAAACCATTTCCCGGATGGAAGCCTTGCAGACAGAGAAAGAAACCGTAGACCATACAGAGCAGAACCTGTCAGAAAGCGTAAAAGAAAAGCCTCCAGCCACCTGGTATAAATGGCTGCTGGCCGGATTCATTACCGGTATTTTGGCGGGTTCGCCATTGAAAAGAATAGCTAACAAAGTATTTACACCATTAAAAAGACTATATGGAAAAGAATAAAAATTTCATCTACGGCATTGCCGTTGTAAAGTCCGGTGACCTGACCATCGGCTGGATTGAAAAAGGCAGTTGGGACTGGGGAGGAACGAAACCTGAGACAGCCGACATCGAAGCCGAGCAGGTTCCCGATGCCCCCGTTTTGACACTTCTTCAAAAGAACGCCCAAATTTCCCCGACATTCAATATTATCCAATTGGATTATACGAATATTCAGACGGTAATGGGCGGTACCCTGAAAGAAACCGGAGAAGGGGAAAACAAGAAGGTAACAGGCTGGAAGGCTCCGACCGAGTTGGTACAGAAGTCCGGTCCCTGGACAATTTCTTTTGTGTCCGGACAGACGATGACCATTCCGAACGGTACCATTCTGGCGAACCTCGGCGGTAAGTTGACCCTTACGGAAGTATCCAAACTGGAATGCCAGTTGAAAATCAACAAGCCGGATGATGATTCCGCTCCTTACGAGATTAGCGACACGGTCGAATAGTTATGGATGACACCCAAGCAAGGTCAGTACAAAGGGAGGCATCGGAAGTAATACTGGACATCGGTGTCTCCCTTCCTTTAAAAGAGTGGCGTATTCCCTTTAAAAAGAATCCGGTCCGGTTGCGCGTAACGATGCGCCGACCCCGTTTGGCCGCCCTTATATGTTTGACGCGCGTCTGTCTTAAGATGGGCGTAACGAGTGAGGAAATGGAACATTTTACGCAGGAGCAACAACAGCGCTTTATTGTGGATCATGGTAAGGACATAAGCCTGGTTATAGCCTACACGATTTGCCAGGGTCCTGTTGCCCGTCGCCTGTATGCCCGTCCCGTTGCCTGGTTTCTCCGCGAATGCGTGGAGCACCGTTTCCAGATAGCCGCCTATAGAAAATTTGTCTCCCTGATGGGGACTGATTCTTTTATCGGTATTATCAGATCAGCCGAACGAACGAACCCGATGAAGCTGAGACTGAGCCAAAGAAAGAGGAGTTAAGAACTGAATACGAAAGTTCCCATAGCCCTTTCGGCTTTATCTGGCAGATAGCCACCGCCACCGGATGGAGTGTGAAGTATATATTGGAAAAGGTAAACTACCAGACCCTTATTATGATGCTGTCCGATGCCCCGCGTTATGTCCGTAAAAAGAAAACGGAACCGGAAAGTTCCGGCGCTCCCGTAAACCCTGAAACGGCTGCCAAGGAAGCCGGTGATATCGTTTCATTTTTTCAAAGTAAATTAGAACTCTGACGTTATTATGAAGCCTGTAGAAATAGAATTCCTGATGAAAGACAAACTGTCCGGGGGACTGGACAAAGCCGGTATTGCCGTTGAGGTTCTGGCGACCAAGGCAGAGAAAGCCGCTGCCACGATCAATCAGAAGATCGCGGATCAGAAAGGCGTCATTTCCGGCGTTGAATCCGACTTGCGGAAATTGGAGTCCCAGCTTGCCGGCATGAAACCCGGTACGGCACAGGAAGAACTGGCTGCCGAGGTGGCTGCCTGCCGGAAGGTACTTGGTGAGGAACTGGGTACTCTTCAAGGATTGGAACAGGAACACAAACTGGCAGAAAAGAGCGTACAGGGGCTACGGAAAGAATACGATAAAATATCATCTTCCGGTCAACAGGCGACAGCGCAGAGCCAGTCGCTGACCGACAAAATCCGCGAGCAGCAATCCGTTATCAAACAGGTGGAATCCGATGTCAAGGCGTTGGAGAAAGCTTATCAAAACGCCGCTCCCGGTAATGCAAAATCAGCCGCACTGGATGAACTGAACGCGGCGAAAAAAGCACTCCTGGAAGATAAGAATATTTTGGCCGGGTATCAGGCAGAACAGGAAAAAACAAGAGTGAGTTCCAAACGGCTTTCCATGCAGTTGCGCGAGCTTCAGGACTCGATGGCCCGAATGCGCCTGAACGGCCAACAGAACACGGAAGAATACCGGAAGATGGCTACTGAAGCCGCCACCCTGTCCGATACGCTCGCTGACTTGAATACCCAAACCCGGATCCTGTCCAATGATGACGCGAACCTGCAGGGATTCATGTCCGGAGTGAGCGGTCTTGCCGGTATTTTCACGACAGCGACCGGTGCCCTGTCCCTATTCGCTTCGGAGAATGAGAATCTGGCAAAGATACAAACCCGTGTGCAAAGCGTCATGGCTATCACAATGGGACTGCAGCAGGTGTTCAATACGCTGAACAAGGACTCCGCATTCCGTTTGGTAACGGTAGTAAAGATGAAAAATCTGCTTACGGCAGCCAACGCCCGGCTGGCCGTATCACTAGGTATTTCCACCGCAGCCGCACAGGCCCTGATGGCCACACTTACCTTGGGCCTTTCCGTCGTTATAACAGGGTTTATTGTCGCTTGGGACAAATACTCCGATGCACAGGAGAAAGCCGCGGAGAAGGCAAAGGAACGCGTTGAAATAGAATCAGACGGACGGGCACAGATGATTAAAACCCGTTTTGAGATCGATAATACGATAAAGAGCCTGAAGAACTTCACCGGAAACAAAGAAGAGGAAAAAAACAAGGTCGAGGAACTTAACCGTAAATATGGCGAATCTTTCGGATATTACAATACCCTTGAGGAATGGTACGATATTCTGATCCAAAAGAGTGATGCCTATATTCAGATGCTTTTCCTCCAGGCGAAAGCCCAGAGCATGGTAAACAAGGCCGTCGAGTTGGATTCCAAGGTTGCGGAAGCCCAGGCGAAGCCCGAAAGTGATTATGACACATGGTGGGGTTACGGCGGTAAGGTAGACCGTTTTTTCTCTTCCAATGATTCCTATAAAAATAACAATAACGGCCGCTGGCTGAAAGAGGAAGAAGTAGCCCGACTTGCGAAAGAACGTGACGACTATTTGGGCAAGGCTGAGGAGGAAATGCGTAAATCCATAGAATTAGCCAAAACCTCCGGTATCGGTGGCCATGTCGAACCGGTTAAGCCGAAAGATGATCCGGATGCCAAAAAGAAACTACAGGCACAAATCAATGAAGAACTGCTCTCCCTTCGCCGTAAGAACCAGGAAGATGAAATCTCACTCATGAAAGAAGGAACGAAAAAGAAGCTTGAGCAGATAGAACTGGACTATCAGAAGGAACTTGATGCCATCAAGAAACAGGAAAAGAAGTGGACGGATGCCCAGAAAGGGAAATTGACGGAAGAACAGACCGTTGAAATCTCTACGCGTTACACCAATGCAGAAAACTTGAAAGATAAAAGCATCGCTGAAGTGAAGGACGAACAGTTAAAAGCCGATTTTCAAGCTATGCAGGATTATCTGAAAGAGTTCGGAACGTTCCAACAGCAGAAACTCGCCATCGCCCAGGATTATGACAGAAGGATTGCCGAGTCTCAAAACCAATGGGAAAAGAAATCTCTGGAAAAGCAAAAGGAGTCCGATATTTCCGCGGTCGATACTGAAGCCATGAAGCAAAATATCGACTGGGTGGCTGTGTTCGGTGAGTTTGGTGGAATGTTCGATGGTATGATAAGGCCGGCACTTGATGAAGCCAAAAAATACGTCCAGACGGACAAATTTAAAAACTCCGATCAGGCGAGCCAGAAAGCACTCATTGACGCTATCAATCAAATGGAAAAGTCACTTGGAGGTGCAGGAGGTCTGAATTTTAAGAAACTGGGACAAGATGTAAAGACATATCAGAATTCCCTTCTTGAATTGGATGCAGCTAAGGGAGTGGAAACAACTGCTATTGCCAAACTCAAAAAGGCGCACGAAGATTATGAAAAAGCGGTAAAGAACGGTACGGAACAGGAACAGCAGGCTGCGGGAATTGCCCTTGAAAATGCTCAAAACAATGCTGCTGCCGCGTCCGAGAATGTGAAGACACAGACGGATATAGTCAATGAAAACCAACAGAACTTATCTTCTACAGCCACCAATTTGAAAGCCAATATGGAAAACGTGACGGAAGGCTTGTCAAAATTGGCATCCGGTGGATTAAAGAATGCCTATGACGGACTGATCCAGACAGGTAAGGCTATGGGAGGCGCTTTTGAAAAAGTGGCTGAAAAGATAGAAGATGTTCCGATTATAGGCTGGATCATTTCCATTATCGATATTTTCAAAGACGGATTGAGCAATCTTGTCGGTCCACTGCTTGATGCAATATTCGATGCAATCAGTGGAATTCTTAGTGATGTATTATCAGGTGATCTGTTTGTTACAATCGGTAAGTCTCTTCGGGATGGCATAGGAAGTATCCTTAATTCAATAACGTTTGGCGGTTGGAATTCGTGGATGGACTCCATTAACGGCAGTAACGCCAAGGAAGTGAACGAACTGGTGGACCGTCTGACTGAAAGTAATAAATACCTGGTAACGGCCATCGAAAAACTGACGGATGAAATGGAAGGTTCCGGTGGTGCCCAATCTACGGAGTATTATCGGAGTGCTTACGACAAACAGGTGCAGAAAATTGAAAATGACCGCCAGATGCTCGAAGCTAAAATGGGTTACCACTCTTCCCATCACTCGAACAACTATTATATCAATGATGATTTCAGTTCGGATGACTGGCTAAAGGCTTCCGATTATGTCGGTAAGAAATTGGAATCAGCGTCAGACCTATGGAGGCTCTCTCCAGAAGATTTGGCGAAACTACAGGAATTGCCGGAAATATGGGATAAGATAAACGGTGGTAAATACGACCAGAGTAATTGGCTGGACGCTTATGTCGCAGATGCGGAAAGTCTTGTCGCTTTACAGGAACAATGGCAGGATGCCATTACGGACACTTCCTTTGACAATATAAAAAGCGGTATGAAAGATCTGCTGAAGGATTTTGAAACGAGTTCCAAGGATGTGATCGCAAGCGTGGATGAATTCATGGAGAACGCCATTTTAAAATCCATTGTGGACGGTACGTACTCCAAAGACCTTAAAGAATGGCAGAAAATGTTTGCTGAATTCATGTCGGACGGTATCCTGACAGAGGATGAAGCTGATAAGCTAAGAAACCGCTACCAGAGTATTTACGAGGATGCCGAAGCTAAAAAGAATGAAATGCTGGATGCGGCCGGAATATCGGAAGACACCACTAAAAGCCAGAGTGGCAAGGCCGGTAGCTTTACAGCGATGTCCCAGGACCAAGGAACGAAACTGGAAGGCATGTTCACTTCTGGATTGAACCATTGGGTAAGTATGGACGAGAATATGGAAAATGTATCCTCTAAGATGGATACAGCCGAGAACCATCTGGCGAGAATAGAAGAGAATACCGGCTTTTGCAAGGACTCCCTTGCCGTGATAGCCGAGGATATCAAAGTAATGAGACGTGACGGAGTAAAAATGAGACCATGAGTATGGATGCGATTATTGGAGGGCTGTTCCTCGTGAACGGCATTGATGTCTGGAAAGAATACGGCGTGTTCCTGACAGAGAATAAAGAAGGTGGCCGGGATAATTTGAAATCCATTCTGGCCGCCTCTAAAACCAAGGAGCATACGGCGGTGAATATCCGGGAAAGAAACGGTGAGAAATATTCGGATGAACTGGTGATTGCCAACGAAGCGCGTGACGTGACGCTCCTGTTTGCCTTGTATGCCCCGAGTAAATCGGAGTGGTTGAAAAAGTACATGGACTTCATTTCTTTTCTGAAAACGGGTGAAAAGGGCTGGCTCTCTCTCCACTTTCCGCAACTGGAACTGACAATGCGGGTGTATTACCTGGAAAGCAGCGGCTTCAATCCGCTGACTTACCTCTGGAAGGAAGGTGTGCAAGCCAGCAACTTTAAAGTAAAGTTCCGTGAACCGGAACCGATTATTTAAAGACGTTTAAAAACCATTTAAACAGCGTATGAAGATTGAAAAAGACAAAGTCAAACATTTCTCCGTTTGCTTCCTGATAACGTCGTTAGCGGGAGTATACGGGGTGTGTCTTGCGACAGGCGCATCGCTTGGCAAGGAGTATGGTGATAAGAACGCCCCGGGAAACTGCTGGAGCTGGGCAGATCTGTTGGCCGACGCATTGGGCATTATCGTAGGTTATATGTTGAATCGCTTAATCGTTACATTATGCTTTTGACCGTATTTGATAGAGACGGATGGCAAAAAGCTGTCCTTTCCCCGGAAGATAGCTCCACACAGGTGAAAGCGTTACAGTCGGATAATATACTGACGCTCTCTTTCACCCTGTACGAATATATCCCTTTGGATGTGAACGATTATGTGGATTTCGAGGGGGAACGGTACTGGCTGACCGAACGCTATCTTCCGAACGAGAAGAACACGCAGGAGTGGAAGTACGATGTAAAATTCTACGGTATCGAGAGCCTGATAAAAAGATTCTTGGTACTTAATACGGTGGACGGTGATCCCGAACCGATATTTACCCTGACCGCTCCACCCCATGAGCATGTGGCGCTAATTGTAAAGGCTATCAATGACGGCATGGACCATACCACCGACTGGAAAGTTGGTACAGTGGAAGGAAGGGATAATATAGTCATCGATTACGAAGGGAAATACTGTAACGATGCCCTAAAGGAAGTAGCAGAAAAGGTCCCAGGCTGTGAATGGTGGGTCGAGGGCCAAACTATTAATATCTGTCGCTGCGAACATGGCGAAGAAGTAACATTGGCATACGGCAAAGGCTTGACGGAAATCGAACGCGACACTGCCGACGGCGCCAAATTCTATACCCGTCTTTTCCCGATTGGCAGCAGCCGGAATATTGATCCGGAAAAATACGGTCACAGCCGCCTGCAGCTTCCGGGAAATGCGAAGTATGTGGATGTCAATGCCGACAAGTACGGTATATTCCACCGCTACGAGAAAGACGCTTTCGCGGATATCTATCCGAGACGTATCGGTACCGTCAGCAATGTGCGCAGCCAGGACGTAACCGATGAGGATGGAAATCCTTATACTATTTATTATTTCCGTGATGATACACTGACATTCGATCCGAATATTTATAAACTGGGTGGTAAGGTAAAACGCGTTTCTTTCCAGGAAGGCAGTGAACTGGCCGGACTGGGAGATGACGAAGACGGAAACTATTATTTTGAAGTGAATTTCGACAGCGATACGCGCGAGTTCGAGATCATCACTATCTGGCCGTACGATGATGATACCCAGCTCCCGGGGGATAAACTTGTCCCGAAGCCCGGTGATAAGTACATCCTTTGGAATACCCTTATGCCTGATGAATACTATCCACTTGCAGAGGAAGAATTTCAAACGGCCGTTGACAAATACAACCAGGAGAACGCCATTGATATTTCAGTATATAAAGGACCTACGGATCATGTGTATATTGAGCAAAACAATATAGACCTGTTCCTTGGCCGTCGTGTCCGGTTGGAAAGTGCGGAATATTTTCCCGAAACGGACTACCGTAGCAGCCGTATTACGCGATTCACCCGCAAAGTGAATCAACCTTCACAGCTGGACATTGAAATCAGTGATGCGCTTTCTACGGGCGTAATGGAGTCTATTAACAACAGTATTTCAGATGTAAAGAACTATACGAAAACAGCTGCGGAAGGTTCCGCTCTTCCCGATTTAATCCGCAGTTGGGACAATACGTTACCGACAGATAATAATCTGTTTTCCGCACGAAGAAGCCAGAAGGAATTCATCTCTAAAATCAAGAGAGACCGGGCGAGGAAAAAAATCATTTTTGACGAAGGTATCGATGCCGGCGATTTCGAAGCGGGAAAGATGGGCGGGAGCATTGACGGGAAAGGCAATGCGGAATTCCTTTCCATGGTCATCCGGGAACTTCTGCGCAGTGCCAAATTCGTAGACGGTATGGCGGGTGAAGGTTTCCAACTCTGGATCGATGAAAACGGGCTGTCAAACCTTACGCTAGACAAGCTGACCGTTCGCCAGATCATGGTAGTCCTGGAACTACTGATTGAAAAAGTCCGGAGCGTTGGCGGCCAGCTTTGCGTAAGTGCCGCTAACGGTAAGATAAAAAACGTAGAAAAACAGGACGGTTTCTATTTTATCACTTTTGAGCAGGATAATACATTCCAGGCACATGACTTGTTACGCTGCGCTACCTGGAAGGGAGGCAAGGAACAACACTCCTACTGGGTGGAAGTGGCCGCGGTCGAAAATAATAGTATTCTCATAGCGGAGGAGGAATTTGAGATTTCCTTTCCTGAAGCTGGCGACGAATGCGTGCTGATGGGTAATACTGAAAATACACTTCGCCAGAACCTCATACTGATAAGTGCCACCGAAGACGGGCAACCCCGTGTAGATGTGATGGACGGTGTGAATTCGAAAAGTTTCTCAAACAGCCTGCGTGCCCGCCTCGGTAATTTGGACGGTATCAAAGATGACTGGTTCCCTACGGATAATCAGCCGCATGGTAACGGTCTTTATTCGGATAATGTCTATTTACGTGGTACATTCCTACTGGCCACAGGTGAGGACATAAAGACAAAATTTGAAATCGTCGAGGGTAAAATAACAAGCTCTGTCACAGCCTTGCGCCAGGACTTTGCTGCTGATCGCGGGTACCTGAATAATGCAGCCTTTGACAACGGCCTTGAGAAATGGAACACGGAAAATGAAACAGTGTTCTTCCTTGTGGGGAACCGTTGGATTTGGGCAAATAATAATGTTCTTTCCAAAAAAGGAGACAGTGCAAGCGTGACACAGGACGATGGTCGTACGGTAGTCCGGATCCGTAACAAATATATCCTACAGAAACGGGTGAATTTGAAAAGCGTACCTTCCTTTCCCGGGAACGGTGAGGACAAAAAGGAGGCTGTTCCGGTTTATCTGACCTTCTTCTACCGTTGTGCGAAAGCCGGTACCCTGCGGGTTGAATTCGAGAACGTTGACAAGACTGGTTTTGCGAATTTCAATAGTCTGGAGGTGGAGGAAGAACTGGATGAAACGGACGGATACGTTCAGTACACATGCAGCGGGCTTTGGAACGGAACGGGTGATTTCAAACTGTCATTTACCGGTGATATTTACTTGTACATGCTCATCCTCTCCACCGACAAGGTGGAATCCCTGGCGTACCGGTACAAGACCTTGTTTGAACAATCGGAACGCCTGGTTAAGATTTCGGCCGCCGTATTCGACAAGGACGAGAACTGCCTGCAGGAAACCGGC
>OKSD01003539.1_pt1 | contig 11716 bp, 9 predicted proteins | sample 1601221 | NCBI WGS metagenome assembly OKSD01 (sample SAMEA3541550, study PRJEB24748) | human gut metagenome | biome: human gut; feature: human-associated habitat; material: faeces | place: China | collected 2012
AAGGTTACGCTCACATTGTACTCGGTAGCAGCAGATTCAACGCCGCTTTTGAAGTTCTGCCAAAAATCGGAATCCACCGATTTCACGATGACGGCAATCTTGGTTTCATCTGTCTCCCCGCAGGCGCAAAGAGACAGCAGCAGCGCAGACGAAAGCAGAGCGGCGATAATTTTTTTAAATCCCATTTTGCCTTTCCTCCGCATTTCCCGGTATTCTGACGGTAACCTCTGTTCCCTCATCAAGCTCGCTCTTTATTGAAATACCGTATTTATCCCCGAAATAAATTTTAAGTCTGTCGTTAACATTTTTAACGCCTATTCCAACCGAATCCGAACGTTCCTTTGCAAGTATCGCGGCGCACTGCTCGTCCGTCATGCCGACGCCGTTATCCGCAACGGTTATTAAAATATCCTCGGGATCGTCCTCGGCGCGTTTCACGGTTATTTTGATCTCACCGTCGTCCATATCGGCAATGCCGTGATATAGCGAGTTCTCTATAAGCGGCTGAATCGTAATTTTATTGCAAAGGCAGTCTTCAAGCGATTTATCCGCGCAGAAGCTGTAGGTAAATCTGCCGCTGTAACGGAAGCTTTGAATTATAAGATAGCTTTCGGCATGGCGAAGCTCGTCCTTTATGGGAATAAGCTCCTTACCCCTGCTTATGCTTATTCTGAAAAGCCGCGCCAAAGCACGCACCATTTCAGCCGCTCCCTCGGTTTTGCCCTGTTCGCACATCCACTGTATGGAATCGAGCGTATTATAAAGAAAATGCGGATTTATCTGCGCCTGCAAGGCGCGCAGCTCTGTGCGGCGCAGGGCGGTTTCGTCCCTTTTTATCTGCTCCATAAGCTCCTTTATCTTTCGTGACATATGCCCGAAGGAATCCGAAAGCTCCGCTATTTCGCTCACGGCGATGCTGCCACCGGTGTAGCTGAAATTTGCCGCATCCTTTTCAAAATCGTGCATTGCGCACATAAGGCGGTGCACGGGCTTGTTAACACTTTTTAAATAAATAAGAAGAGCCATTCCGGCTATTGTCACACAGCAAAGTGCGGAAAGCACAATACTTACCGCTATTTGTCCGCGGCGCTCGTACATCAGAGAATCGGTAAAGCTGATACCGGCAACGCGCCACCTGCCGTCGGACGTGGAGCTCAGCATATAAAGGGTGGTTCCCTTTTTATGAACGCCGTCGGACAGGGAGGCAATAAGCGAGGAGTCCTCCGCTTTGATTCCCGAAAAAAGGAGCTGCTGCTGCGGATGGTAAACAATATCGCCGCGGCTGTCGGTAACAAAGCAGTAGCCGTGGCGGCCTATGCTTATATTATCTATATACTGCGCTATTTCGGTAAAGCTTATATCCATAGCGATATAAGCGCCGCCCAGGGCTGAATTTTCCGTTTTTCGGGCAAGGGTCACAACCCAAGGGTACTCCCCCTCAAAAAGGGTCTGAACATGCGGGGAGGAAAGCGAAAAATCACCTGAAGCGTCAAAAAGCGTCTTATCAAAGGACAGATCCTTATAAATTTCATTTTTAAGCTTTCCGCCGCTGCCTACACAATTTATTATTTTTCCGTTTTCGTCATAAACCGTGACCGCGTAAATATCACTTTCGATTTTGGTTATGGCGGAAATTCTTTCCTCCATATCATCGGCAGTCCTGCAGCCGTTTACCGTATCGCTTACGATCGTGAGCTTTTTCTTCATAAGCTCAAGATAATTATTGACCGCCGCCGCTGCCTGCCCGACCGACTGCTCGGCGGAAAGCCGTGCGTCGCGCATAAGCTCGCGCTTGTAAACCGTGGCGAAAATCACGGTGCAGACAGCCGCCACCAGCGCAGAGGATAAAGCAACAGACAGTACCGTAAGCATCCAAAGGCTCAAGCGTTTCTTCATTTATTCACCCCTATGCGCCACACGCACCTTATTCGGTGTGTCGCCGTAGAATTTTTTAAAGCAATAGCTGAAATAATGCTGATCGCTGTATCCGCATTTTTCGGATATTTCAAGCACCTTCATCCCGGTGCATACAAGCATATCGTAAGCCGCTCTCATTCTGCGTTCGGTGAGAAGATTCACAAAGTTTTCCTTTTTCGTCTTCTTAATAAGAGCGCTCAAATAATTGGGACTGACACCCAGCTCGCTGCTCACGCCCGTTAAGGACAGGGTCTCGTCCGAATAGCGGTTGTCTATGATCTGTACCACCTTATCGCACAGCACCTCGCTGTCTCTTCGCTGCGAGCGGGCTATGATTGTCTTTGCCTTTTCGCAGAAATCGATCAGATCGTTTTTCATAACGCTTTCGCTGCTGTATGAGGTAAGCCGCGCAAAAATAGGATTTGAGGAAAAGAGCGCCAAAAGCTCCGCCTTCTCGGAAACCGCGCTTGTTATTCTGTAAACTGTGGAGATTATCTGCATAACCAAAAGGTCGGCGTTTTCGGGCGTGTTGCTTTCATACAGGCTGTTAATAAAGCCCTCGAGCTCGTTTTCCCTTCCCACCTTTAAAAGCTGCTCCAATTTAACGGCGGATTTTTCAACTTTATCAAGCTCTAATTCGCCGTCGCGCTCCTGGTCGTTTATAAAGCGGATCTCGCCCGCGCCGTCTGAGGTGTAGCGTCTGGCGGTTATCGCCTGAAAATAAGCCGAGGAGCAGGCAGATAACTCGGAAAAGCCGCGGCTTACGCCCACAGTGCACCTTTGAGATAAAAGTCTTTTCGCCGTCTGCACTATTTCCTTAAGCGGCATGTCCATAACCGAGGAAATATCCTCGCTGCCGTCTGTTACGGCAAGGGTCACCACTCTGCCGTAAACCGTAAAGCTTACCGAGCGCATATAGCGCGACAGCACCGTGTCGATAAAAGAGGCATGCTTTTCATTTGTGCATTTTCGGCGTTCCTCATCGCTGAATTTGGAAACCAGCACGCAAAATACGTTTTCTTCGCCTTCGCCGATTATTCCGAGCTCCGCCGCACGGCTGAAAAGCGCGGCTTCATCGGGCTTTTCCTCATTGCTTCCGAGCATTAAGGGAAGCAGGAATTCATTCACCGAAAGGCGGTGAAGCTGCAATTTAAGGTCGGTATCCGGCACAGTCAGAACGCTGCCGAGCTTTTCATCCATTTTGCGGTGGATGTCCTTAAGTTCGTCAGTCAGCTCCGCGGGGGAAATAGGCTTTAATAAATAGCTTATTATGTTGTATTCTATGGCGGTGCGTGCATATTCAAAGCTGTCATACCCGCTCAATATCACTATCTGCACCATAGGCCGCAGCTGACGCACACGGCGTGCGAGCTCAAGTCCGGTCATCATGGGCATCCGTATATCGGTAATAATAAGGTCGGGTTCGAGCGTTTCGGTAAGCTCAAGCGCTTCAAAGCCGTTTTCCGCTTCTCCCGCCACCTCAAAGCCGGCAGACTCCCAATCGACTCTTTCAATCAGCGCACGGCGCTGGTCTCTTTCATCCTCTACCACAAGAACGGTATATTTCATTAAAATACCCCCGCTTACATTATATATTTAGTATAATATAAACGGGGGCAAAAATCAAGTAAGTTAAATTTAAAAACGCGGGAGAGACCTTTTTATCGGTCTCCCCCGCTCGCTTGGGGGGAGGCATATTTATTTTTCATTCCAGCCGGCATAAAGCGTCATGCTGCCCGTAACCTCTTCCTCTGCACTCCATTCGTTTGTGCAGTCGCGGTCGGTATACCAGCCGGTGAATTCATAGCCCTCTTTAACGGGGTCTGCGGGCGATACGGTTTCGGAATACATCACCTTAACGGGAGCTATATACGAGCCGCCGTCGGTATCAAACTTAACGGTAAAGCCATTATGCTTTACAATAAACACCGAAACTATTACAAGCAGCGCCGCGAGCGCTCCCACCATAATATTAGCGGATTTTACCGACATATTCACCCTTGCATAAAGTCCGCCTTTTTTGGTGCTTTCAGCTTTGTTTTCCATACCGTTCACCTCTTTTTATAATTATTTGCGTGCCAGATATTTACGCATATCGATAGCGCAGGCAACCAGGATTATAAGACCCTTTATAACATAGAGCATATTTGCGTCTACCGAGAGGAAGTTAAGACCTACGAAGATTATCTGTAAAAGGAATACGCCGATTACTATACCGCTTATTTTACCCGTGCCGCCTACAAACGAAACGCCGCCGATAACGCACGCCGCGATAGCGTCCGATTCGTAGTTAAGACCTGTGTTTGCAGAGCAGGATGCGATACGCGCGCCCTCTATAAATCCTGTTATACCGTACATAGCGCCCGCAAGCACGAACACCAAAACTATTGTCCAGAACACATTTACGCCCGATACGTTTGCCGCCTCTTCGTTTGAGCCTACGGCGAACATATTTTTACCGAACTTTGTCTTGTTCCAGATAACCCACATAAGGGCGGTTAAAATTACCGAATAAAGCACATATTTCGGAACGGCAACATTGCCTATTTTAAAGAGTGTGCCGCGAACGAAGTCGGTGTAGGAGGTATCAAGTCCCGAAAGGGTCTGACCGTTGTTTCCGCCGAGCATTAAATACATAAGCACAAGACCGAAAACAATAAGCTGGGTAGAAAGGGTAACTATAAACGGGTGCAGCTTGAATTTAGCCACAAAAAAGCCGTTTACAAGGCCTATAACCGCGCCCACGGCGATAACCGCAAGCAGCACCACCCACAGGGGCATAACCTTTAAATTCGGGAATATTTTATTGGCGTAGCCCGTCATTTGTAAAAGCGACGCCGCAATACACGCGGTAAGACCCACGCAGCGGCCCGCCGAAATATCGGTACCCGTAAGCACTATCGCCCCGCCTATACCGAGGGCTATTGGCAGCTTTGCAGCCGTGAGTGAAATTATATTGATTATTGAGGGCAGCTTTAAGAAAGCCGGCACCCTTATTGCTATGTATATTACCGCCGCGGCAATAATTATATACATTGCGTTGTTGAAAAGCAGATCCGTAATTGCTCTGCGCTTGTCCGCGCCCGATTTAGCTTTGAAATCGTCAATCCACGCGGAAAAACGGTTTTTTCTTTTAATAGCAGCTGTTGACATTTCAATTCCCCCTATGCAAATTTAGCCGCAAGAGTCATTATATCCTCTTGAGTGGCGGTATCGGCGTTTACCTCGCCCGCTAACTTTCCGCCCGACATTACAAGTATTCTGTCGCACACACCGAGCAGCTCGGGCATTTCCGACGACACCATTATGACCGTTTTGCCCTTTGCGGCAAGGTCGATTATAAGCTGATAAATTTCGTACTTAGCACCTACATCAATTCCTCTTGTAGGCTCATCAAGCAGCAGCACCGTAGGCTCTGTTAAAAGCCAGCGCCCGAGTATCACCTTTTGCTGATTACCGCCCGATAACGAGCGTATCTTGGTCTCCTGCGTGGGCGTTTTAACGTGCATTGAGTTTATGCACCAATCGGTGTTTGCTTTAAGTTTCGCCTTGCTTAAAAACGGACCTTTTTTGCATTTATCAAGGCTTGAAATGGTCGCGTTTTCGCGAATATTGAGTATTCCGAAAATTCCCGTTGCGCGGCGCTCCTCTGTAAGCAGGGCAAACCCGTTTTTAATTGAGTCGCGCGGGTTGCGGTTTTTAATCTCCCTGCCGTTAAGCTTTAAGGTGCCGCCACGCCTTGTTGCCACGCCGAAAATATTTTCAAGCAGCTCGGTTCTGCCCGAGCCGTCAAGCCCCGCAACGCCTATTATTTCACCTTTTCTGGCTTTAAAGCTTACATCGTTCAGCCTTGCATATTCAGAGCTTAAATTATCCGCCTCAAACAAAACATCGCCTATCTCGTTGGTTTTGGGCGGGTAAATATTTGTTAATTCTCTGCCCACCATAAGCTTTATAATTTCGTCGGTGGTTAAATCCTTTGCCTCGCGCGTGGCTATCCATTTGCCGTCGCGCATTATTGTAACCTCATCGGAAATTCTTAAAATTTCCGCCATTTTATGAGAAATATATATTATCCCGCAGCCCTGGCTGCGAAGCATATTTATAATTTTAAAAAGGTGCTCAACCTCCTCCTCTGTCAGCGATGAGGTAGGCTCGTCAAATACTATCACCTTTGCGTTATATGATACTGCTTTCGCAATTTCCACCATTTGGCGCTGCGATACCGGCATCGTGCTCATTACGGTTTTGGGGTCGACATTGACCTCTAATTTTTCAAAAATTTCTTTCGTGGCGGCGTACATTTTCTTTTCGCTGGTTATGGGCACGCCCTTTGCAACCGTAGGGAAACGCCCCAGCCACATATTATCCATAACATTGCGCTTTAGCGCCTGATTCAGCTCCTGGTGCACCATTGCAACCCCGTTTTCAAGCGCTTCCTTGGAATTTTTAAAGTTTATTTCCCTGCCGTCCAAATATATGTTTCCGGAGTCCTTATTGTAAACCCCGAAAAGACATTTCATAAGTGTTGATTTGCCGGCGCCGTTTTCGCCCATAAGCGCGTGTACGGTGCCCGCCTTTACGGTAAGATTAACCTTATCGAGCGCCTTGACGCCCGGAAAAGCCTTTTCAATGTTTTCCATTCTAAGCAGAACAGGCTTTTCGCTTACCGCGGTATTGTTTGTAATGCTTCTCTGCTCGTTCATAAGCCTTTCTCCCCCGTTTTTTTGCTCACAGCAGCCGGTTATTCCGGCTGCTGTGAAAGTTATATATTATTCGCCGGTGTAGGTAGCGTAGGGGATATTTACTCTCCACTTGCCTACAAGGTTTTCGCTGTCAAGTCCGTCAAGGGCTTCCTTATCGCCTAAGAAGTTCTGCGCGATAGAAGTAATAGCCTTTGCCATACCGTCGGCGTCCTGCTTAATGGTACCTACCATAGCGCCGCTCTTAATAGCGGATTTAGCGGCGTCGGTCGCGTCAACACCGAATACCGGAATAGCCTTTGCGCCCTCTTTATTGTAGCCTGCGGTCTGCAAGGAGGAAATTGCTCCGAGCGCCATATCATCGTTGTTTGCGATTACAAGCTCAACCATATTCCTGTTGCTCTCGCTGTACTGCGCTAAAATTGTACCCATATAATCGGTAGCGGCAGCAGACGACCACTGACCGTTCTGGTCTACAAGGTATTTGTTCTTATTTGAAGCGTCATAGAATTCAAGCTCGGGCTTGCCTGCAGCTTTGAGCACCTTGTTAGCGTCCTCAACGCCGTACTGTGTGCGGGCGATAGCCTCCATGTTGCCTTCCTGACCCTTGAACATTACATAGCTTATCTTTCCGTCGCCGTTAAGGTCAAGCTTATTGTAATTATCAACAAGATACTTGCCTATCATTTCGCCCTGCATATGACCTGCCATTTCGTAATCGGTTCCTACGAATACGCACTTGTCATAGCTTGTTACAACCGATTCCTCAACAGAACGGTTGAAGAAGATTACCGGAACATTTTTCGCTTTTGCCTGGTCGATAATGTTCTGCGCCGCGTCGTTTGAGCCGGTGTCAACAACATTAACTACAAGGAGCTTTGAGCCTTTCGCAAGAGCGGTGGTTACCTGCTCTGTCTGGGTTGTCTGGTTGCCGTTTGCGTCGTAATTCTGGAATTTCAGCCCCGCGTCCTTCAAGAACTTATCCATTGCCGAACGAACGCTTGAAATGTAGGTGTCGCTGTAGGTGTAGTAGAAAACCGAAACCTCGCCGTCGGATGAACCGCCGTCGCCCGAGCCGCAAGCGGTAAGACCTAAAGCAAACGCCAAGGTGAGAATTACTGCCAATAGTTTTTTCATTTTGAGTTGCCTCCGTTTCTTTATTCGACTTCCTGTCGTCGAGTATTATTATATTTCAGGAGTCTCGCTTTTTAAATAGATTTTTCTATCTGAAATGTATAAAAATTTATTCAAAGGTGGATTTTTTTAATTGTTTTTTCAAATCCATACCCCTGCAGCGCCGAAATTATCGCCTTGAAAAAGCTATAACACCGCGTTTCGGCTGTCCGCTTTTCGCCGTAACACTTTGCGGAGGAAAACATAAAATATTATCGGACAAATAAATTTTGTTTGATTAAATTCTGTAAATACAGGTAAAAATATAAACAGATTGAGCGGTCGGAAGCCGAGTGCTTCCCATGCTCGACCCACCAGTATTTAAGCGGAGTGTGAAACAGAAATGAATATAAAGCGGGGAGAAATATACTATGCGGATCTGAGTCCCGTTGTAGGCTCTGAACAGGGCGGCGTGCGGCCTGTACTTATAATTCAGAACGACGTAGGAAACAAATACAGTCCTACGGTTATAGCCGCCGCAATAACCAGCCAGCGTGACAAAACGAACCTGCCTACGCATATTTCCGTAAATGCCGACGGCTGCGGGCTGGCAAAGGATTCGATAGTTTTGCTTGAGCAGGTCAGAACCATAGACAAGCAGCGGCTTAAGGAAAAGATGGGCTGTCTCGATAACGGCTCTATGGGGCTTGTCGACAAAGCGCTTTCGGTAAGCTTCGGGCTCAATTAAATAACCCGAATTCGGCAGACGACGATTTTACCGAATATAGCGGCAGGCCGAGTGAACGAATCCATCGTTTGCCCGGCTTTTTCTTTTGCATATTATAAAATATGCTTGACATTAGCGAAAATAAGAATGTAATATAATTATGGAATAATGCGAAAAATGACAATAACATGGATACCGCTGAAATTATAATGTATCCGATCAAACAGAGGATATTTCGGTATTTTTTTGATTCACGAAACAGGCTCTGTTGATGAGATTAAGAAAAGCATTGCCCGATGTTCCGTGCGCAAGACTGTGCCGTCATATAAAAATTTCCGCGAACAGCTCCGTTCTTGAGGCCGCAGGCGAAAATCGGATCGCGGTCGGCTACATAAAGAGGAGAGCGGCAAAGGTCGGCAAAATGCGGCAATGCGGGAAATCCGCGCTCAAAAAACGGGTTCGGATTATTCTCGCTTGCCTAAAGAGGGATGATTTATGAATTACATAAGAATCACAAAAGAAAACATCGACAAGGAGCATATCTGCTGTGCCATGTCAGGTAAGCAAAGCCTTGCGAAAAAGGACTGGCTGAAGCATCGCTTTGACGAGGGGCTTGTTTTTTACCGCAGCGAGGAGCGCGGAAAATGCTTTATCGAATATATTCCCGCCGAAAACGCCTGGGTGCCGATCAAAGCGGACGGCTATCTCTATATTAACTGCTTATGGGTCGCGGGTTCTATGAAAGGACACGGCTATTCAAAGGAGCTGCTTTCGGAGTGTATTAAGGACGCCGAAGCGCAGGGCTCGAAAGGGCTTTGCATTCTCTCCGCCGAGGGACGAAAACGGGAATTTTTGGCTGACCCGAAATTTCTTGCCTATCGGGGTTTTTCGGCTGCGGACATATCGGACTGCGGAATCAATCTCATGTACCTGCCCCTTAAGTCTGATGCGCAGCCTCCGAAATTCAAGGAATGTGCGAAGCACCCACAGCTTTGCGAAAGCGGATTTGTGCTTTACTATACAGATCAATGCCCGTTTACATATTATTGGGTACCGAGGGTGCGTAAGGCAGCACAGGAGCATAACATCCCGTTTAAGGCAATTCACATTACCGACAGGGAAACCGCGCAAAGCATACCCTCACCGGTTACGACCTACGCGCTGTTTAAGGACGGCAAATTTCTGACCCATGCTATCCAATCGGACAGGAAATTTCTGGCTTTGGCAGGATTAAAGCTGCCGCTTACACCTTAGGCAAGCGAGAATAATCATGAAATCGTTATAGTCTCTGCCGACGCACCGTGGGTCATAGTCCCGAATAGCTTTCGGGCAACGCCTTCCCCGTATAGCTCGGCACAATGATTGTTCTCGGCTTGCCGCTGTGCCGATACGGCACGAAGATGAAACATAACCCGGAACAGAAAAGCTTCTTTTTACTTATAGCCTTATTTCTCTCCCGCTTCAAGGCGGGAGATTTTTTTCGGAATGATTTATAAAAAATACGGTTCCGATGATTATTTTCTATATTTTTTTAATATTTTGCGATATTGAAAAAATAATGCCCGAAACAGTATAATTATAATGAAGAAAGAAGTGTTTCGGAGCGGATGCGATGTATAAAAAAATAACAGCTTTGATTTTGTGCTTTGCGCTTTCGGGAATTTTATTAACGGGCGCGTTTAAAACCGGCGCCGCCGCAGAGGTTTGTGCCGTTTACCTTTCGAGCGACGGCGATGATTCCAACAGCGGTATCACAGCCGATAAACCGCTTAAAACTCTGAAAGCGGCGGTAAATACGGTAAATCGGCTGGAGCTTGTCGGCTATAACAGAGTAATAAATATTGTAAAATGCGGCTGGAACGGAATTTCCTTTGATATGTCGGGCTGCACGCCGTATACCGAAATGATTACCCTGACGGCGCCTTCCGGGCTTACGGTATGGTCGACCTCGGATATGTATCTGGCGGGTCCTTTGACGCTCGATGCGGATTACGGAAATTCCCGCACTCAGAGTGCGCTTAATATTTATACCGGCGGTTACCCCTTCACCCTGCTTTCAAAGGATCAAAAGGGGAATTCAAACATATATGCGGGCTTTAACAGCCGCTTGGGGCTGACAGCCGATGAGAAAAGCGGAAATATAGAGTGGAAAAGCGATTTAAAAATAACGCTTGCGGGTGAGCGCGAAATGACGGTCGGCAAGGTTATTGCGGGAAACTGCAGCGATCCCGGTCACAATGTGATATACGGTACCGCCGATATTCTCATTGATAACCCCAACCTCACCGTTTCCTCATTAAAGCTCGGCAGCAACGGAAACTTCACAAACACCGGCACGCAGTCCAACCGCTTTAAGGGTATAAGCATAACCGTAAACAGCGTTAAGGAAATAGCAACCCTTGAGGGTGCTACATATTATAATGCGGTATATACCGAAGAACTGCGGCTGATATTCAACAACGGCACGGCGGACAGGATAACAGATACGCTTATTTACGGCAAATACGGAAACACCAATATACAGGCAGCCAAAAAATGGATTGTCAAAAACGGGACGGATACGCCGATCAAAGCGGGATCCGAGTCGGGAGTATTTACGGTTGTCGGCGGCAGCGCCGTGATCTTCACGGATGATGAAAATCCGAAGCTTACATATACATCCGAAAAAGGCAATATAACGGTCCCTGCGGGCAGCTACACCGTAACGGTATCAGACACGGAGGAATATACATTTTCCGAAGGTGTTTTTACCGCCGTCACCGATTTAAAGGACTTTAATCTTACAGATATTGCCCCCGCACAGTCGGGTGGGAAGATATTGCTCGGCTTTAAAGATGAAAACGGCGGATATTTAAACCGTACCGCAAATTTAAAAATCAAAGCCGGTGAAAGGCTTTACGCCGTATATACCGATTTCCCGGTAAGCGGCGAAAACGCGGTATTTTCGGTATCGGGCTTTGAAAGGCGCGGCGGCGAAAAGCGCGGAATACGGTTTATTCTTGAAAAAAGAAACGGCTTTGAAGCGGCGACAGCCCCGCTTTCAGGCATGAAATACGGCTTTGCGGCAATGCCCGAGCATTTTCTGAATATCGGAGAGGCGCTCACGGTCGATAACGAAAACGCGGCTGTAAGGACTGTCGGCGGCCCCGGCTTCGTCTTTTTTGACGGCAGGGAAAAATTCACCGCCTGCATTACCGATATTCCCGAAAAGCACTATGCGGAGGGCTTTGCGGTACGCGGCTTTGTTACCTATACC
>OKSD01003543.1_pt1 | contig 11710 bp, 8 predicted proteins | sample 1601221 | NCBI WGS metagenome assembly OKSD01 (sample SAMEA3541550, study PRJEB24748) | human gut metagenome | biome: human gut; feature: human-associated habitat; material: faeces | place: China | collected 2012
CGGGCAGCAGGGCGTCCACGCCGCCGCCGATCCATCCCACCAGCGCGTCGATCCACTCTTGCGGATAGGCTCCGAGGCTGAACGTGCACCAGAACATGAACCACATCAGCGCGAAGAAGATCGGGAATCCCCACAGCTTGTGCGTCACGAAGGTGTCGATCAGCTTCGTGGCCGAGGCCTCTTCGCGTTTCCCCGGGGTGTAGGTCTCCTTGAGCGCCCCCTGAATGAACCCGTATTTCTGGTTGGCGAAAGCCGTCTCGACATCCTCGCCCAGCGCTTCGGTGATGCGCCGGGCCTCGCGGTCGCGGATTTCGGCCCACTCGGGGTAGCTCCTGCATTCGCGGAGGCTCTTTTCGGCCTCGGCGTCGCCTTCGAGCATCTTCATGGCGTAGTAGCGCGGCGGGAAGGCCTTGGGCAGTTCGCCGCGGTAGTCGCTCATATCGTCCTTGAGCCGCCGGAGCCCCTCCTCGATGACAGGGCCCATGTTTATGTGGATGTGGCGTACGCGCTCGTCCTGGTTCTCGTACACGGCGATCACGGTGTCCAACAGCGCTTCGATGCCTTTGCCGTTGCGTGCCTCGACGGGTACCATCGGTACGCCGAGCATCCGTCCCAGGTTGTCGTAATCGAGCTCCGAACCGCGTGAGTCGAGCTCGTCGTACATATTGAGAGCCACCACCATGCGCGGGTTTATATCGATCAGCTCGGTCGTCAGGTAAAGGTTGCGTTCGAGGTTCGACGCCACGACCGAGTTGATGATGACGTCGGGCGTCTTTTCGGCGATATGGCTGCGGACGTAACGCTCCTCGGGGGTATAGGCCGAAAGGGCGTAGGTGCCCGGCAGGTCGGTCACCTCGAAGCGGTAGCCGCGGTAGTAGCGGTGCCCGCTCTTGGCGCCGACGGTCACGCCGCTGTAATTGCCCACGTGTTCATGGCCGCCCGATATGGCGTTAAAAAGCGAGGTCTTGCCGCTGTTGGGGTTGCCCACGAGCGCCACGCCGATCGTGCGGCTGTGGCGCGAGATGACCTCGTCGGCCGTGGCGCAGTCGTCGTCCGCGTCCGGCGTCCCGGCGGCGGGGTATTCGGGGGCTTGTTCCGGCATTCCGCAGCCGCAATGCCCGTGGCGGTGCCCGGGATGATGGCGGTGGTGGTGATGTCCTCCGGCAAGGTATTCGTTCACTTCGCTGTCGGAGAGTACGACGACCATGTCGGCCTCGGTACGGCGCAGCGAGATGTCGTAGCCCATGATTTTATATTCGATCGGGTCTTTCAGGGGTGCGTTGAGCAGTACTTCGACCCGCTGCCCGCGGACGAATCCCATCTCCATGATACGCCGGCGGAAGCCTCCGTGCCCCGTTACCTTGAGGATCGTGGCCGACTCGCCGGTCTTAAGTTCGGATAAACGCATTGTCGCTCTTTAGTTTTGGCGCCAAAGATACGACTTTGCGGCCGGATATGCAATCCCCATTTGTGGGTATATTCGGGCGGCCTTACCACCCGCCGCCCAGTGCCTTGCAGAGGTTCACGTAGTTGATGTACTGCTGTGCCACGATGTTCACCAGCTCCATCTGCGACTGGTAGAGGCTCCGCTCGGCGTCGATCACGTCGAGGTAGTCCGACAGCCCGCTGCGGTAGAGCGCCTGCGTCATGGTGGCGATGCGGTCGTTCGAGACGACCAGTTCGCAGGAACGCTCTGTCTGGGTGCGGTAGGTGGCGATGGCGACCAGCGCCTTCTCGACATCTGCGAATGCCGTCAGCACGGTTTGCTCGTAAGTCTTTGCCGCTTGCGTATAACGCTCCATGGCCGCCAGCTCCGAGCGGCGCAGCTTGCCGAAGGCGAACAGGGGTTGCGTGAGCGAGCCCAGCGCATCCCACGCCCAAGGGTTTGCCGAAGTTAAACCTTTGATCGAGTTGGAGGCTATTCCTCCTTTGGCTGTCAGTGCGATGGACGGGAATCTTGCCCCGCGTGCGACCCCGGCATTCGCGGCCGCCTGGAGCATATTGTAACGCGCCTCCATGATGTCCGGGCGCCGCTTGAGCAGTTCCGACGGAAGCCCTACGGGGATGTCGGCGGGATGGCGGTCTGCAAGCAGGCGCAGCCCCGAGCCCGTGCTGTCCGCCGCCTGCGGCGTTTCGCCCAGCAGGATGTCGAGCGACAGCCGCGTCTGCTTCACGGCGCGCTCGTATTGCGGGATGTCCGCCTCGGCCGTATAGACCAGGCTGCGTGCCTGCTCCAGCGCCACGCCGTCCGACATGCCGTAGCGGAACATCGAGTCGATCAGTGCGGCCGATTCGCGCCGCAGGGTGCAGCTGCGCCGGGCGATCGCCAGGTCGCGTTCGTATTCGAGCAGCGTGAAGTAGGTCGTGGCGACCTCCGCGGCCAGCGACAGCCGCACGCCCCGCAGCGCCCATTCCGAGGAGGCGATCTGCGCCCTGGCCGCCCGTTTGGCGTTGCGCAGCTGCCCGAACAGGGCGATTTCCCACGAGAGCGACGGTTCGACGGCGTAGGTCTGTACGATCTTGGTCTGCGGCGTGTATTCCCCCTCGGCCGTGACGCCTATGCCCACCTGGGGCAGGAACTGCGCCCGCACGACGCCGAGGTTCTGCCGCGCCTCTTCCACGCGCGAAGCCGCTACGGCCACGTCGCGGTTGTTCTCCAGCGCCCGCTGCACGAGGTTGTCGAGCACCGTGTCCCCGAACAGCCGCCACCAGTCGGAGGCGAGCGCCGCGGTGTCCCGCGGGAAGCCTTCGCCGTAGAGGTAGCCGTCGGGCACGTCGACCTTGGGCGGGTAGAAACGGGGTGTGCAGGCCGCGCAGGCGAGCGCGAAGATTAGGGTAAGGTATCCGGTTTTCATAGTTTTTCCTCCTGTTTTTTGCGTTCACGGCGGCGTTCGAAATTCCCGATGCGCCCCACGAAATAGTAGAGTGCCGGGTAGACGAAGATGCCCAGCAGCGTGGCGAACAGCATACCGCCCACCAGTGCCACGCCCATGATGTTGCGTGCCGTGGCGTAGACCCCGCTGGCGAATACCAGCGGCATGACGCCGAGGATGAACGCGAAGGCGGTCATGATGATCGGCCGCACGCGCAGTTTGGCGGCGCCGATCGCGGCGTCCATCAGCGAGAGGCCTTTTTCGTTGAACAGCCGGTCGGCATATTCCACAACCAGGATGGCATTCTTGGCCGCCAGGCCGATGAGCATGACCAGCGAAATCTGCATGTAGACGTCGTTGACGAAGAAGGCGTCCAGCAGGTGCGATCCCCCGATGAAGAGCACGGCGCCCAGCACCGCGACGGGGACGCTCATCAGGATCGCCAGCGGCAGTCCCCACGACTCGTAGAGCGCCGCGAGGGCCAGGAAGACGAACACCAGCGCCAGCAGGTAGACCAGCCCGCCCGTCTTCGAGGCATTGGCTTCCTGATAGGAGGTGCCGCTCCACGCCGTGCCGATGTCGTCGGGCAGCACCTCGCCGGCCGTACGGGTGATCTCCTGCATGACGGTCGTGGTCGAGGCGCGCGCCGCGGGCGTCACCGTGAGGGAGATCGAGCGGTAGAGGTTGAACTGCGAGACGTATTCCACGCCCACCGTGTCGACCACCTCCACGAACGACGATACGGGCACGCTCTCGCCCGAGGACGAAGCGACGTAGTAGTTGTCGAGCGAGCGTTTGTCGAGGCGGTATTCGGGCGCCGCCTGGATATAGGTCTGGTAGAGCTTGCCGAAGCGCGAGAAGTTGTTGATGTAGGCGCCGCCCAGCAGGGTCGTCAGTTCGCCGTACAATACGCCCAGGTCGACGCCTGCGGCCAGCGCCTGCTCCTTGTCGATGCGCAGGCGGCGCTGGGGCACCCCGGCGTTGAACTGCGTGGTCACCGAGGCGATCGAAGGCTGTTTGCGCAACGAGTCCATCAGCCGCCCGGCCTGGGCGAGCAGGTAGGCCGTGCCGCGCCCTTCGAGATCCTGCACCTCGACCGATACGCCCGAGGTGATGCCCAGCCCGGGGATCGAGGGCGGGATGAAGGCATAGCACTCGGCGCCCGGCACAGCGACGTACAGCTCGTCGGTGAGTTTCTGTGCGATCTCCATGGCCGAGAGTTTGCGGTCGGCGAAGTCGACCAGCGAGACGAAGATGATGCCGCTGTCGGTCGAGGCGATGCCCGCCATCATGTTGAAACCTGCGGCGAACGAGGTCGAGGCCACTTCGGGCAGGGTGCGGATCACGGCGTCGGCCTCCTCCATGGCGGCCTGCGTGACGGGCAGCGCCGAGGCTTCGGGCGTGGAGACCATCACCATGACGTAGCCCTGGTCTTCCTCGGGGAGGAACCCGGCGGGCAGCTTGCGCCATACGACGAAGATGACCGCGAGTACCACGGCGATGAATACGCCCGTGCGCGTCACGTGGCGGATAAGCGTCGGCGTAAAGGCCGTATAGCGATCCATGTTGCGGGAGAACCAGCGATTGAAAGCGGCGAAAAAGCCTTTCTGCGGCGGTTCGCGGCGGCGCAGCAGCAGGGCGCAAAGCGCCGGGGAGAGCGTCAGGGCGTTGAATGCCGAGATCACCACCGAGACGGCGATCGTGATGGAGAACTGCTGGAACAACCGCCCCGTGATGCCGCCCGTGAACGACACGGGGACGAATACGGCCAGCAGCACGACCGTCGTGGCGACGATGGGCGAGGCGACGTTCTTCATGGCTTCGAGAGCCGCGGCGCGGGGCCGCATGCCGGCGGCGATGTTGACCTGCGCGGCCTCGACGACCACGATGGCGTCGTCGACCACCAGGCCGATGGCCAGCACCAGCCCCAGCAGCGAGATGATGTTGACCGAGAACCCCAGCAGCGGGAAGAGCGCGAAGGCGCCGATGAGCGAGACGGGGATCGCCACGAGCGGGATGACGGTCGCCCGCCAGTCCTGGATGAAGAGGTAGATGATGAAGATCACCAGCAGGAGGGCGATCACCAGCGTGTGGAATATGTCCCGGATACCGGCGTCGATGCTGGTCGTGGTGTCGACGATCGTGGTGGCCGCAATGCCGTCGGGCATGCGTTTTTCGAGCCGTGCCATCGCCGCCCTGACCTTCTTGCCCACCTCCACGGCGTTGCTGCCGGGCTGCTGGTAGACGACGATCATGGCCGTGGGCTTGCCCTCGAAGAGCGAGCTCACGCCGTAGCTCTGGCTGCCGAGCGAAACCTCGGCCACATCGCACAGCCGGATCTGCTGGCCTTCCGAAGTCGTGACGACCACGATGTCGCCGAACTGCGCGGGGGTGGTGATCTGCGGCGGCATGGTCACCGTATAAGTATAGGTGGTGCCGTCGGGCGCGGGTTCGGCCCCGAACTGCCCGGCGGGGTAGATGCCTCCCTGGTTCTCGATGGCCGCGGTGACGGCCGAGACCGGGATGCCGTAGTATTTCAGCACGTCGGGCTTGAGCCATACGCGCATGGCGTACTCGCCGGCGCCCATGATCGAGACCTTGCCCACGCCGTTGATCTTGAGCAGCTCGTTCTGGAGGTTGATGTAGGCGTAGTTGGAGAGGAACTCGGCGTCGTAGCGTCCGTCGCTGTGCAGCGAGAAGACCAGCAGGAAGCCGGTCATGGTCTTGCGCGTGGTGACGCCCTGCTTGGTGACCGTCAGCGGGAGCTGTGCGGTGGCCGACGAGACGTTGTTCTGGGTGAAGATGGCGTCCAGGTCGGGGTCGGAGCCTATGTCGAAGGTCACCTGCATGACCATCGAACCGTCGTTGGCGCTGGTGGTTTGCAGGTAGAGCATGTCGCTTACGCCCATGACGCTCTGCGCCACGGGTGTCGCCACGGCGTTGTTGACCGTCTCGGCATCGGCGCCGTCGTACGTGGCCGAGACCTCGACCACGGGCGGCGTGATGTCGGGGTACTGTTCGATCGGCAGGTTCAGGATCGAAATCAGCCCCACGAGCACGATGACGATGGCCAGCGACAGGGCGAAGATCGGGCGCGAAACGAAAAATTTCTCCATGGCGTCACTTTTTTTCGGGGATGACCTTCATACCGTCGTGCAGTTTCTGCTGCCCGGCCGTTACCACCAGTTCCCCGTCGATGAGCCCTTCGTCGATGCACCACATCGACCCGTACGTGTCACCCGGGATCACCCGGCGGTACATGGCCGTGCTGTCGGTGCGCACCACCCAGACCGAGTTGACGCCCTGCGCCTGGCTCACGCACGCCTGCGGAACGACCACGCGCGGCCGTACGGGGCCTACGCTGGCCTCCACACGGGCGAACTGCCCGGGTTTGAGCGAACGGTCGGGGTTGGGGAACATCACCACCAGCACGAGCGTCCCGGTCGTGCTCGACACGTCCTTGCGCGTGTAGTCGTAAAGCCCCTCGTAGGGGTATACCGTGCCGTCGGCCAGCATCAGGCGGATGTCGGTAAGCAGCCCCGCGTTGTCGAAGATCGAGGTGCGCGGCCCCGCCGCGCGCAGGTATTGCGCCATAGGGATCGCCACGTCGACGGTCAGCGTATCGATGTTCGAAATGGTCGTCAGCACGCCGAATTGCGTGCCCGGCCCCACGTAGTCGCCCACGTGTGCTGAGGTGTTGGAGATGATGCCGTCGATGGGCGAGCGAAGCTCCGTGTAGCCGACGTTCATGCGGGCGCTGCTGAGGGTTTGCTCGGCCGAGCGGACGGTGGCTTCGGCGGCTTTGTACTGGGCCGTATACTGGTCTAACTGCGACTGGCTGATGGCGTTGATCCTGGCCAGCGGCACGGCGCGGTCGTAGTTGTTGCGGGCTTCGACGGCCTGTGCCCGGGCCGATTGCAGGGCGGCCTCGGCTGCGAGCATCGAGGTCGAGAGCTGGTCGGGGTCGATCGTGAACAGCAGTTGCCCGCGCTTCACGGGCATGCCGTTGGCGAACTGCTTCGTAAGCAGGTAGCCGTTCACGCGCGGCTGGATCACCGCGTCGAAGTTGCTCGCCAGGTAACCGATGAACTCCATGCGGTTGGGGACGCTGTCCGTGACGGCTTCGGCCACGCCGACCCTGAGCGGGGGCATGGCGGTTTGGGGCTTGTGCCTGCGGCACCCCGCAAGGAGTACGGCGAGCAGCCCCGTGATAAGGAAAAGTCTGTTCATACCGGGATGTTTTACGCCCTTGCAGGGACAAAAAACGTACCGTGAACAGGGTGAGAGTTAGTTAAAAAGGGGGTTTTATGCTAAAAAAAGCTGATTTTTTTGGCTGCAAATGATGATGTTTAGATAATTTTTATATCTTTGCGTTGATAACAAACCCAAATTAATATAAAAGTTATGAAAGAATTAGTAGCAAAGATCAATGCCGAATACGAAGTATTCGCAGCAAATGCAGCAGCACAGGTGGAGAAAGGCAACAAGGCCGCCGGTACCCGTGCCCGCAAGTCCGCACTGGAGATTTCTAAGCTGATGAAGGAATTCCGCAAGATTTCCGTAGAGGCTGCGAAATAATCGCTGACTACGTAGACGCAACAAAGGCTGTCCTTGGGGGCAGCCTTTGTTGTTTTCGTGCCGTATGCAGATCGTTCCCGCGACAAGCCGCACGGTCGCGGCGCAGGTCAGGGCTCGATGCCGAATTTGCGGAACACCTCCATATCCTCTGCGGAGAGGCCCGTCTTGCGGAACGGTACGGCCTCGTTGTGGTCGTTCAGGTAACGGCGCGGCCGGGTGCGGTCGTAGTCCGCGTTGACCAGCGACACGCCCGTGTCGATGTAATTCCCCCGGATCGAAGCCATGTCGGCCATGGTGTGGAACAGCGCATGGGTCGTGGCGGGCGCCGTGGCGTTTGCCTCGGCGGCAGCGGCCTTGTCGGGGAAATTCTGCCGGTAAGCGTCGGAGAACCACGCCAGCGAAGCGACGTAGAGCTGGTAGGCCGTCGTCGTGGGCGAAGCGTGCAGGAACCGTTCGCGCCTGTCATCGAGGATGTCCTCGCCGTGGTCGGCGCAGTAGAGCAGCGCCGACGAAGTCCCGCGCAGCCCGCGCAGGTACTGGATCGTCTCCGAGAGGAAGAAATCCGTGTAGAGGATCGAATTGTCGTAGGCGTTGCGGAGCGTCTGCACGTGTTCCCGCGAGATCGCCACGTCGTCGTCGGGGCGGAACTGCGCAAACTCGCGCGGGTAACGCTGGTGGTAGCTGAAGTGCGAGCCGTAGCAGTGGAGTATGAAGAGCATCTTCTGCGCCTTGTTGCTTTCCACGGCGCGGCGCACCTCGTCCAGCAGCTGCATGTCGTGGCGCGGCGAGCGGATATAGATCAGGTGGTCGGCGTCGCGGGCGAGTTTGTCGATCATGGCGCCCTGCGGCGACTGGTTGGAGATGAACCAGGTCTCGAAACCGGCCTCGTTGAACAGCGCCGGGAGCCCCTTGCGGCGGTAGAGTTCGGGATGTTCGTCGGTCGCAACGGACGAGAGGATCAGCGGCACGCTCTTGTGCGTGGTGTTGCTCTGCGTGAGCATGTCGCGGAAAACGATCAGGTCATCGACCTGCGAAAGGCGGGGATTCGTCTCGCGGCCGTAACCGTACAGCTGCCAGTTCATCGCACGCGAGGCTTCGCCGATGACGTAGACGTATATCTCGCGCTCCGGTGCCTGGGCCGTGCGCGACGCGCCGTAGGTGAAATCCTCCGAGGTCTCCTCGAAATTGTAGGCCTTGCGGAATTCCGTGGCACTAAGATGTACGTTGTAGAGCACGTTGAGCGGGAAGATCTCGTCCCGCAGCACGTGCCGATCTTCGCTCACGCGGTAGGCCGGCCACAGCGCCAGCATGCCCAGCGCCATGAGCACCGCCCCGGTCAGCCCGACGTTCATGCGCGTAGTGCGCGATATCTGCCGTTTGTGCCCGATTTCGCGCGCGGCGAACCACAGCAGCGGCAGGTACATCACGCAGACCAGGATCACGGAGGGGTAGATGTTGCTCAGCAGCTCGCCCGCTTCGCCCGGGTTGGTCGTCACCAGGTTGGTGAACATGTCCGTGGCGATGATCGAGTTGCCGAAGAGGTACAGCAGCACGATCTGGAACGCGCACAGGAAAATGAACGGGAACGCCAGCCAGATCATTATGCCCGAACGGCGCAGCGCCACGCTCCACATCATGTAAAATCCCAACGGCATCAGTATCAGCGCCTCGACCGTCCAGACGGAGTAGGGTTCGGTATTGGCCAGCACGCAGTTGGGGATAATCAGCGCGACAAAGAAATAGACGGTCAGCAGCGTGGTGAAACGGCTGCGGGTTTTGACCGTCCGTTGCCGGTTATGTTTGTTCGGATCAGCATTCATATCTTTACTAACCTAAAAAGCTTCGTTCAGGCTCAGCAGGAATCCGCTGGTTTTCTTGCCGAAGCCGTAATCGAGCCGCACATTGACCCGTTTTTTCAGCTCCCATCGCAGGCCGACGCCATAGTTGGGAAGCGTTTCCGACCAGTCGAACCGGTCGAGACTGTTGAATACGTTGCCGGCACCGCCCCATACCGTGCAGCCGATACGCCGCCAGATGCGCTGGCGCAACTCTACCTGGAAGGTAATCATGTCGTTGTCCGTATAGCGCCCCTGGTAGTAACCGCGCATGCGCTGCGAACCGCCCATGCGGGCCAGCATCGGCCACGGGGTGCCTTCGGAGTTGAACTCCGCGTAGAGGTCGGTGGCGATCAGTCCACCTTTCCACACCTGCCGGTACCAGTCGGCCGTGAAGGTCGTGCGCCACAGCGACTTGCCGCAGTTGCCAAGCCCCTTGGCGTAGAAAGTCTCCTCCAGGCTGACATAGATGCCCCGGTACGGGTTGGGGATGAAGTCGCGCGAGTCGTACTCGAGGATGGCTCCGATGCCGGTGGCAGTGTAGTGCGTTTTCTGCCCGTACTCCTGCAGGTAGCCCTCGCTGCGGGCGTCAAATTTCTTGCCCTGCGTGTGCTCGAAGCTCAGGATGCCGCCCACATAGGTGCTGGGCAGCACGCGGTGCAGGTAACGCCCTTTTACCAGGTAGCGTTTCTCGTTGTACGACCCCTCTTCGTTATACCGTCCGTCGTGGTAGCCGATGCCCCACATGTCGCGGGGCGCCGAGGCGAACATTACCGTGTAGTCGATGCGCTTGCTGTTGCGGGCGAAGATGTTGTTGCCCGTGACCCCCAGCGCATAGAATCCCGAAATCGAGACATTGGCGAAGATCGAGATGTCCGAGGGTGCCGTCACCGAGTCCGTGCGGTCGATGCGGTAGAGGCCCGCGGCCAGCAGCCCGATGCCGAGGCTCGTATTCTTCGAGTAGCTCGGGCCCCCCGCGAAGGTGAAGTCGATCTTCTTTTCGAACGTGCGGTCGGTGGTCGAACCTTCGAAATATTTTACGACGCGGCGCAGGAACGGCGGGCGCTTTTCGGCCTGCGGTTCCTCTTCCTGCCCCGGAAGCGGGGTGTACGTATAGTGCAGCGTATCGCTGCCGTTGATGTATACCTCCTGCTCCTGTGCCCGTCCGTGCAGAACGAAACCCAGGGCAAAGCATACAACGGCTATCCTGCGCAGCATCCGGCTATTTGTACTTCTCGATTGTTTCGTAGAAATCGGCCTTGTCCTGCTCCGAGAGCACGCCCTTGCGCAGGAATACCAGCTCGCCTTCCTTCGATACGATCATCAGCACGAACTGGTTGTTGCAGTCGCCCAGCTCCCATGCCGTGCTCAGGATACGATCCTGGTCGGCCAGCACCAGCGCGCCGTTCTTGGCCGTGCGCTTCTTGGCCATGTTGCGGGCCATGCCGTTGGGAACCATCGGTGCATCCTTGAGGTTCATCACCCCGAAGCCGTAGATGTTGTCCCCCTGTGCGCGGTGGTTCTCCTCCAGCTCGACCGTGAAGTCGTTGTTCTGCTTGTGGCGGTCGGGGTCTACATAGAATATCATCAGGTTCTTCTCGCCCCAGTACGGCAACTTGGCCGGTTTGCCGTCGAGGTCGAGCACTTCGACATTGTTCACTTTGCGCGGCAGTTCCTGTGCTGCGGCTGCGGATGCCGTGAGCGAGAGGGCCGCCAGCATCGCGATTACTTTCATCTTCATTATATTCTGTTTTTTGGTTTTAAATGAAAACAAATCGGGACAAAGTTACAATATTTCCGCCAACATACCGACCGGCAGGCGATCTAATATTGTTCTCTTCGTTCAATTTTTTCGTTTCGCAGGGAAAAGGGCCGTGTCGAATGCGTACAGCCCGCCGCCGGACATGGCCAGAAAAACATAGACCCCCAGCCAGGTGAATGCCAGCGTCCCGAAACCCGGGACGCCCCAGAGCAGTACCCCGAGGATTCCCGCCGCCATGACAATGGCCGATGCCCGTACCCACAGACCCATGATTATCAGGGTGGCGAGCACCACTTCGACCAGCGAAACGATGACGAATACGGCCGGGCTGCCGGCGAATGCGAAAGAGGGATACGAGTTGACGATCTCGTTGTAATCCTGTATTTTGCCTATGTTGTGGAAGAACATCATGCCTCCCGCGAACAGGCGCATGTACAATACGGCCCAATCCATGTGCCTGCATTGTGCGATCCGTTCACCGATTCTTTTTTCCATGCCCCGTGCCGTGCAATTTGCATTCCAAACCCCCGCACGGCGAATATCCGGCACGCCGCACCGCCTCAATCGTCCTGCCGGGCGAAAGACCAGTGCGTATGTACGATCTCCCAACCGCCGGACGTTGCGGCCGTGTAAACTTCCGTGCAGTGCATCCTGAACACCTG
>OKSD01003547.1_pt1 | contig 11697 bp, 8 predicted proteins | sample 1601221 | NCBI WGS metagenome assembly OKSD01 (sample SAMEA3541550, study PRJEB24748) | human gut metagenome | biome: human gut; feature: human-associated habitat; material: faeces | place: China | collected 2012
GACCTTATATGGGTCCTGGCCGGACGCATACTCCAAAAGCTGCTTCTCCGACTCGCTGATGTTCTCTATCAGCTCCTGCATGGTCTTATAATCCATATCCAGGGAGCGAAGAGGATAGACCCATTTTCCGTCTCTGCTGATCACGCCCAGACCGCCTTTATGTTCCACTTCATATGTAACAAGCCTCATAACAGCCTCCTTATTTCATTTAGCAATTTCTTAATGCTTACTTTATCACATTTTTCGGATATTTTCCACCTTGCCACAAATGTTTTACATAATCTTAGAAAATTTAGCGAACAATTCAGACGTCATTTAAGCGGTTCCTGCGCTCATCATTTTGTAGATCTGAATAACTGCCGTTGGTGCCAGCGCACCTAAAACCACTGCCAGTAACTGTGAGCCCGTCAGATCCCCTGCGGCAAATACATCCTGAAGCTTAGGCACAAAAAGCACTGCACACATAAGGACTACACCTACAAACAATGCCATAACACACCAGAGATTGCTTCCTATTCCCAATGAAAGCAGGCTTTTTCTTCCCCTGCAGTTAAAACCATGGAACAGTCTTGCCAGAGTCAGAGTGGAAAATGCCATAGTACTGGCAATGGCTTCCCCGCCCTGGGAATATCCCATTTCCCATGCCCACATGGTTGCTGCACCAATAAGAAAACCCTGGAATAAGATCTTCCCTGCAAATGGAAAAGAAAGGATCCCTTCTTTTGGGTCTCTGGGAGGCTGGTTTAAAAGATCCCGGTCTGCCGGTTCCATACCTATGGCAATGGCAGGAAGGGAGTCTGTCAGCAGGTTGATAAACAGCAGATGCACCGGCGCAAAAGGCAATGGAAGCGCCTTGATAGATGTATACAGTACACAAAGGATCCCTGCCATATTTCCGGACAACAAAAACTGGATGGAATTTTTAATATTCCGATATACATTTCTTCCATTTGCCACTGCCTTGATAATCGTAGCAAAATTGTCATCTGTTAAGATCATGGCAGCGGCATCCCTTGAAACTTCTGTGCCTGCTTTTCCCATAGCGATCCCTATGTCCGCCTTTTTTAAGGCAGGAGCGTCATTTACCCCGTCTCCTGTCATAGCTGTAATGTGCCCTTTTTTCTGCCATGCTTCCACAATGCGGATCTTATGTTCCGGAGACACCCTGGCATATACGGAGATCTTTTCCAGTCTTTCCTGCAGCTGCTGATCGCTCATCTGATCCAGATCTGCTCCTGTAACAGCCAGATCACCAGCTGTAAAAATACCAATCTCCGAGGCGATCGCTGCCGCAGTCTCTTTATGATCCCCGGTGATCATGACCGTGCGGATCCCTGCTTTTTTAGCATCTGCCACTGCCATTTTAGACTCCGGCCTTGGTGGATCTGTCATAGCAGCCAGACCCAGAAAGATCATATTTTCCGCCTTTGCATCCCTGATTTCTTCCTCTTTTAATGGTTTACATGCCAGTGCCAGAACCCGCATTCCCTTTTTGGACCATAGACCGTTCTGGCGAAGGATCCGCTCTTTATCAGAAAAGGAAAAGGGACGTCCCCAGGAAGCAGTCTCTTCTTCCTGAAAAGAGGGATTGACTGCCAGACTGCATTTAGACAGCAAAACGTCTACCGCCCCTTTTACAAAAAGGATCTTTTCTCCCCCTTTGCTGCATATGGCACCCATATATTTTTTATCAGAGTTAAAAGGGATCTCCGAAATACGACGCCACTGCCTGCGAAGAAGTCCGGGATCTTTTCCTGCTTCTTCTGCCATATGTAAAAGAGCCTGCTCTAAGGGATCTTCTTTTTCCCCGATCTCCTCTCCGGAAGCATTATTTGCAAGAATGACTGATCGCAGGAAAAGAGAAAGATCCGGGTGGTGGGAATATTTTTTTAACTGCCCTGTATCCATGACCTTCCCATTTATGCAAACAGCCTCTGCCCGCAGACTGTTTTGGGTCAGTGTCCCTGTTTTATCAGAACAGATCACAGATACACAGCCTAAACTTTCCACTGCTTTCAGGTCCTTTATGACTGCATGCTCTTTTGCCATTTTCTGGGTTCCCATGGCCTGGACAATGGTCACAATGGAGCCAAGAGCCTCCGGGATGGCTGCAACCGCCAGCGCTACCGCAAACATCAGGGCATCTAATACAGGCTCCCTGCGATACAGGCTGATCAGAAAGATCGCCCCGCAGATCCCCATAATTCCTAAGGCCAGATGGCCGGAAAACCGGTCTAAACTGGCCTGCAAAGGTGTTTTCTTTTCCACTGTGCGGTTCATCAGGGAAGCAATGGTCCCGATCTGGGTATCCATTCCTGTTTCCGTCACTACCGCAGTTCCCCTTCCGCCAGTGATCAGAGCACCGGAAAAGACCATATTGCTCTGATCTCCCGGAGATAAAGGCGTTTTTCCTGCCGGCAGTTTTCCCTCTCTTTTTTCCACATTTAAAGCTTCTCCTGTAAGAGAACTTTCGTTGCAGGTAAGGCTGCAGGACTGAAGGATCCGGCCGTCTGCAGGTACCATTCCTCCTGTTTCCAAAACCAGGATATCCCCTGGAACCACCCTGGAAGATGGCGCCGTACAAACGCGTCCTTCCCGGATCAGAAGTGTTTCCGGAGAAGCAAGTCGCTTTAAGCTTTCCAGGGATTTTCGTGCTTTCTGATGTTCCACAGTCCCTAAAATGGCATTTAACAAAAGGACGGAAAAGATCACAAGAGCGCTTTCCGGATCTCCGGTAACCATGGATACCCCCGCAGCCCCAATGAGGATCATGACCAGAAGATCTTTAAACTGTCCTAAAAATACCTGCCACCAGGGCATTTCTTCCTGTTCTTTTAAAACATTTTCCCCATATGTTTCCAGCCTTCTTTCTGCCTCTTTCTCATTTAGCCCGGTCCTGTTGGTGCCAAGGCGCTTTAAAACTTCTTCCTGGGTCAGACCATACCATTGTGCCATTCCTGCCTCCTATAGACTCTGTATAGACTTCATATAGAAAAAAATGAGGATGCCCTGACCCGTCTGGCCTTTACAGCATCCTCATCTGAATGTATATGTATTTCTCTTTTATCTTTATGCAGGAAAAAACAGGCTTATGACCTGCCTCCGAATATCATCTCAAAAGCAACTCTGTATCCTAAAGGAAGGGAAGCTTCTTCTACATATTCCTCTCTTGTATGAGCGCCGGCTCCACTATAGCAGCCCACACATACGCTTGGGATTCCCATAGAAAGCGGGATATTGCAGTCTGTAGAACCAGAACCAACTCCAGGGCAGATTCCAGTCACTGTCTCTACCGCTGCTTTTGCACGTTCAAGAAGGCGTGCCTGACGTTCTTTATCTACATCACCGGAGCATGGACGGATGCCCAGGATCTCATAAGTAATATTAAGACCGGCTGCCTTTGCCTCATTTACTGCTGCCTCAAATTTTTCTTCCATATAAGCCAGATTTACTTTTCTGTCAGAGCGGAACTCATATAACATGGAAGCTTCCTGGGCAATGGTATTAACAGAAGTGCCGCCGGAAATAGTGCCTACATTGTAAGTAGTCTTTCCGCCCTCCGGAACCTGGATCCGGTACAGTTTTTCAATGATACCTGCCAGCTTTTCAATGGCATTATCACGGCCGAAATTGCCAAAGGAATGACCGCCCTGGGTGCGTACCGTCACTTTATAACGGTTAGATCCCACTGCTTCATCTACCAGATGCTCCAGACTGCCGTCGAAGGTGCAAAAAGTGTTCATACGGCTGCCGTAATCTTCGCAGATCTTTTTAACGCCTTTCAGGTTTCCAAGACCTTCTTCTCCTGAATTGCATACAAAGATCAGTCCAGGTTCTGTTTCTGGCCGGATCTGGTTAAGTTTGCCTTCTTTTATCATAAGAGCAGTATATTTTGCTGCCAGAAGAACACATACAAGGCAGGCAGTATCATCACCTACTCCTGGACAGCAGATACGTCCATTTTCCACCTTTAAAGGAAGTTCCGTCTCATCTGGAAAAACTACGTCTGTATGGGCCATATAAACATCCACATTATCCCTTAAAGCAGCTGGATAAACTACATTTAATGCCTCATCAATATAGACGCCCTCTGCCCCCTGTTCCTTTAACCAGTTACAGCAAAACTGGGCTCTTTTTTCCTCATGATTAGATGGGGAAGGGATTTTCGCAATGGTAAGAAGCAGGTCATATGCCTCTTTTTCATGTTCCTTGATAAAACGCTCCATAGCTTCACTTAACATATTACATTCCTTCTTTCCGGTTCGCTTTCGGACCTTTGCTTTGTGTTTTTTTCTTTTCCGGGCATTTAAGTCCTGCAAATACCTGGATGGATCTTGCAAGGACAAGAGCCTCTTTCTGGTCATCCAGATGTCTTTCCTTACCTGACGGCAAAAAGCCGTTCATACTGTCTTCAGCTGTATCAAGGACCTGATGCCAGATATATCCTGACGGCAGATTGGGAAGTGCAAATGCATGTGGCTCCCAATGCATGTTGTAAGCAGTATAGAAATAAGGTTCCTCGCTGCCGTCTGCATTTTCCCCATAAGAAGCACTGTAAAACACCCCCAGCTGGCGGCTGTAGCGTTCAAAGTCCGGACACCAGGCCTTCTCCCCGTGGAAAGACACATCCGGCAGTCCTACTGACTTATGATCCATTAAAGTAGGTTCTGTACTGCGGTGGAACAGGCTGTGCTTTTTGCGGAATGCGATCAGATTTTTCGTAAACTCATAAAGCCCCTTGTGAGAGTCTAATAAATTCCAGTTTAACCAGGATATCTCATTGTCCTGACAATAAGCATTATTATTTCCCTTCTGGGTACGGCCAAATTCATCACCTGCCATAAGTAACGGGGTTCCCTGGCTTAAAAAAAGCATGGTAAGGGCATTTTTAAGCTGACGTTTGCGCAGTGCAAGGATCTTTTTCTTTCGCACCGGACCTTCTGCACCACAATTCCAGGACTGGTTGTAATCGGTACCGTCATGGTTTTCCTCGCCATTGTCCTCGTTGTGCTTATGATCGTAAGAAACCATATCCATTAAAGTAAAGCCGTTGGTATTCGCCATGTAATTAATAGAAGCCACTGCATCCGGATTGTCCTTTACATGAAGAGCCACCTGGTTTAACATACCTTCATCGCCCTTTAAGAAGCTGCGCATATCCAGCATAAATCCTGTCTCGTAAGCAGACAGACGCCGACCGGGACCTTTCTTTTCTTCTTTGGATCTGCTGCCCCTGTCTGTTTCCGTCGCAGTTCTCACTTCATCCCAGTTCTTCGCCCAAAGTTTCAGATCAGAAAGATATGGGTCTTTCACAATAGTTTCCAAAGGGGCATAACCTACTAAATGGATACCATCTACATGATACTGGGCAGCCCAGAAGCGGAGTACATCTACCACATAGGAAGGAGACTGTGTCCCGTCAAAGTATAATTCAACGACCAGCTCCAGACCTTCTTTATGTAATGCCTTCACCAGAGTCTTAAACTCTTTTACCGGATCCTTTTTCTGTCCCGGCGCTGCGCCTGCATAGGCTGCTTTTGGCGCAAAGCTGTGTCCACAGCAGTACCCCCAGTAATTCACCTTTCCGGGAGCGTCTTCCATGATCTCGTCAAATTCTGCAGGCGGCATCATTTCTACTGTAGTAATTCCCAGTTCTTTCATATAGGGGATCTTATCAATGACCGCCCCAAAGGTTCCCCTTTTCCAGCTTTCCCCTTTAAATGAGACATGTTTTGAAAAACCTCTCGGGTGTATCTTGTATACAATACACTCATTGGCTGGGATCTCAGGCCGCTTGTCATCTTCCCAGTCAAAGGCTTCTTTCACTGCTTCAAAAGGTGTGTGAAGTGCCTGCCCTGCTGCCTTCTCGTCTCCCCATTTTTCCCGTCCTGTAAACAGGTTCCAAAAGGATCAGAGATCTCTTTTCCATCTTCCTCAAAAGCGTATTCCAATCCGGTAAAATCCCCTTTTACCGTCATGAAATGCACATTCCCCATACGGGCATTTTCCGGAAATGCAAGTCTGGCCATCCGTTTTCTGCTTCCCTTTTCAAAAAGCAGCAATGCCGGACTTTTCTCAGAAACAAATGCTACATCAAATCCCCCCGGAGTCTTTGTCACTCCCAGGGGATAGATTTTTCCCTCATTTGTCTCTATGCTATACTCTCTTTTCATATATTGCCGCCTTTCAATCCCATTTCCTTTATTTGCACTGTCAAATCCCAAATCCTGCTGCGCGGCATTGCCGCAAAGAAGCTGCCTTTCAGATTTTGGCCTATTTCTGGCTTTCAATCTGTTCCACCAGATCCGTCAGATACATCCAACGGTCCATTTTTTCCTCTAACTGTGCCTCTTTTTCTGTCTTTTCTTTCATCAGTTCATTGAGACGGGTATAATTGCTGGCAGATTTCTCGATCTCTGTTTCCAGGGCTGCAATGGCCTCTTCCAGACCTGCAATATCCCCTTCAATGGTCTCCCATTCTCTCTGCTCTTTGTAGCTTAAACGCAGCTTTTTCTGGGCACCGGAAGTCTCTTTCCAGTTATTTTTGTTCACTGCCTTTGCATTTGCAGCGTTTTCTTCGTCAGTATCTTTATCGGATGCCTTTCCAGAACCTGCATTTCCGGCTCCAGCCCCATTTCCACTGATCTGTGGATGACGCTCATTCCATGCACGCTGATAATCGGTAAAACCACCCTCATACTGCTGCACCACACCATTTCCCTCAAAAGCGAAAATGCGGTTTACCACACGGTCCAGGAAATAACGGTCATGGGATACAGTGATCACAATACCAGGGAATGTATCCAGATAATCTTCCAGTAAGATCAGCGTCTGGATGTCCAGGTCATTGGTCGGCTCGTCCAGGATCAGTACATTTGGTGCTTCCATAAGGATACGCAGAAGGTACAGACGGCGTTTTTCACCTCCGGACAGCTTTCCAATGGTTGTATACTGCATACTGGAAGGGAACAGGAAACGCTCTAACATCTGGCTGGCGCTGATGCTGCCGTCTTTTGTCTTTACGTACTCTGCTGCATTGCGGATATAGTCGATCACCTTCAGGCTTTCGTCCATAGCCTCATTTTCCTGGGAGAAATAACCCAGCTTTACAGTCTGGCCGATCTCTACTGTACCGGAGTCCGGCTGTACCCAGCCTGCAATGATCTTCATCAAAGTAGACTTTCCGCTGCCGTTCTGACCGATGATACCTACACGGTCATTTTTCAGGAAGATATAGGTGAAATCTTTCATCAGCACCTTATCACCATATGATTTGCAGATGTCCTTCAGCTCTACGGTAGTACGTCCCAAACGGCTGCCAATGGACTCCAGCTGTACATTTCTGTCATACTCCGGACCTTCCTGGTCACGAAGCTGCTCATACCTCTGGATATGGGCTTTCTGCTTGGTAGAACGGGCTCTGGCACCACGCTGCATCCAGGCGATCTCTGTGCGCAGGATGGACTGGCGCTTGCGCTCTGCTGCCTCTGCCATGCTTAAACGCTCTGCCTTTAATTCCAGATATTTCTCATAACCGCCCTGATAACTGTACAGTTTTCCCTTGTCCAGCTCTACAATACGGTTGGTAACGCTGTCCAGGAAATAACGGTCATGGGTGATCATTAAAAGAGCGCCCTTAAATGCCTTTAAATAACCTTCCAGCCAGTCAGCCATCTGGCTGTCCAGGTGGTTGGTAGGCTCGTCCAGGATCAGCAGATCTGCTGTACTTAAAAGAACGCTTGCAAGAGCCACACGTTTTCTCTGTCCGCCGGAAAGAGTCTCCACTTTCGCGTCAAAATCTTCGATCTCCAGACGGTTTAACATGGTCTTGGCAGAAGCCTTTAACTCTTCCACAGAGCTGAAATGAGGCTCGTTTTTATTGTCCCTTACAATGCTGTCAAGAATGGTATCTCCAGGGGTAAATTCCGGGATCTGGGGCAGATAGCGGATATACAGGCTGCGGCCTTTTACAACCGTACCGCCATCCGGCTCCTCCAGACCTGCAGCGATCCGTAACAAGGTAGATTTTCCTGTGCCGTTGATACCGATGAGACCCACTTTTTCTCCTTCGTTGATAGAAAAAGCAGTGTCGTTGAACAGCAGGCGTTCTGTATAGGATTTTGTTAAATGTTCGATGGTAAGTAAATTCATGTAATTGATCCTAACTATTTCTTTATTGATTGTTGAATTTTGGGTTCGTTCTAGTTCACTCACAAACACGCACTAACGTGCTCCACTGCCTGCTTACGCAGGCGGTTTGTTCGTTAATTCATTATACTATTTTTTGATCACTAATTCTACTGGGCAGTGGTCAGAACCAAACACTTCTGTATGGATCTTTGCGCTCTCTAAGTCATCTTTTAGGCTCTCACTGACACAGAAATAGTCAATACGCCAGCCTGCGTTCTTCTCTCTTGCTTTAAAACGGTAGGACCACCAGGAGTAAATCCCTTCTGTATCCGGGTAGAAGTAGCGCCAGGTATCAATAAAACCGTCATTTAAAAGGTCCGTGAACTTGCCTCTTTCTTCATCAGTGAAGCCCGCATTCTTCCGGTTAGTCTTTGGATTTTTCAGGTCGATCTCTTTGTGGGCTACGTTTAAATCACCGCAGAAGATCACCGGCTTTTTCTCTTCCAGCTTTTTAAGATATGCTAAAAATGCATCTTCCCAGGTCATACGGTAATCCAGTCTGGCAAGACCATCTTTGGAGTTTGGAGTATAGCAGGTGACAATGTAATACTCTGGGAATTCAGCTGTGATGACTCTGCCTTCATGGTCATGTTCCTCAATGCCAAGGCCATAGGAAACAGAGATAGGCTCTTCTTTTGTGAACATGGCTGTGCCGGAATAGCCTTTTTTCTCAGCATAGTTCCAGTACTGGTGATAGCCCGGCAGATCCAGATCGATCTGGCCTTCCTGCAGCTTACTTTCCTGTATACAGAATACATCTGCATCTACCTCGTTGAAAAAGTCCATAAAGCCTTTTCCCACGCAGGCACGCAGACCGTTTACATTCCAGGATATGAGTTTTTTCATGATTGTTTCTCCTTTTGCTGTATGGCAACGCCCCCGCCTTATGGCGGGGAAAGCAGTTGTGCTGATAACACATCCCCGCATAAAGTGGAAAAACTGTTGCACTCCACTGCCCCGCGAAGCGGGGCAAAATACTCTCCTTTATTCTGGATAAACCAGTCTGGATTCCGGGAACTCATCAATATGGGTCAGCACCTTCAGATACTTTGCAGCCAGATATTTTGCCATTCCCAGGTTCATATCCAGGTAATTGCCGCAGTCTTTTGGAGATGCGCCTGGTACTTCAAAGTCACGGACAAATTCATACATTTCTACTACTAATGGCAGAATGTCTTTTGACTCATAATCACCTGCTAAAAGCAGATAAAAACCGGTTCTGCAGCCCATCGGTCCAAAGTATACGGTCTTGTCTCCAAAATCCTTGTGGTTTCTTAAAAAGGTAGCACCCAGATGCTCGATGGTGTGCATTTCTGCGGTGTTCATAACAGGTTCTTCGTTTGGGGAAGTCATACGCAGATCAAAGGTGGTAACGGTGCTGTCTCCTACTTTGTCTTTTCTGGATACGTAAACTCCCGGCTGTAATTTAATATGGTCGATGGTAAAACTTGCGATCTTTTCCATGGTTATTTCCTCTTTTCTCTCTTTTTCACTTATATTTCCGCTACTGCATACCTTCCCCGCGCTGCGGGGAAAACACCCCTAGAAATGGCAGAAAGGCAGGTCCCAGCACTTCCCGGTTCCTGCCCTCCTTACTCTTATCGTTCTTTATACTACGACCGCCCCAAAGGGGCGACCGTTTTTGATCCTATTTTTTATCCGAATGATTAGTCATCCTCTTCATCACTTTCAGTTACAGTGAAGGTAAATCTCTTACGTGCCATTTCATCGCTTTCCAGATACTCATCGTAGGTAGTGATCTTATCAATCAGCTTGCCGTTGATGATCTCCATAATACGGTTGGCAGTAGTCTGTACGATCTGGTGGTCACGGGATGAGAAGATCATCACGCCTGGGAACTTGATCATACCACGGTTTAATGCGTCAATAGACTCCATATCCAGGTGGTCAGTCGGCTCATCTAACATCAGTACATTTGCGCCGGAGATCATCAGCTTGGATAACATACAACGTACTTTCTCACCACCGGATAATACCTTAACCTTCTTAACACCGTCTTCGCCTGCAAACAGCATACGTCCTAAGAAACCACGTACATAAGTTACGTCCTTCTCAGGAGAATACTGGGTCAGCCACTCAACAATGGTGTCATCATTTGCAAACTCAGCGGAGTTATCCTTCGGGAAGTAAGACTGGGTGGTTGTAAGTCCCCACTTGTAGCTTCCTTCATCTGGCTCCATTTCACCTGCAAGGATCTTGAATAATACAGTCTTTGCACGCTCGTTTGGTCCAACTAAAGCAACTTTGTCCTCTCTTCCAAGGATAAAGGAGATATCGTCTAAGATCTTCTCACCATCAATAGTCTTGCTTAAGTGTTCTACAGTAAGAACTTCATTTCCGATCTCACGGGCCGGACGGAAGTCGATATATGGATACTTTCTGCTGGATGGCTTGATGTCATCTAACTGGATCTTCTCTAAGGCTCTCTTACGGGAAGTAGCCTGCTTGGACTTAGAAGCATTTGCAGAGAAACGCTGGATAAATTCCTGTAATTCCTTGATCTTCTCTTCCTTCTTGCGGTTTGCTTCCTTCATCTGCTTGATGATCAGCTGGCTGGACTCAACCCAGAAGTCGTAGTTACCAGCGTACAGCTGGATCTTGCCGTAGTCGATATCAGCGATCTGTGTGCAGACTTTATTTAAGAAATAACGGTCATGGGATACTACGATAACGGTATTCTCAAAGTTGATCAGGAACTCCTCTAACCATGCGATGGCATCCAGATCCAGGTGGTTGGTAGGCTCGTCAAGAAGCAGGATGTCAGGATTTCCAAACAGTGCCTGTGCCAGTAAAACTTTGACCTTCTGTGCACCTAACAGAGTGCTCATCTGTGCATAGTGGAATTCAGTACCAATGCCAAGACCATTTAACAGGTTCTCTGCGTCAGACTCAGCTTCCCAGCCGTTCATGGTAGCGAACTCACCTTCCAGTTCTGCTGCCTTGATACCATCTTCATCTGTGAAGTCTTCCTTCATGTAGATGGCTTCCTTTTCCTTCATGATCTGGTACAGTCTTGCATTTCCCATGATAACAGTATCCAGAACGGTGTACTCATCATATTTGAAATGGTCCTGCTGTAAGAAGGAAAGTCTCTGTCCCGGAGTGATGGCAACCTCACCGCTGGTTGGCTCTAACTGTCCGGAAAGGATCTTTAAAAATGTAGACTTTCCGGCGCCGTTTGCACCGATCAGTCCATAACAGTTGCCTTCTGTAAACTTGATATTTACATCTTCAAACAATGCTTTCTTGCCTACACGAAGGGAAATATTATTTGCACTTATCATGTCATTTACCTTTCTTATAAATAAATCTGTTGTTTTTGTTTCCGCTAAAAGAGGGGGCATTTGCTGTCCCCTCTTTTCTGTCTTATGTACTTACAGGATGACCTGAAAAATACATTCTTCGCTCAATATCAGATTGTACAGGGAAACACTGCATTTTGCAAGGTCTTTTTACAGGAAATTCCCCATTTGCAGACTATTTATA
>OKSD01003549.1_pt1 | contig 11696 bp, 10 predicted proteins | sample 1601221 | NCBI WGS metagenome assembly OKSD01 (sample SAMEA3541550, study PRJEB24748) | human gut metagenome | biome: human gut; feature: human-associated habitat; material: faeces | place: China | collected 2012
ACTTTTTTCAGATCACGTAGTCATCGCCGCTGTGCTCGCGCTGGCGGTCGATCAGATCCTGCAGCGTGACGCCCACGAGATAATCCTCGATCACACGGTCCAGGCCCTGCCAGAGCGGGAGAGTCGGGCAATTCGCGCTGCGCGGGCAGGTGTTGACCTCGCAGTCCAGACAGGCCACGGGGGCAAGACTTCCCTCGGTCAGGCGCAGAATGTCCCGCGCGGTGTAGTCCTCCGGCCGGCGGGCCAGCCGGTAGCCGCCCTGATAGCCGCGGTTCGTGAGCAGGAAGCCGGCGCGGCTGAGCGTCGGAACGATCTGCTCGAGGTATTTTTTGGAGATATCCTGCCGTTGGGCAACGTCCTTGAGCGATACGCAGCCGTCTCCCTGATGCTCCGCAAGGTCGAGCATCAGGCGCAGCGCGTAGCGTCCCTTGGTCGAGATACGCATAGGCTCACCTTCCGTTTTTTATGTTTTTTCTCTATAATACCATATACTTTGTAGGAATTCAAGCGCAGCGCCCGCCGCGCTTGAATTTTGTCCGCCCGTATGCTATACTTTCTTCATTCTGTACACGGAGGAATACGCCCATGACGCTCCAACAGCTCCACTATGCCATCGTCATTTCCGAGACCGGCTCGATGAACAAGGCGGCGGAACGGCTCTACATCGCCCAGCCCTCGCTCACCGGCGCGATGCAGGAGCTGGAGCGTGAGCTCGGCATCACCATCTTCCACCGCAGCGGACGCGGCGTGACGCTGACGAACGACGGGCAGGAGTTCATCGACTATGCCCGACAGGTCTACCACCAGTATGAGACGCTGGCGGAGAAGTACGCGCATCCCAACGAGCTGAAAAAGAAGTTCGGCGTGACGACGCAGCACTATTCCTTCGCGGTCAAGGCCTTCGTGGAGATGGCCAAGAGCTTCGACACCGCCAAATACGATTTCGCCATCCGCGAGAGCAAGACGCGCGAGGTCATCGACGACGTCGCAAGCCTGCGCAGCGAGATCGGCATCCTCTACCTCAGCGACTTCAACCGCAACGTCATCACGAAGATCCTCCGCGCGAACGACATTGAGTTTCACGAGCTGATGGACTGCAAGTCCTATGTCTTTCTGTGGAAAAACCACCCGCTCGCCGACCGCACGGAGATCCACGGCGAGGAGCTGAGCGACTACCCCTTCCTCTCCTTTGAGCAGGGCGGCAACGACTCCTTCTACTTTTCCGAGGAGCTGTCGTCCATGAACGACTACTCTCAGACCGTCAAGGTCAACGACCGCGCCACGATGGTCAACCTGATGGTCGGGCTCTACGGCTACACGCTCTGCTCGGGCATCGTGTGCGAGGAGCTCAACGGCGGGGACTACCGCGTCATTCCCCTTTCGGACGACAGCCCCATCAACGGCGTGATGAAGGTCGGCTATATCGTGAAGAAAAACCAGATCCTCAGCAGCGTCGGCAAGCTGTATATCGAGAAAATACAGGAATTTCTTCACGCGGCACAGGGCGGTTTGTCCAACTGATACCCTCCTGTTTTGTTCATATCGTCAATATATGTCTCGATATTATGCCATCGGAGTATATGAAACGCACTATGTTATAGTTTGCGCCTATAACCCATTATCCTTATAGCGTATTGGACAAATGGCGAAGCATCGTGTATAACTAACAGCGTCCCAAGCAAAGGAGGTCAAACGCGATGCTCAAGCTGTTGAAAGAGCGAATGTGTCCGCATGGTTCGTGTTCCCGCATGAGCGGTCGAATGTGACCGCGGATCGTCGCATCAAAAATCATTCAAATAATATCAAAATCAAGAAAAGGAAGAATAAAATCATGAAAAAGCTCATTTCTCTTGCCCTCGCGGCAGTTCTCGCCCTCGGTATTCTCTCCGGCTGCGGCAAAAAGGCCGACGCCGCCATTCAGATCGCAGTCCCCAACGACACCACCAACGAAGCCCGCGCCCTGCTGCTGCTCGAAGCCAACGGCATCATCAAGCTCAAGGACGGCGCCGGCATCACCGCCACCAAGAACGACATCGCCGAGAATCCCCACAACGTCGAGATCGTTGAGACCGAAGCCGCGCAGATCCCCAACATCCTCAAGGATGTGGACTACGCCGTCATCAACTCCAACTACGCCATCAACGCCGGTCTGAATCCTGTCAAGGATTCTCTGGCCATTGAAGGCTCCGCCTCCGCTTACGCCAACATCCTCGCTGTCAAGGAAGGCAACGAGTCCAGTGACAAGGTCAAGGCTCTGGTCGCCGCGCTCGAGAGCCAGCAGGTCGCCGATTACATCGCCGAGAAGTATGACGGTGCGGTCGTGAGCACCGTCGAGAATCCGGGCGACGGCTACGACGCCAGTGTTGACTATGCTGCGCTCGCGGGTCAGACCATCTCCGTCGCCGCCTCCCCCACGCCCCACGCCGAGATCCTCGAGGTCGCCAAGGAGATCCTTGCCGAAAAGGACATCACCCTCGACATTCAGACCTACAACGACTACGTTGTGCCCAACACCGTCGTGGAGGACGGCACCGTGGACGCCAACTACTTCCAGCACACCCCCTATCTTGATGACTTCAACAAGGAAAACGGCACCCACATCGTCTCCGTCGCTGCCATTCACGTCGAGCCCATGGGTCTCTACGGCGGCAAGCAGACCACGCTGGACGCCCTGAAGTAAGATAAAAGAAAGGAGGAGAATTCCTTGATCGAACTCAAGCACGTCAGCAAAGTCTTTGAGACCGCCGGTGGGCGGGTGGAAGCCCTCAAGGATATCTCCCTGACCATTCCGGACGGTGACGTTTACGGCATCATCGGCATGAGCGGCGCCGGCAAGAGCACGCTGGTGCGCTGCATCAATATGCTCGAGCGCCCCACCTCCGGCGAGGTCATCGTCAACGGAAAACGTTTGGATACCATGTCGCCCGCGCAGCTCCGTGCTGCGCGGCGCGACATTACCATGATCTTCCAGCGCTTCAATCTGCTCATGCAGCGGAACTGCCTGGATAATGTCTGCTTCCCGATGGAGCTTGCCGGGGTCAGCCGCCGTGAGGCGGCTTCTCGCGCGCAGGAGCTTCTGGAGACGGTCGGCCTGCCCGACAAGGCGAAGGCCTATCCCGCGCAGCTCTCCGGCGGTCAGCAGCAGCGTGTCGCCATTGCCCGCGCGCTGGCGACGAACCCCAAGGTCCTGCTGTGCGACGAAGCGACCAGCGCGCTCGACCCCAAGACGACGCGACAGATCCTTGAGCTGATCGGCGACATCAACAAAAAGCTCGGCATCACGGTCGTCATCATCACGCACCAGATGAGCGTGGTGAAGAGCGTGTGCAACCATGTCGCCATTCTGGACGACGGCGAGGTGGTGGAGGACGGCCTCGTTTCCACCGTCTTCTCCGCGCCGAAATCCGCCGCCGCGCGCCACCTTGTTTTCCCCGGCGGCGCGGACGTCACGGTGTCCGATCCCGCGCAGGAGCGCCGCATCCGCCTCATCTTCCGCAGCGCAAAGACCACCTCGATCCCGCTGGTGGCCCGTCTCGCGACGGAGGAGAACATCGCGGCCAACGTCATTTCCGCCAGCACGCAGAAGCTCTCGGAGGAGATCTACGGCAGTATGCTGCTCGGCGTCCCCGCGGCGCAGTTTGACCGCGCGTGGGAATTTCTGAGCGGGATCGAAAATCTTCAGGTCGAGGAGGCGAGCGTCGGTGTACAGTAATCTTTTCTCTCCCGAGTCCATCGAGGAGCTGACCGCAGCGCTGCAAACGCAGTTTCTCCCCGCCATCTGGGAAACCTTCTATGTTACGCTTCTCTCCACGGCCTTCGCCATCGTGATCGGTCTGCCGCTGGGCGTGCTGCTCGTGGCGGGCGAAAGGGACGGCGTGCTGCCGCTTCCCCGCTGGCTGATGAGCGTGCTGAACGTTCTTATCAACCTGCTGCGCTCTATTCCGTTCCTGATCCTGATGATCATGGTCTTTCCGCTCTCGCGCCTCATCATCGGCACGACCGTCGGCACCAGGGCGACCATCGTTCCGCTCGTCATCGCGGCCTTTCCGTTCGTCGCGCGTCTCGTCGAGAGCAGCCTGCGTGAGCTGGACCCCAACATCATCGAGGCCGCGCAGAGCATGGGCGCAACGCCCATGCAGATCATCTGCAAGGTGATGATCCCCGAGAGCGTTCCCTCGCTGCTCCAGAACTTCACCATCGCACTGACGACCATCCTCGGCTACTCGGCGATGAGCGGCATCATCGGCGGCGGCGGCCTCGGCAAGATCGCCATCGACTACGGCTTCTACCGCTACAAATATCTCGTGATGTACGTGGCGGTCATCCTGCTCATTCTGCTCGTGCAGCTCTTCCAGAGCGTCGGCACGAAGCTCGCCGCCAAGTGCGACAAGCGTCTGAAAAACCGCTGAATACAGCAAAAGAGAACCGCGCGGCGGTTCTCTTTTTTCATGCAGAGGGCGGAGCCATACGGCTCCGCCCCTTCGCTATTATTTGCCCGCCTTGCGCAGCGCTGCGGCGACGAAGCCGGTGAAGAGCGGGTGCGGACGGTCGGGACGGCTCTTGAATTCGGGGTGGAACTGGCAGCCGATGTACCAATCCTGCTCGCTCAGCTCGGCGATCTCAACGAGCGAGCCGTCCGGCGAGGTGCCGGAGAAGGTCATGCCCGCGCGCTCAAGCTCCTCGCGGAAGAGGTTATTGAACTCGTAGCGGTGACGGTGGCGCTCGGAGATCTCGCGTGTGCCGTAGGCGGCATACGCCTTCGTGCCCTCGCCGAGCACGCAGGGGTATTTGCCGAGACGCATCGTGCCGCCCTTGGCGGTCACGCCGATCTGGTCGGGCAGCAGCGCGATGACCGGGTGCGCGGTGAGGGAGGAGAACTCCGCGCTGTGCGCGTCGGCCCAGCCGACGGCGTGGCGCGCAAACTCGATGACGGCGATCTGCATACCGAGGCAGATGCCGAGATAGGGCACGCCGTTCTCGCGCGCGTACTGCGCGGCGAGGATCATGCCCTCGATGCCGCGGTCGCCGAAGCCGCCGGGCACCAGCACTCCCGTGCAGCCGCCGAGAACGGAGGCGACATTCTCCGCCGTCAGCATTTCGGAATCGACCCATTGGATCGTCACCTGCGCGTCGCAGGCCGTGCCCGCGTGGAAGAGCGACTCGACGACGCTCAGATAAGCGTCGTGCAGACCGGTATACTTGCCGACGAGTGCGATGGTCACCTGCTTGTGCGCGTGCTTGATCTTCTCGACGAGCGCCGTCCATGCCTTCATATCCGGCTCGCCGCAGTCAAAGCCGAGCTTGCGGCAGACCTCGCGGCAGAGGCCGGCGTCCTCAAGCAGCAGCGGCACCTCATAGAGTGTGGAGGCCGTGACGTTCGGGATCACGCACTCCGGCTCAACGTTGCAGAACAGCGCGATCTTATGGCGCACATCGTCGGTCAGCGGGCTGTCCGTGCGGCAGACGAGGATATCCGGCTGGATGCCGAGGGAGAGCAGCTCCTTGACGGAATGCTGCGTGGGCTTGCTCTTGAGCTCGCCGCTGCCGGGGATGGAGACGATGAGCGGAACGTGGATAAAGAGGACGTTTCCTCTCCCTTTTTCCGCCGCGACCTGACGGATCGCTTCAAGGAACGGCTGGCTCTCGATGTCGCCCACCGTACCGCCGATCTCCGTGATGCACACGTCGGTCTCGCCGTCGTCCATGGCGTAGACGCGGCTTTTGATCTCGTCGGTGACGTGCGGAATGATCTGCACCGTGCCGCCAAGGTAGCCGCCCTGCCGCTCGCGGTTGAGGACGCTCCAGTAGACCTTGCCGGAGGAGACGGAAGCGTTCGCGTTCAGCGCCTCATCCACGAAGCGCTCGTAGTGGCCGAGGTCCAGGTCGGTCTCCGCGCCGTCGTCGGTGACGAAGACCTCGCCGTGCTGGTAGGGACTCATCGTGCCGGGGTCCACATTGAGATAGGGGTCGAATTTCTGGTTCTTCACACGCAGGCCGCACTGCTTCAGCAGGCGGCCGAGCGACGCCGCGCAGATGCCCTTGCCGAGACCGGACACCACGCCGCCGGTGACAAAAATGTACTTCATGTTCTCCTCCACAACACAAATAAATTGGAAAAATCATTTCAAAAGGAACGCTCAGAGAGCGTTCCTTTTGGGGATCAAACGGAGAAAAGCAGATCGTAGAAGGTCGGATACGGCCAGTACTTGCCGGCGGTCAGCGTCTCGAGACGGTCGACGGTATCGCGCACCGCGTCCATATCAGCGGCAACAACGTCGTGGTAATAGCGCATCTCCTCTTCGCCGGAGGCGCCGACGGGCGCGGTCTCCAGCGCGGTCTTGAGCGTCACGGTCTGCTCGAGCAGCTTGTCGTTGAGGATGCCGATGGAGTTGGCCAGCGACTTCTCGACGTGGCAGGGCAGCTCGGGCGCGGCCTCGTGCTTGCGCAGCATCGTCTCGCAGAGCTTGCTCTCATACTCGGAGGCGGCGTTGAGGATCTCATGCTGGACCATATCGACCATGGTGGCCGCTTCGATGTGGATGACCTTGCGGTATTTCTCCATGTGGATCTCGTGGCGGGAGAACATTTCCTCCTTCGTGTAAACGCCGTGCTTCATCATCAGTTCGACGTTCTTGGGCAGAACATAGGTCGGCAGGGCGTCGGCGGTGCTGCGCAGGTTCGCAAGGCCGCGGCGCGCGGCCTCCTCGACCCACGCCTCCTCATAGCCGTTGCCGTTAAAGATGATGCGGCCATGCTCGATGAACGCCTTGCGCACAAGGTCGTGCAGCGCCTTGTTGAAGTCCGGCGCTTCCTTGAGCACCGCGTAGAACTGGCTGAGCTCCTCCGCCATGATGGTGTTGAGCACCGTGACGGGGCCGGCAATGGACTGGCTGGAGCCGGGCATACGGAACTCGAACTTGTTGCCGGTGAAGGCCACGGGCGAGGTACGGTTGCGGTCGGTGGTGTCCTGCGGGATGGAGGGCAGCACGTCCACGCCGATGCGCAGCGTCTTGCGCTCGGTCTCGGTATAGTCGCTCTCACCGACGATGGCGTCGATGATGCTCTGCAGCTCGGAGCCGAGGAAGACGGAGATGATGGCCGGCGGCGCTTCCTGCGCGCCGAGACGGTGATCGTTGCCCGCGAAGGCGACGGAGCAGCGCAGCAGCTCCTGATACTCGTCCACGCCCTTGACAAAGGCGGCGAGGAAAAGCAGGAACACGGCGTTCTGGCTGGGCGTTTTGCCGGGGGAGAACAGATTCTCGCCCGTGTCGGTCGAGAGCGACCAGTTGACGTGCTTACCGGAGCCGTTGACGCCGGCAAAGGGCTTTTCATGCAGCAGGCAGACGAGGCCGTGGCGCTCGGCCACCTTCTTCATCGTCTCCATGACGAGCTGGTTCTGATCGTTGGCGGTGTTGGCGTCGCAGTAGATGGGAGCCATCTCGTGCTGACCGGGGGCGACCTCGTTGTGCTTGGTCTTGGAGAGCACGCCGAGCTTCCACAGCTCCTCGTCCAACTCCTTCATAAAGGCCGCCACACGCGGGCGGATGACGCCGAAGTAGTGGTCGTCCAACTCCTGACCCTTGGGCGGCTTGCTGCCGAAGAGGGCGCGGCCGCACAGCCGCAGGTCCTCACGCTTGAGGTACAGCTCGCGGTCAATGAGGAAATACTCCTGCTCGGGGCCGACCTGCGGCGTGACCTTACCGACGTCCTTCTGGCTGTCGAAAAGATGCAGCAGCTTCACCGCTTCGCGGCTAACCGCCTCGTTCGAGCGCAGCAGCGGGGTCTTCTTGTCCAACGCCGCGCCGCCGTAGGAGCAGAACACCGTCGGGATGCAAAGGCTGCCGTCCTTGATGAAGGCAAAGGCGGTGGGGTCCCACGCGCTGTAGCCGCGCGCCTCAAAGGTCGCGCGCAGACCGCCGGAGGGGAAGCTCGAGGCGTCGGGCTCGCCGCACACCAGCTCCTTGCCGGAGAAATCCATGATGATCTTGCCGCCGCCGATGGGATTGATAAAGCTGTCGTGCTTTTCGGCGGTGATGCCGGTCAAGGGCTGGAACCAATGGGTAAAATGCGTCGCGCCATGCTCCAGCGCCCAGGTCTTCATGGCCTCGGCGATATCGTTCGCGGCGGTCAGCGGCAGCGGCTTGCCGCTTTTCAGGCAGTCGCGCCAGACTTCCATCGCCTGATGCGGAACATACTGCTCCATCGTTCCCTCATTAAAGGACATCGAACCAAACAGCTCGGGAATACGATCTTTTTCACTCATCGTTACGAACCTCCTTATTCGTTTTTTATTTACAAAAAATATGGATAGATTCTACCTCTGCAAGTTTCCGGCGTCAAGGCTTCATATTGTTCAAGCTTTTTCCGATATCCGGACAATGTGTTGGCGCTGTCCACAAAATTGCTGCAAGAGAAAAAATTTCTCTTGCATTGCATAGGGCGCCGTGCTATGATAGATATGGACTCACCTTTGGGGTGTGTCTTTTTTCGTTTTCTGCGCAAACTATTTCAGGGGCGGCGCATCATTCTTTGAGATAAGCGAAGCGGTAGCCCACTCCGAGCGCCGCGCCGCCGACAAGGTTCCCGAGCGTCACCGCCGCGAGGTTTTTAAGACAGCCGGCGAGCGTCAGCGTTGTTTCCACGCCGTACTCCGCCGCGGCAAACGCACCGGCGGGCAGGTAGTACAGGTTCGCGATGCAGTGCTCATAGCCGCAGAGGACAAAGAGCAGGATGGGAAAAAAGAGCGCGATGACCTTCCCCTCCGCGCGTTTGGAGGCTGCCGCCATCCACACCGCGAGGCAAACCAGAAAATTGCACAGGACCCCGCGCAGGAAAGCGTCTCCAAATCCGAGCGCCGCCTTGCTCTCCGCGATGGAGACCATCGAGCGCGCCAGACCATCGCCGAAAAGCGAGGCCGTGTGGCTGTAGACCGCCAGCGCGGCCACCGCCGCGCCGCCCACGGCATTGCCAAGGTAGACAGTCAGCCAGTTACGCAGCAGCTGTGCGGGCGTGATGCGGCGCTCCAGCAGGGCCATCACCATCAGGCAGTTGCCGGTGAAAAGCTCGCTGCCCGCGAGGATCACCATGGAAAGTCCCGCCGGAAACACGCAGGCCGAAAGGAGCTTTGCAAGCGAGCCGCTCTCCACCGTCACGGCGGCTGCCGTCGCACCGACGCCCGCGAGCGCGATGTAGGCTCCCGCCAATATGGCGAGCAGGAGCATCTTTCCAAAGGGCAGTCGCGCCTTGCTTTCGCCGGCGGCGAACAGGCTCCGGGCGATCTCGGGAGGGGTGAGCATGGGCAGATCTCCTTTTCTCTTTCATGCGGATTCATGCGGACACAATATTAATGTATTGTATCGAAAAACGTCGGAACGGTCAAGCGCTGCCGAAAAGTTCTTTTCGCGCGAAAGGTTTTTCTAATTTACGGCAAACATTTCGCGCTTTCTCCTTGACAAGTACCCCCACAATATGCTAAAATAACACTTGCGTTTGAGAGTGAGCCGGCTCCTCACAAGCATGGAGAGATGGCTGAGCGGTTGAAAGCACCGGTCTTGAAAACCGGCGATGTGAAAGCATCCGTGGGTTCGAATCCCACTCTCTCCGCCAGCTTTATCACCGGCCTGCGGAAGTACCCAAGTGGCCGAAGGGGCTCCCCTGCTAAGGGAGTAGGCCGTCAAAAGCGGCGCGAGGGTTCAAATCCCTCCTTCCGCGCCATAACTGGACACCAATTTTGATACGATGGTTATCATTGTGGGTGTCCAGTTTTTTGTTTTTCTTGTAGAATTATGAAAGTGAAAAATGGCTCGACAAATCAGTATTTGTTGAAATGGAGAAATAATTATGAAAAAGACATTTTTAACTATTTTATTATGTGGTGTTATGGTTTTAAGCTTGACCGGATGTGGTAAGTCCAGTGTAGAAGATGCCAAAAAAGACTTACAAGAAAGTCAAGAAAGACATGGCTATGTAGAAAAAGAAACTGTTGATGTTTTAGTTGCAAAGTTTAATACAGAAGTAGTAGATAACAGTTCATTAAATCCGGCATCAACTGATTATTTAACTGAAGATAATAATCAATATTGGTATGGGTTAATTGAGGGCATTTATTTAGTAGTCGTCCCAGAAGAATATACCGGAGATAAAACAACTGAAATTGTAGATTATATGCTTTTATATGTAGATAAAACCAGCAAATATGAAACAGATGCAATTTCATATACCAAACATTTAATTAAAGCAAATAATAATCAGATTACAGATTCAGAAATTGAAACATTATTAGAAGATGTAAAATCAAAACCTAATTCTGGCGAAACATCAAATAATGGAAAAGGCATTTCAATCGGTTATACAGAAAATGATGAAACATATCAATTTCAAGTTTTAAGATTATATAAGTAACTTAAAAACAATTTATGAATTAAATTCCAATTTATCGAGGGCTTTCATTTCTAAGGGTATTGAGATTTAAGGGTGTGCATCTTTTAACGAAAAGTCTGAGCGGGTGCGCATTTTGTATCAAAGTAGGTCACTACTTTTAAAAGAGGCTATAAAGAAGATATAGCCCATGAAAACCCCGATTTTATCGTTTTTTTTTTGCTGCCCAAACGGCGATTTTAAGTCTACCGGATCGTAGATGCAAAATCGCCGTTTTTCCTTTGTGGATAGACTCGAACCCTCGAAAACAGAATGATCCATATGCACAGGCAGGTAGAAATCAAAAATCTCCTGCTGGCCACCGATACCCTCACCGACGCCGAAAAAGCTACCTGCAACGGATGCTGGACGGTGTCGCCGAAACCGAGCGGCGGCGGGAAAGCGTAAGATTCACAGAAATTTACAATTTAGCCGTTTACTATTTGCGAGAGCTTGTGCTACACTATCTATCACAAACGGCGGTCGGCCGGATGCTTTTGCGGCGACCCCGGATCACACGGAGGAAATGCCTATGAATGAGGTCAAATCACCGAAAAAGCCCTTGCTATACTACTACCTGCTGGTGATGCTGGTGCTGCTGCTGTTCAATCTGCTGGCCATGCCGTGGATCTCCGAGCACCAGATCAAGGAGGTGGACTACAACACCTTCGTCAGCATGGTGGAGAAGAAGGAGATCGGCAAGGTGGACATTCAGGAGCAGGAGAACCGTATCCTGTTCACCGACACCGAAGAAAAGACCATCTACAAGACCGCCATGGTGCCGGACGACGATCTGGTCTCCCGGCTCTTGAAGGCGGGCATCTCCACCAGCGGCACGGAGATCCAGCAGACCTCGCTGCTGGTGAGTATTCTGGGTTGGGTGCTGCCGCTGATCATCTTCATCGGGCTGGGGCAGATGCTGTCCCGCAGCCTTATGAAGAAAATGGGCGGCGGAAACTCCATGATGTTCAACATGGGCAAGTCCAACGCCAAGGTCTACGTCAAGTCCGCCGAGGGCATCAAGTTTGACGATGTGGCCGGAGAGGACGAGGCCAAGGAGAATTTACAGGAGGTGGTCAACTACCTCCACGATCCCAGCAAGTATCAGGACATCGGTGCCTCCATGCCCAAGGGCATCCTGCTGGTGGGCCCTCCGGGTACCGGTAAGACCATGCTGGCCAAGGCCGTGGCCGGTGAGGCCAACGTGCCGTTTTTCTCCATGTCCGGCTCCGAATTTGTGGAGATGTTCGCTCGTCGTGCGGCTCATAGCCGTCCTCCAG
>OKSD01003562.1_pt1 | contig 11647 bp, 18 predicted proteins | sample 1601221 | NCBI WGS metagenome assembly OKSD01 (sample SAMEA3541550, study PRJEB24748) | human gut metagenome | biome: human gut; feature: human-associated habitat; material: faeces | place: China | collected 2012
CAATGCCTTTTTCAATAAAAGATAATCTTCAACGGGGCATGGAAATACGAGCGGACAAAGGTTTCCCAAATGCTTGTTGCGGACGACAGGGCCTTGCAGGAGCAGGGCATGGAACTGCTCGGCGTGGTGGAGGATCTCTCCGAGTGGACCCGCCTCGGGCGGACTTCGTGGCTCAAATGCTATGACGTGCTCGGGTATGGCAACGCCGACAAGGGCAAGGCGATCATGGCGGTGGTGCTTTCCAAGAAGGAAGCACTGGCCAACGCGTGGGAGGACTGGCTCAGGCAGCCGCCCGCGACGCGCTGAGCCGCCTGCGAAACGCCATACAAAAAGCGGAGCCTCAGAGGTTCCGCTTTTTTGTGCCTTGGGAGAGATGGGCTCCTTAATGTCTTGTACACCATCCCATGCTGTGGCTGTCCAGAGGCCTGTCTTGGGGCTGAGCTTGGCGCTGTTTCAGTTGAGGCGGGGTCCGGGATGCGGCCCACGGCGCGCGTCAGGTATTCGAGGGTGCTATTGATGTGTATAAATTATAATGCATTTCCTCTTGGTGCCCCTCGGCTCTCCAACACGAGAGGCTCTGGAACGGATATGAGGCCGCCCGGCATGGAAACACCGGGGCGGCCTCATGGGTGAACGGGATCAGGCTTCTATGAGTTCGAGCATCAGGTTTTCAGGGCCTCGGACGAAGGCGACGCGGTTCTGATTGGCGGGCATGGACGCCAGCGTACAGCCAAAGCCCTTGACCAAGGATTCCACGCTGGTCTCGAGATGCGGCACATACACCCCCACATGCTCGTAGCCGACCTGGCCGGATTGCAGCTCCTTGGCCTGCGGGATTTCCTTGAAATAGATTTCCAGTCCTCCGAAGCGCATGATCGCACCCGGATCGTCCCCGAAAGTACGGTATTCGACGAATTCCGCACCGAGCGCCTCGCGCCAGAAGCGGATCATTTTTTCCATATCCCGGCATATGACATGCAAATGTGCCAACGTATACATGGCTTCTCCTTGGTGTTGGGGGAGGGCGACGGGTTCCCTGCCGGAAAAGGTGGGAAGGCAGAATTCCATCCCATGAAATTCCGAGGCGTCGCGTGTTGTTGAGGCAGGTCCTGTGGGATCCGGCAGCCTCTGATGCGCGTTGGGCATCCGCCTGATGCCGCAGGCGGGCCGTTCGTATGCCTTGTTTATGGATGGTGGTCAATGGTCTGTCCAATAAACTATCTTACCTTTAACCTTCATGCAAGGCCTTCTTTGCTGGCTGTGGGCGGATAAAGCCGCCCGTGCGGGGAAAAGAGAGGCTGTGACGGCAAAAAAGCCTTGAAGGATATATGGATGGGATGGAGGGTAGGGAGAACGGAAAGATTTCCGTTCGTGTGGGAGGACAGGGCAAAATCGTGAAAGCTGCGGAAAACGGAGCTTGCACATGCCGTGCCCGATAGTGGGGCAGGGTAGCGTTCGGCCCGGGAAGTGCTGACGGCTGCGAGTTCCATTCCGAAGGGGATCCGCTCCAGCAGATGCGGAGTTGATTTGTATTATAGTAAAAATATCAAGTATATAATATTGATATCCCCCCAAAGCCCCTCTACATTTCACAGAATGGATTCTCACACTGTCGGCTTCAGTGTGATATCCGGCGAAAAAGCACGTCCCCTTTTTATCCGAAGCCCGCTCACTGAAAAAACGGAACAGGATTGGGCATCAGGCGGATTGCTCCGAATCGGGACATGGCTTGACGTGACAAATAGGTGGCGTCTCTTGGTCTCAGATATCCTCTCCGAACCCATTTACATTATTATGTGGAATAACAAGTATTATTCTTTAAGAAAATGCGAATAGCAAGTTGAAATACAAATATTGCAAAAAATACGTATCTCATTATAATGAAAAAATTTTTGCTGCTTCTTGAAGATCCTTGGGAGAGAGGTGTGTATAGCGCATTGTGGTCTTGATGTTGCTATGCCCCATCCATTCCTTAATGACCATCATGCTGACGCCTCGTTGGGCCAGCCGGGAGGCGCAGGTGTGGCGTAGTGCATGTGGAACAAGTTGTACATCCTTCTCAAGCCCCAACAGCCTTTTGATGCGATTCCATGCGCTCTCGAACCAGCGATTATCAGCGGTGGGGAAGAGTTTTCCGTTTTCACCCGCCTCGAAGATTTTTCGTTCGAGAATGGGACGGATCTTGTCAACAATGGGTATTGTTCGGGGATGTCCGTTCTTGGTTTTCCAAGCCGTGATTGTTCCAAGTTCAAGGTTGATATCTCTGCATTCGATGCGCCAGCATTCTCCAAGGCGGAACCCCGTATAGAGAAGGATGAGAAAGACTTCCGCATGGGTGTTATATCCGTTCTGGATGAATGCTTTGACAAAGGCATTTTCTTCTTCCTGCGTCAGGAAGCGTACCCGATGGTGAGCCTCTTTTCTGAGGGGGATTTTAGGCACCACTTCTAGTTTGCCCCTCTCTACGGCGGTTCTGAATATACGGGATAATATTGCGAGTTTGCGGTTGATCGTACCGTTGCTGTTCCCTTTGGTGAGCAGAGTGTTGACGTAATCATCTATGTCATCAAGGGTGATCTTCGCTATGGGCATTGTTTCGCCAAAATATGTGGAAATGCTCTTGAAGTTTGAGGCAACCTTATAAGACCACGCCGAGTCTTCCCAATAAAGGCTTTTGGTACGGTCATACGCCTGTTTTAATGTCCAGCCGCTGGTGTCATCGGGAGCTTTGGTAAAGGATGTTGGTACATCATTATTCAACATCTTCTGACGTTCAATAATAGCCTCTTCCAGTGTATCAACCGTTTTTGTTTTACGCTTTCCATTAATGCAGACATCAGCAATAAACTTATCCGATGCAAGATGGCGAATGCCTTTGGGGAGAGACTTCTTTTTCTTATTATCAATATCCTTCTTCATAATAATTACCTTCTATGAGTTTTGCTGAGGCTTCAATAATTTCTGATACTGTCCCATCGGGGAACGGTACGGAATAATCGTTATCTTCATCGTACATGCGTTTTATCCTTTGATGATGTGTTCAAAGGGTAAAAGAAAAGCCGGGTTGGAATAATCCTTCCCGGCTTTGGCTGTTGCTGGTTTGTTATCCATTTGCTACATACAGAAAATCGGCCTCTCTTTGGAATAAAGATGTTGTACCTTGTAGACGCAAGGTGCGATATGAAAGGCAAAACGTAACACCTTGTAAAGAAAGAAAAGCCTTGCTTTATTCCCCTCATTTCTCTACGCAGCAAAAGGAGAGGAGGAGACGGAAGGTACGTATCAAAGTTTCGAGGGTACCATATGAGGCTTAAAAAGTTACACAACTGCTTCCGTAAGCTCATATTTTCTTGCCTGTTTGGGGATTGTTCTCTATTCACATTGAATACGTCAGCTACCCGATACCTACAAAGCCTGTAGAAGAGCTGACATCTTAGCGCGTAGAGAAATCAGGCACGCCCTCGTTTAAGAACAGTACGCATCCTTTCCCCTCCCCCTCTCCTTCTTATCCTCGCAACAACCTCCTCAGTGCCTCAATCCCTTTCGGTGTGAAATACCCTTGTGTGCAGGGCATCCCGTTGAGGGAACTGGTACGGTGCTTCACCTTCATCAGTCCTCGGTCAATAATGGGCTGGTAGGGGATGTTTGCACCGTCAAAGCCCTTGAACAGCCATTTGTGCGGCTTCTCGCGCAGGAACGCCGTGAGCTTGCGGGCGGGCATGTCGAACAGCTTGGCGGCTTCGGTAGGCGTGAGAAGATCGCGGCTGTCAACAAGGGCATCGTAATAATCGGCCTTGGGTTTGGCTTCGGCCAATTCCGCCTTGAGGGTTTCGGTTCTGGACAATAATACCTGCATGGCCTCAAGGATGAGCTGGTCTTCGGTTTGGGGTTTGGTGGCGGGTGCGGGTGAACCGCCGTAGCCGCCCGTTTTGCGGATAGTGGGCAAGACCTCCTCGCACACCCACGTTTGGAACTGTTCGGCGGCGGGAAGTTTGGAGCGCATGACAAGGCGGTAGACGTCGGATTCAGGGATGATGTTGATGCCGCGAGGGGAGGAGGTCAAAAGTGGCGTTTCGCCACCTTTTAACACTTTCGCATGGTTGCAATGATCAATAATTGCAGATTGCGGGTGAGTGAATCCCAAACACTCGGCAACATCCTTTGCCACAAACCAGACGTTCCCCTCATGCCATACCGTCCGAACCTTTTGTCTCGTGACCGGGAAAACAAACGTGCCGGGAGCGGAAGCCCGCGCGGAGGACATAGAGGCGGCGGGAATCGCGGGCAAGGTGGCGGCGGTTTGTTGTTCCTGCTGGCGCTGCTGCTGTGTTTCCGGCTGTTTTACGGCCTTTGACGATACGGTAACGTCATGTACAAGGATGATCTTTCCGGTCTTTTTGTCTACTGTGTAACCCATGTGATAGTCTCCATTCTTTATATAGTATTAAAGGCGGGTGAACATGGAAAACGTATTACTCTCTGCGGGTGTCTCATTTGTGGCGGCAATAATAGCTTCCTATATAGGAAGCAGAGCCGCTTTAAAATCAACAAAGATGAATGTAGAAGTCAGTACCAGGACGATGCTCTTGAACAATGCTGTCAAGTGTGCTGAGATAGAATACGGGGCTGTTGTTAAGGCTAGTATGGAATCCAAGACGGATCTCAAACCTTCCCCCTTCAATCGCTACGTTTTTTATTACCTTGCGCTCCTTTATGAGCTTAATGGGAATAAGGCACCCAAAAAGGAAGAGTTTCAAAAGATACTTGAACATGCGACCGTCCTTTCAAATGATTTGTCTTATAAAGCTAAATAGAATCGACCATTGCCACAATGAAAAGGCGGAACCCTTGTTGATGAGGTTCCGCCTTTTGATGTTTCAATGGTGTTGATATGTTCAGGTCAACGTATCAAGCGACCTGAAAAGCTATGAAGCCAATTTCCATTACGGGAACGGCGTGTAAGGAAGCAATCCGCAACGCCGTGTGTTTGAATTTCATATTCCATTATATTATAAGCCTCCTTAGAAACGCGCTTCCCGTCAATAAAATAGGCGCAAGGCTTCCATTCACCATCACGAATAACAAGCATAAATTCCATAGTTCACCTAAGCAAAATCTATACAAGTTCAATATATTCATCATCAGTGATGATTGGATCACAATTTCCGAAACAATGGGACATAATTGAAAGGATGCGGGCATTTTCTTCCCCGTAGATTTCCGGTCTGTCCCAAAAGCCCGTGCCGTGACCGTTGCGTGTCAACCAGAAATCATGCCCCGCTTGTGCTTCAAGGCCGGAAAGGTCTATGTCACTAGTAGAGGCGACAAGCATAAAATAATGACAGTCCCTCACAATGCGGCTGCGGCTTTCAGCGGACAAATTATAGATGTTGTAATGAGTGTCTAACGGCTCCCCGTTATCGTCTGTTCCAGCCCACAAAAGGCATCCGATATAGGCATTAATGAAAAGGCTATGTTGTACGCTCATATCTAGACCTCCCCGTTCACAATGCGGCTTATTTCAGAATCAAGGGCAAGGGCATATTCAAGGCCGTCTGTGTAGGTGTATTCAGCGGTCCGCTGCAAACGCCTGATTGCTCTTTCGGTAGCGTTGAACCGCCCACAAATAGGCCATAACGCACTGTCATCATGTTGACGAAAGAGCTTGTTGATCTGGTGTATGGTCATATCGGAAACGTCAATATTGTAGAATGTGCACATAGACACCTCATACTTTATGCGACACGCAAAAAAGGATTTCCAACCTGTTCCGCCGTCAGTCCCGGTAACAGCTTCCAGTTCTTTGCCCATGCGGGTATTGGTCGCCTATAGTTTTCGGCTGCTTCTCTTGCTTCTTCAAGGGCATGTTCATCATTATCGTCATCATAAAAGCCCCAACAGGAATCTATTTCTTCCCCTGTTTCATCATCAGTTACTATGTAGCCTGTAACGCCGCCATTCAACCAGTTTTCATAGATGGCGCGTTCCGACATGAGGCAATCAAATGCCTTTGCTAATGTCTTATTTGTAAGACGCTTGACGTTATACGCTGTCCTGATAGAGGCACGGGAAGCGTAAATGACATATTCGGTTCTCAGCGTTGACCCCTCAACAAAGATAGACCGTTCCTTATCAAATTGTTCAATTCGTTCCCTATACTCTGTCGCACTGGTAAAGGTTTCGAGCGTCCCGAGTGTGTCGAATTCATCGAATGGATTTGGAGCGTCGATATCTTGATACAGGTTGATAGTCATGTTGTAGCCGTACTTTTCCGTTACAATGTTTTCAGTGTAAAAGGCGTCCATTTTATCACTCCATTGTTGTTGATATTTGTTCCATCAATGAAAAAGGCGACTCGCTATAATCAAGTCGCCTCTTTGATGATTGAACAATGAATAATCAATACATGGTTAGAAATTTTGAATCACTATATGCCCATTGTCACATTCGAGAACAAAAGTGCGATCATTGAGCCATTCTAAAGCATCGTCTTCATCAATATCACCATATTCGTCTATGTTGGTATAATCCCCCATAGCTTCAAGAGCTGAATTATATTCCGAAAACTCACAGCAGATAGCTATTACATCTAGTTCGGTCTGTTCCCCCGTGTCCACTTCTATTTGTTCAAAGTGATTGAAAAGAGCATCCAAGCCAGAATCAGAAAAGTTATCGCGACGTCCATAAACTGAAAAGGTTTGGCGAAAGTCAAATAAAGAAATAGTCTTGTACATACTGTTGCCTCTTATCTTTTGGATATGATGAAGTTACAAAAAAAGGACTCCAAAGAGTCCTAAGAAGATGAAAAAGCCGAGTATGAGGATATTTCCTAGTATATAAAGAAAGTCCTTAATTATAGTTCATCCGTCAGTCTATATTCACCATTCCAGAACGTAAGCCACCATGCGCGACCATTAGGATCTGTTGTCAGATATGTTTCACTTTCCGGCTCGGGTAATGTCGTCCAGAAAGAACGCGCCAGCATATCCGCTTCCCGTTGTGTGAGATTCATATTGTGTTTCCTATCTTGTTTGTGGTGGTGAAATGGGTGAAGGGTAAAAGAAAAGGCCGTTAGGTTTGCACCACAACGGCCTCTTGAAATCGTGTTCTTTTTAGAGATTGCCTTACTTTAACCAGCCCTTGCGATAGGCGATATAAGCGGCGATACCCGCGCAAGTCATAACAACACCTATAATGATATAAAGGATAGTAGCCGTCATTTCTTATCACCTCCAATCAACATATGGAGTACAAAACCAAAAACAATCAGCCAAAGGCCTATCAATGTTCCCACACCGGAAACATCGGGAAGGCGCAGGGTAGCCGTTGCTACTAGCGCGATTCCTAAGCCTTGAAAGGTTGTTATGATGTATCTCATGATTAAAATGTAACTCCTTTTGCAGAGGTTGGCAATTATCGCTCTTTTCGTTCGTTTCTGACTCCATAGCTTGCCGGATGGTTCCTTATGCTATGCGCCACTATGACCGGAAGAGGCGGAACCCGTTCCCCCGCTGTCTGGTGTATGCAGTTGGGCAAGTGTGATCCATGCCCGGCAAGGTGTTGGAAGCAAAAACTTGTTGTTCCTATGTTCCGTTCTCTATTGCCCCTATGGTTCCGCGTTTCCGCTTGGCATCATGTTGGGGTAGGTGTTGTCAAAGAATACATCGATAACGATGTAAAAAGGATAAAAAGAAAGGGAATCAGGCTTAGGGCTTGTTCCCCTTGCATGATTCCCTTCTACATCGATAACGATGTAAAAGTCAATCTGTTTTTATTACTCAATCCTCTTTTCTCTTAACCCCTCGATTTCCTTGTCCTGTAGGTACTATTTTTTCTTGTTCATCTACCCATGTTTCAGGTATCAACCATGTTTTTGCTACTTTATATGCAGGTATTTTCCCTTGCTGGCACATTTGCCGAAGGTATATACCATTAGCATAGCCTAGTTTTTCGGCGGCTTCCTCTGTTGTATAGTAGCCCGGTAGTGCTGGCATTATTTTCTCTGATTATTTATTATCATCCAATAGGAGTAATTTTTCTTCAAATTGTAAGAGTGCTTTTTTTGAATCTAGTTCATCTTCTAACTGTAATAGTTTTTGAAACATTTTATGTTCTTCATCCATTTTGATGATCAAGGAAATAAGTTCATTATATGATGGAATTAAACATTTTAACATTTGTACCATATTTTTATCTGTTTGTTGTTTTTTAAACTGTTCTACATAAAAGAGGCATTGCCCTGCATTTTCTTCTCCTATTTTAAATAGTTTATTGTTTTCATTAACTAATGCCCTGTATTCTTCATACAGTTTATTATAATTATCTATTTTTGCTTTTAGCTCATCCGCCGTAGTAGCATATGAAGGAACAGCAAAAAGAAGGAAAAGTAAAAAGGCAAATAAATGTGGCATATAGACTTCAAATGGTGTTTATTTAATCGATTTTTATCAAAATGAGAATAAAGTTGGTGGTCAATCCTCACGACTGCAAACTAAGTTGTCAGTCCTGCCAACACCACCCCCGGCAATCCTTCCGTAGACCTCCCCATACCCCCTCAATGCGATTGTCAATCCGACATGCTATCGTATGATTACGGCATGTTAGGCGTATTTGATTGCAAATGAATTGCAAAACGGCCCATATATAGGTTCAACGGCTCGACTCCCTCCCTGTGACCATCCCCCACCACCATGAGAGCGGCGGGGAGGGCATGGGGGAATCGGGGATCAATCAGATAGCGGTAGGTTCTTCACATTTTTCAGCAAATTTTGGTCTGTCTATATGATAACGGAAAGGAAACGGTAAGACAATATACGAGCCTATAAGGTAACGTATAGATCCTGATCATTAAGGTGATCTTGATCTAAATTAGATCTCTTTGTTTAAGTCCCACGTTCGGTTCTTTAGGGTAACGTAAGATTTTTTAAGATACTGAAAGTAGCTTCTTGTCAAAATTCCTTTTCGCTCTCTCCGAAGGTGGAACCTAATTCCAACTATCTTTCGATATTGAATAAATAGAATATTCTATCAATATCATCAATCATAATGATTTCAACTGGTTAGAAAATCAGCATGATCATGGATCACAGATCCTTCATCTTAATAAAATCAGTATGTTAGAAAATGACCCTAGAAGGGAGGTCTTCCCCGAAGGGGTAGAGGGAGGTCTACATGCTCCCCCTCCCCTCACGTTCTACCGGAGGATCTTCCTCGTACCCCTCCCCCCACCAGTCCAGTTTCTTAATCTTTTATAGTGCTGATGCCCACCTGTATCATCATTTCCTTTGACGACCGTGCCGTGGAAAGTGAACAGCATCTCCGAGAGTGCGGGGTTGTTCGTAATTCCGATCTTCACGTTCACCCCCTTAGCATTCCCTTCCCATGCCTTCATCTCCTCCAGCATGAGGTGGTCTTGGCGGAGGAGCATCCTCTTGTCCACATCCTGTCCCATCTGTTCGACCCAATACCCGACCGCCATAGCGAGGCTGTCGAGGCGGTCGTCATGGGCAAGGCTCCCCTTGTCTCTGGTAATCCGGCTCATCTGGTACATGAGCTGGTACTTGAGGGCCATCTCAGGGGGGAGGTTCTTAGTGGAGAGGTTGTAGTCCCAAAGGATGAGGTTCTTGTCGATGACGAGCTTGTGCTGGTTCATGACGGGTTCGAGGGTGTCGATGATCCGTGCTTCCTTCTGCTTGCTGTGCTTGACCTCTTCGATGTGGCAGGGGTGTGTCTTGGTGAAGTATGGGCTGATGAGCTTGGTGAACATGCCGTCCCCGAAGTTGGCCTCGATGATGACATGGTTGACCGCCTGCTGCTTGGCAAGCTGGACGATGGAGGAAAGGGTGGCCTCGCTGTAGCCTTCCTGATAGGCCCGCATTGCCGTGACGTACAGGTAGCCGTTCAGCATCTTCACGACGCACACGGCGGTTTCGTCCTTGCCTCGTCCAGCCGGGTCAATCGCCATGACGGAACCTGTGTACGGGAGCCATGTGCCGTGGAGGAAAGCGGGGCCATAGTACCTGCTGTCCCCGTTCAGGCCGACGCAGGGGACGTCGTTCAGGATGTTTGTGGTGCCCGCAGCCCATACCGAGGCCGACCTTGATCTCGCGGTGACGCAACTCCTGAAGCCTACGACGCCCTCGACGGGGAAACCGCCGTCGCCGCGAAGGACAAGGCGGAGAAGATCCTCAAGGAAGTCGAAGAGGTATTCGCCAAGACACAGATCGAGATCAACTACTTCCGCAAGATGTGGATCGACGTGCAGGAGTCCCCCACCGCGCCCGGTCGCGGCGAATATGATTTCACGTCCGGAAAGATGACCTTGTATGTCCCCGCTGTCCCCGTTGGGCCACAAGGTCCGATGGGACAGGAAGGGCCACAAGGTCTTCCCGGCGCACAGGGAGAGCAAGGGCCACGCGGCATACAGGGGCCGCAGGGCAAGCGTGGAGCCGTCGCGGAAGTCCACGGCGGGCGTCACCTTGTCCGTGATGCGTTGGATGCGGATGCGGCCCGTCCGTATGCCTTCCTCCACGGCGGCCAATCCGTCCGTGCCCGTGATGATGCCGTATTTGAGCCTGCCGAGATCGATCTGGTTCTCCGGCTTGAGATAACGCCCCTGCGCGGCGGCCCGTGCATTCCTGACAAACTCGGGATAGGTTTCATCGGTGCAGAGATGCAGCTTGTCCACGACCGTTTCCCGCGTGAGGTCATCGTTTTGGGAACCATAGGCCGTCCCCGCTGACATGGCATTGCGGACCGCCCGTTGGCGCGCCCATTCTTCTCTGGTGTGCGACCGTGATTCGGCCTGCCAAGCCCTTTTGATTTCCTTGTCTTTGAGGGCTTCGATGCCTTTGGCGATGCCCGGCTGCGAAAGGAGGCTCACGGGTTTTCCATTAATGTTGACGGTGAGGCTTTTGGCGAGTCCTTCGGCTACGGCTGCGGAGTGGTTGCCCATCAGCACGGCCTTGCCGAGCATCCCAAGAACGCGGTCCTGCGAGTAGCCGAGCTTCTTCATTTCCTCGGCCTTGCCCATGATGACCTGAGCGGCATCCGTCACATAGCTTTGGCGTTCAGCCGGGATGTGTACGTTGTAACCGCTCGTGAGGGGGTTCATCTTTCCGGCGAGGGTGTCGGAGATGGAACATCTGCTGTTCGAGCAGGTTGGCGTTCTGGCTTTCCACGTCCCGGTTGTGCTTGCCGAGGAGGTTGTCGAGGGAAGTGGTGGTGTAGGCCGTGTAGTGCTCGGCAATGTCGAGCTGGTCCATGTCCTTGCCTTCACCTTTGATGCCCGCCTGTTCGGTGTACTGCTTTCGGAAATCCTGTCCCCATTTGAGGATCTTTTCAGGGTCCCTTTCGTTGACCATGCCGCTGGTGACATAAGGGAGCACCATCACCTGCCGTTTGGTGGTTTTGCGGTTGATGCCCATATCGAGCAGGATCGCCGCGCTTTTTGCGGGGCTGTAGAACGCCTTGCCTTTCTTGGTTGTCACGATGCTGTCTTTGTCGGGATCCGCTGCGTCGGTTTTGAGCTTGCCGATCACCTTGTCGGCTACGATCTGGTAGATGTCCTGCGGCTTGGCGGCGGGCAGGAGGTTCACGGCGGAACCGCCCACTTTGTCCCGCAGGATGAGCGAGAAGATTTGCAGCC
>OKSD01003564.1_pt1 | contig 11645 bp, 7 predicted proteins | sample 1601221 | NCBI WGS metagenome assembly OKSD01 (sample SAMEA3541550, study PRJEB24748) | human gut metagenome | biome: human gut; feature: human-associated habitat; material: faeces | place: China | collected 2012
CACATTATTGCAAGCAATAATGCTCACTCTTTTGCTTGTGTGCTCCTTTTCCCCAAAAGTACAAAGTATCTTTTGGGGTCCCCGGATTTGCGATATCGCAATATCACACTGCGACAAATCCTTATTTTGCGATTAGTAAGTCAAAAACCACGCTTAAAATGGTGGTTTTGCGGATACTGTGTCATTCCGTGCAACGCACTTTATGTCATTGCGAGGAGCAACGCGACGTGGCAATCTCCCGGAAGGGTAACATTGTTAATAATATGGTGGTTTTTATCAAACTGTCAAAAGGACACTCTTGCTATCATATATAATAGGTGTGTTTTAATAAATATAAATACAAGTGCATATGATATGGAAATAAAGAGCGGTCGACTTTGGTATATAGGATAATAATTGATTGAAGTTTACAAACGAATTGTATTGATATTTTAATTAGTTCTCTTTTATTCGATTTTAATAATGATGTATTGATAAATAGTGGTGTTGATCAGGTGCGGAAGTTGGTGAAAACGGATAAAATGGCGTTTATAGTTTTGGGTTTTATAACAAGGTATCCCTTCCGGGCGATGCGTCGTATGCTTCTCTTTTGACCAACCGACTGTCGCAAGCGACAATCGCCTGTCTTATGCTTGCATACTCCTTTTCCCCACGGGTACAAAAGTATCCCGCGGGGTCCCCGATTTTTCGCTCGCAATGACAGGACACCCTGGCGTAAGCCGCACAGCGCGCCGATTACCCTGTAAGAATTTTGGTAAATGTTAGTATTTGCTGGAAAAAATTTAAAAAAACGTATGAAAATATTTGAATATGTGCATTTTATGGGCGAAAGTTGCACAAAAATTGGATTTTTTGGACTTTTATACAATATAGTACTATTATAGTATTTTAGTATTTTCAAAAAAAGTATTGACGAGGCATATTTTATAAAGTATAATTATAAATGTAAAGGGAAACTAAGACATTTTTTTATGCAGTTTTCCCTGAACAAAAAAATATCGGACAAAACGTCGCAAAATAAGGATTTTTTGCCCTGTATGCTCAAATTTTGAAATAATTATAGTGGAGGATTAACATAAATGTTAAAACTTAGAAAAAACAAAAAGGGCTTCACGCTCGTTGAACTTATCGTCGTAATCGCAATCATGGCAGTCCTTGCAGGTACGGTCGCCGGTGTTACGGTTTCGCAGTTGAACAAGCAAACAGACAACACCAATAAAACCCAAGCCAAAAAAATCGCAGATACGATTTATGCAGAATTGCTGGAAAACAACGATATTGATAAAGCTGGTATGCAAAATGCAATAAAAGAAGCTTATGGCGATGATTATCAAACATTCGCAGATACTGTTGGCACACCTGAAAAAGGAAAAATTGCGATTTATTATACAGCTGGCACTGCTGCTACTGAATCCACTCCAAAAGGCGATGACACCTACACCGTTAAATATACTGGAAAATCTTCTGGCACATCGGGCAATGTAACATATACTGTCACCCTTACAGAAGGCGTTAAATCTGCATCATAAAATCACTTTTTAACAACAATTAAGCGAGGCAAACGCCTCGCTTTTTTTTATATGGTCGCCCTTCCACTTGGCGCACACTGCGCTTTTGAAATCGCAGTATCGCCTACGATACTGCTCACTCTTTTGCTTGTGTGCGTTTTTTCTCCACGCAAGTACAAAAGTATCTTGCGTGGGGTTTAATATGGTAGCCCTTCCGGGAGATTGCCACAACGCCGCAAGGCGGCGTTTCGCAATGACATTAAGTGCGTTGCACGCAATCGCATAAAGAGCGCACGTAAACTTGCTATTTGTTTCTGACAAGCACCCTTTTTCTATTCCGTACGAAGTACTGTGTCATTGCGAGCGTAGCGTGGCAATCTCCCGGAAGGGTTACCGCTTGTATTAAAAAACTCTGCAAGAAGTTGCAGAGTTTTTGTTTTGGTTTGTTCCCTTTTATTAAATGCTGTAAATAAGGCGGTAAAACTCGGACATGGACGTCGTGCCGTTGCCGATGAGCGTGCGGATGCTGTCTTCCAAAAACGTTGCGCCGTGCTCTTTGGCGAAGTCGCGGATTTCCTCGGTTGTCCTGCCCTCGGATATCATGCGGCGAAGGTCGCTGTCGATTTCGATAATTTCGTAAATTGCGGTACGTCCCTTGTAGCCGGTGTTGCCGCAGCGGGGACAGCCGACAGGCTCATAAATATGAGTGATTGACGGATCTTTCAAAAGTGCGGCTTCTTCCGCCTTGATTTCGCGTTTTCTCTTGCATTCCGGGCAAAGCTTTTTGACAAGCCTTTGCGCGACAACGCAGTTCACGGACGACGCGACCATGTATGACGCAACGCCCATGTCGATAAGACGGACGATACTTGACGCGGCGTCGTTGGTGTGCAGCGTGGACAAAACCAAGTGGCCCGTGATAGCGGCGCGGATTGCGATTTCGGCGGTTTCCGTATCACGAATTTCACCGATCATGACGATGTCCGGGTCCTGACGCAGGATTGCGCGAAGTCCGCTTGCGAACGTTAAGCCCGCCTTTGCGTTGGTTTGCACCTGATTGACGCCGAAGATTTGCTTTTCGACAGGGTCTTCGACCGTCGTTATATTGACGTTCGGTTTGTTGAGTTCGCTAAGGACGGCGTACAACGTCGTCGACTTACCTGAACCCGTAGGCCCCGTGACAAGAATGATCCCGTTCGGCGCTTTGATGATGCGGGAGAACTGATTAAACAGTTTGTCGGGCATACCAAGGTCGGGAAGTGTGATAAGAGCGGCGTCCTCGGTTGCAAGAAGACGCATGTTGACCTTTTCACCGTAAATCGTGGGCAGCGTGTTGACACGAAGGTCGATGTTGATGTCGCCGTTGTTGAAGTCGATACGGCCGTCCTGCGGGATTCGCTTTTCAGCAATGTTGATGCCCGCAAGGATTTTACAACGCGAAACGATACTGTTAAGCGTGGAAATGTCCAAGCGCATACATTCGACAAGCTCGCCGTCGATACGCATGCGGACAAGGATTTGCTCCTCAAACGGCTCAATATGAATATCAGACGCGCGGCGCATGTACGCCTGCGTGATAAGGCTGTTGATAAGTTTGACGACAGGCGTGTTGTCAACGCGGCTTTCGATTTCGGACAACTTTTGCTGGGTTGCCGCCGAAGTCTGCTGGACAACCTTTTGCGTCGCTTCGTCCGACACGAAGAAGTTGCCGGCGTTGGTGTAGTACTTTTCAATCGCGCTTTCGATGATACGCTGCGGTGCAAGGACAAATCCGACGTCCATACGCGTGACCATTTTTACGTCCTCGAACGCGCCGATGTCGTGCGGATCGTGCGTGGCGATGATGATCTGCCCCGCCTTCACGTCAAGCGGCATTATACAGTGCTTTTTGACGATTTGCTCAGGTATGTTTTTCAGAATTTCGGGACGACGGACGACAAGCTCCGTATTTATATAGGTCGTGTTGAAACGCTCCGCCATTGCTGAGAGCATCTCGTCCTCGGTGATAATGCCGCGCGACAATAATATCGCGCTGATTTTTTCGTTGGGATGTGTTTTTTGCCAACGTTTTGCGTCATCCAGTTGCGCCTGCTTGATAAAGCCTTTCTCCAACAGGATGTCGCCTAAACTTGCTCCTCTTTGCATCTCTTCTCCTTATGATATATAAATATTATATTCCAAATAAGTTTTTTATGCCGTCGATTATGGGCGTGCCCGCAAAAACCGTGACCACCGCACCAAGCGCGATAAACGGACCAAGCGGAAGCTCGTACCCCTTTCTGACCTTTTTCGTCAGCAATAGCGCGCCTCCGATAAGCCCCGCCGACACTATCGCGATAAACGCCGACACAAGCGTCGGGTAAAGCCCCAACACAAGCCCCAGCGCAAAATAAAGCTTTATGTCGCCGCCGCCGATGCCGCCCGTCACGAGCGCGATTACGTAAAGCGGCACGCTGATAACCACCGCGCCCACAAGCCTGTGCCACCACACAACGTCCTTCGCCGTGAAAAACAGCGGGATCGACAAAATTATGATGAACACGACGATGCCGTTCGGGATCTCTTTCGTGTCGATATCTATGAACGTCATCACGATGAGCGCCGAAAACAGCGCGTCGTATATGAACGCGTTGGCGTTAAGCCCAATAAAATATGCCGACAACGTCCACAATACGGCGTTGAGCGACTCCACAATCGGGTACCTTGCGGAGATTTTTTCCTTGCAATTCCTGCACTTTCCGCCAAGAAAAATCCAGCTGAAAACCGGCACCATGTCGTACCATTTCAGCGGCTGCCCGCACTTCGGACAATAACTGTGTTTTTCGGTGAAAAACGTGCCTTTGGGAATGCGGTAAATGCAAACGTTCAGAAAACTGCCGACCGCAAGCCCGAAAAATGCGGAAAATATCGTGAATAACAGATGGCCAAGTTCCATTTTATCAACCGTTTCCCTCGATTCTGAAATAGAATTTGGCGAACTCTTTGTTTCTATCTCCTTCGACCAGCATGTTTTTGTATTGACCGGTTTTTTCATCGATTGCATCGATATTGCCCTGCTCGAAACTGAAAATCCCTACGAATTTTTTGCCTTCCGATTGGCTGTAATCCGCCTCGATAAAGTCGATTTCAAGCCCCGGGGAGACGAATTTTTTTTGCCCTTTGGCGTTAGAAACATCGCAAAACACCTTGATGGACGTAATCTCATCAAAAGTGTTGACGATCGCCTTGAAATAAACCTCAATCGTGAAACTGCCGTAAAACGCGCGTCCTTCCGCCTCCCGCTTAGGATCAGTGAAGTATTCCTGGGGTTCTTCGTTGCCCTTTGCATAAAAGAGCTTGCCGTTTTTGGAGAAAAACACACTGTGCTCTTTTGTCGGCATGTTTTTCATCTGGTACGTGGTTTGAGTATCGCCGATTGTAATCATGTTGTCGGCGGTCGGGAGCTCGCCGTCCTGCAAATATACCTCAACCGACGACCTTGCCACCCGCTTGATTTCGTTCTGGACAATTGTGCCAAGGTCTTTTGCGGCGGCGTTTTCTTTCTGGCGCATATAAGCCGTCGTGCCCGCCGTGACCAGCCCGCCGATAACCGTTGCGAGAATACCCATAATGGCGACGACCGCGATCGCTTCGACCAAGGTGAAGCCTTTTTTATTTTTTAAGATTTTTGTGAGTTTTCTCATGTCAGTTCTTATAGTTGGTTGTTACCCATTCTTTGGGAAGCGAGTAGTTTTCAAGTTGTTGCGTGTCTTTAAGGTCGTAAGACACGGTATCGTCGTTGAAAATGAAAATCCAGCGTTTCGTACCCTTGTCCGACGTCACCTGATACCTTGTGAACGCATAGTTCCAAGGGGTGATCGTCGTCTGCACTTTGGTGGGTTCGATTGAAATCGCAAACGGTACCGAGCCGTAATCGGTGTCGTAATTAAGCACCGCCGCGTACTGCGCCACTTTGCCTTTCGACGTGCTGATGTACGATACCTGCAAAATACTGTGCGGATACACGATATATTTGTCGTTGTACATGAACGTGTTCAAAAGAGCCTGCTCCTGCGCCTGCGCTCTTTTGGCTTCTTCCTTTTTCGCCTTGGACATATAGCGCGTCGCCGTGTTGAACATGGTGAAAGCCAGCGTGCCGACGATCGCAAACAACGCGATTGCAACGATACATTCGGCAAAGGTAAAGCCTTTTTTATTCAGTTTTAAGCGTTTCAAAACCTTTCTCATTTTAGCCGTAATAGTACCCGCCGAAATTCCATTTGGTATAAGTTATCTTTTCGTTTGATTCGATATAGTCGATATCGATATCGCTGCCTGCGCCGCCCGCGCTTGACGATACGTCAAACGCCTGGAAGACCAGGTTTCCTATATTACTGCCTTTGACCGAAATATCTTTTGCGACAATTGTTGCCTGGTTGTTGTTTGAATATGCGTTGGGCAGAATTCCCAAAAAGCCCGTGGAGTTGTTGACGTATTTACCGTTGGGAAGATACACAAACCCGTTGATATAACCGCCACGTCCCAGAAGCAACTGGTTGCCCATCGTCCCGATAATGCACAGATTGCCGCTTTCAACGGTGCTGACTTCTTTCGCCGCAAGTTTAAGGCTGCTTTCGTCATCTTCGTTCAACGAATAAGAACCCGAATAGGTGGTGTAGAAGCCCGAGTAGAAATGCGTGCCGAGCATCGAGTCACTTCTGTCCGCCGAGTTATCGAAAACACCGCCGCCCGTGTTGACGCTGAGCTTATATGCGTTTGCATTGATGGAAGTGTCGCCGACAAGCATAATATAGGCGTTGTGTGTGCCCTTAACGCGCCAGCTGCATTTTCTGAACTCAATACCCGCCTGAAGTTCGTAATCGCCCTTGCCTTCGCCGACAAGCGTGTACTCGTCGCCGTTTTTCACGTATGAACCTTTCCCGCTTTCGACTTTAGTATATTTCGAAGGCGCGTTGATATAAACGTAAACGTCTTTTTCGGTTGCGTCGATTGTAATATTCATACGTTTTGTATTGTTCAGTTGGTTAATCGAGTCGATTATACCGCTATCTTTGCTCGCGCCGAAGATGACGGGACCTTGCAACTTGGTATTTATACCGCCTGTGCCTTCCCCGCCGAAGTTGAAATACGTGTCTTCGGATATGGTATAGTCAACCTGCGTACGTATTCCGGTCAGCGAAAGGTTGGTAAATACACCGCCCTGATTTCCGCCAACGGGATTTCCTTCGTCGTCATAAGTACAATACAGCGGATCCAGACCAAAGGTGTTGTCACAAGTCAACGGCGTGACGTTTTTGCCTCCGTTTGTGAACCGTAAAACGCGCACGTTCTTGTCGACGCTACCGCTGTTGTAAATCGCATAAAACTTTTCCTTTGAACCTAGGAACGTAAGCCTGTGTCTGACGTACGTCCATACGTTACTGATGGAATCGCTCTTGCCTTTGATGTATGCAAGCGAGTCTATGTTATAAAAGTTTGTGGTTCCTCTTATGTCGCCGTTTTGCTGCCATTCATTCAGCTGATCGATAGTATAAGTAGTACTTCCTTCGCGCAGTTCACGCAATATGACATGATCCTGTTTAAGCTCCCTTAACGGGTTCAGCGACGCGTCGTCCTGTACTTCGCTTACCTGGTTGTATTCGTTGACCGTGATTTTTCCTGTGTCGATTTGATCGCGCATAAACTCTGCGGTGAGTTTGGTTGTTTTAAGTATCGCGATTTTTACAAATCCTTCGTCGATAATTTCCCTGAAAACCGCTGAAACGCTTGAATTTTTGTCCGCGTTCGCATACCGCGCGTTGGATGAGCGCAGATACATCCCGTGGTCTTCGTCACTGAACGCACGCACGGATAAGAATGCGCTTTCGCCGACTTTGGTTGTCGTGTCGGCTTTTATCATATTATCAACGTCTTCTTTGCTCGTAATCGCCTTGAAACTGTTGTTGACGCTATTGCTTAAAAGCGCCAGCTGCTTGACGTCTTTGACAAAATCTTTGAGCGTGTCTTTTACGCTGTCATATTTCAAAACGGTTTCAACGGTATCGCATTCCGAAGTCGTTTTGGTCATCCTATACTTGTCATATAATGTAGTTATACTCTTTTGTTCCTGATCCTGCCCAACCTTAGGCGGAAACGCTATATTATATGTTTTTGTTTCATAACTTGTCGGAAAATCATCCGTGTTTTGTAATACGTAATCTTTAACGATTGTTTTAATACTGCTTTCAAATGCGACTTTGTTAAGGTCTAAAAACAGTCCATCGCTAAATTTGGCAACATTTGTTTTGAATCTTTCAAGCGTGGCATTATCCCATCCGAAAACTTCTTTTATCTTTTCGTCATCAACTTTGTTATCCTTTCCGTCATAGAACTCCCTGTCGTACATATAGTACTCAATCTCATAGGTAAACTTTATGTGGACGTTGCCTTTATCGCCTTCCTGATATCCGTATTTGGGCATAACCGCTTTTTTAGTCCATGTTACTGTTCTATATGTATCAAAAGGAGCATACTTCGAAACATCTGTGCATTCATAATCCACCGTCGTGGTATAATTCACCTTATAACTTAAAATTATGCCCTTGCGATTAATGTCCTTACCAATCTTTTCCTTATGCTGATAATCTTTTACGCTTATCGACAAGTCGGCAACCGCATTGAAATTATCGTCAACTTTCCAATAATCATTTTTCAGTTTTTCAAGCGCCTGTTCCTTGTCCAAACCATAAATTTTCATAATGATGTCAAGCAGGCTCTGCTCCTGATATTCGCTTGAAATCATATCGCCAATGGTATCGATTTTTTTCGCTCTCACTTCGGCGTCGCTTTCGTAACCGAACGCGTCGATACCGACAGCCTCGATATTACCGCTGCCTACGTAAATCTCGTTTACGTTGAGAGTCTGATATTTTACCGTGAGCGCGGCTTTGTAAGTTACGTCGTTTACCGTGCTGACCGAGGTATTATCGAGTGTATTGTCCACGCGCGACTCCTGCACCAGTGAAGTGCTGTTAAGTTGGCGCTGTATCTTTACTTTTTCTTCCGAGCCTTCTTTGTTTTCCGTATTTTCAATAAGCGACGCATAATTCCAGTTATAGATATAAATGTTGGAAGTTTCGCTGAATTCTACGGGATGAAGCACGTAATGCTCGCCGTCTCCCGTTCCCATACCGGGCAAGTAGCCGTCCCCTTTTAAGATATAGTCGGAATTGTATAATTTCCAGCTATTATTGGCCTTTTCATTGTTAATTATGTCTTCGAAAAGGTTTTTTAAGTCGGTATAGGTTTGACCGTTCTTTCCTTTTAATTGCTCAATGAAAGGTTTCAAATTTTCATTCTTGAAATTTTCTGCGGTTTTATAGTATTCTCTGTTTTCAATATTTCCGTTATTGCTATATAACCTATACCCGCCGGTATAGTCATAGTTGTAGGTTTTGTTTAAGTTATAGTTCCATTTGTTGCCGTTGAAACCAAACACCTCTTTCAGGCGCGTAAAGAAGTCATTGCCATTGCTGTAAATCTGATTATTTATGGTATCTTTATCAAGATAACGATTGAAGTTTGAACCGTTCATTCTCGTGAATACCAAGGCTTCGTCTTTATAACCGGTGCTTTTGGACGTGAACGCAAGATTTTCGGGCGCGATAATCATACGGCCCATGCAGAATATGTCGCCTCTCATCTTGGTTTTGTTGTAAGACACGGTGGCGTTTTCAACTTTTGTACAATCCTCTTCTTTTGAAGCGTCTATTGTCCCTTTGCCGTCATAAATTGCAAGGTCGTGATATTGGTATTCGGTGCTGTTGCCTAATGCTGCCGGCGCATAAACCCAGTTATACCCATAGTTTACCCTGTCAAAGATAATATCGCCGCTGCAATAAACGTTGCCGCCCTTCGGATACTGCATTATCATGTCTTCGGGGTTGCATTCGGGCGTGGAATACATCGTCGCGCCGATATATTGCGCGTTATTGATGCCGCTTTTGTTATTGTATGTCGCGTCAACCGCCTGCAATTCGCCGTTAACTCTTACCCTGAGCGTTATTGTGACTTCTTCAATCGCGCCGCCGTTCTCCCAGTTTCTTGTCCAGAAAGTGTACGTTTCGGCGTTTTCGTCCGCAAGATCCATAAGGGTGTAGTGCGAGACTTCGTCATAAACCTGCAACGGCAAAAAGTCGTCGTCGCCGTTTTTCGTTTTGTATTTCAGATACATCGCCTCGTTCACTTTGCCCGAGAGTTCGCGCTCTATGTATGTGCCGGTGCCAAGGATATCGAAACCTGCAAAAGTCTTGTTGCCGATCGTGCTGTATTTGATATATTTTTTGTTGTACGTTTTTTTGTAAAGCGCGGGAAGATTTACGCCAAGGTCAAGCCCGCGTATTGTAAGGTTGCCGTCGCAATAGATATTGCCCTGAACTTTTATAACGTTGTCGGCAGCGCCGATAATAAGGTCGCCGTTGGCAAAGATACTGCCCGTAAGACCTTCAAGAATGATCGGGTTGAAGTATCGGGTGGTCATCTTCTTCACGGTTTGCCCGTCCACGACTTCTTCATCCCAACAGTTTATTGAAATATCGCCCTCGATTCTCTTGAAAACAAGGTCGTCGCGTTTTTGTTCTCCGCCCAAGTCGTTGTTGGTTACCAAGGCGTTGCCGAACGTGTCTTTGAGCGTAACGTTTTTGACTGTCGTTTCTTTGTTATAAGTGAAGCTCACCGTTCTTTCCTGCGAGCCTTTTACGCCCCTTACGTCGACAAGTACGCTGTCAAGCGACGTCTTTTCCTTTGACGCGTTGGTAAACGTGACGTAAACTTTCACGCCGTTGATTATCGTGAAATCGTCAAGTTCATCGTCAAGATCACCGTTGTCGAATTGGAGTTTGACGGGATTATCTTGTTCAAGCTCAAAGGAATTGCTTTCGATAAGTTTGCCGAGATATGAGGAGCTTTTCAGCGTTTCGGTCATTACGAGCGCGGCGTTGTACGCGCGTTCCTGCTGGGTGTCCGCAATACTGTTCGAGAAGGAGGAAAGCGTCACAAAGAGCATAGAAGTGCCTACGACGATAATAATCGCCATAGTCATAAGTACCATAAGCATCGCGCTGCCGCGTTTTTTATTGTACCGCTTGTTAAACCTTTCTATATTTTTTAATAACGTCAGCATAATTGACCTCCTTCCGTCAATCGTACTTTTTTATTTTTCCCGTCTTATCTTTGTGACTGCGCTTTCGCGCGTTTTTGTAACTTTTTGTTATATTTATATAATATAATATCCTTTATTTTAAGGTGCCGCTTCCGCTCCATATGTCATTGCGAGGAGCGTATTGTATTCCGTGCAACGCACTTTATGTCATTGCGATGGATTTTTTGGGGCCCCCGCGGGATACTGAGTACCCGTGGGGAAAAGGAGCACACAAGCAAAAGAGTGAGCATTATTGCTTGCAATAATGTGATTTCAAAAGTGCAGTGTGCGACGTGTGCGCCTATTCGTTCAGTATGTACGTGATCGTCATCGAGAACGTGCCCGAAACGTCGTTTCCGTCCGGCGTCATCGAAAGATACGTCAGATTGTACGACTTCACGCGCGCGATCGCGTCGGTCACCTTGTAAAGCGTCTGCATGTCCGTCTTGTATGCGCTCGATATGGTGTAAACCTTTTTGGTGGACGTCGTGACGGGCCTGCCAAGGCTTATCTCAACGTTGAAACCAAGGTCGCCAAAGAACTTGTACAGCGTTTCCGCAATCGCCACAGAGTCCTGATGTCCGGGCATATTGCTGGGTATAAGTTCTTCATTAAGGTTGTTGCTCGGACTGGTAAGTTGTTTCAACGCCGCCTCGTTTTGTCTGATTTCTTCAACGAGCTTGTTGTACCTTGCCGGGCTCACCGCGTCGATTTGCTTTTTGACCTTCGCGATGTCGCCTTCGACCGTCTGCAACTCTTCCTGAGCGGTTTTTTTGTCGTTGTTTTTCGGCATGATGCCAAGAGTGTACGTGCCGCCTACAAGCAGGAACAGGATAAGCACGAAAATCAATATTTTTTCTTTTCTGTTAATCGTCATTTTCCCGTCCTCCTTATTTGTCGCTGCCGCCGAAAAGTTTATCGTTCACGACGTCGAAACTTACCGAAAAATCGGTGGCGGT
>OKSD01003581.1_pt1 | contig 11604 bp, 9 predicted proteins | sample 1601221 | NCBI WGS metagenome assembly OKSD01 (sample SAMEA3541550, study PRJEB24748) | human gut metagenome | biome: human gut; feature: human-associated habitat; material: faeces | place: China | collected 2012
GAACTTGTAGTGTAAATTCGGATGGTCCGAACATCTTTATTATACACCGGAAAAGAGAAATGTCAATAATTTAAAAATAAATATTTTAATATTTTTCAGGGGGAGATTATATGAAAATCAGCGGCAATCATGAAAAGGTATCCGATTATTATATCGGACTCGATGTGGGGACAAATTCTGTCGGCTGGGCAGTAACCGATACCGAGTACAATATTTTAAAGTTTCGGGGCAACGCCATGTGGGGAGCGCGCCTTTTTGAGAAGGCGAATCCCGCGGCGGAAAGGCGGCAGTACAGAATCGCGCGGCGGCTTAACAAACGCCGAAAGCAGAGGCTTGAATGGCTGGAGCTTTTGTTCGATGAGGAAATAAGCAAAACAGATCCTTCGTTTTTCATCCGTTTAAAGGAAAGCTCGCTTTTAAACGAAGATAAAACGCACCGTGCGGATTTTCCGATCTTCAACGACAGCGATTATACCGATAAGGACTATTACAGGGATTACCCGACAGCGTATCATTTGCGGAATGAGCTTATCGAATCCGATAAGCCGCATGATATACGCTTGGTATTCCTTGCGCTTCATCATATAATAAAAAGCCGCGGGCATTTCCTTTTTGATATGGAGCTGTCGGACGAATACAAGACTGTCGATATTATGCTGGATGAGTTTACCGACCGTGTTTTTGAAGCTTACGGTGTGAAGCTCGGCTTTGCCGACAAGGAAAAATTTGTTTCAGTCCTAAGCAGCGGCAATTTGGGAATCAACGCAAAGAAAAAACTGTTGAGAGACGGTGTTACGATTGAGGGCGAATCGGACGATATTGATTTTGCGCTTGCGATCGATTCGCTGTCGGGTGCTGCAATAAACCTCTCCAAACTGTTTTTCGACGAAGAGCTTAAGGACTCCGGGAAATTTTCGTTAAACGAAGACCTTGACGAAGCATTGGGCGAAACCGCGGCATTGCTCGGCGAAGAAAGCACAGAGCTTTTGCGAATGCTGAAGGAAATATTCGATTCGGGCAAGCTGGCTCAAATGCTCGGCGGGCATCAATATATTTGCGAAGCTAAGGTTGAGCGGTATGAAACGAATAAGCGCGATTTAAAAAGGCTTAAAGAATATGTCCGTAAAAATGCGCCCGATAAATACAGGGAGATCTTCTGCGATAAAAAAGATAAGCTCAACAATTTTGCCGCCTACAGCGGAAAAACACTTGAATCGGGCGATTATTCCTGCAAACAGGAGGATTTTTGCAAGTATATTAAAAAAACGCTGCCGGAGCTGAAAAACGATTCCGAATTTGCCGATATATACGCAAAGTTAGATAACAATACGCTGCTTTCAAAGCTTAAGGGCGCCGATAACGGCGTGATTCCGTATCAGCTACACTTAAAGGAGCTTAAAAAGATACTGGATAACGCGGAAAATTATTTGGAGCTTCTTAAGCAGACCGATGAAAACGGGGTATCGGTAAAGGAGAAGATCATATCGGTTTTCTCGTTCAGAATACCATATTATGTCGGGCCGCTGAATAAAAATGCTGCGCATTCGTGGGTCGTAAGGACGGACGAAAAAATATACCCGTGGAATTTTAACCGTGTTGTGGATACCGAAAAAAGCTCCGAGGGCTTTATAATAAACCTTATAAGCAAGTGCGGCTACACCGGAGAGGAGGTGCTTCCGAAGGAATCGCTTCTGTTCAGCGAGTATTGCGTATGGAACGAAATAAATCCCCTGAAGGTCAACGGCGAAAAAATATCCCCCGAAATTAAAAAAGAAATTTTCGATGAGCTGTTCCTCAAATCGAATTCAAAGGTCACGGCTAAATTAATTAAGGGCTTTTTGCTTAAAAAATGCTATATTAAGCCGGAGGACGAGATATCCGGAGTCGCCGATATTTTAAAATCACGGCTTAAATCGTATCACAGCCTTTCAAAAATAATGAGCGTTGAGGAAAATTACGAAACGGCTGAAAATATCATCCGTGCCGTCACGATATTCGGGGACGATAAAAAGCTTTTGAAGGGATGGCTTAAAAGGAATTGTCCGAGCCTTGACGAGCGGCAGACAGCCGCCGTATGCCGATTAAGCTTCAGCGGCTGGGGCAGTCTTTCAAAAACCCTGCTTACAGAGATATACTCACCCGATGAAAACGGCGAGGCGCGCAGTATTATGGATATGCTGAGAAGCGCCGACAACAATTTGATGCAGCTTTTGAGCAACAGCTTCAAATTTGCCGAAAACGCCGAGGCTCACCTAAAGGAAAAATGCGGGGAGCGGGAATCCCTGAGGGAAATGATTGAGGATATGTACATTTCGCCCGCGGTAAAGCGCAGCCTGCTGCAGACCGTGAAAATAGTCGATGAAATAACCGATATCAAAAAATCCGCACCGAAAAAAATAATGATCGAGGTTGCGAGAGACCGCGAAGGCGATAATGCCAAAAAAGCAACGGTTTCGCGCAGGGAAAGGCTTTTGGGGCTTTATAAGGCATGCAGGGATGAATATCCCGAGCTGTATAAGGCTATCGAGGCGGCGGACGAAGGCGATTTGCGGCGGGACGCTTTGTATCTTTACTATACGCAGTTCGGTAAATGTATGTATTCGGGCGAGAAAATAAGTCTTGAAAGGCTCGACAGCGATTACGATATCGATCATATTCTCCCGCAATCGCGAATCAAGGACGACAGCATCGATAACCGCGTGCTCGTGAAAAAAATCTGTAACAGGGAAAAGAGCAACGAATACCCGATAAAGTCCGATTGGCAGAAAAATATGCAGCCGTTCTGGCGAATGCTGAAGGACAAGGGATATATAAGCCAAAAGAAATACGACCGTCTTACCCGCCGAACACCGCTGACAGAGGAGGAACTTTCCGCCTTTGTAGCGCGGCAGCTTGTGGAAACCAGGCAATCCACCAAGGCGCTTGCCGAAATATTTAAGACTATGTACGGTGCCGCGGGGACAAAAGTCGTTTATTCAAAGGCGGGCAATGTATCGGAGTTCAGGCAGGAATTCAAGCTGATAAAATGCAGGGATGCAAACGATTTGCACCATGCGAAGGACGCGTATTTGAACATTGTTGTCGGGAATGTTTACGATACAAAATTCACCGACGCCTTCTTTAAAAACATTCGGAACGAGAATTACAGCCTGAACAAGGTGTTTAATTACAGCGTTCCCGGCGCGTGGGATAAGGATAAATCTATTGCCGCCGTGAAATCCGTAATGCGGAAGAACAATATCCTTGCCACAAGAATGCCGTATGAAACAAGGGGAGCGCTTTACGATTTGCAGCTGATGCCCGCAGGCAAGGGTCAACTGCCGGCAAAGAGCGGAAAGCCGATTGAAAAATACGGCGGCTACAACAAGGTAAAGGGTGCTTACTTCTTCGTTGCGGAGCATACCGAAAAGAAGGTGCGGGTAAGGTCGATTCTGCCGGTTTATATTTATAAAAAGGCACTTTATGAAAAAGACCCGATTGCCTACTGCACCGAGATTTTGGGGCTGTGCGACCCGAAAATAATATATCCGCGCTTACTTACCGACGCGCCCACTGAAATTGACGGAAAAAAACTCAGCATTTGCGGCAGAAGCGGCAGGCAGCTTCTTTGCAGGCATGAATATCAGCTTGCGGCTTCTCCGGCAAATGAAAGGTACATAAAAGAAATTTCAAAATATGTTGCCCGCAGCGCTGCCGAAAGGGCTGAGAACGGAATCAGGCTCGCGCCCGACAGCGAAATATGCAGTGAGAAAAATACGGAATTATACCGGCTTTTCCTGCAAAAATTAAAGGCTCCTGTTTATAACCGTCTGTTTGATGCTCAGCTGAAAAAACTAACGGAAAAGGAAAAGGCTTTTGCGGAGCTTCCGCTTATTGCGCAGTGCAGAATGCTGCTTGAAATATTAAAGCTCTTTAAATGCGACCGTCAGGCTTCTGATTTTTCGGCAATAGGGGAAGCCGCAAATTGCGGTATTATATGCTTAAATGCTTCGCTGAAAAAAGTCAAATCCGCCTTTGCGATCTGCTCATCCGTTACCGGGCTTTACAGCCGCCGCACGGATCTGCTTAAGTAGTATGGGCTGGAGAACGGTGGTAATATCAAGCAACTCAAAGCTTGATTACAAAATGAACTATCTGGTTGTGCGAAACGCGGAAAGCGCCAAAAGAATTCACATAGAGGAAATTTCGGTCCTGCTTATAGAGTCCACCGCGGTATCCCTTACGGCGTATCTGCTCTGCGAGCTTTCAAAAAGGAAAATAGATGTTATTTTCTGCGATGAAAAGCGCTGCCCCGCAGGGCTGTATCTGCCGCTTTACGGCAGTCACGATACCGTGCTTAAGCTCCGGAATCAGGTGAAATGGAATGAATACACAAAGCAGCTTGTATGGGCGGAGGTCGTTCGCGCAAAAATATCGGGGCAGGCGGCGGTGCTTAAAAAATGCGGGCGGGGGAATGCCTCGCTTTTGGAGCAATACATAAGCGGGATCGAGCCGGGAGATCCCACAAACCGCGAGGGGCATGCGGCAAAGGTATATTTCAATTCGCTTTTCGGCATGGAATTTTCCCGCAGTCTCGATAACAACATAAACGCCGCCTTAAATTACGGCTACGGCATTCTGCTTTCGGCTTTTGTAAGAGAGATCGTTGCGAACGGATACTCCACCCAGCTCGGAATATTCCACGATAACATGTTCAATCACTACAATCTCGCCTGCGATCTTATGGAGCCGTTCAGACCCTTTATCGACTATGCCGTAACAAGGGCGGAGCTTTCGGAATTCGGGCATTCCGAAAAAATGAAGCTGGTTCAGGCCCTGAACCGGCAAATTATCATTGACGGAAAAACACAGTATATGACGAACGCAATAAAAATATTCGTTAAGAGTATTTTTGACGCACTCGGAGAAAACGATATTTCAAAAATAAGGCTGCCTGATTATGAGCTACAGATTTATGAGAATGCTGATATTTTTTGACCTTCCCGTGGAAACGCCGCAGCAGAAAAGGGAATATACTAAATTCCGAAAATATCTTATAAAAAGCGGATTTATGATGATGCAGGAATCGGTATATTGCAAAATAGTGCTGAATCAGACCGTTTTAAGCTCTGTCGGCAACGGTCTTCGCAAAAACAAGCCCGAGCAGGGCCTGATTCAGATGCTTACCGTCACCGAAAAGCAGTTTGAAAAAATGGAGTTTCTTTTGGGAGACAGCCGCGGCGATATTATAAATACAGACGAAAGGTTTATAGAGCTATGACTTTATCCTGCTATGAGCTGCAAGCGCCGCTCGAAATAACCGAAAACAGCGTTGCGACGCTTGTGATCGAAAACCCCGTTTTTTATCGGAGCTTTATTGAGGATCTGCTGCTGCAGTCGCAGTCATGCTCGTCAAGATTTACGCTGGCTGAAGGCAATACCGTGCTTAATCTTTCAAAGGAGGCCGAAATAATTACGGATATATTTCGGCTGCCCTTTGAATCGCGGACTGTTCAAAGCAGGGTCAATCAGGCGGCTGCCGATGAATTGGGACTTTTGTCTGAAAGCTCCGCCGAGCTGCTCGGAAGAATAAATGCCGTCGGCGCGGATATAGCTTCGTCCTTAAGCTTTGAAGCGGGATATACGCCTCTTGCGGACTTCGGCGGCATAATAAAGCTGCTTGGGTTCTACATAGAGACCGAAGGACTTTCCCTTCCTGAAAAAGCGGCGGAATATTTAAGCTTTTTAAGTCTGTACTGCGGAAAAAAGCTTTTTGTGATATTGAATCTTAAGGCGTCTCTTAACGGCGGGGAATTTTCCGAGCTTGCCAAATTGCTGCGCTATAAAAAAATTAGGGTGCTGCTTATAGAAAACCGTAAAAGCGAATTTTTCGCCGAAAATGAGACCGTAAGAATAATCGATAACGATCTTTGCGAAATATAGTTGATTTTTTTATTGCCGTATGCTATAATTCATTTGCTGCACAGACAAAGCCGGGAATAATTTTCTTTGACCGAAAAATGTTCCGAACGCTTGTCTGACCGTTTGAATTTTCCGCCGTATTGTAGTGCGGTGAGCTTTCCCCTTAAAATTTGAGGTTTGAGAGTAGTGTAAATTCAGATGGTACTCAAACAGAAGCAAAGAAAAAGTACCCAGAATGGTATGTTTGAGAGTAGTGTAAATTCAGATGGTACTCAAACACCAACGACGAATAGCTGATACGGTACAAGGTTTGAGAGTAGTGTAAATTCAGATGGTACTCAAACTATGTACCACTTGGTTTGAGCTCTTGTCCTGTTTGAGAGTAGTGTAAATTCAGATGGTACTCAAACGCTGTATTTGATTAAGATAGGTTATGCAACGTTTGAGAGTAGTGTAAATTCAGATGGTACTCAAACTAAGGAAAAAACGGACAACATAACAGGCTGTTTGAGAGTAGTGTAAATTCAGATGGTACTCAAACGTCAGATTGATTTGACTACAGGTGAAGTTAGTTTGAGAGTAGTGTAAATTCAGATGGTACTCAAACTTACACCTACGAACAGAAATTCGCTCCGCGGTTTGAGAGTAGTGTAAATTCAGATGGTACTCAAACTTACAAGCCATAATTAAAAACTCCTTTTATGTTTGAGAGTAGTGTAAATTCAGATGGTACTCAAACAGTAGATGTTGCAGAATCGTCAAGTTTAGCGTTTGAGAGTAGTGTAAATTCAGATGGTACTCAAACCTTGAACACGAGCATCAGGGGCTGTGACGCGTTTGAGAGTAGTGTAAATTCAGATGGTACTCAAACAACCAGGTGAAGAAATAACCGATGGAATGCGTTTGAGAGTAGTGTAAATTCAGATGGTACTCAAACGAACTGGGAGTAGTAGAGTTACTATCTATTGTTTGAGAGTAGTGTAAATTCAGATGGTACTCAAACTGGGTAATTTTATTCGGTTTCTTTTCTTTTGTTTGAGAGTAGTGTAAATTCAGATGGTACTCAAACGTAAAGTATTAAAAGTAAAAGAAAAGTATAGTTTGAGAGTAGTGTAAATTCAGATGGTACTCAAACATATATTGCAATATATTCTGGAACGCATAAGTTTGAGAGTAGTGTAAATTCAGATGGTACTCAAACAGCATAAGCTCGCAACTGATTAAGATGCTTGTTTGAGAGTAGTGTAAATTCAGATGGTACTCAAACGGTAAGGCTCGGAGAGAAAAGAAAACGATAGTTTGAGAGTAGTGTAAATTCAGATGGTACTCAAACGCCTCAACAGTGCTATGTGTGAGATACTTAGTTTGAGAGTAGTGTAAATTCAGATGGTACTCAAACGGCGCTGGATATAAATAATTTTAATGGTGGGTTTGAGAGTAGTGTAAATTCAGATGGTACTCAAACTGAAAATCTCACGGCGGCATTCCTCGCTGCGTTTGAGAGTAGTGTAAATTTTAACAGTTATCAAACAAATTTATTTTTAGGCAATCGAAAATAAAACCGCCCGCACTCCCTGCATTGCAAGGGGTACGGGCGGTTCACTTAATTTTCGGTAATTCGGCGCAGCGCGCCCTTTTCCAGCCGTGACACCTGCGCCTGTGAAATTCCGATTTCCTCGGACACCTCCATTTGGGTTTTTCCCTGCATAAACCGCAGGGATAAAATATGCTTTTCCCGTTCATTAAGATTTTTAATGGATTCCTTAAGCGCAATTTCGTCAAGCCAGTTTCGGTCATCGTTATTGTCCCCGACCTGATCGAGCACATAGATCGTGTCGCCGCCGTCGGAATAAACCGGGTCATAGAGCGATATGGGACTCACTATGCTTTCAAGCGCCATAACAACCTCCTCCTGCGGCAGCTGAAGCTCCGCCGCTATTTCACCGACGGTAGGCTCGGTTTGATTTTTGCTTGCAAGGCGCTCCTTGACCTGCATTGCCTTGTAGGCGGTATCCTTTATCGAGCGGCTCACGCGTATGGAATTATTGTCGCGCAGATACCGCCTGATCTCCCCGATTATCATAGGCACGGCATAGGTTGAAAAGCGAACCTTCTGCGTTACATCGAAATTATCTATCGATTTTATAAGCCCGATGCAGCCGACCTGAAACAGATCGTCGGGATTTTCCCCGCGTCCGGCAAAGCGCTGTATGACGCTTAAAACCAGCCTCAAATTCCCGTTTATCAGCTCCTCGCGGGCAGATCTGTCTCCTGCCGCGCTCTTTTTCAGCAGAGCCTCCTTTTCTGACTCCTTCATTACCGGAAGCCTTGAGGTATCGACTCCGCATATAATAACCTTATTTTTATACATAAACGGCACCTCCGAAATTCTCATTAAAAATTATTACCAGCAGGCACCGTTAATAAACTTTATTTATTTTTTTTGTTTCGACAAAATTCACTTGCATTTGCAAAAACACAGCCGCCGGACGACGTCGGCGGAAAGGTCTTGACAAATTCGCTCTAATGTGTTAGACTGAAATTGAGCTCTAATGCATTAGAGTCTGAAAGGAGCATTTATTATGAGCACACCCAAGATTTTTGAAAGCGAATACCGTTTTTGCCTTATTTTATGGGAATGCGAACCGATTAAAAGCAGCGAGCTTGTAAAGCTTTGCAGGGATAAGCTCGGCTGGAAGCCCACCACAACCTACACCGTTATAAAGCGCTTATCCGAGCGGGGCATTGTGAAAAATGAAAATACGGTGGTTTCGTCCCTTGTAAGCCGCGAGCAGGCACAGGCGGCGGAAATAGACGAAATGGTGGAAAAAACCTTCGGCGGCTCTTTGCCGGCGTTTATAGCGGCATTTACAAAGCACCGCAGGCTTTCAGAGCGGGAAATCGATGAGGTTCAGCAGATGATAGACCGTTTCAGGGAGGGTGAAAGCAATGGGTGATTTATTTGTATCCGTTCTTAATATGAGCATATCCGCCGCGTGGGTATTGCTTGCGGTGCTGATTCTCCGTTTGATCTTTAAAAAAGCACCGAAGCGCATAACCGTGCTGCTTTGGTGCATTGTGGGGCTGCGGCTTATAATGCCCTTTTCGGTTGAGAGTATTTTCAGCCTTATACCGAGTAATGAGACGGTGAGCAAAGCGTGGGACTCTCCCAGACCTAACCTTAACTCGGGTATCACCGTGATTGATAACGGGGTAAACAATTATTTGGAGGGTCATTATTTTGAGGGCGTTACAAGACCCGCCGGGCATTTTACCGATATTACAACAATAGCCGCCGCAGCTTGGCTTATAGGTACAGCGGCGCTGCTTATATACACCGCAGTAAGCTTTTTCAGGCTTAAAAAAGGGTTGCGCACGGCCGTGCTTTTGCGCGATAATATTTTTCAAAGCGAAAAAATTTCATCGCCTTTTGTTTTCGGAATTATAAAGCCTAAAATTTATCTGCCTTTCGGCATAACGGAGCGCAACGCAGAAAGTGTAATTCTGCATGAGCAGGCGCATATTTACCGCAGGGATTATTTATGGAAGCCGCTGGGTTTTCTGCTTTTATGCATACATTGGTTTAACCCGCTTATGTGGCTTGCGTATATACTGTTTTGCAGGGATATTGAGTTCGCCTGCGATGAAAGGGCAATAGGCCTGTTGAACACCGATAAACGGGCGGATTATTCCGAGGCACTGCTCAATTGCAGCGCGGGGAGGCATATGCTTTTCGCATATCCTCCGGCGTTCGGCGAGGTGGGCGTTAAAAGTCGGGTAAAAAGCGTGCTTAATTACAAAAAGCCCGCCTTTTGGTTAGCCGCCGCGGCGGTTATTGCGGGCATAGCTGCGTCCGTTTGCCTGCTTACAAGCCCCAAAACCGGCTCGAGCAGATCAGACAGTCTTGTGGTTCGGGATTGCATTGTAGAAGACGGGTGCGAGGGCATTGGCTATAAGCTTGTTTCAAGCACATACGAAAAAAATAATATATCTATCCGCGTCAAATGGACTAATAAACGAAAAGAGGAGCTTTATTTCGGTGAAGAATTCAAGCTTTTTAAAACCGACGGCGACACTGCCTGCACGCAGAAAAAAGCTGCCGACTTTGCCGCTGCGGCGAATATAATAAGTCCCGGCGGCAGCAAAACCGAAATTTATAATTTATCGGCTTATTATGATATTGAGCCCGGGGTACAATACAGGCTTGAAAAAACCTTTTATTTAAAGAGCGCGAATGACAAAAAATACAAAGCCTATATTGTTTTCAAGGCGGGCGAGGCATTGGCTGAATATATGCCCGAAAAGGCAGCATATACAGAGCCCTCCTCCGGCTATACGAATGATAATATCCCCCAATTCAAAGTGGATAATTTCAGTTTTTCATTGCTTAAAAAAGAGCCTGCCTCGTCCGAATGGGAAAAAATCGACGGACTTCAATCAGTAAGGCTTAAAAAATCGGAATTTGATAAATCGTTTTCAGGCGGAGTATGGGTCAACGGCTTATCGGCGCAGAAGCTCCGTCGGGATAATTTACACGCTTTTACGGCGTTTAATACAGACGGCAGCTTTTATTATCTGCTTGAGCAGAAAAACGGCGATGCTTATATTGCAAAGGGCAGCCGACTGTCAGAGGATTTTTCCGTCAACTGGCTGTTTAAAATGAAGCGTACGGATGAAAACGGCAATATGAGCCTCGGTGAGCTGCAGAATGCGGTGTATCCGAGCGGCGGAAGCAATCGGCAGGAGCAATAATGATGAGGAAATTTTCGGCGAATTACAGCAATTCACTGTTGTAATGCGCTCTTTCTCCACCGATAAATTTCGGTCTGACCCTTGCAGCCAACACCTTTGCGCTGCCGATAAAATCGTTTTTGAGTCTTACGGGCACCGCGACCTTTTTCAGATGCATTCCGATAAGCGTAAAGCCTATGTCAAGCCCTGCGTCAGCTTTGATCTCCTCAAGCGCCGCAGGGTTTTTAAATGCCGCATATGCCGCCGTTGCAAACGAGCCGCCCGCTTTTGGGAAGGGCACAACATTGACCGGCTCGGCATTCGGCACGGCGGCGCGCTCGCAAATCACGGCGCGGTTTAAGTGCTCGCAGCATTGTGCGGCTACAAATACGCCCTTCTCGTTTGCCGCGGCATAAATTCCGTCGAAAACCTCCCTTGCAATTTCGGGGGACGAATCGGTTCCGATTTTTTCGCCCGAAATTTCACTTGTTGAGCAGCCTACTATGAGTATCTGACCCGATTTTAGACCCGCAATTTCAATTATTTCCTTTGCGGCGTTATACGCCTGATATTTATATTCCATATTAATCACCGTAAATATAATACCACATTTTTTTATAAAAGTAAATCGGACGACGCACAACGTTTGTGTCAAGTTTTTGTAGGAAAATTTTTGAGAATGCCAATAGTGAATTAACGGTAAAGTTTGAGAACTTTTTGTAAAGATGTGACATTCCCGTTTGTTTGCAATGTGCCGATAGCATTGGGATTCGGCAGCCCTTCTGTCTCCGCGTCTTTCGGCGCTATAGCCCTCTGCTTTTTTCTTTTTCTTATCCCGTAATATTTCATTATCTATCTGCTCAATAAAGAGCTCCATAAGGCTTGTTTCTGAATTTTGCGTTTGCAATTTGATTTTTTTCTTCTGTCTCGTAAAGTTTTTCACTTTCTTTGAATATTTCTCCGATTTTTTTG
>OKSD01003588.1_pt1 | contig 11590 bp, 10 predicted proteins | sample 1601221 | NCBI WGS metagenome assembly OKSD01 (sample SAMEA3541550, study PRJEB24748) | human gut metagenome | biome: human gut; feature: human-associated habitat; material: faeces | place: China | collected 2012
CGAAAGGAGCCTTACCGCCATGCCTTCTACCACCCGTCAGGCCCTTCTGCAGGCACTGAGTGCCGCCGGGGGTGCCTATATCTCCGGCCAGCAGCTGGCCGGACAGCTGGGCGTGAGCCGCGCCGCCGTCCACAAGGCGGCTGCCGCCCTCACCGCACAGGGTTACGCACTGGAAGCCGTCTCCCGCCGGGGGTATCGGCTGCTGGGCGGCGACCCCTTCTGTGCCGAGGCCGTGGGCCCCTACCCCGCCCCGGTGCAGGTGTACGACACGCTGGAAAGCTCCAACCGGACGGCCAAGCTGCTGGCGCTGGACGGTGCACCCCACGGCACGCTGGTGCTCACAGCCCACCAGAGCGCAGGCCGGGGACGGTTGGGCCGTGTATTTGAAAGCCCGGCCGGGAAGGGCGTGTACCTCTCGGTACTGCTGCGCCCGGCGGCCAGCGCCCAGACGGCCACCATCGGGGCCGCCGTGGCGGTGTGCCGGGCGGTACAGGAGCTGTGCGGGCTGGAACTGGGCATCAAGTGGGTCAACGACCTGTATTATCAGGGCAAAAAGGTGTGCGGCATCCTCACCGAAGCCGGTACCGACCTGGAGAGCGGGCGGCTGGAGTGGCTGGTGGTGGGCATCGGCCTGAACCTGACCGCCACCGCCGCCGACTGGCCCCCGGAACTGGCCGAAAAGGCCGGCAGTCTCTATCCGGGCGGTCCTGCCCCTGTGAGCCGGGCGGCGCTGGCTGGGGCCATCGCCCGGCAGCTGCTGGCCCTCTGCCCGGCTTTTGACTGTCTGGACGAATACCGCGCCCGCTGCTTTGTGCCCGGGCACTGGGTCACCGTGTGCACCGGCACCGAGACCTACGCCGCAAAGGCCCTTGCCATCGACGAGGAAGGGCGGCTGGTGGTGCAGCGGGAGAACGGCCGCCCGCAGGCATTACGCTGCGGCGAGGTGACCACCCGCCCGGCCCGGATCGAATAAGACGCAAAAAAGCAGCCTTGCCGGAATGGTTCCGGTAAGGCTGCTTTTGCGTTGTTTATACTTCGTCCAGTGCCTGGGCTTCCAGCACCGGGATGCCCTCGGCTTCCAGCACACGGCGCAGGATGCCGGGCAGGCCGGCCTTCGGCACCTTGTTCTCGATGCACAGGGTGATGATGCCGTTCAGGGTGGAGGCTTCCACGCACAGGGAGCCGCCCTCCGGCGGCACCCACACCCCAAAGTCAGTGATGTACTGCGCCAGCTCCGGCGTGTTCGGCATGAGGGGATTGCCCAGATAGCTGAACCAGAAATCCGCCGGGATGCCGCTGATGTACTCGCCCATCTGGAACACCCGCTGCTTGATCCGCAGGGGGGCCTTCTGCTGATCCACCAGATAGACCCAGCCCATCTGGTCGGCCATCTTGCGGCGCTTGCGCTCCGCCGTCAGGCTGTCCTTCACGGCACTGTCCATCTGCTGCACGAACTCTTCCAGCCGCACCCCCTGGGGCAGATCCACCCCACCCTGGAAGGAGCATACGCAGTTGTACAGGGCATCCGGCACATTTACAGCGTCCCGGGTGTCGGCAGAATAGGAATACTGGATGGCCTCCTTGCCCAGATACTCTCCCAGCGCGATGCACAGCAGGCCCATGAGGGCACAGAAGGGCTTGACGCCGTTCTGCACGCCTTTGGCCACCAGATCCTTTTTGGCGAACCGGATTCGGATGCGGTGCATGGGCTCCTCGCAGGTCTCCACCACCTCCCGCTGCATCGTAGTCTCGTCCATGACCTGCAGCGGGTACTGCTCCACCAGCTTTGCGATGTCGTAGGCCGGGCTGCAGGGGATGGGCGGGTTGGCAAAGGCGGTACCGTAGCGCAGGTTACAGTACAGCTCCAGGATGCGGGTGAGGAAGGGCGATACCCCGTGGCCGTCCGCGATGAAGTGGAACCAGTCGAAGTACACGACGTTCTGTGCGCAGTGCACGGCAAAGAAGTAGCCGTTCGTCTGCTCCGGCATCTCCCGCATCACGCTGTCCGGGTACACCAGACAGGGCTCCGAGTTCGGTTCCAGAAAGGCTTTGCGCTTTTCCCACACCAGCCGCACCCGGTAATAGGGTGCAGCTTCCAGCGCGGCATCCAGCGCTTGTTGCAGCAGAGCCGGATCCACCGGGTCCTTCAGGGTGAACTGATACCGGGGGCACACTTTTTCCCGGCGGAAATAGTACATGATGCCCTGAAAGACATATTCCGCCGAACGCTGTGCTGCTTCCATCGGCTCACCCGGCATTGGCTACCAGATAATCGGCCAGGTCACTGATGGTGACAAAGTTGCGCAGCTCCTTTTCCGGGATGCGCAGGCCGAAAGTCTCTTCCAGGTCAGCCACGATGGTCAGGATCTCCATCGAGGACAGATCCAGGTCGTCCATCAGGACGCTGTTCTCGTTGACATCCTCCGGCGCGATCTCTGCCACATCCTCCAGGATGGCCAGGATCTGGGACATGATTTCTGCTCGTTCCATAGAAATGTTCTTCCTTTCCGTGACGGATTTTGGGTGTGCCGATCAGGATCAGCACGGTTCTGCCCTCAGTATAGCACAACCCCTATGGGTTTGCCCAGTTTTTTTGCAGAGTATGCGGCACAAACCGCAAAATCAGGGCTGCAGGCCTCAGCGCATCAGCTTGCCCAAGGCGTTGCGGGGCAGGGGCTGGGCGGAGAACTCCACTGCGCTCATGCGCTTGTACAGGGGCAGGGTGCGGTTGGTTTCGGTGATAAAGTCCCGTACCGTCTGCTGGTCGGCTTCCTCGCAGCAGACCACAGCGCAGATCTTCTTGCCCTTTTCCTTCACCAGGCATTCCTTCACGGCAGGGCATTTTTCCAGCAGGCCCTCCAGCTCCTCGGGGCTGACGTTCTCGCCGCTGTCCAGAATGATCACGTTCTTTTTGCGTCCGGTGAGGAAGTAGTAGCCATCCTCGTCCACCCGGGCCAGGTCTCCGGTGTGGAACCAGCCCTCGGCGTCCACCACCTCAGCGGTGCCCTCCGGATCCTTATAGTAGCCCAGCATCACATCGCCGCCCCGCATACACAGCTCGCCGTTGTCCAGCTTGATCTCGCAGTGGCCGTCCGGCTTGCCGATGGCACCGATGTGCTTTGCGTCGTGGGCAAAGTTGATCAGGCCGCCGCCGGTGGTCTCGGTGCTGCCGTAGAGCTGGGCAATGAACATGCCGTGCTCGGACAGATCCATCAGGATCTGCGGCTCAAACATGGCGGACATGCAGTTCAGTGCCCACAGGTCGCCCAGTTTGCTCTTTTTGCCGGCCATCAGGTCGTGGTGAATGGACTGCACCAGCACCGGCACGGCGGCCATGGCCTGGCTGGGCATCCGCTTCAGGTCCTTATAGAAGGACCTCAGGCTGCCCAGGTTCTGGGCCCAGCCCATCTCAGCCCAGGTGAACAGGCAGCCGAAGGCACCCAGATGGAACATGGGCAGCACGGTCAGGTGGCCCACCAGCATATCCGGGTCATGGGCGGCTTCCAGATAGGCCCGGCCCACGCTCAGGTGGTGGTCCATCACGGCAAAGAAGTTTGCCTCGCTCAGCATGACGCCCTTGCTGCGGCCCGTGGTGCCGGAGGTGAACATCAGCACCATCAGCTCCTTCGGGTCGATGCGGTTCACAAGCTCTGCAGGCTCGTAAGCCTTGTAGGCATCCATGGGGCGCAGCAGGCTGCCGTAAGCCGCCTGCATCTCCTCGTTGCAGCCGTAGTCATCGCCGTCGGTCAGGATGGCGGAAGGCTCCACCAGCTCCAGCTCCCGGTGCAGCTCCTCCCAGCTCTTGCGCTGGTTCATGGGTACGATGACGCCGCCCGCCATCATGACACCGTAGCAGTTCACGGCGTAGTGGTAGCTGTTGTTGCTCCACACGCACACCCGCTTGCCCTGAATGTCCGGGATGGTGCTCAGGTAGTAGTTCACCGCGCGGCGGATGTCCTGCGCATACTCCCCGAAGTGCTTTTCCACCACCACATCCTGGTCGGCATCGTACCAGCGGAAGGCCACCCGGTTCGCAAACCGCTGCTCCATGTTCAGCGTCAGCAGCTCATACAGATTTTTCGGTTTATGTAGTTTCATTATCGTTTCCCTCTCTATTCTTCAAAAGAGCCAGTCTCACGGCCATAATGCCTTGTGGGAACTTTCCCACCATGAGACCGGCTTTTTCCGCTAAGATTCAGGACCGCAGCAGCTTGCCGGCAGCGTTGCGGGGCAGGGGCTGGGCCGAGAACTCCACCACCATGTGCTTGTACAGAGGCAGGGTGCGGTTCACCTTGGTAACAAAATCCCGTACAGCGTCCTGCTGGTCCGCCTCGCAGCAGACCACGGCGCAGATGCGCTGGTTCCGCTCGCAGACCATGCACTCCCGGATGGCAGCGCAGGGAGCCAGCAGCTTTTCCAGCTCCTCGGGGCTCACGTTCTCGCCGCTGCCCAGGATGATCACGTTCTTTTTGCGGCCAGTCAGGTACATATAACCGTCAGGCTCCACCCGGGCAATGTCGCCGGTGTGGAACCAGCCCTCGGCGTCCAGCACCTCGGCGGTGGCTTCCGGGTCCTTGTAGTAGCCCAGCATCACCGGGTCACCACGCATGCACAGTTCCCCGTCCTCCAGCTTGTACTGGCAGCTGTCGTCCACATGGCCCACGCTGGTCAGGTACTTTTCCTCCTGGGAGGAGTTCCAGGCACCGTCACCGCAGGTCTCGGTAAGGCCGTACATCTGGGCGATGAAGAAGCCCCGGTCCATCAGGTCCTGGAGCATGGCAGGGTCGAACATCGCTGCGCCGCAGGTCAGCATACGCAGGCCGTTCAGACGCTCCCGTTTGCCCTTCATCACATCATGATAAATGCTCTTCAGCAGCACCGGCACCACCGCCATCACGTCGCTCCGCATGGCCCCCAGGTCCCGGTAGAAATATTTCAGGTCGTTGCACAGGTTCACGCAGTGGCCGGTGATGCTCCAGGATACCAGGCTGGTCATGGCCGAAATGTGGAACATGGGCAGGCAGGACAGAGAGCTGAACGCGTCGGTGTTCCAGCCGGTCTGGCTCCGCACGTCCTCAAAGGGGGTCAGGAAGGCAGGCATGGCGGTGAACAGGTTCTTCTGGGACAGCATAACGCCCTTGCTGCGGCCGGTGGTGCCGGAGGTGAACATGATAAAGGCCAGTGCGCTGAGGTCCGGCACCTCGGTGATGTCCATGGCAGGCTCAAAGGCAGTAAAGGCGTCCATAGGCACCAGACGGTCCCCGTACGCCTGGCCCAGGGCCGGCTCCAGGCTCATGTACTCGCCGTCATGGAGCACGCACACCGGCTCCACCAGATCCAGCTCGTAGCGGATCTCGTCCCAGTTCTTGCCGGTGTTCAGGGGCACTGCCACAGCTCCGGCCAGCACTGCGCCGTACATGCACATCACATAGTGGTAGCTGTTGCGGGCCAGGATGGCCACCCGCTGCCCCAGGGGGTTCGGGGTGCGGCTGCGTAAAAATGCCACGAACCGCCGCAGGTCTGCAGCGTACTGCCGGAAGGGCACCTCCACCACGCCGCCCTTGGCCTCATCATAATAGCGGATACCAATCCGGTCTGCGTAGATCGTTTCCAGATTGTTCAGAGACTGATACAGCGAATGAACCATGTTAGCCTCCACGTCACTGTTTTTTACATTCCTGCAGCCGGGCCCACCCGGGGCCGGGCCGCTTTTTCGATTGTGTTCAGTATACAATACCGCCATTGGCAATGCAATACTTTTGCAAGATTTAATTTCCATTTTTGGCAATTAAATCTTGCATACCTTGTTTTTTCCATCCGGCAGCCTGTGCCGTCTGCCCAGAAATTCGGCCCTTCTGCCGGGCTTTTTTATCGGTAAAGACAACAATTGCCACCCGGCAGTGGGCAATTCAAAATTGACAGTGTGCACAAAAAGCATTATACTAGCCTTATATCCTTATAAATGGATCATTTTTTACTGTATGCGCCTGTTGGTCACCTGTTTCCGGACGGCGCAAGGAAGGACCCTTTTCATGGAAGGCACCAGACCCCGCACCGTCAACTCCATCGGCATGTTCGACATGCTCAAGGGCGTGGGCATGATCACCATCGTGCTGGCCCACACCGCCGAACTCTACCCCATGCAGATCTCCGGCGGGCTGTCGCTCACGGCGTTTTTCCCTTTTATCTATCGTGAGGCCCTGATGGCGGCCTTTTTCATTGCCAGCGGCTACGGTTTCCGCAAGCGCTCCATCGGCAAGTGCATCCAGCAGCAGCTCAGAGCGCTGCTCAAGCCCTACTGCATCACGGCGGCGTGCACTTCGCTCTTGCATCTGCTGTGCCACTACATGGCGTTCCATTACTTCCCCAGCAGCGTCACCGAGACCCTCAAGGTGGCCGGCGGCTTTCTGCTGGGGCTGCCCCACACCACTACTTATGCCGGGCAGCAGTTCTTTTCCACCGGCCCCATGTGGTATCTGCTCTCGCTGCTGATCGGCTGGGTGCTGCTGGACGCCATCCTGAATATCTTCCCGGAGAAATACACACACTGGGCTGTGCTCGGCATCATGCTGCTGGGCTGGGGCACCACACTGGTGTGGGAGCTGCCCTTCAGCCTTTCGCAGGGGGCCGTGATCGTGCCCTACCTTTACATCGGCTATCTGGCCAAGAAGAACCGCTGGCTGGACAAGCCCCTGCCCCGCCGCACCCTGTACATCCTGCTGGGCGGCACAGCTCTGACCGCTGTGGGAGCTCTGCTTGCCCAGAGCACCGACTGCATTTCCATGGGCGAGTGGACCCTGGGCCCGCTGAGCATCCTGCTGGATGCCGCCACCGGCTTTTTGTTCATCCGCCTGTTCATGCGGCTCAACCGCTTCACCGGCCCCATCGCACAGGGCCTGCAGGCCATCGGCCGCAACTCGCTGAACATCTTCTGCATCCACACGGTGGAGCTTATCGCCATTCCGTGGTATCTGTTCGCGGCTCACTTTACAGACCACCCGCTGCGCGGTATGCTGCTGCAGAACGTGATCGCGTTTACCTCCATCGGGCTGGTGTGCGCCCTGCTGAACCTGCGGCGCAGCTGGATCGTTAAAGCCTCGGCCGCACGGCGGCAGGCCCAGCGGCGCGCCCCCGCGCTTTCGCAGCATTGATTTCCCCGGCTGCTGCGGTGCAGCCGTATCCTATAAAACAAGAGGAGAATCCGGTTATGAACAACGATGCCCCCCAGACCCTGGACGCGGCAGGCAGCCGCGTGGCCGAACTGGAACAGCAGCTCCGGCTGTCGGACGAAGGCGTTTCCCGGCTGGCACAGCGGTGCCTGGAGCTGGAGCAGCAGGTGCTGAAATATGAGGCCGTGCTGGCCTCGCAGGGTGCCGACACCGAACAGGGTGCTCTGCTTCTGCCCCAGCTGTTCTACGACTCCGGCTCCGGTTTTTCGCCCCATGAGTGCCTGACCGTTGCCCCTGACTCCTACGACGAGCTGACCCACGAAGTGTCGGCTGTGTTCGAGTTGCCCGTGGAGGCCAGGGCTCTGCGGCTGGACCCCGGTGAATTTGCCTGCTGTATCACCGATTTTTCCCTCTCAGACGAGCGGCTCAGCTACCACATCCTCAACGGCAACGCCCTGCAGGAGGGCACCATGCTGTTCATGAACATCGACCCCAACCTGACAGTGGAAAGTGCCGTAGGCTTCCCCGCCGGGCTGCGGTTTGCGGTGAAATATCGCTACTATCCCCTGGGCCGCTACCTGCATGAGCAGCCCGGCAAGGCCCTGCTGCGGGCGCTGACCGTGCTCAAGGAAGAGACCGAGGCCGTGTCCCGTCAGGGCACCGAACAGCTGCTGGAGGCAAACGCTGAGATCCAGCAGCTGCGCAAGCAGCTGGCAGAACAGCAGCAGCATCTGGCCGACCTGCAGAACAGCCGGGCCGCCTACGAGGCCTCGCTGGAAAACGTGCTGGGCAGCAGCAGCTGGAAGCTCACGGCTCCGCTGCGCAAGCTGCTGGGCCTGTTCCACCGGCATTGAAGGGGGTTCGTACATGTACAGCAGTTACAGCCCCCTGCAGCGCCGCCAGCTGCGGGAACAGACCTATACCGACACCCAGAGCACCTATCTGCTGGTGTACGCCCCGGGCCGCCGCAATGCCCTGACCCTTTCTCTGGCCGAGCAGCTGCACCGCAAGTTCCGGCTGGTGGACCGGCTGGAAGGTGAGCTGACCCCCTCCGTGAACGGCGTGCTGCTGGTGAGCGAGGATGTGGAGTGCACCTCCACCGCCCTCACCTATTTTGCAGCCGCCTTGCAGCAGGGGGCTGACCTTGTGGTGTGCGATGCCGTGTTCGGCTACGACGGCGGCAGTGCCCTGTACCAGACCGGCCAGCACCTGCCCGGCCAGCGCTGTGCCCTGCTCTCCCGCGCCCTGCTGGACCGCTGCCGCGCGGCGGCCCGCGGCAAAGACGATGTGCTGGAACTGCTGCGGCTGGCAAACCAGCTGGCGCAGAACTGCCGCTGCGTCCCGCAGGCACTGCTGCACTTCCGCCGGGAGCTGTGCGCCGAGGACGTATTCTCGGCCACCGGCAAACGCGCCGTGGTGCTGAGCCATGAACTCACCATGACCGGTGCGCCCATCGTGCTGGTGAGCGCCATCCCGGTGCTGCGCAGTCTTGGCTATGAAGTGGTGGTGCTGGGCCCCTCGGACGAGGGCTCTCTGCCGCTCTTTCTGGAGGCCGGAGCTGCCGTGGTCACCCGCCGCGACTGCGTGACCTCTTCCACCCTGTGGGAGCTGGCTTCCAGCGCAGACTTTGTGCTGGCCAACACGGTGGTGGAAGCCCCCGCCGTGCGCACCCTGAACGGCGGCTTTGTGCCGGTGCTGTGGTGGCTGCACGACGCCTTTGCAGGCTATCCCTTCATCACCCACAAGATCCCCAAGGAGCTGGCCGACAACGTGCACATTGCCGCTGTGGGCTCCCACGCCACCGCCGCCATGCACTCGGTGCGGCCCAAATTCAAGGTGGAGCAGCTGATCTACGGCCTGCCCGACTACGCCCGCGAGAGTTTCCCTCGCTACGACCTGAGCTATGCCGGCGGGCGGCCCCTGTTTGTCACGGTGGGCTCCATGGAGATGCGCAAGGGGCAGGACATCTACTGCGAAGCCATCCGCCTGCTGCCGCCGGAGGTGCGGGAAAAGGCCTCCTTCCTCTTTGTGGGCAAGGCTTCCGACCGGGACGTCTCCGCCCATGTGCACGCCCTGACCGAGCAGTTCCCTCATAATGTGTTCTACCGCAAGCGGCTGGAACGCCCGGAGATCAAGTCGCTGATGGAGCAGTGCACCTGCATTGTGTGCGCTTCCCGCGATGACCCTATGCCCACCTTTGTGACCGAGGGCCTGATCTTCGGCAAGCCTTCCATCGTGTCGGAGCACACCGGCACCGCCGGGCTCATCACGGAAGGGGTGGACGGCTTTGTGTACCGCAACGACGACCCCGTCCAGCTTTCCAAAGTGCTGGCCCATGCCATTGAGCACCCCGACCAGCTGGCCGCTATGAAGGCCGACTGCCGCAAGCTCTACGAGCGCTACTACACCAACGAAGCCTATGTCTCCACCCTGGTCCGTCTGATCCGGAAGCTGACCGAGTCCCGCTAAGCCTTTTGTTTTATTCTTGTTAAATTCAACGCCCCGGAAAATCCGTGTGATCTTCCGGGGCGTTTTTGCACGCAGTGCATCAAAACAAGCTGCAATATTTGTCCGTTTCTTTCCGTTCCGGACATCTTTTTTATCATCCGGGCCGGATTGCACAAGAAAATTCGGCTTCCGTTCACAAAGACGGTCGGCGGCTGTGCTATACTTTTAAAAAAGTTTCATCCTGTCTGAAAGGAGTCCCTGCCCTCATGAACCAATCTGCCGCCTCTCAGCCTTCCCGCAAAAAGGCCGTGTTTTCCCTGCTGATCCTGCTGGCGCTCACCTGCGTGATCGTGCTCATCTTCCGGGATCACTGGGCCGAGATCACCGCCGCCCTTGCCCAGCTGAACCTGTGGCAGGTGCTGGTGGTGCTGGCACTGGGCATCAGCTACCCGCTGCTGGAGGGCTGTGTCTCCTATGTCATCGTGCGGGGGCGGCTGCCCGGCTTCACCCTGCGGCAGGGCATCGACAACGCCTGGTGCGGCACCTTTGGCAACGTGGTCACCCTGGGCGCGGGTGTCGTGCCGGTGCAGACCTGGTATCTGCATCAGGCAGGGCTGCCCATCGGCCCCGGCGTGGGTCTGATGACCCTGCAATATGTGTTCCACAAGACCACGGTGCTGCTGTACGCCACCGTGATGCTGCTGCTCCAGCACAAATGGCTGGCCGCCAACACCACCGGCGTGCTGAAATATCTGCCCATGGCATATGCTGTGGTAGCGCTGGTGATCGTGGCGCTGGTGCTGGTGTGCGTGTCGACGCTGGTGCAGAATCTGGCCCGCTGGGCGCTGGGCTTTTTGCCCAAGACCGAAAAATGGCAGCAGCGCCGGGCCGACTGGCTGGAGCAGCTGGATGTCCTGGGCACCGAGAGCCGCCTGCTGCTGGCCGACAAGGCCCGCTGTGTGCAGATCTTTGCCCTGCAGGCGCTCAAGCTGTTTTTGCTGTTCTGCCTGCCGTGGCTGTGCATCCGGTTCATGCAGCTGTCCCCGCTGAGTTTTGCGCGGGTGCAGCTGCTCACCAGCCTGATGTTGTTCGTCTCCAACGCCCTGCCCAACGTGGCAGGCATGGGCTCCATCGAGACCGCCTTTCTGCTGCTGTACAGCAGCTTTTTGCCTTCCGGTGAGGTGATGAGCGTGCTCATGCTCTACCGCATCGCCAGCTATTATTTCGTGTTTGCCGCCAGCGCCGTGGGCTTCTTCCTCGCCCAGCGGCGTCTGACCCGGACACCGCCAAAGGAGGATTGACCTGCCATGAAAGATAAGAGCATCCTGTACCGGTTCGGCCTTGTGGTGCTGGTGGTGCTGCTTCTGGTGCTCATCCTGCCTTCCAGCAAAATCGACCTTGCATCAAAGATCAGCGCCAGCACACAGGCCAGTGTCCGGGTGGAGCACATTCAGAACTTTGCCAGCTCCAACGAAATGGAGTTCGAGGTTTATTCCAGTTCGGACGAGATCTATCAGAACATTTCGGAAGTGCTTTCCGGAGTGCGCTGTGTCAGACGGCTCAGCCAGAACTATTCCTCCTACTCCCACGAATTTCCGGTGGATTCCATCACCGTGAGCTATTACGATGATGCCGAGCAGCATCAGCTGCTGTTCACGGTTTATTCCGACGGGGTGTGCATCGTGAACAGCGCCTTTGTCAATGTCAAATATTCCGGCGGCGGGGCCGCAGAGCTGTATCAGGCGCTTGCGGAGATCGTGGAATAAATCGTTCCTTTTCTATAGAAAACAAAAATCGGGGCGTGCAGGTGGTCAAGCTGCACGTCCCGTTTTTGTTTTCTTTGCACGCGATGCGGTACCAATCACACCGAATGCCGCGCCGGAGGCCGCAGAGCAAACCATGCTGCAGCTTCCTTTTGAAAAAGAGAATGGAATGGAGGAATTGGCGTTTGCGCAGCAATGAAAGCCCCAGTG
>OKSD01003602.1_pt1 | contig 11546 bp, 7 predicted proteins | sample 1601221 | NCBI WGS metagenome assembly OKSD01 (sample SAMEA3541550, study PRJEB24748) | human gut metagenome | biome: human gut; feature: human-associated habitat; material: faeces | place: China | collected 2012
TTGGGACATGTCTCCAGTTTGATCAAAACCTTATATAGAAAAAATAATGTAAATTCCAACCATGCAGTGTTTTTGGCAACTGATAGCAAGTATGCACTCGACAAACTCACATCTTTACTAAAACCTATACATGTAATATCAAACACGCAAGTAATAAGAGGTCATTCCACTGGTGCTAACCAGATCATTGTAGCGTCCTCACTAACAGATCTATTTCTCCTTTCCAGATCCAATGCATTTATTGGAGTTAAAAGGAGTGGATTTAGTAAAGTTGCCTTAGGAATGTCAGATCCTAAAGTAGTTAAATTGATTCCTGTTTAAATGAGAATCATACTGCAGGTAGTCGTAGAATGTTTTATTGTGATATGATATGCATTGATTCATTTTGTTTGTACTTATTATATGTATTTTGGTGGTTAGCTATATGATAATTCTTGAATAATGTATATATAGTACCTTGGTAATATCTGATACATTATTAGGTCGTGAATACTTCATAATATGGTCATGAAAAGCACTATGAACTACTACATCAATGGTTATTAACGATTCCTATTATTCAGAATCAACACATACGATATTCTAGTACCGGTAACCATACACAATTGCTTATCAACTATTGAAGAATTACTTTATTCCACTATATGATATTTCGGTGCTATGGAGTAACAGTACAAATAGGAATATTGGTATCTCTATTCAGTTTGAGCATTTAGATTCTTAGTATTATTTATAATTAGTATGAGAAAGATTACACAATGGGAAGTAATGCTTTATAGCTACATACTGTTTTTTCTAATAACAATATACATAAAATAAAATACCATCCATTTTGTCAATAGAGAATACATTTACAGACATATCTTAACCATTATTCCGCATAAGAAATCACTAATATAATCAATTGTTTGCTATTAATATTTAAATGCTCATTGCATATTATTTGGGATTCCAATGGACTAAATACCTAATTGTAGTACTTCTTCATATTTTGTATCATTACGATATACGTGCTAGGTATGATAATATATTATTTAGAGTGTCTTTCAAATAACGATTAGGGTTTCAACATTAGTTAATTTTCTATATGTTTTAGATTATGTGATCAGGCAGTCGAACATAGTACATCCAGTGTTATCTTGTTTTTATTAAGCTTAATTATTCGTTTCTTGTATATCCTCTGAAAAGCATTTATTATTTTAGTATCGCTTGATTTATACACTATTATATCGTATTCCACATTTGAGCTTTTCGAGTAATAATGAAATAACCTTTATAAGGTATTTTCCAGAAACAATCAAAGAACTATATTGTGCACAAATAGCTTATCTATAACAATAGAATCCTATTAGTTTTTTTTGTTATTTTATCTAGAAAACAGAAACATATTTCGACGTATAAAAGGTATATAAGATAATATATATTTACAATTAGGAATGCAATTAATATGGTCGGAACGATTACTTTATTTGTTTTTCCATTATGTTTATTATCATTATCTCATTGATGATATCATAATATTATTATGAAATTTGAAATAAGCTATATTTGGTGTGTTATATTAATATTTATACTCCCATTTTTCTTTATTCACAATTATTAGAAAATAGCATGTCTTTCTTGATAAGTTAGGAATGAAAAGACATAATATTTTTGTTTATTTGTTGTGAGTGTAAATAGTGTGTACAGGAATAACTCCTTATTACTATTTCTAGTGATGGACTGTTAGCTCTGCATTTCATTTGTTTCTGATACAACTCTATGTGAGCTGCTTGGAAGCAATACTGTTATGAAGCACTACATGATACTTATTCATGAATAATACGCATTGCATATAAGTATTACACATTGTTTTGTCTTATTTACTGATTAGAGTTGATATTTTAAAATACGATACCTTTCGAACAGCTTTTATTCATAATTAGACGCACCTAATAAGTATTCATATCGCAGTAAATTCTAACAATAAATACCAAAGATACACGATATTTGATAAATAACACATTAATAATATAAGTTACCATGGATTAATGATTATCATAACATATATGTAGGTTTTGATAATGTATGCTATTTTATACAATACTGTTATTGTCTCTTGAAAAGATAAATAGTTGATGTCTATTAACGTCTTACATAGCAGATGTTCGTTTTGCAATATATCTTAATATGACTAATCAACAGATTATTGTCATATATGTACAATTTTAATAAATAATAACAAACATTGGATTCTTTTTATGTTTACAGGTGATGTATATTCTTTACACAAACAAATGAGCTCACATATTTAGATTGCTGGATTCCAAGCTTTATCAACCGACCTTGATCCGTATTTTGTCATCACTCGAGTGTATTTCATTTTCTTTTTGGAAATGAAAGTACTTTTTACATCTATCTGAAAATTGTTTTGTATGGTTTTCAGTTCATTGCCTAATAATAATTCACACTTTTGAAAATTGTTATTATGCTCTAGACGTAAACCAGGAATAGCTAGATAGTTGCTATTCATGGATCGAGTAGTTTTGAGATTGCTTAAAAAGGCTGACAATACTGCTTGATCTTGTCTATGATTCTTCATACTGGATCCGCGAGGTGACATACATTTTTGGGTAAAAGCACACTGATAATAGGGAATCATTACCTTATTCAATACAGTTTTGTTAGACCAATCGATGATCAGATGACCTCCAGATGCATTTGGATCCCTGGGGTTAAATCGATCGATCAAATGATTTCGTACTAAGAATTTTGCTGTAGCAAAATAAGTCCATTTATGTTGATTACCTGAAGATAATGGACTGTAAATTCCATCCATCCGAACATTTGTCAATTCACGACTTATTCCCTCTCGAATCAAGCTTCCTCCATCTAGCCAAAATACAATGCCTTTCCAGGCAAAATAGGCATCTCCTAATGGAATTACCTTCCATGCATATCCGCCTCGTTGTTGTTTGTTTCCTGCAAGCTTTATCCATGCTGGAAATGAGTTGAATTTGAATTTACGATATGCAATGAATCCAGTCGAGTTCATTTTCTTTTGGATTTGATGAATTGTATTGAAATGAGTAAACAAAATGTTTCTGAATCTTGTAGATAATCCCAAATCGATATACATATAAGAAGCATACGGATCTGCTACTACCATAGAGAAGAGACAATTGAACGATCCCAAAGCATGGTTGTCAGATGCTCCAGTCATCATTAACACTTCTGATGTTTGCTTCTCAAACTTGGGTATATCACCTGTTAGAACGAATGGAACTGATCCTATTTTCACTCCGTAATTAACATATCGATTGGAGATATCCGAAACCAGCTTATTGAATGGAACTGGATAATATATATTGGCATAATCATACTCTATGAATAATGAAAAGTAGATAATTATTACGATTCTTTGAATATTTACCGAAGTCCTTTAGTTGGACAGGAGTCAGCAGATCTTCTGCAAAAGTTCGAATATTGGGTTCAATAGTAGTTTGTTCACTTGTTGTTTCATTAGACTCGTTCATACGATATTTACTTATTACTGTTGTTTTGTAAGAATTAATGTACTTCACAGGATAACTAAAATGCACTTGAACGCTATATTGTAATAGAGACAACTGATTCAGATATTGTGACAATACAAAGGACATAACCACTGACACTATCCATGGTAACCAATTATTAGTAATATAGGGTGTCATCTAATAATAAGAAAGAAAGAAAGAAATTACACCACAATTACAAGATAATAAGTAGTGAGTAATCGTAATTTGAAATTATCAGGAATAATACTGTGGTTAATTTTGGAAAATGCCCTTGCCTGCACTCAATTAACCATACCTCTGTTTCGTACAAAGCCATAATTCGTTTTCCATATATATAGCTAATCTATTGTAAATATATATATTTGAATTTCTTTTGGTAATCAATACATTACCAACCATAAATTAACAGTTTAGAGATTTCCATTTTATATTCTCATTATTTAGCTAATTATGTAAAATTACAGTTGGATGTTGGTATGTACTTATGTTATTGCACGTTACTTCTCTTACCAGTATTATCTTGTATAACATACTTACAAGGCATTCTTGAATATCTAATTTAAGGGCACAAGTGAATATAAATAGTTATTGTTGCGTGAAATACATTTTGCATGAATTGTGATATTAATTATTATACTAGCCCATGAATTAGTATATTTTATGTCTTTTGGTTGTAGAATTAGAAACAGAGTATTCGCACCACTCCTTTGTTTCAAATTATAGATATGTAAATAATCTTGACATGTGAAAACTACAAACTCCATATTATTTACGGGCGGGAAATAACATTATCAAGGTTTGGATCAAATAACTCTATACGGAACTTTCATGGAATTATAATAAAGCAATTCTGCTTCAAAACATTTAGATTAATAACTATAGACTATGAATGGTTGTTTCTAATACACTACATTTACTTAAATAGTATGGTATTCCTAATGTATTACATTTTCTATTCTATAAAAACCAATGTTCAATTCCCAGTACGATACTTATTGTTGAAACTTGTTAAAGCTAGTTGTTTATACATCTACGAATCAAGCATTACGTGGATCTTCTCTGTTCATCAATCATACAAATGATCCGAAAGTCTATATTCCACCTTTCTATGATCTTTCTTGGAACAAAATACACTATTTTCCATGGAATGATTCGTTCAATTATGATCAAATTTGTAACAATGTATTAAAGCGAATTACTAAAAATGATACTTTCTATATTATATCTGGTAGTTTCAATGGAGGTTTGGGACATAAATATTTGTCAGTATTTCATTCCATAACTTATGCTATTTTGTTAGGACGCCGATTTTTGCGTTTGATTTGAATAATGATATGATTTATAGTTCATTTACCCGAAAGCTTTTGGAAAGAAACCAACAGTTGTTTTCGCCAATTACGATACTATGGAGGATATAAGGGATTGGTTATTTGTCGTAAGAACGGAAAATGTAATCACAAGTATATCACAAACTATCATAAGTTACCACAAGCAAATTTAGTAACAATTGATTTCCGCAATAATAAGCAACTGTATACGAAAATGAATCTAAATCTATTAAAGCAACTGGGTATAATTAAAACAAGAAATTGGAGAGAATATCAAAAGGTAATATATAATATTTATATTTCACTTTTCTATTTGAACTATTTTGGTAATAATTATATTAGTTTTGCATGTATCATCAAACTGCAAAATGCCACGAAATAAAGAAAATAAAAAAGTGTTTAATACAAAGTCTTGCTTATAAACTTTTTGAATGTAATTTCGCAACATTAATTTTCATATCCTTAGTATAATTGGTTAATGTGTAGGTGCTTTCTGTTTTCTGTTTATAAGGACATCTCACTTTGAAATGGGCAATCCGTAATAGGTTTCTCGGTACATTGCGACCGTAATTACAATAATAACAGTCATGTATATAAAAGTATCCTTCAGCTTTCGTATCAATAACTTGTTTCGGCCTTCCTGATTTCTTATTATCCATGCGAATTGTGAAGTCATCAAACAGCGTACCATATCTCAGTGAGTTTTCTCTATTCGCTTTTCCAAGGTACATAAACGATTCCGCCTACAGTTCACTCCATAATACAAGAATACAGCAAGGGTTTGTTTCCCTGGATTTATAGTGAATATCCTCTGAATTGCTTTATACAAATCATAGGGGTATTGTTCACTATAAAAGTATTAATCTACATCCTGTGAAATAATATATTTATAGAAGTCACGATGTCTGTAATAGCAACTATTGATATGACTACCTTGAATGGATAATTGCGTAAATTTCCATTTTTTCGTTAATGGCCAAGGATATTCATAAAGAATAACATATCCACTTTGAATTTCTAGTTGTAATGCTTGTTGGAAATAGTGACATTTTACAGTACAATACAGAATGACATTATCAACCTCTTGTAAAACGTAGTAAGCCAATAACGACTTTATTTCATTGACTGTATTGTAATTTGAAATATATGCACAAACAGCTATTTTTCTCTTTGGTTGGCTCGCTAGGGCTCTGTATGGTAGGTTTTCATATCTGACTATGATTGTACGATCATATAAGGAAACAGTTCCGGATGATGGTAAACTAGGTATTTCATATTTAAGAACCCTTAGATGTCCTTCTCTAACTTGACTAAATACATTATTGTATTTAGTACCATTCAGGAACAGCTCCACATTATAACTAGAATACTTATTGTATCTTCTGCTTCTTGTATTACCGTTATTGATAATTACATAAACTGCCCAAGAATTGTTCCTTTTGGAAACTATAATATCGTTAACTAACGGTACATCAATATTCTTTTGAGCTAGACGAAGTTTCTTGGCAAAATTATGATCAACTTCGAGTTTTAATCTATGAATATTATGTCTCTTGGACCATACATTATGATAAGTCAGGTTGATTTCTGTCTTTAGAATAGATATATTCCTGTTAGAAGAAATAGAGGAGATATTAAATGTAGGTTTTATCCATTTCAATGAAGTAGTATTTTTATCTGAATGAAATGAAACACTACGATTCTTTGAAACAAAATGGATAGTACTTGAAACATCTGGGATAATAGATTCATTGTATTCTTTAAATAGAAGAGATGGAAGAAATAGAGCAAACAACAACAATCTACAAATATTGTGTAATATTGTTTAATACGGTAGTGTGGTTTTGTATATCGCGTATATACTAGCCATTATAATCACTCTATGCTTATAAAATAATGCTAAATAAATAATATGAAGAATACATTTCTAATTAATAACATTCGTTCATGTTAATAGGTATAATTTATTAGCATATGTTGAATTTGTCTGTTTTATTATTATTCACTATTTGAATAAAAAGATATAAATAGTAAAATCTTGAAGAACGAGCAAATGTTGTGAGAACTTATTCACAATGAATAATGGATATGCATCTATAATAGGTATATTAGACATTATTGTGCACAAATGCATATCTGCAATTAGTAAACGTTGCGTGTTGTATGCAACACTCATTATTTGCATTAACACTAAATATTGATTATGATCCAGTGAATCGTGGATTTTTAGATAATATTAACGTGATTATACAATTGAAAATGATATATTAAAATAATGTAAAGTATTGTCAACTATGTATTTTATTTTGTGATGAATAACAGATATGGATATTGCGGAGCGAGAATTATAATGTGATATCATGATCTTGAAATATGCATGGCGTTGTGTTGAATGACAGCATATTTTCGATAACCAATCGAAAATATATAAAACTTGTATAGAAACCTTACATTCATTAGAAATAAAGCGAATAAAATGTAATATACTAATTTTGATTTATATTTGTATCGCAAATTGGACTAATAAGTAGATGTGAGATTTGGTAAATGATAACTATATTTGCAGATATGATTGAATAAACAGAGGTAAACTAGAATTGTATTTTAATATACATTATTTTAGAACAAAATGCCTAAACTATTGTCCGTAATTAAGAAACACTGTCATATCAATTATTTTGCAAGGACTTCATTCACATTTATAATTAATACTATATACTAATTGAATCGAAATATTGAAATGATAAATAATGTAATATAAATAGATAATAATAAAAAAATGGTATTCTTCAATACTTATTTCCTATCATGCATTATAGTACTTTATTATGATAATATAATGATAAAATCTACCTGCTAAACACTCCTTAATTCATTTCACATTACAGTAGCCACTGATTGCATTTGATGACTAGATTATCTATGGCATTTTGCTATTAGTTGTTTATGCTTAATCTAGATCGTATTATATATCATTATTGTGGTACATTTGCCCCGAAGAATTCTATTAACCTATATTACAAACAATGATGATATAAAATGCATTCTTCCCCAAATATTACAATTATATTATTTACTGCATTATTTCTATGATAATGAGAGAATCATTATGCCATGAATGGCATTGTATTGTTATTTACATATTATTTCTTAATTGTTATTTTGGCAAATGTTGATTATGTAATATTAAAACACTACTACGAAAAGAATAACCATTCCTCAAAACAGCCTCATGCAACATATTCATCATTGATTGAATAAAATTGAAATTAGATTGTTTGCTGCTTTTCATTCCAGTGACCTATTCCTAACCAATTTTGGGGATTACAAGCATAGTTACACAGAACACATGAAAAGAAAAATAGTCCTAAGTTATGAAATATATATAAACAAACACAAATGTTAATCTTTCTTTCCACTACTATTCATGACTCTTAGAGATAAAAAGAACATCAACATATTAATAGAAAATGCATATTACACATTGATTTTTTACTATTACAGTATAGTATATAACTATTCTATTTCAGATATTTATCACTATATGCCATAAGCATTGAAATAGCATAAACAGTGTACATACAATACCACTAATTTACACTAATTCTTTGTAATAGAAGCAGCCTTTATTATATTTATATATATATATATTGCAGGTATAGAAAAAGCAATATTCTATAGAAACATTCATTCAGAAAAGAAAAGATATATATATATATACACAATTATCGTCACATTATCATACAAGATCTGGTCATATTGAACATATCTACACCCGGATAAATCATAATATGATATTATTCTTGGTCAAGTTTTCATTTTGCCTATTGTATATAATTTCAATATATCTATTACAATACCTCATGAAGTCAGAAATAAAAACAAGTATTTCAAATATAGCTTTTAGATTTGGCTCACTGACTTCAAATGCGAAATCTATTAGTTATAGTTCATTTGAGCAAGTGGATAGGCAGTATGGTGAAAATAATACTTATGTCCAGAAGTTGCTCGAAATAAAGATTTTAAAGGAATTAAGCAACGAGAAGCAATGTTTTCATCGACTTGTTCCCTATGAAAAGTATCCGAGCCATTTTTCAACATGTTTATCAGCAGCTCAAGTTATAGCGTTCTTTAACAATTTTAAACAAGATTTGCTGTTTCATTGTCAAGATAACACAACATTTTCGCATTGTCAAGAGTTTTATCTGTTTTTGTATGATTCCAAAAACGATTTTTGTACTTCATTTCAGCGAAAGCCATGTAGCTCTATGATGATATTGATTTACATAGACAATAATAAAGGTTTCGATGGAGTAACCTTGATTACCGTTATCACAATAGATCGACAAAATCGGCTTCCCTATTTACTAAAACGTTGGAAACATGACATTGTTTTGGCTATATCAGTTTTAGAATCGGAATTAGCACAAGTTGAAGCATTAATCAATAGCTATATCGAATACAAGCAAATTACCTTTGTGATTTATGTTATTAAAACAATGAACACTCCTTACAAGTCCATCTTATATGATGACTCAGGACCCATTTATTCAAACAATGCTATTTTCCCAATTAATCTACTTCGTGACTTGTCCATTGAGTCGATTGATACCACTCATTACTTCATCTGTGATATTGACGCCTTTCCTTCGAAATCACTGTATGATTCAATTGTTTTGCATAAAGAGTTATTGTATGATCATAAAGCAGTATTTGTATTGAAGTTGTTTAAAGTGATAACCAGATCAAAGAAACTGGCTAATCAATGTCGTAAGTATGGATTATGCAACAAAATGTACTATATAGAAACAATAAATTGAAAGTGTAGATGGGATCTAGTACCTATGAACAAGTCTGAACTTAAACGAAAATATCGTCGTACAATGGGTGATATTCCGTTTTTATATCATGTATAAATGTTATACTATGACAAGGTAGAATGTAATAAGTGTCAAAAGAATGTTCAAGGAACAACGAAACATTGTCATACCTTATTATTCAAATCATGAAATGGAACCATACTCAGTGATTCGTCGTTCTATAAAAGTTCCACTGTTTCATCCATATTATATCAACTATGGATTTAACAAAGTTGAGTTTTTTAGTCGATTAACTAATTTGAGTAAATATCTATTATCTAGCATGATACATAGAATTTAACTATTATGTGCTAGTCAATGAGTTTTGTGTAGACATTCCTCATAACAGAACCAAAATATCCAGGAACTTTCAACGAAAATATGGCAAAGCTAATGTAGAAGCTTTATTTATGAGAAAGTTACGAGCAGCCGTCATCTCTACGTATGGATTAAGCACTAGGAAGTAGCATTTATGAAGTAATGTCTTTTTGTTACAAAGTTTGAATAATGCAACCAGATAATAAAGCTATAATACAATTATGATTGATTATCTAGGTGCATTTTTAACAAATAGCATAGCATAGCAAAGGATATACACTAAGATATGGTCACCAGTACATTTCAAAGTAATTATTGTGTAAAAGTAAAATGATTTAACCAGGTAACATCAAAAAAGTTTATGAACATTCGGACTAAGTGATATGCAAATCGGATAGTATTCATATTATAAGTTATGATAAAAATGAACAGTGGTGATGCAAAGAACTAATAATAATGATACTATGATATTGATGATCAGCAAATCATTTGCTCTGAAAAAATAAAGATCACTATATTTGTTTCACTCAATATTTACAACAAATGAATGTCACGTATATTTTACTATACGAAATTAAGTATAGAATTGAGTAAGAATGAAAATGGCAATAGACTCATTATTATATAGAACTGTATGACTTTAATATAAAAGGTCTTTATGTAATAATATTATGAAACACCAATAGTAGCATACTAAACAGATTATTACTATTGTGAAATTTGCATTGATACTATTTCTTAATTATTATGGTCAATTTGTGCTTTGAATATGTTACAGATAATGATTTGATTTCAAATTATCTATTATTTCTTTGTAATATGAGCATAACTATTCTTATTGACATAATTAATAATTTGAAATACGTTATAATGAGTCATTATCTTTTGCTTTTGTATGATTTTATATTTCACGATGTATATTCATAATAATCATTATCCATTTCGATAATTTGAATCCAAAAAGTTTTGATCATTGCTTCTTGTTTTTTCGACCGATTATTTACAACATTTTTGAAATAAATATCCTCCTTAAAGAATATTGTACTACTTGATATATAGCACTTATCAATAATTACAATTGAAATAATATATATAATGAATTAATAGTCTTATTTTTACTAATACACTTTTTTTATCTTATTATTACTGTTATATATATGTCAAATTCGAGAGGTTTATAAATAATAGTAATTGTCTATATTGTTATCATATAAAAAATATTATAGAGCATAATACATATTGATTGTGATGATAAAAACAATACAAGTACATACATATATATATAAATAATCATACAGACACATAAATATAAGCACAAGTAAATAATATACTGTTGAAAGAAAAGAAGATGTAGTATTTTATTACCATTCATTTTAGTCATTCTAATGCATAGAGTCTATATAATAATATGCATTTATACCTTGATAGCAATATTGGTACATGGGTAGGGTAGGGTTAGGGTTAGGGTTAGGGTTAGGGTTAGGGTTAGGGTTAGGGTTAGGGTT
>OKSD01003618.1_pt1 | contig 11491 bp, 13 predicted proteins | sample 1601221 | NCBI WGS metagenome assembly OKSD01 (sample SAMEA3541550, study PRJEB24748) | human gut metagenome | biome: human gut; feature: human-associated habitat; material: faeces | place: China | collected 2012
ATCGTCCTTTGGTGTTTCGTTCATGTTTCTCGTTGTTTAATTTACAAGGTACACCGCTGCTTTCGCAGCCTATTTGAAAAAGCTGTCCGCAACATCATTGAGCAAACTCTCCGGTGCGGCGCATCTTTTACATAATAGCACGTCGTTTCGCTTTTGTCAACACCTTTTTTCGATTTTTTAAAAATCTTTTTGGCGTTTCATCGGCTTTCCCGAACGCGCTTGAATATTTTAGCAGGGAATCAACCGTTTGTCAACACTTTTTTCAAAAATTTTTAATGTTTTTTGCGTTTCGCAAGCAGTGGTATGCCCAGCGGCAGGGCACCCCAAAATATTGCGGTCCCCACCGCCATGACCGCCGCCGGAATCCCGCTGCCGAGGAAGATCGCCGCTCCGCCGAGCAGAAAATTCGCTGCCGGAACCGCCTTCCCCGCCCCCTGCCGCAGCGTTTTTGCAATCTCCGCATTGACGAGACACACGAGCGCCAGCAGGCAGAAGCCCCCGGCAGTCAGCGCCGCCGACACCAGCGCCTCAAAGCGCTCCATCGCGCCGAAAAGCGAGATGCTTTTGCTCATGGTATAAAACGCGAAAGGTTCCGCTCCCGCGACCTCCGGAGAAACGCAGCCCGCCGTGACGAGCGCAGCCAGAACGGCCAGTCCCATCCCGCCCGGCAGCCAGCCGGAAATTCTGCCCCGCTCACGGCAATGTCCCGTGAGCGCAAGGGCGCCGGCCGGGGCCAGCGCCGCCGGCAGCAGCGTCCACGCGGGACGCAGGACGGGCTTCACCCACGCGGCGCGCATCTGCGGCAGAGAAAAGCCAAACAGCAGCGCATAAAGCGCCACAAAGAAGAAAAAGCAGATCGCCCCCGCCCGCACGACGGCGGACACACCCTTCCCCGCCGCATAGGCCGCCAACAGGAGAAGCAGCGCACCGACCAGCGGAAACGCCCCGCTGCCGGGGTAGACCTCGCAGAGATAGCGCGCCGCCGTCCCCAGCGCGAGCAGATTCCAGATCAGAAGCAGGCGCAGGCACCAGCGGCCGCAGCCGCTCTGCGCGGCAAGCTCGACGAGGCTGCCACCCTTTTTTCGGCACAGCACCGCGCCCGCCGCCAGAAGTCCCGCGGCCACGGCGGCGGCGATGCCCGCCCAGAGCCAGCCGGCGCGCGGCAAAAGCCCCACCGCCGGGACGGTAAAGGCGCACAGCGTCAGCGCGCAGAGCTGCCGCGGCAGAATTTTATTCTCCATCCGCGCCCACCTCCGGCAAAGCGACCGTTTCGCCGCGCGCAAGCGCCGCCGTCACATCGCCCACCGTCACGCTTCCGCCGTGCGCGTTCAGATAGGCGTTCAGCCCCTCGGCCGGACGCAGCTCCTCCGTCGTGAAAACCTGCGCCGCCGGGCGCAGCGTCCCGGCCTCGATGATCTGCGGCAGCAGCGTTTCCGCGCCGCCGCACAGGATAAGCTGCTCGGCCGTGTCGAAAAACACCTCGCCGGGCGCGTTCTTCCGCAGATCCTCCACGGCCGCAGTCCAGTCCGCGCCGCGCCCCTCGCCCAGCTCACTGCGCAGATACACGCCGCCGTCCAGCGCGGCCTGCACGGTCCGCAGCGGCAGCAGGCGCGCGGTATCGTGCGTCCGGAAGGGCAGCCCGAACACCAGCGTCAGCACGACGGCGCACAGCGCCGCGATCCATCCCTTCATTGCCTCACCTCTGATTGCGCACGTCCTGCGGGTGCAGGGCGGCGTCACGGAATTTGTTCTTCACCAGCCGCGCGCGCAGCAGGCTCCGCGCGCCGGACACGCCGGAAAACGGCGCAAGATAGGGCTGCCCCAGTGATTCCAGCCCGGACAGATGCACCAGCAGGCACAGCGCGCCCATCGTCAGGCCGAACAGCCCCGCGAGGCTGGCCAGCACCGCCAGGAGAAAGCGCCACAGGCGCAGCGCGTCAGCAAAGCCGCGTCCCGGCATGGCAAAGCCGCAGATGCCCGCCGCCGCGACGACGATCAGCGCCGCGGGTGAGATGATCTTCGCCTCGACCGCCGCCGTCCCGACGACCAGTCCGCCGATGATGGACAGGCTCTGCCCGATGGACTGCGGCAGGCTGACGCCCGCCTCCTGCAAAAGCTCAAAGGAGATCAAGAGGCCGAGAATTTCAAAAATCGTCGGAAAGGGCACGCTCTGCTTGCTCTCGATGACGGATTCCAGCAGCTGCGTCGGCAGCATTTCCGGGTGAAAGGCCGCCATGGCGACGTAGAGCGCAGGCAGAAACAGCCCCACGATCAGCGCCAGATAGCGCAGCACGCGCACGCAGGACGCGGAAAGATAGTCCATGCCCCGATCCTCGGCGGAGGTCATCAGATAGCCCAGATCGACCGGTGCGAGATAGCCCAGCGGCAGGCCGTCGACCAGCAGGCCGACGCGCCCGTCGAGCAGTGCCTGCGCGAAGCGGTCGGTGCGTTCGGTGTATTGCAGCAGCGGAAAGGCCGTCGACCGCGAGCCGGTGACGTACTCCTCCACCGCGGCGGGCGTGATCAGGCCGTCGATGTCAATGGAAGCCAGCCGCGCCTTCATCCGCTCGACGAGCGCCGGGTCGGTCAGCCCCTCGATGGAGGCGACGGTGACGTTCGTCAGGCTGCGTCTGCCGACCTTCGTTTCGTACAGCCGCAGTGCGGGCGTGCGCAGATGGCGGCGCAGGAGGCTGGTGTTCGTGCGGACGGTTTCCGTAAAGGCGTCCTTCGGGCCTTTGACGGTGTTTTCGACCTCCGGCGCGGAGGGCGAGCGCTTTTCTCCGGTCTTGTCCTCGAAGGCGATCGCGCCCGCTGCGCCGAAGAGCGCCACGGAAAAGCCGTTGACGAGCTTGTTCGCCACATCGTTCAGGTCGGGGCAGGCCTCGGCCACGGAATTGTAGACCGTCGCGTGCAGCGCGCGGTCGTAAAGCTCCTGCATCGTCCCGGCGGCGCTGTCCTGCATCAGCGGCTTGACGACATATTCCGAGATGTCGCCGCCGGAGGTCAGGCCGTCGATGGCGTAAATGTATATGGTATGCCCGGCGATGTGCAGCTCGCGCTGATTGAAGTCGCCCGCGCCGTCGAAGATCGCCATGATATTTTCGTGCGTGACCGCGCCTGCATAGGTGCCGTCGGGCCGCCGGATCTTTTTGTCGGACATTTCCTCACCCCGGCGCTAGTATGCCGCGCCGGGGTGGAAATATGCAGAAAAGCGGCCTGCTTTTCCCGCGCAGAATCTTCGCACTTCCCCACTTGACAGACGCAGAAATTTCTGCTAGGATGGGTGCAGACGGAACGTCATTTTTTAATTCCTTTCAGTTAGCAGCCGCTAACCAAAATGTGTCCCCGTTTCGCCCGGCTCTTTCCCCGCCATATGCGGAAAACGTAGGGGTCGATGCCCTCATCGGCCCGCCGCCGCCAACATTTCCCCCGCCCACGCGGAAGAAAATGCCTTGTATGATACTCTCAGGTTAGCATATGCTAACCAGAAGGAGGGATGCTCATGTATGAATCGCTTTTGGTGAAGCACTGCGCCCCCACGCTCGCAGGGATGAAAACCGGCAGCCTGTTCGGATGTACTTTCTCGAACTTCTGCGAGCTGACGGAATGTATGCGCCAGTGGAACCGCCTTCTGACGCCCAAGGGCCTGCGCGCGATCCCCGCGCGCTACCGCGACGGCAAGGCGATGATCTATGTGTACCGTCCCGCCCGGCTGTCGGAGGACCTGCAAAATGACACGGCGCAGCGGCTCCTGCGGGAACGCGGTTACTGCGCCGGAAATTCGGACTGCTGCGTGGCGCGCCTGATGCGCCGCCTGTGCGAATCCGGCGAATTTCCCCATGAGGTCGGACTGTTTCTGAGCTATCCCCCGGAGGACGTCCTCGGTTTTATCGAAAACCACGCATGGGGCTTCCAGTGCGTCGGCTGCTGGAAGGTCTACGGCAACGCAGACGCGGCGCAGCGCACCTTTGAAAAGTACAGAAAATGTACCAACGTCTACTGTGATCAGTTTGCGAAAGGAAGAACGATCGATCGTCTTACGGTCGCGGACTGATGGCATATATTAACAAACGAAAGGCTGGAGAAAACAATGAGTAAAGTAGCGGTAGTATATTGGAGCGGCACCGGCAACACCGAAGCAATGGCGCAGGCGGTCGCGGACGGCGTAAAGGAAAAGGGCGGCGACGCCGCGCTGCGCACGTCGGCGGAGTTTGACGCCGCGCAGGTGGATGCTTTCGACGCCATCGCCTTCGGCTGCCCGGCCATGGGCGTGGAGGAACTGGAGGAAAGCGAATTTGCGCCGATGTTCGAGGCCTGCGAGGGCAAGCTCTCCGGAAAGAAGATCGCCCTCTTCGGCTCCTACGGCTGGGGCGACGGCGAATGGATGCGTACGTGGGAGGAAACCTGCAAAACGGACGGCGCCGTTCTGGCCTGCGACAGCGTCACCTGCTGTGAAGCCCCCGACGAGGAGGCCACCGCAGCCTGCAAGGCGCTCGGCGCAGCGTTGGTATAACGCAGCACCCGCAGGGAACACGTTCCCTGCGCCAGACTGTCAAAAACGTCCGTAATCGTCAAAATCGGTTTCTTTTTATAGGTTTTCACTTTCCTGTGTTTTGATTTATAAAAGAAAGATATTCCGTACTTTATAGCACTGCAAGCGATCTTCGATGATTTTGACTTCCTGCGCAGCGCACGCCCTGCCGTACCTCTGTACGCCGACGGACGTGCGCTGCTTGTCTTCCGAACCTTTTTGCGGCCTGCCAGCGTGTCGAAAAGGGCTTTCGACACGCTGTCCGCCCGCCGGGACCCTGCGGGCAATTTTTGTCCGCAAAGCGGAAGAAGCTGCCTCCGTCCGGTTCAGTACCGCAGATAGCGCCGCAGGCGTGTTTCCGCCCGGTGCAGCGTACGGCAGACCGTCGCGCAGCTCACTCCGCGCTCCTGCGCGATCTGTTTCTGTGTTTTCCCCTCAAAATATACCGCGCAGAGGATCTCGCGCTGCACTCTGGTCAGTTCGCGCTCAATCACGCTTTTCATCCGCCGGAGCTGGACGCTGCGCGGCAGATAGGGGTCGGAGTATTCAGAGAGTATATCTTTCATTGCGGTAAAAACCCCTTTCGTAATAGTGCGCGGTCAGCTCGGCCAGCTCGTAGCACTGCGTCTGCATCGCCGCCAGGATCGCGATGCGGTGTCGGAGCGCCGCACGGCCCTCTGCGTCCGGGCAGCTCTGCACCTCCCGCCGAAGCTGCGACAGCCGTGCGCGCAGCAGCAGCGCGGAATGGATGTAGCCCTCGGAAAGCGCCGCCAGGCTCATACGATCAGCTCCAATGCAAGCCGGAAATACGATTCGGCAAAGGACGCAAGACAGTCCGGGCAAATACGCTGCCCATCAATGCGGTAGCAGAAGCTGCCGACCGGCAGCTCCGTGCCGCAGCGGTCGCACCAGCAAACCTGTTCGGTCATCTGGAATCACCTCCCGTTGGAATTCAGCTTATCCATGCGAGGCAGTTCAAAACAACCGTTTTGAAGGAGAATAACATGAAATTGGAAACAAATTAGAAAAGATTATTTTCCAGTAATTTCCAGTTCCTTACAACACGAGTCTACTATCTCCGCGCGGGAAAGTCAAGCATTTCCGTTCGACAAGAGAAGCGAAAAACCGCGCTTTAAGAGAACTGCCTCTGGCATTTCCGTTATCGCCGGTGCCAGCCCGCGGAACGCGCAAGAGCGTTCCCTACGGGTGCGGCTGAAATCTGCGACCATCCCATTGAACCCTCCCCCCCTTGACGCGGCGCGGAAGTTCGGATATGATAACCATGGTGATCAACATGACTGACGAAGAATTCATGCGCGAAGCGATCGCGCTGGCGCGGGAGGCGGCTGCCGAGGGCGAGGTGCCGGTCGGCTGCGTCGTGGTCGACGGCGAAACCATCGTCGGTCGCGGCCGGAACCGCCGCGAACGCGCAAAAAATGCCCTCAGCCACGCGGAGCTGGAGGCGATCAACGAAGCCTGCCGCACGCTCGGCGGCTGGCGGCTGTGGCGCTGCACGCTCTATGTCACACTGGAGCCCTGCCCGATGTGCGCCGGGGCCATCATCAATGCGCGCATCCCGCGCGTGGTGTTCGGCGCATCCGACCCGAAGGCCGGTTCCTGCGGCAGCCTGACGGATCTGTTTGCCCTGCCCTACAACCACCGTCCGACGGTGCAGCCGGGCGTGCTGGAGGAGGAGTGCCGCGGCCTTTTAACGGATTTTTTCCGGCATCTGCGGGAGAATCCCGTGGTCAAAACGTGGAAAAAGCCGGAGAAAGGATAATGCCGGTGCCTGCACAGCGGAACGGGCAAGCCCGTTCCCTACGGGTGTGGGCGAATTTCTAACCGTTCATGGGTGCGAACATTTTTTACACGCCTGAACAAATTCTGCAATACAAAAAGGACGCTGTCAGAAGACAGCGTCCTTTTGATGTACCGTTTAGCTGAAATAGGAGAAAACGTCGCTCAGCGAGGAGTAGGACCACACGGAACTGACAAACCAGTCACGCATCCAGTCGACGTTGTAATATGCAACGAGGCAGAAGCCGACGAATACCAGCAGGTTCAGCGCCTTGGTCTGCACACCGTAGACATGGAACACCGTCAGGAAGGCGGTGATAACCCAGACTGTGACGATCAGGATGGCAAACAGGCTGAAGAACCATGTGCCGAGGAACTGGAACAGACCGGAGGTCAGCGTCAGCGCGGCGGGAACGAGCGCGCCCGTACCGACTGCGGCAAGCATTCCCTTGAAGTCCGCCTGCACCTTGCCGAGCTTGCTCAGGACGAAAAAGCCGAGCAGCGTGAAGCCACCTGCCACCACCGGCAGAAACAGACCGTCCACGATCCATGCCACCGCCGCGAAGCCGTAGCCCCAGCGCAGCGCATAGAACAGCATTGTCATGAAGCAGGCGATGACCGCGACGGCCATGCCGACGATGCCGCCCATCATGTCCTTCTTCTCGACGGAGCTTTTCAGCTCTGCAACGGGATCCTTGACGAAGCGGATAAACTTTTTGGGCAGATCGGCAATCGCCAAACCAAAGGCGCTGGGCTCCTTAGGCTCCTTGGGCGGCTGGGGCTCGGCCTTGGGCGGCGTCTGAACAGGCGCTTGCTGGTACTGAGGCTGATATTGCTGCTGCTGAGGCTGATACTGCGGCTGTTTGGGCTGATACTGCGGCTGCTGAGGCTGATATTGCGGAACCGGCTGCGCCTGAGGAGGGACCTGTGCCTGCTGCGTGCAGGGGCAGATGCCGTTTTCAGGCAAGGGGCGGCCGCATTTTGTGCAGAAACCTGCCATATGAGTTTCCTCCCTCTTGATTCGGCGGGAACCGCCGATGATTACTTCCATTATAAACAAAGTTTGCGCGGCTGTCAATCGGATTGCAGGAAAATCGTGTTATGCAACCACTGTCGGCTCCAGAAATGCCAGAATCGCGCCGTCATAGACCTCGGTATTATTGATGCGCAGGTGCGAATGGGAACCCTTGTCCATCCAGACGAGCTGCTTCGGCGCGGTGCATTTGGCATAGAGCTGCCGGGCGCGCTTCGGCAGGGAAAAGGTGTCCTTCGTTCCGTGCAGAAACAGGATGGGGACGCGCACCTTATCGATGCAGCGGATGGGCGCACTCTCGCGAACCTTCAGGCCGGATTCCATGCGCGCGACCCAGAAGATCTCGTTCAGAACCGGGAAGACGGGCTTCTTCTCCGCTTTCATGTGCAGCTTGAAGGATTCGCGGAAGGTGGCGAACAGCCCCTCCACCACGATGTGGGACACGCAGGCAGGGAATTCCGGCTTCGCTGCCGCCAGCACGACCGCCGCGCCGCCGACGCAGATGCCATGCAGGACAACTTCGCTGTTGTGCAGCTGCTCGTTTGCAAAGCGCGACCAAGCGATGACATCGGAATATTCGCGCGTGCCGCAGTAGTTGTACTTGCCCTCGCTCAGACCGTGCGCGCGGGAATCGACGACCAGCACATTGCAGCCGGCCTGCACATAGGGCGGGGCGAAATAGTAGCTGTAGTACAGCGATTCCGTCCGGCCGGGGAAGATGATCGCGCAGCGGTCGGCGCCGAAGTCGAAGTATTCGCCGGCAAGCTTCAAGCCGTCGTTCTCGATCTGCACCGGATGCATCCGGTCGATGTGGTCGGCAGCCCACTGCATTCCGAGATCGAACATACGGGTGTGCTCCTTGTTCGGGGGGTAGCTGTTGGCGCGCTTCCACTTATCCTGGTCCGTGCGGACAAGGATGGAATGGTAGACCTTCCTGGCGATCGGCAGGGTAGCGGCGATCATACCGCCAAACGACAGCAGCAAAAATGCTGCGATGCCGATCAGAATCCATACCCAAGTCTGCATGGGAAACACCTCTCTCTCAATTTCTGCTGTTCATTATACCGGATGTCCGGTGAAAAGTAAATGCCGAAAACGGAAATCATAAAAATATGGTTTTTTAGGCTTGCAAAAGAGAAAATATCATACTATAATGAATTCATAAGAAAGAGGGAGGAAGAACCATGCACAATTTTGTCATCATTACCGATACGGCCAGCGACATGACCAGGGATCTGCGCGAGCGCTTCGGCGTGGAGGATTATGTCCATGGCGTGCTCGTCTTTCCGGACGGCCACTCCGAATTATCCGATCTGGACTGGGGCAATATGACGCCTGAGGAGTACTACGGCAGCATGAAGGACAAGAAGGCGCTGTATTCCACGTCTTTGCCCTCGCCGCAGGAATTTGGCGAGCTGTTTGAAAAATATCTGAAGCAGGGGCGCGACGTGCTGTTTGTCAGCATCGCCAGCGGCCTGAGCGGAACCTATTCCGTCTCCTGCACCGTCGCCGGGGAGCTGCGCGAGAAGTATCCTGAGCGGAAAATCCGCTGCGTCGATTCTCTGCGCTACTGCGGCGCCGAAGCGCTGCTTCTGACGAAGGCCAGTGAGCTGCGCGCTGCGGGAAAGACCCTCGACGAAACCGCCGACTGGCTGGAGGCCAACCGTCTGCGCGTGCATCAGATGGGCGTTCTGGAGGATTTGTTCTTCTGCAAGCGCATGGGACGCGTTTCCGGCGCCGCCGCAGTGATGGGTACGCTCGTCGGCATCCGTCCGCTGGCGGATCTGGGAGAAACCGGTCTGAGCACGCCCATCGGTAAGGTACGCGGTCGTAAAACGGCGATTGATACCTCTATTGAGTACATCCGCCGGACGATCGAAAACCCGGAGGAGCAGATCATTTTCGTGACCCATTCCGTGCGTGAGGAGCAGGCGCTGGAGCTCAAGCGCCGCATTGAGGAGGAGTTCCACCCGCGTGAGGTTATCGTCACGACGGTATGTCAGGCCTGCGGCGCTTCCATCGGACCGGGGCTGTATGTGGCGTTCTATCTTGGCAAGCCCGTCTCCAAGGGTCTGACCGAGGAGCGCAAGATCCTTGCGGAGCTGACGGGAAAGTAAGGAAAATCCTGTGCATTGGTTTCAGAGCTTCGATTAACGGATCGGGAACCCGTTCGCACCCGTAGGGACCGGCCTTGCCCGCAAGGGGTCTGCCGCATCCTGCGGGGTGATGCAAAATCCCTGCGGAATTTGAAAAGCGCCCGGTAAAGCGGAGTTCAAATAAGAAAGCATAGATGAAGCCCCGCAGACAACGTCTGCGGGGCTTCACTGCATGCAGCTATTCGAGCTTTTTGTCGGAACAAGGCGTTTCCCCGCAGCGCCGCTTTGTGCAGCGCAAGGGAAAAGGGCGCCGTTCCAGTGAAAAAGACTCGGTGAAGGGGCTATGCTTTTCTTTTACGGGCGGAGCAGAAGACCGGCCGCTTTTGTTATCAGAACAGGTTCTTCTCCGTTTCCGGATCGAACAGGTGCATCAGGCTGGGGTCAAAATCGAAATGCGTCTGGCTGCCGCTGCGGACGGCGTCCAGGCTCAGACCCGCGGTCGGGATGATCGCGATGACATCCTGTCCTTCAACATTCAGGTGCAGGTGCATCTCGCTGCCCATCATCTCGGAAACGTCGATGGTCGCGGGCAGGCCCTTCTCGGCGATGGTCAAATGCACCGGGCGGATGCCGACGATAAGCTCATGTTCCGGCTCATTGCGGCCCTTGAGCACCTTCTGGCGCTCTGCGTCGAGGACGATGTGGCGGCCGAGCAGATCGACGGCGTACTCCCCGTCCTTCTTGACGAGCTTCGCGTTGTGGAAGAAGTTCATCTGCGGCGTGCCGATGAAGCCCGCAACGAACAAATTCGTCGGATGGTTAAAGACCTCCTGCGGCGTGCCGATCTGCTGGATGAAACCGTCGCGCATGATGACGATGCGGTCGCCCAGCGTCATGGCCTCCGTCTGGTCGTGAGTAACATAAATAAAGGTGGTATCGATGCGGGAGCGCAGCTTGATGAGCTCCGCACGCATCTGGTTGCGCAGCTTCGCATCCAGGTTGGACAGCGGCTCATCCATCAGCAGAACCTGCGGGTTGCGCACAATGGCGCGTCCGATGGCGACACGCTGACGCTGGCCGCCGGACAGCGCCTTGGGCTTGCGGTCGAGATATTCCGTGATGCCGAGGATCTCCGCAGCCTCGCGAACCTTCTGCTCGATCTCCTTCTTGGGAACCTTCTTCAGCTTCAGGGAGAAGGCCATATTTTCAAACACGGTCATATGGGGATACAGCGCGTAGTTCTGGAACACCATCGCGATGTCGCGATCCTTGGGGGCGACGTCATTGACCAGACGGTCACCGATGTACAGTTCGCCCTCGGTGATCTCCTCCAAACCGGCGATCATGCGCAGCGTCGTGGACTTGCCGCAGCCGGAGGGGCCGACCAGAACGATGAATTCGCGGTCCTTGATGTCCAGAGAGAACTTCTGGACGGCAACGACGCCTTCGTCGGTGATCTGAAGATTGTGCTTCTTCTCTTCCGGTTCGCCCTTCTTGTGCTTTTTCTTCTTCGTTTCGGTGTTGGGGTAGATCTTTTTGATGTCTTTCAGTGTTACACTTGCCATGCAACCGGCTCTGGCACGGAAGCCTCCGCTTGCCCGTACCTCGCGTCCGCTGACGCGCGACGCATTACGACAGGTCTCCACACTGCCGCACCGCAAGCCCTGCGGATGTGTTTATCCTCCTTTTCTGGCCGGTCATCGTCTATTTTGTGGAGTAGACGCGCCTGCCTTGGTACACTATATCATACCATTTCCACGCCCGCGCCCGCAATTCGGAATTATAGACAAACTTCACCCGCCGTTTTTGGTGATTCTAACAAAAAAGCTCCCGCCAGTCTGATCATCCGCCCGCGTTTTACGCACCGGTTCTAAATTTCGCCCGCACCTGTAGGGAACGCTCTTGAGCGTTCCGCGTGCAGGCATTTACAATTTACAATAACGAAACTGCCGGGCTGCTTATGCAGCCCGGCTGGCAGACTGTCAAAAACCTATCCAGCCGAAAGTTTCGGAGGGAAGAATAGTGTGAAAGGGA